>Ga0209602_1000002_pt1 | contig 172678 bp, 130 predicted proteins | sample COGITO_mtgs_1205_3_FD_184810 | JGI IMG/M metagenome (GOLD analysis project Ga0209602, IMG submission 184810) | Pelagic marine microbial communities from North Sea - COGITO_mtgs_120524 (SPAdes) (version 2) | ecosystem: Environmental > Aquatic > Marine > Epipelagic ...
CCATCATTTCATCGCCAGCATTGAATATTTGACTACCGTCAGGAGCCCACAACGAATTGTTCCCATACATCACGGACGTTGCAGCAGACGTATGTGAAATCACTTCGTTCGAGTCGAGCGTTTCTTCGCCGTTTGTCCACGGGTTCATGGATTCAAGATAACCAACTTGGGTCATCATCATCATCAAGAGCGATAAAACGACGGCTCGGTTGAAATTCGCATGGCGTATGCTGGGCATAGGCCTACATTAATCGGCATTAGGTAATACTGTTTACCAGTCATGAAAGGCGGGAATCATGTTTTCGAATGAACATTTTTCCCCCACAAGTCAATAAATCTCAAAAAAAGAGGAAATGACTCGTAAGAATCCTGCCGTAGTCTTGAAGTCCTCAGTGCGTTTCGCCCAACTCAAGGTGAACGATGTTGAAGTACAATGTCCCCGCAGATGTGCCGAACGACTTGATTGACATTTATATCCAAAATATGGATGCTGCAACGGCTGGAACGGGCAAAATGAACCTGTTTGCTTGCGACCAAAAAATCGAACACCTCAACGATGATTTCTACGACGGCGGCGACAAAATACCAATCACCTCAAACGACCCAGGTCATTTGTTTGAAATCGGTCAACGCTGTCACGATGCTGGAACCATTGGTGTTCTTGCAGGGCAACTCGGCCTCATCTCACAGTATGCCCGAGATTACCCTGATTTGCCGTATTTGGTGAAACTCAATTCAAAATCACACATGGTCAAAACCAGTCAACGCGACCCTGTGTCCCAGGCAATGTGGGAAATGGACGACGTCATGGCTTTGACGCACAACGGCATCAACGTTGTTGGCATTGGCTACACCATTTACATCGGCAGTGAATATGAACACGACATGATGACCGAGGCTGCTCAATTCATTCGCCAAGCACACGAACTTGGTATGATTGCTGTTGTGTGGATGTACCCACGTGGACAAGCTGTCGCCGATGAAAAAGACCCACAACTTATCGCCGGTGCTGCTGGCGTTGCTGCCTGTATTGGTGCTGATTTTGCGAAGGTCAACTATCCTCGTGCATTCGAAGGAATGACCCAGCCGGAATCCCTCGCTATCGCTGCACAGGCTGCTGGACGAACTGGAATTATTTGCTCAGGTGGCGGTTCTCTTCCTGCTTTGGAATTCTTGGAACGCCTTCACGCTCAAATGAGTGTTGGCAACTGCATGGGTGCTGCGACCGGTCGAAACATTCACCAAAGGGATACTGAGTCTGCAGTGCGAATGACTGCGGCTTGTCATGCCATCATATGCGAAGGTGCCTCGGTTGAACAGGCCATGGCCATCTTCGAAGGAAACTGATTCGTTCAGGTGGATGCCAGTTCACCAGAAGATATTGATCATTTCAATTCCTTCAGTAGGGTAGAACGTAAACGTATACAGCATAGAAAAAGACGATGTTAAAGACTACAATGATTGCCATCAACCACCGCTTTTTGCGTTTCGTAAATGTAACTTGATCAACTGACTCGACTGGCTCAGAATCCGTCGAATCCAAAGAGGTTGGATTACCAAAAGGAACGGTGATTGCTTGAATAAAATTTTTGTTTTTGAAAAAATATTGATACAATGTGCCCAAAATCAGTACTGCACTGACAAGAGTTATCACAACATCAATCAGAAATGCAGTTGATTCTGAGACCATGATGAAACGTCGACCTTTTTGGCCTTAAACTCAACGCCGGAAGCGGCAGAAGTAGGCCAAAAACCGACCCTTGTCGGAGATGAGTCACAGAAGAAAACTCATGTTCCGACGGTATAGTCGTCAAGGTAGGCGAGTTGAGCATCGGTCAAGACATCGATACTGAAACCGAGTGTGTCAAGTTTCGTTGTTGCGAGATCTTGGTCTTGCTCCTTCGTGATGTCATACACTTCCTTACCCATCGAACCACCTTCTTTGGCCAAGCGGCAAAGCGAAAGGAACTGGTTTGCAAACGACATGTCCATGACTTCTGATGGGTGGCCTTCTGCAGCAGCGAGGTTCACCAATCGGCCACGAGCAAGCAAGAAAATGCGTCGACCATCCGGCATCAGGAACTCTTCGTTGTTGTCTCGAATCGTTCGAACGGAAGATGCACGCTCTTCCAAATCGGTAATCTTGATTTCACAATCGTAGTGACCGGTGTTGGAGATGATGGCTCCGTCTTTCATTGAATCAAAGTGAGCACCGGTGATGACGTCTTCCATTCCTGTTGCGGTACAGAAGATGTCTCCGATTTTCGCTGCCTCATCCATGGTCATCACACTGTAACCTTCCATAACCGCTCGAAGAGCAGGAAGAGGGTCGACTTCAGTGATGACGACATTGGCGCCCATTCCACGAGCACGCATAGCAAGTCCACTTCCACAGTGGCCGAAACCAGCAACAACGAATGTCTTGCCTGCAATGAGGACAGAGGTCGCTCGAAGAATACCGTCAATGGTTGATTGACCGGTACCGTAAACGTTGTCGAAATCCCACTTGGTAACTGCGTCGTTGACGGCGATGACTGGATAACGGAGGTCGCCAGCAGCTGCCATGGCACGAAGTCGGTGAACTCCAGTGGTTGTTTCTTCAGTACCGCCAATGACACCAGGTGCATATTCTAACTTATCAGTGTGAACACGGACAATCAGATCCGCGCCGTCATCGAGCGTGAGGGTCGGCTTGAACTCAAGTGTTCGGTCAATGCACCAATAGAAATCGTCACTGGATTGACCGTGCCATGCATGAACGGAGTATCCTTCAGCAGCCAACCAAGCGGCCACTTCATCTTGAGTTGAAAGAGGGTTGCAACCGGACCAGGAGATTTCTGCTCCTGCTGCCCGGATGGTTTCAATGAGAACTGCAGTCTCTTTGGTGACGTGAAGGCATCCTGCAACGCGCATTCCAGCAAGAGGTTTGGTGCGCTCAGCTTCTTCCTTGATTTTGGCCATAACCGGCATACGGGCTCGTGCCCAGTCGACAAGGAGTGCTCCTTTGTCAGCCAAATTGATGTCGCGGACGGTGTAGTTCTCAGTCTTATCCAAGTTATCCATGCCGTGGCCAAATACTCATCCCTATTGAATCCCTCGTCAAAGGGTGATGGTAGTAAACTGGCGCGACCAATTTCCCGAATCAGAGAGAACGGTCGGTGCTGTTACCGGTGGTAACGTTGCCGTCGTTATCGATGATGATCGGTGTGCCTTCTTGCCACCCAGGGCAGTTCGAAGAAACCCAGTTACGGGTCGCCCATTCGCAGATATCGTATCCGCCAGAAAGAATTCCTGAGCGCTTGATGTAGCCGACCTTGACGATGTCCTTATCCTTGGAGAGTACGTTACCGAGCTGTTGGCTGGTGGTGCCGTGTCGCATGGTGCTGTTGATGTGTTCCAGAATCTCGGCAGTGTTACGTGGTCGGTCTCCTAAGAATTTCTTGATTTTCTCTCTGATTCTGGTTGTTTTCATGTGTATTTCCTCCTGTCATGAGGCCATCTCCCATAGAGGGTTGGGGCCACTAAGACAGATGACCGAGGGTGCTCATATAACCCTTCCCGTAGAAAATCGATTATAGTTACATTTCGTATGCAAATGGGGTGTTATTTTCACACCTTCTTTTCGACATGTAAGTAAAAACCAACTATCTCCAGTGGAAATGTGTAACTATTTGTAACAATTACATGCACTAAAGTGCAACATTTAACAATGAGAGGCAGTAACCAGGAGATAAGGTGACTTTGATGTCAGTAAAACAGATTCGAAGCGGCCATCAACGGCGTGTTCTGAATTGGTTGATTGACGGCAGTGGCACGGTTTCCAGTATAGCCGAGTCGCTCAACTTACGGATGCCTCACGCTTCACTGGCGCTTCGGCAGTTGCGGGAGCGAGGAGAAGTGAGTCGCGACGAGCAAGGGAGTATACGTGGTGCTCAACATCGACTCAACGAAGCAGGGCGAGCCAGATTAACCGAAGATGCTCTGGCCAGAGCTCGCAAACTCGTGTCGCAACGACCAACCCAAGCGGAGGGCATCGTTCTGACTCTCGACGGCCCTCACGTTCTGCTTGGTTATGTGAAACCCCCCCGTTCAAGACTGCTCTCCCTACCGAACCAAGGCATCACCGAGCGTAGGAGCATGTCCTCTTTCTCCAGCGGAAAGCAAGGGGGGCGCTGGGCCGTTCAAAGAAGTGGAGAAATCCAGTGGTACACGCTCTCTAATTTTGAGAGGACAGAAGCCCCTCGTTCGCTATCCACGAGAGGAACACTCACCGAATGGACCGAAGAAGTCGACCGTATTGGACTGATTCGAGCGACACTACTCGATTCGAGGAGCGAATGGTTGCTGAGCCCAGGGACATGGTTCAAAGAACCGGAAAAGGCTGCGGAGTTACCGTCTCTACTCACACAAGGCGAGTATACACTCGGCACTGCAACAGGTACGGACTTACGAATCTCTCCAAAAAAAGGTATCCATGCTCATCTTACCGTCGCTGTCAACCGTTCATTAGCACTCAATGCAATGAGTGCAGAAGCCTTAGTGTTTGAAGCTCGTCCGCAACAGCGTTCAAGACGCTATCTACCTATTGATGCGATACAATACTGGTTGCAGTCACGGCATCCACGAATGGCCGATGAAAAAAGAATCATGAAGTTCAAAGAATTAAGTCGGCATTTACTGAATGCTACTGAATCGCCACCCCCTCTGGCCGTTCAGCGGCAGTTACTAACGGATTTTGGTAAAGCAGAATGGCGTGAATCAATCAGCATGAGCACCATGAATTTCTCAGGAGTCTCCGCTAAAGGAGCAAACGCCTTGCTTGAATGGTTCGCTTTTGAATCAAGCAGAGATTGTGTGATTGAATGGCCGTATGCAATCGAAGAGAACAGAGAGATTCTCGAACAAGTTCTTGCCACTGGAAGGTGCCGTATTCTGGTTACATCCGAAGGTGAATATCAAAAATTGAGGTCATCCACCGCCGTGATTCGAAGTGAAAAGACCTTGACGAAAGCCGTCATTGAGATGCGAAGAGGCACGAATATCCCTCTCTCACTTTTGCAAGCACCCGTGGAACGTTCGTCGCAAACGATTCATGAGCGTGTACCGTTATCTGCCAAGGAGTTGCTTGCTGCTTGGAACCAAAACGATGGCTTTGATCAGAACTTGTTTTCAGCAACAGAATCGAACCTTGAACTGCAGCGGTCAATTTGGCGAGCACTTGCTTTTTATCCACAGGGAGATGAACAATGGGCCAATTTGAATGAGAGCAGTACGCCGTTAGCAGCATGGATTGCTACGCCGATGGAGCATCGAACTTCACGTTGGATTCGTTTGCGTTCTGTTTTACCATCAGGTTGGGCTGATTTGTTACCCATTGAACAATGCGAAACGGCGACACTCATCAGCGCCATGCCCAAAGCGTCTCCTGAATGGACGCTCCGAGCACTCGAGAAAACGCGACAACGGTTTACCAACAATGTTGAATCCATTCTCAAGTATCAACACTTCCTGGAAAACGAGGAACTCGGCTCGTGGATGGCAACTTCCCTCCTCTTAGCAGCAAATCAAATGCCAGAAGAGTTTCATGAATTGATTGAACAATCGTGTATTCGTTGGCTTGATGCCCCGCATCAAACCTTACGGGTGTTGGAATCACTGTTCCCGATTGGCACCCCTTTGCCGGACCATATCGAAAACTGTTTGATGAAATGCAAGGCTGCAGCAAAACTCCATCCACAAGATTCAACACTCTATGTGTGGGGTACTTTGCTCCAACACATGGAATTGGGTGAACCGATGACACCGGAGTTCCTGCGTCAAGTCATGAGTCTACTGCCATCTCCTTGGTGGAGGGCGTGGGCCAGTGAATGGTTACAGATTCAGTTGTCTTCAACTTCTGGGCGACGATGGTTAGCCTCGACAGTGTTGCCTTGGCCTGCACTGCTCACGCGTCCAACCGGTGAACGCGGCGGTCTACCTGCATGGTCAACCTCCTACCCTTCACGGCGAATCATGCTCGATGATGTGTTGCATATTTTGTTGCTTGAGGACCATGCTGGAAAACCAGCACTGCTTGATGTCTATGACATGCTTGCCACTTCCGAGCGCAATGAATCGGTGCATTATGGACGCACGCATCCACTGGTAGGATGGCTCGCTCGCTCGGTTGATTCATGGCCCGCAATGGGATTGAATGTTCTTCATCAAGGGGATGCTGAAATCGGTGCATTGCTCTATGCCCGCTCCTTTGCATCGAAATTAGAATAATTCGATGACTTGAAAAGGGGTAGGCCGCAGGAATCGATTGCCGTACCCGCAACATCTGGCAGAGCTACTGTGAAAATTGCTGTGAAGTCCGATACCAATGGTACGGTCCGCTATCGAAGACTGAAGTGACCCTTCGGGGAATGACCTTCGGTGCAAGGCGGTAAACCAACCGGTAGGTAATGGGTCCTCGTGCGACGACAGGATGAACACGAGACAACCAACCTATTGGACAGCATAAACCCTGACGCTGGGTCAGGCCCTCGAGCATTGCGATGAAAAGGGCCGTTACGCGTCGGGGTACAGCTCCTGCTGATTTCACTTCATGCCAAACTGCGTTGTTTTTCTCGTTTTGAGGCGATGCAATCAAAGAGCCGCTTATCCCACAACGAATTATGACCTCCTCACGGCGTTTTCGCTGTTGCCTCGTCGGGGGGACTTTTGACCGGCTCCATGCAGGTCATCGTTTACTGTTGAATGCTTCCAGCAAAGATGCAGAACAGGTCGAAATCCACATCACTTCGGACCTTATGGCCGAATCAAAATCTCTATTCGTTCAATCCTTTGAGGACCGTCGAAACGAATTACTCGATTGGGCTGATGCTCAATCAGGCTGCAAAATTACCGTTCATCAACTCAACGATAACTTCGGACCAGCACCTAAGCATACGGTTGCTGACGCCATTGTAGCGACTCCTGAGACTCGCGGCATGTGCGATGCGATCAACGAACAACGAGCCTCCAACGGATTATTGCCGTTGCATGTCATTGAAGTCATGCACCTTGATGGATTCGAAGGTGGTATCATCAGTTCCTCAGCCGTCCGAAACGGACACATGGACCGTGAAGGACATCCATGGATGCCACTTGAATTACGTCAAGCGAATCTCAGAATGGCTGCAGCACTCGATTATGAACTCAAAACACCGATGGGTACGCTGTTTGAAGGGCCAGAAGACGACCCTGAAATCGGAATGGCTGCTGCATTGGACGGCTTGCCGTCACCCCATGGGGCCATCATTACGGTCGGAGATGTTACCACGAAAACAATGCTTGACATGGGCTTAACACCCGATATTGCACTCATCGATGGACAAACAAAACGTACGGAATTGGAAGAGGATTTGAAAGTGAATACCAAGCGTTTTCATCACCATTTGACTGCTGTCAATCCTGCTGGGCTTCTCACCCCCTCACTCAATCAGGCCATTGCTCAAGCCCTCGTTGCCGAGGATTCTGTCGTTTTGGAAGTTGACGGTGAAGAAGATTTGGCGCCGTTGGTGATTCATTGCTTGGCTCCACTTGGCACGGTGGTCATGTACGGGCAACCTCGAACGGGTGTCGTTCTACAATACACAACTTTAGCGGTCAAACAGCGATGCCGTCATCTCCTTTCACTGTTCGAGGTTGTATAATGCCGGAGCAAAATCCAATGGTCAGTCTTACCGTTTGCGTGCGAGACGGTGTGGATTGGATTGACGGTTGCATCGAATCACTCAAAGCCCAAACCTACCGCCCAATCGAAATTATTGCGGTTGATGACGGTTCAAGCGATGGCTCAAAGAAAAAATTACTCGCATGGCATGACCTCGAGGCGGAAGTTCCAACTCGCATCTTGACGCAAGAACCCAAAGGCCTCTCGTCAGGCAGACAATGGGCAGTGGATGAATCGAAAGGCGATTGGATTGCCATCACCGACATTGATGTGCGGCCCGAACCGGACTGGATTTCAAAACTGGTCGAAAACACCCAACCCATCGATGAGAACGAGAAAGTCGTCGCTGTAACTGGACGAACTGTTTTCGAACATGCGGGCGATATTGTCAGCCGTGTTCGTTCGGTGGAAATCGCCACGAAATACCGTTCAAGGCCACGACAAACCAGTTTAGCCAACGGGCCATGTTCGATGTTTGAACGCCAAAGTCTACTCGGAATTGGAGGATTTGATCCGAAATGGTACCATGCCGAAGACATGGAGGTAAGTCTTCGATTAATGGCAGAAGGTGGAACGATTGTCTACGCACCTGATGCTGTTGTCCATCACGTTCCTGAAATTGAATCTTCAAGGTTCCTCGCTAAGCGATGCAGAGATGCTCGAGCCCACACCCGTATCGTTCGCCATTATCCTCGACGAAAGCGAACGGGCCCAGGTTTGGACTTCATCGGGAGTTCTACGGTGGTGCTTGCGGTCTTCCCCCTGTGGCTCATGGCCCTTGTCTCTGGAATTCCGTTCCTCACTTCGTTTATCACACAACCCGATTGGTCGTGGGAGGTGGCTCAAACTTGGTGGCAAACAAAGCTGCTGTTGTTCACGCTGATACTCATGGTCATTCATGAAATAATTCTGTGGCGAGGACCGCTGGGTGTGGTGAACCGTGGTGCTTTGAAAGCGGGTAAGTTCTCCATCTTCGAGATTTTCAAAATTCGAAATTTGACAATGCGTTGGAGCATCGCATTGTGGAAAGGATTAGCGCTTGGGATAAAAGACGCCATTCAAGGGAAGAATGGACACAAACCGATGTTCGGTCAACAACAGAAGTGAACTCAGTCCAAGTTGTCATCGCCTTCAGGTGCGTTGGCAGCCATGAGCAAACCAAGTCCGAAAGCAATCAATGCGATGCTCACGGAATAAACTCCAACATCAATCCATCCGGTGTTAACGATACCGTAATAGAAGTAGAAAATAATTCCGAGCAAGACAGACCAAGCGCCGAAGAGTTTGTTCCATCCGCCAATGTCTGGGTCCACCAACGCAGGCCAGGTGTCGTTGACAAGGATGCTCTTGAACCAGCCAGCGATTCCGGATTCGTCGTTGCCGAAGGTTCGAATTCCAAGGCCAGCCAAAGCGATACATAGGCCGATGAAGATGAAGTCAGAAAGGACCACTTGAACGCCGTCAGATTTTGGCTCAAAAGCCGCATTCATTGCTTCAAAGGTAAACAATCCACCCCACGAAAGGTGATAGGTTGGATGAACCATTCCAATGATGTTCAATACGGCCAAGAAGATACCGAATATACCGATACCAGCGTACCAGTTTGCCATGGTGCGAGATGGGTTCAACAACATCGAAACAATGGTGGCGTCAGCGTCGCTGTTTTCTGTGCTCATAATCCGCCCACCTACCTTTTGGATATAAGCACACCGAAGCATTCAGAATTGTATTGTTTCGCTATATAGGCAATCAAAGTCGTGATTGATGGCGATAAGGTCGTTGGAAAACTTCTTCCATTTCCGATTCGGACTCAATCATAATCGCTTGTGCATCAACGTTGTTTGGGATGCAGGAATTGATTTGCTTTGAGCGGCCGTATCGCCCTTTACTTATGGTGCGAGCAGTGACCAGTCCGAGCATATCAAGGTTCGAAATGAGGCCCGAAACTCTACGTTGAGTCAAAGCATTGTGGCCAATGTATCGGCACGCTTGTTGGTAAACATCGTACACCTCTCCAGTCTGAATATTACGCAGGCCGTTCTTCTCATTGAGGAGGACGGATGCCAAAACGAGCTTTTGTTGACTTGGAAGCGACGAAATCACTGGAATCATCTGATCCCTCTCAATTTGGTGTTGGGCCATTCGAACATGCCGTTGAGTGACGGTTGAATCACCGTTTTGTTCGGCTCTTTCAGTCGAGACACGTAACAAATCCAATGCACATCGTGCATCACCGTGTTCTTGAGCAGCAAGTGCTGCACACAAGGCAATAACGCCTTCATCAAGAATTTCTTGCTTGAGCGAGCCTTCTGAGCGTTGGCGCAAAATGTCCTGAAGTTGGCTAGCATCGTACGGATTGAACACGATGTCAAGTTGCCCTAGACGAGAACGAACGCGTGGGTCGAGGAAATCGGTGAATTTCAAATCGTTCGAAATACCGATGACGCAAGTTCGAGCGGATTTTAACGAGGCGTTGAGGCTGGTGAGATTGTACAGAAGATCGTCACCTGCTTTACGAACCAAGTGGTCAATCTCGTCGAGAACAAGAATGTAAACGCCGCCTTTTTCGTCCATTCGACGAACAAGTTCCGCAAACACACGGTCTGTTGGCCATCCTGTAAATGGAATCTCATCGATTTCGTGTTCTTCACGCAACGAGTTCCCAAGATGGCTCAAGACCCGGTATTGGGTATCAATTTGTCTGCAGTTGACCATGATTGAACGAACGGCTCGGTTCTTTTCTGCGCCTTTTTCTTCGAGTTGGTTGCAGACGAATTTTGTCACTGCCGTTTTTCCAGCGCCGGTGACGCCGTAAAGAGTCATGTTCGATGGAATTTGACCGTTCAAAGCTTCAACCAAATTGAAAGCAATGGCTTCGATTTCCTTCTCCCGATGTGGAAGGTTTTCGGGGAGGTGGTCGTGACGAAGTTTTTCCTTGTTTAAGAACAGAGTTTGCCGTGAGAGGAAATCATCGAAAATGTTTCTGCTCATGTTGGTGGCCTCTTGGGTTCTGGTCGAATCGTCAAAGTTCCGGGCGGGACTTGCGCGATAATGTGCGTTAGTCCGAGTCCCCCTCATAAGTATGACCGTCGATGAGATTTGCAGGTAGAGTTTTCAATCGTTCTGTGAATTAAATACGAGATTATAAAGGGTCTCGCTTTATACGCTCTTTCAGTAAAAAATAACACACTTTTGGGTCGTTTTCCGAACGAAAGCCCCGCCAAACTCACTCGTGGTATTTCTTCATTCCAAGAACCCAATTCTCTCCGCTTCGATGAAGACAAAGTCCGTCTTCAGCATGGTGGACATTTGCTGGATGAACTGGATATTCATCGGTCACAGTGACTTCTGAATGAACACCGGGTTGGTCAATGTAGGTGTGCGTTACAATCAACCGAACGGATTCTGCCTTTTCTGCCAGCGTTTGAATGTCTGAAGGTTTGTGGTGATGGTCAGAATCAACCCATTCAGGATACCCCATTTCGATGATGGCCATGCTTGCTGAACAGATTTCATCATGGAGCGTTTGGCACGGACCTGAATCACCGCTGTGAACAAAGCTTCCTTCTTGACCAGAATTGAAATGGTAGCCGTAAGGATCCACCGATTCATCGTGTTGGACGCGGAACCGTTTCCAAGAGAGTCCGGAATCCAATTCTCCTTCGACTTCTGATTTCCATGTAACGGTCGCAAATATTTCTTCCAAACTACCTGGATAGGCCAACTCACACAATTTCCACAGATGTTCCTTGACACCATCAGCAGCAACAACCGTGAGAGGTTTGAGCATGGCACGGTCGGAAATGTACCGACGTTCAAGCAACAAGAACGGGAATCCAAACACGTGGTCACCGTGAACATGGGTGATGAAGATGGTCTCAATCTCGCTGAGAGGAACGCGAGCACGACGTAGACTTGCCATCGCAGTTGGAGGACAGTCAATGATGTGCTTGCCATCGATGAGTGCAAACGAGTGATATCGGCCGTACGGCATGAAGGCGTTACCCGTTCCAAGCATCTTCACCTCCTTGGCCATACCTTGTCCAAGAGGGCCGACTTCTTTTCTTCATCGGTCGGGAAAAATGGCCGTTGTTCAACTGGAAGAGAACGTCTCAATAATTCGCTGAGAAGTTTTCTCCGCCGAAAGCAGGGCCCCTTCGACGCTCCCATGCACGGTGTGGTCTCCGCATACGAACGGACCTTCGGTTGCTGATGATTGACCGGTAAGTGCAGTGCCGGCTGCAACTTCTGGTAAAGCGTGTTCAATGTGTTGAGTGGCTAAGGTTTGCCATGCATCTACTTCGGAGCCGAACCATGAACGTAATTCCTTTGTAGCTACATCAAGCACTTGGTTTGCGTCGGTGAGGCCCAAGGAATCTGCAGTTTCACCAACGATGGTGACGGTAACCAGTGAACGGCCCTCAGGTGCATAACTGGGCTGTACATCGGAGGGAACGGCGATGTGGGCAATCAATTGATTGTGGAGTTTGACATCGCCGTTGAGCATGATGTGGTTGGAAGTGAAAGGCGATGTGGGTGCATCAAAATGCAGCGTCCAAACATGGCGCTTGCTTTCACTCCGTCGAGGATTGTAAGCATGAACGACGGCGTCAAACGTTTTTTCCTGACCACCAATTCGCAGGGTGTGCTCATCAAGAAGTTCGGCCTCAGTGCTCAAATGGATGCGTTGGTCGCCGAGCACATCAGCCAAAAAGCGGGGGGCTGCGGCAATTCCATCTTTTGGTAGAACCATGTCACCTTCCGACATCATTCTGAAGACGAACCGAAACATTCTCTCGTTTGTTCGCAGGTCATTTTCAAGAAAAATACCGGAAAAAAGCGGATGAAAGAATCGGTCAATCATGGATTGTGAGAATCCTCTCTTGCGCAGCATGGTGCTGGTTTCCTTATCGTCCCCCTCAAATACTCGCTCAAGGTTTCCTCGACGGACCGAATGGCGTAAACGAGCAACGCGCAGCAAATCAAACTGCGAAGCAAAACCGTTCAATCCGCCTGCAAGACCTTGAATCGGTCGTCGGAAAGGGTCGGCTAAACGCCAAAACTTGGCCTTGCCTTTCTTGCGTTGAACGACAACCGCGCCGGGCTCAAACGCTTGAGCACCAAGTTTCTGGAAATCAAAGGCACGCTTCGAAGTCGGATAGGCGGATTGCATCACATGAAAGCCATGGTCAAGTAAAAATCCGTTGACTTTATCGGTCGTCATTCGTCCACCAATGCGGTCTGCTTTTTCGTAGACCTGAACATCAAAACCCGCCTCATGTAAGATTGCAGCGCATCGAAGTCCAGACAATCCTGCGCCGAGAACTGCGATCGATTGGCTCAACATACCACCTCAAATGTTCAGTTTTTCTTTGAACTCTTCCAAGAAAGGCCCCATCGATTGAATAAGCAAAGCATCAGGGTGTGTTCGTATGACAAGACCGTCAAGGTACATCAGCGCTCGAATAATCGGGAAGGCTTCCTCACCAAAGTTCGCTCCTGCGTGTTCTACCGCAGCACGGACCGTTTTCATCATGATACGGGTGAGGCTTTGTTCACCAACCGGCTTGTTCTCAAAGTCGTGGTATATTTCGCCCATCGTCGAATAATACTTCTTGAGTTTCTTTTCGTTTGGTGTGACTTCGGTCATGGCAAGCAACGCCGTGAATGCCTCTTGCCGTTCTTGGCGAGACAGGTGGTCGAAGAAAGTAAACAGCGAGTGCGCAACATGTTTCGGCGCATGGCATATTGCTCCGTTATCGATGAACACGAATTTTCCGTCTTTGTCCACGATACAGTTCCCTGGATGAAGGTCGCCGTGGAAGGTACCAATTCCGAACAAGAAAGCACCGTGTATGCGGAAGAACTGAAGCAGGAAATCCCAACTGAGCGATTTTTCCTCGATGCCTTCTTCCAGTGACATTCCTTCGATGTATTCAGAGACAAGGATGTCTTGGTTGGACAGTTCAGAATAGTACACTGGGAATCGAAGCAGTGACATTTCGAAGTCGTTGGACAAGGAAGTCTGAATGCCCTTGAGTTCATCTGCCCCTTTGATTTCGTTGCGCAAGTCGAGTTCTCTCAATGTATAATCCGCAACGTGATTGATCAACGCCATTGGGTTGCCAACCTTTCGGAGTTTTGGCGCAAAGATGAGGAATATTCGCAACCATCGACGCATTCGAGTTACTTCTTTCTTGAATTCAACGGCGTTTGTCTGCTTAATGAATTTGATAACGACTTCTTCGCCCGTCTTCAGTCGCCCACGATGGACTTGACCTACCGATGCTGCTGCAAGGGGTTGGTCGTCGATGAAATCAAACGCATCGGTGAAACCTTTCGGTGCTTTTTTGGCGATGGTTTCGTGCAAGTTCTCAGATTCAATGGACGCAGCATGCTGATACAATTGTTGCAGTTGGCGGCATTTTTCGACACCGAGTAAATCCGGACGGAGAGCGAAGATTTGAGCTAATTTCACTGCGATGAGGCCTTGACGTTGAATCCAGTCAAGGTCAGCGGGTTTCTTCCGCAAAATTTGTCGCATAAAGCGAAAGAAAGTGAATGCTCGCATACACCGTTTTCAGGACAACGGCTTATCAAAGGATGTTTTTTCTCAATCCGATTCTTCGTCCAATTCTTCATCGATGAAAATCAATGTGTAACGCCATGTTGGTTCATCGCTACCTTCGACGGCTTCTCGGCGAACACGGACATTACCGTTGTCAGGATATCGAGCAAGCAGCGCACCTTGGATGATTCCGTCGTCAAGTTCCCAAAGTGGTAATGCCTCTTTCGAATCGGTGTTTGCAGGGTGAGCAAGTTTGACGATGATGTGGAAAAACGGGTCACTGTCGTAATCGAGTTCTCCCAGCCCAGCATGTTCCCACCAGTCCATCAATTCATTGAGGTATTCAACATGACCTTCGATTTTTCGAAGACTGAAGGTCAATTCTTCGCCGATGCGTTGTCCAACTTGACGCAACATGGTGTTGATGTCTATGCCAAGCTGGTTGAGGCTTTGGACGGTTCCTTCTTGCAACGCGGTACGTGCTTGATTGATGCCACGCGTTGATGCGAGGAACGATTCAGGGTTGAACGGCGTATCTTTTTCGGGAAGTTCGGTACTGACTTGAAGTGCATCGCGGAATTGATCAAGGAACGAACCTTGTCCAACGGTAAGTCGCAACGGGTCGACGATTCGCTCTTCAGTAAAGCGCTTCTTTGCACTTTCAAAATCCACAGCCTTGTTCCAAATTGCGGAAACGAAATCCGAATGAGAACTGCTGAATACATCGGAGTTGATGACCAGTGCAGCATCTTCTCGGCCTCGTCCAACGGGGTTTTCCTCGACATGGAGGAATTGAATGACGTTGTTCGTATCCTGCAGAACACCCAAGGAATTGATTTCATCGGTGTGACGAACCTCAATGGCATCATCGAGTTGGTCGTAGAATCGTATTGTTCTTCGATCAAGTTGGGCAAGAACGGTCACTACGACGCCACGTTGAGAGGCTGAATTTACTTCAGCGAGGCCGGATGAACGGCAGAGATGGAGTATGCCAAATCGGCCGAGAAGCAGTGTGAGGCGCTCTTCGGCCTCATCAGCAAAGTTCGCAATCTTCTTGTGAATGTGTTCTCGACCTTTTAGCACAGCAAATCGAGCGTTCGTTTCTCCAGATTCACTGTCTTTTTCTTCTTCATAGTCGGATTTAGCACCGGACATCAGTTTGTCAAACGATTGGCTGGTACGGTCAATTCGCTCGCGCTGGTCTTTAATGAGGCGCTTGAATAAAACCGGAAGCGACGAACAAGAAAAGCGCATAGGTCGGTCGGCAGTAACGCTAACCAAGCCAATTTCGGTGAGTCTTGACAATGAGTTGTATGCATCAAGGCGGTTGGTGCCGAGTTTCTTTGCCAACTCGCTTGCTTTGAGTTCTTTTGAGGTCGAGAGGAGAACAACGGAGCGCGCTTCTCGCTCGGACAATCCGGCATCTTGGAACAATTCGGTCCAATTCATTTCATTTCTCCTCCGGATGAGAGGGAACTGAATGCATCAAGAATCCGAGCAACGTGACGGCGTGGTCGGAAGAGCCAGTCGTAACAATAGTGGACCTTGCGGTCCGGTCCGATGAGGAACGAAGACTTGCTTGGGAAAATACCGAGGTGAACGGGTACGCCGTATGCATCGGCAACCTCGCGGTCAGGGTCGCTCAAGAGTGCAAAAGGTAAATTCAGTTCAGATTTGAAACGGCGGTGGTCTTCAAGAGAATCTTGGCTGATTCCAATCACTTCGACCGGAGGGGTCAGCGATTGGAACAAATCGAACTGTTCCTTGAACGTCAAACACCCGCGCTTACAGGTTGGGGAGCCGTCCTTAGCATAGAAGAACAGAACTTTCCATTTGTCGTCATAATCGGCCAACGAAATGGTTTCCTCGGTCGTCGATGGAAGCGTGAAATTGGGTGCTGTCTGACCGACAAGTTTGTTTCCCATACCACTGCCTCAAGAGTTGTACTTGTAAAGTAGTACTATGCTTGTTCTGGAATTAAGTGACCCATACGCTTTGCCTTCGTGGAAAGATAATGGTTGTTGGTTTTGCATCGACCGGTGATGTGAGGGACACGTTCACCGATCGAGATACCGTTTGAACGAAGCCCTTCGATTTTGAGAGGATTGTTGGTCATCAACCGGACTTTCGAGACGCCGACTTGCTTGAGCATGTGTGCGCTGAAGTTGTATTCACGTCCATCGGCCGGCAAATTGAGCGCGAGGTTTGCATCAAGCGTATCCATTCCCAAGTCTTGTAGTGCGTAAGCGCGTATCTTTGCTTCAAGGCCAATACCGCGACCTTCTTGTCGCATGTAAACAACAGCACCGCATCCTTCTTCTTGTATACGCTTCATTGCAGCACGCAACTGTGGTCCACAGTCACACTTAAGCGAACCAAATGCATCACCAGTCAAACATTCAGAATGGATGCGTACCAGTGGAGATTTCGTCGTGTCATCAAGTCCAACGGAGAGTATGCTGTGTTCAGCTCCAGCGTCGTCAACGAAGACGCGCATTCTAAAATTACCTTCTTCGGTAGGAAGTATAGCGTCTGATTTGATGTCTTTGGCAAGGTTATAGTTCTTGATATCAAGGTTGTAGTTCTTGTTCATGATTTGAGGTTTGCTAAACTGATTATAAAAGAGTGTATTGAACCTCGATTTCCAAAAACACTTCTTTATAACCTCTGCTCGAAAACTGTTCTTTATGCACACCGTGGAATGCGATTTAGGAGTTGCGGCAATTGTCCGCAGATCCCGAAGTATTCTGCTCGTACAAGAGGCGCACGGTCGCTACAAGAACTGCTGGGGCCTTCCTAAAGGATACGTCAACAAGAGTGAGCTACCAAGCCATGCTGTCCTGCGTGAACTTTCTGAAGAATGCGAAGTCGATGGCCGCGTCGTTGGTGTACAATCCGTTCGAGAGCGCCTGCTTGAGGGCGTACCTGCCATTTTCATAGCCTACCTGGTTGAACTGAAGGAAAATGAAAACCCGACCCCTGGTGAAGAAGTCGTCGAAACACGATTTGTGAACGCTGACGAGTTCGACTCTCTCAACTGGATCAGCGATGCCATGCATTCAATGGCACTCTCCGCTGTCAATTCCAATCAGGCACTGCGTACCATCGATTACGAGAACACCCGTGGCCACCCGTACATGCTTCACACGCTACCGAAGACATGGGGTGGAGAAGCATGAACCCTCGACTCATTGACCGAGTAAGGTCATGCAATCAAAAACCGGTAAACACCGAAGGGAAATACGTCCTCTACTGGATGATTTCCAACCGAAGATTCAACAGCAATGCTGCGCTTGAATACGCAGCACACCTCGCCGAGCAACACGGCGTACCTTTGCTGGTCCTTGAAGAGATATCCACCAGTCACCAGTACGCAAACGACAGAATTTGCACATTCATGATTCAGGGCATGCTCGAAAACATTCGCATTTTCAAAGACAACAACATCCGATATGTGCCGTGGGTTGAGACACCACTCAGCGGCCACACAGGCAAACTCCACGACCTGTCCAAAGAGGCCGTGATGATTGTCACCGACGACTTCCCGACGTACTTCCCATCAAAGGCAGTTCGCCACGCAAGCCGTTCAATAGCCCGAAACATGGTCGCTGTTGACTCCAACGGTGTGTTCCCTATGTCTTGGACTGAGCGGGCCTATCCAACGGCCCATGGATTCCGCAGATTCGTCCACCAAAATTTCGTCGAATGTATGGAAACTTGGCCTCAATTCAATCCCGTTTCCAAAGACCATTCGCTTTGGCTTGACGACGAACTGTACTCCTCGCTTTGTGAGCGTTGGGAGTTCAACGTCACACCGTTTGAATGGCTCTGGCGCGCCAGTGAACCTGGTAGTTCAGGCCGTGATGCATTGTCAACCATCGACATTGACCATTCTGTACCGCCCGTACCTCATGCACGCGGAGGTCGAAGCACCTCTGTTCGAATGCTTCAAGAATTCCTCTCAAACCGACTTTACAGGTATGCTGATGACCGGAATCAAGTGAAATCCCCTGCTACCAGTGGTCTTTCTCCGTGGTTCCACTTCGGACACATCTCCACCGTTGAAGTGATTCAGCAAATTTTAGTGACCAACAACTGGGACCCTGAAACCATCCAGATGCCTCGAAAGGGCTCAAGAGAAGGATGGTGGAACCTTGACCGAGCCGTTGAAAGCTTCCTCGACCAAATCATCACGTGGAGAGAACTTGGGTTTAACAACGCCTATCATATTCCTGAACACAACCAATACGAATCCCTTCCGGACTGGGCAAAGACAACCCTCATGGAACACGCAAGCGACGAACGTGTTCAGTACACCCTCAAACAAATCAAAGAAGCCGATACACACGACGAGATTTGGAACGCTGCACAGCGACAATTGGTCCGTGACGGCATCATCCATAATTATCTAAGAATGCTGTGGGGGAAAAGAATTCTTGAATGGTCTCCATCGCCCCAAATCGCTGCTGAATGGATGATTGAACTCAACGATTGTTATGCTTTGGACGGTCGCGACCCGAACTCGTACACGGGAATTTTCTGGGTTCTTGGCCGACACGACAGAGCATGGGGTCCTGAACGTGCAATTTTTGGAAAGATTCGCTATATGTCATCTGCAAACACGCGACGCAAGTTCGACTTGAAACCGTACCTTCAAGAATACCGTTATTGAGGTGAGAAAGTGGAATTCAAGCACTCTACAGAAGTTGTGACCAGTGTCGAAGAGACCTTTGCTTGGCACGAGCGAAAAGGAGCGTTTCGACGCCTCATGCCGCCGTGGGAAAAAGCCGAGCAAGTCGGTGAACTCTCTTCGCTGGAGGACGGCACACGGCTCACCTTCAAATTTCCAATGGGCCCAATCAAGATGAAGTGGATTGCCGAACATTCGGGGTACGAACCACCGCATAAGTTCGAAGATACCATGATCAAAGGCCCGTTCAAGACGTGGCACCACGTCCATTCCTTTGTTGAAACAGAAAACGGAACCTGCAGAGTTGACGACCATGTTGAATACACGCTGCCAATGGGTATACTCGGACGCGTCTTTGGTGGAGGAAACGTGCGTAAAAGGCTGCAACGCATGTTCAAAGCACGTGAAATACGACTTTCTAAGGATACAAAACGATACAACAACTTCGCACACATCAAGCGTAAGAAAATCCTGATTGCTGGCTCATCAGGTCTTATTGGTCGACAACTCATTGCGTTCTTTGATACCGCAGGTCATGATGTATGGCGTCTTGTTCGTAAAGAGCCTGGTAAAAACCAAATTAAGTGGAGTCCAAGTGACGGGGAAATCAACGCTGAAGAACTCGAAGGTTTTGACGCCATCATCCACTTGGGTGGTGCGGGTATTGGCGACAAGCGCTGGACAAAACAGCGAAAAATCGTTCTTGAAAAAAGTCGTACTGACAGCACAAGTCTCCTTGCTTCAACCATTGCAGGTCTCAAAAACAAGCCTGAAGTGTTCATTGTCTCAAGCGCAATGGGCATTTACGGTAGCCGTGGCGATGAAGAATTGACTGAAGAGTCAGCTGTCGGTGAAGGGTTCCTACCCGACATGTGTGTGGCTTGGGAAAAATCAGCGCAAGCCGCTATTGATGCAGGTGTGCGAACCGTACACTGCCGTACCAGCCTCGTGCTGGATGCAACCGGTGGCGTACTTCAGAAGATGTTGCTGCCTGCTCAACTTGGTGCCGGAGGTCCAATTGGATGGGGTAAGCAATGGTATTCTTGGATTGCCATGGACGACCAAGTCTACGCTATCGACCATTTGATGATGACTCCAGAATGTGAGGGTGTCTACAACTTTGGTTCTCCGAACCCCGTTCGACAAAAGACGTTTGCAAAAATTCTTGGCAAAGTGCTGTGGCGACCATCGTTTATTCCCGTCCCACCAATTGGCATTTGGTTCCTGCTCGGAAAGATGGGCGTAACCCTAGCCACTGACAGCGGTAAAATACGACCGAACCGGCTTACTGAAAGCGGGTATGAGTTTCAATATACCACACTTGAACCTGCTCTAAGAGATGCTCTTGGCAAGTGGAAGAACTGATACGCTTTTTGTTTCATTCACGCTGTTCAGTCTTTGATTGAATGAACTGAAGACGAACACACGTAGATCTATGGACTGTTTCAAGGTCAAATCTTTACAAGAATACCAAAACAATCTGCAGTTTCGTACCCTTTGCATGAACAAGACTCACACTCGCTCCAACGTTGATTCATCAGTCAAAGTTTGGCGAAAGCAACGTTGAGAAGGCAACTTGCATCTTCCGGTAGAAGTTGAGTGTGAGTCGACGGCTCAGGACATCTCCATTGCGGCGAATTGCTTCACTCAATATGGCGTTGTAAGCCATGCACATCAATCGGGGAGAACGTCGGGCATCTTTGTCGAGCAACGGCAGCAGGCCAAGAGCGCTCTTTCGATGAGCGTGAATGTGGTCAATGTAGTGGCGCATGAAGTTCTGCCAGGATTTGGTACCTGCGAGTGCTGGGTCGCGCAAATCAGATTGGGTGATGCCAAATTTAGCGAGCTCTTCTGAAGGAATGTAAACGCGGTTTCGTGACAAATCTTCTTGAATATCACGGAGCACATTAACCAGTTGGAGAAAAATTCCCATTTCGACGGCGTGACGGCGGGCATTCGGGTCGCTGTATCCATAAATTTCAATCAAGCATAGACCGACAGTAGAAGCGACACGGTAGCAGTACCGGCGCAAATCCTCAAAACGTTCGTAGGTTGTTTCAAACAAATCATCTTCCATGCCGTTGATGAGTTCGCGGAGGTGATCCACCTCGATAGGATAGCGGTGAAGAGTATCGGCAAGGGCAATGAACATGGGTTCGTTCATTTTGTTGCCTGCCTCGATAAGGTCGAGGTTTTCTCGGAAAGAGTTGAGAGCACGCAGTCGCTCAAAGTGTTCTTGTTTTGAGAACAGTGAGTTGTATTTACGTTGTTCAAGAAGCACTTCGCTTTGAGTTCGAGTGAGCGAATCAAGATGGCTCAAGTCACCTTCTGGTAGCCAGTCACCATCGACGATATCGTCAACTCGGCGGCAGAAGGCATAGAGTGCATTGACTGCTTTACGCTTCGGTTCTGGTAGATGTCGGAAGGAACGGAAAAACGAAGACGAGGCTGCCCGGGCAATGGCTTCACATTCGATGTAAGCAGATTGAACGCGTTCAGCCATACCGACGTCATCTTGATTGCTCAACAGGAAACTTGAACGCACTTGACCCACTCCAACATCACCCATCCACTGCTGTCCATATATCAAGTGTGGTTTTTTTTAACATCGACAATCGGTCAATGAAATCAAGCCAGTTGCGTCCAATCGACGTCTGCTTCAGCCATCTCGACTTCTTCGACATCCATCTGAGCCAGTTGGAGTTTGCCGGAAAGTTCGTCGTTCACTGCATGCCAGTACGAATAGGCTTCAATGACCCAAATACCGGATTCACGAGTTCCGTTTCCTGAACCTTTGACACCACCAAACGGCAAATGTGCCTCTGCGCCAGTGGTTGAGTTGTTGATTCCGGTCATTCCAGCCTTGATTCCGGTCTTGTAGCGGTAGGCTTCAAGTCGGTCGTTGGTGTAAATGGCCGAGGAAAGACCGTAAGGGCTTGCGTTTGCCAAGTGAAGTGCATGGTCAAAGTCGTCTGCCTTGCAGATGGTAACCGCTGGCCCGAAGACTTCTTCGTGGAAACATTCCATGTCTTCGGTCACTTCAGTAAAGACGTGAGGCCACATGTAAACGCCATCTTCAGCATTGCTGAGGAAGTTTGTAGGTTTGTTCTGGCTTGTGATACGGCCTTCTCCGAAGATCTGCTTTGCACCAGATGCATTGCACATGTCAACACCGACAAGGAAATCCTTCGCATACTTTTCAGAGAGCATAGGCCCGTAGAGAACACCGTCATGAACCAAAGAATCGCCAATGGTTGTTGATTCGACCTTTGCCATGAACATGGTCATGAAATCATCGTAAATGTCCTTGTGAAGAATAAGATTTCCAAGTGAGGTGCAACGTTGTCCGGCCGTACCGAATGCTCCCCAGTAGGCGCCTTCTACGGCATTTTCGAGGTTGGCGCTTGGCATGACAACCAGTGGATTCTTGCCACCGAGTTCAAGCGAACACGAGACGAGGTTTCGTCCACAGACTTCACCAATCATCTTACCGACTTCAGTAGAACCGGTAAAGGAAATTTTGTTGACTCGGCCTTCATCAACGGCGTCGACCAAATGTTGTCCGGCTCCGCTTCCTTTTCCGTGAACCAAGTTGATGACACCGTTTGGCAATCCTGCTTCATGCATGATTCGAGCCAGAGCAAAGGAAAGCAGTGGTGCGTCTTGTGGACTCTTCCAAACGCAGGTGTTGCCGCACATGATTGCTGGAATCATCTTCCAGAACGGTACTGCTGCGGGGAAGTTGCAAGCGTTGATGATACCGCAGACACCAAGCGGGCGGCGGTAGGTGAACAGTTCCTTGTCCGGCAATTCAGAATTGACGGTTTGTCCGTAGAGACGGCGACCTTCGGATTGGAAGAACAAGCAGGTGTCGATGGCTTCCTGAACTGAACCTGCCGCTTCTTTGAGCGTCTTTCCAATTTCACGGGTTTCAAGAGCGACGATCGCATCTTTGTGCTCCATGAGCAAACGCCCCATGTTTCCGATAATTTGACCGCGGGTTGGAGCAGGTGTTGCAGCCCATCCAGGGAATGCAGCGTGAGCAGCGTCCAATGCCGCGTTGACATCAGCCTTGGTCGACAACGGGAACTCGCCGAGCGTGTCGTTGAGGATGGCTGGGTTGATGGATGTGAAGGTTGCACCATCGCTAGCAAGCGTCAATTGGCCGTTGATGATGTTGAATCCTTTCACCGACGGTTTACCGTTTGGATTTTCTGCTGCTAAAAATTCGAGACCTGTTTCAAGAACGTGAACCATGACACACCCAACGGAACGCCCCTCTTGAAATTGATGGAGTGATTTTAACGGAAAAATTTCTGCTATGATGCCATCGAATGTCGACTTAAGGTTAAAAGGGGACCGGCAAGAACCGTTGAGGAGAGGCGGTCAGCCGATGATTAAATAGGCTCGACAACTCGATGATAGAAGTGATACTATGGTAAAAGATGAGAAATCAATGTCGTTGCGTGTTTCGAAGGCTATTCCGTCCGATGTTGGACACGGCAGAGCCCGTATTTCGGGCGAAAATGACCTTGGTCTTAAACCGGGCGACATCGTTGAAATTAAGGGCGAAAAGCGCTCAACTGCTGCCATTTACTGGCGCAGCCGACCGGAAGACGCAAAGATGGAAATCGTTCGTGTTGACGGTATCATTCGTAAGAATGCAGGTGTGAGCCTGGGAGACCGAGTGACGGTCAGCAAGGTTGTTGCTAAAGAATGCACAAAGCTCGTCCTCTCACCTGTTATGGCCAACAAGCAGAAGGTCAAGTTCGGGCCCGGTATCGAAGGGTTTGCACGCAGAGGATTATCCAAGCGACCGGTTGTCCAAGGCGACCGTATCTTCATTCCAGGGATGACGTTGTTTGCTGAAGCACTTCCATTCGCCGTTCTCCAGACAACGCCAAAAGGCATCGTCAAGGTCACCAACGAAACGGACATTGTCATCAAAGACGAAGCGGTTGACGACGTGGATGTCGGTCAATCTGAAGGCATCACCTACGAAGACGTAGGTGGCATTGGACAACAACTGCAAAAAGTCAGAGAAATGATTGAACTGCCACTCAAGCACCCGGAGTTGTTCCGACGGCTTGGAATTGACCCACCAAAGGGCGTACTTCTCCACGGCCCACCCGGAACAGGAAAGACCATGATTGCAAAGGCGGTTGCCACCGAGGTGAACGCTCACTTCAAGAGCATCAACGGACCTGAAATAATCTCGAAGTATTACGGCGAGTCCGAAAAGCAACTGCGTGAAATTTTCGACGAAGCGGCTGAAAACGCACCAGCCATCATCTTCATCGACGAAATCGACTCGATTTGTCCAAAGCGTGAAGACGTGAGCGGTGAAGTTGAACGGCGTGTTGTCGCTCAAATGCTCACCCTCATGGACGGGATGCAGGGCCGTGACAATGTGGTTGTCATAGGCGCAACCAATCGAAGGGATGCGATTGACCCTGCGTTGCGAAGACCGGGTCGTTTCGACCGTGAAATCGAGATTGGCGTTCCTGACCGTGATGGACGCAGTGAAATCATGGACGTCCACACACGCCAAATGCCAATTTCCGATGATTTCGAAATCAACTGGGTTCTCGATAACACCTACGGATTTGTCGGAGCTGACCTTGCTGCACTCGTTCGTGAAGCAGCAATGAAGGCGTTGCGCCGATACCTCCCTGAAATCGATTTAGAAGAAGAGACCATTCCGCCTGAAGTTCTCGAAAAAATGGAAGTTCGAATGGACGATTTCCGACATGCTATCAAGGATGTTGAACCGTCCGCCCTCCGAGAGATATACGTGGAAATCCCTGAAATCACTTGGGATGAAGTCGGTGGACTCGAGGAAGTCAAAGACCGACTCAAGGAATCCGTCGAATGGCCGCTCACCAAGCCGGAATTGTTCGAACATTTCGGGATCAAACCACCGAGAGGTATTGTCCTGTTCGGCGCACCAGGTACTGGAAAAACACTCCTTGCAAAGGCGATTGCAAACGAGGCTCAAGCCAATTTCATCAGTATCAAAGGCCCAGAAATGATTTCTAAATGGGTTGGAGAGTCTGAGCGTGGAATCCGTGAGATTTTCAAGAAGGCCAAGCAATCGGCTCCTGCAATTATCTTCCTCGATGAATTTGAATCGATAGCAAGCATGCGCTCGTCGTCAAGTTCCGAAGGAAGCGATGTTGGAAACCGTGTCGTCAACCAGTTGCTTGCAAGCATGGACGGCGTTGAATCATTGGATGGCGTTATCATCGTTGCAGCAACCAACCGACCGGAAATGATTGACCCAGCATTGCTGCGTAGCGGTCGATTTGAGCGTGTTCTTCACGTGCCTCCACCGGATGCTGGAGCACGAGAAGTCATTTTCAACATACACAGCGAAGGGATGCCACTGTCCAAGTTCTCACTCAAGGACGTTATCGGTGGTCTCGACGGATTCACCGGTGCTGATATTGAAGCGGTTTGCCGTGAAGCTGCTCTCATCTGCATGCGTGCAGGCAAGAAGAAGGTCACAAAGACCCACTTCGAAGAAGCCATCAAACGTGTACGACCGACGGTCACCGCTGAGATGCTCGCTTACTACCAGAAGATGGAAACACTGCTCACATCTGGACTCACGAACATCAAGCGTTCCAGAGATACTGGGTTCGGAATGGAATCAATGTGAGGTTTATCCTTACATCGACGCATTGATGTGCTGCATTGATGTGGTCAACCCGTAAGTGGAGTGAAACTATGGCTGTCTTTGCACGAGAAATCATCGGTCGTGAAGTCATTGACTCACACAGTGTACTTTTGGGAACACTGCGAGATATCGTTTTCGACAAACAGTCCGGTTCAATCTCCGCTATCCGAGTGAAAGTCGAACAAGATATCGACCCGACGGTGCTGCCTTGGGAGATGATTGAAGGCCTGATGCACATCTCTGTTGATGAAGTATCACGCATTGCTTCCCGCGTTCATTTGAAGCGATAGTACTGCTTTAGAGGCATCACAAGAGCTGTATTACAATGAGCATTTGATACCCACATGATAACAACCTTCTAAACCCAATGGAACACGTGGGAATGTCGGAACAGTGCTCTAGAGGTGGCCCAATGCTTGAGGAATTAAATCTGAACTATCGCAGAATTGGGCTACAAGCCGCATTTTGGTCGGTCATGCTGATTTTATTGCTGAGTATTTTGATTAATTTCGTTAATATTTCCAACACCAACCAATTGTCCGCTTACGATGACGACTGGAACGATATGTCTGCGTTTCGCCAAGACATCAAGGACATGGGCATTCAAACCAACTCATTGGTGAGCAGTCCACTTCTTCTTGCGGACATTGAAGACCCGCGAAACACCACCTACATCTTAGCAGGTGTTGAACGTGATACGCTTTCTCTGCCGCAGTTCGACAGTGACGGATTCATTACCATCGCTTCCGAAGACGGGTATTCACCGTCTGAAATTGATGCTATCGTTGAGTTCGTCGACGCAGGTGGTACAGCACTGGTTCTTGACGACTATGGATTTGCAGGAAGTATTGCACAGGCCTATGGAGTCCGATACACGGGATACCAGCTCTTCGACACAACCTATGTTCAGGAATTGGATTACAACTACATCTGGATGTGTGTACAAGCAACACCTTGTGGCATGAACGGCAGCAGCATCGACCCGACGACAATTTCAGTCCATGAACGATGGAGCGGTGCCAGCGGAGAAGGAGCACATCCGTGCAGCCTCATGAACGGTCAATCCATGCCGCTGGAAGATGCTGGTTTGTGCGCTCACCATTGGAACAGCGGTGAGATTGAATACAACGCAACCTACCAAATGTTGCTCAACAACATCACTGCTTTGGAACTCATTCCTGGCGTTAACGGGGCATTGTCAGAAGTGTCCATCCGTGCAGTCACCAGTAACGAAGCAACGGTTGATGTCAACGGTGACGGTGAAATCTGGGTCGGTAACGAAGTCAACTCAGAAACCCCTGACCTTTGGGGACAATTCAACCTCAGCATCGAAGCATGTGCTCGAAAATCATGCGACCCCGATGAAGGCGGTCGAATCGTCTTCGTGGCTGATGGTTCTGCGCTGATCAATGCTATTTACGACTATGAAGGGTTCAATGACCCCAACAACCCATTGTACGGAACAAACGACTGCGTGACCAACAATACCAAGTGCATTCCTGAAAACGACAACAGAAAATGGGCGCTGGATTTCATTGCTGAAGCGTTGATGTCCAGTAAAATTGGCGAGGAGGGGCAACCTTCTGAGAACGCCATGGTTATTTTCGATGAATCAAGACATCCGCAAAACGGTTTGTTGGCAGACTCCTACAACACCGTTTACTTCTTGTTGGTCTATTTCACCGGTGAAGGACTTGCTATGCTCCTGCTGTTCCTCGGTCTGTTCATCGCATTCGAGGCTGTCCTCATCAAGAAGCGAGACCCAGAACCATGGCGACACGTCTTCAGCATCATTTACTACGGATTTGGCGATGCCAACCGTTACACATACTATGCCAAGACCGACAAGATTCGACAAGTATTCCTCTCCAAGGTAAGAAACCAAAACGGTCTGTCACGGGAAGAGTTCCACGCTATGCCGGCCCGAGATTTGGTTTCACTCATCAACGACCCGGTCTTAGCAAAATTCGCAATTGAACCGAGTAAATACTCTCTTGAACAGACGGTTGCTGTTGTTAAACGAATCAAGGCGTGGGGAAGAACCTGAGGTGATATTATGTGGACACGTAAGGCATCTTTCACATTCACCGGCGGTATTGCACTTATTCTCATCGGAATGATGATTGCAAATCTCCAGATGATGATTCTTGGACTGACGTTCATCGCTTTCATTGTTGTCAACTCGTGGATTTCGGGTCACGGAGATGTCGAAGTTCAACGAACACTTTCTGCAGATAATCTCTACAAAGGCGATGATTTGTACGTTGAGCTGCTGGTCACGAACCGCTCAAACCGCAACACTCAACTCTTGGAAGTCTACGACAACATTCCGCATGAAATGAAATTGAGAAGCGGGCTTAACCAAATGAGACTCAACCTTAAACCCGGAGAAAGCGCTCGAATACGCTACGTCCTTCGATGCCCGCTGCGAGGTCATTTCTCGATTGGGCCGGTATCACTGCGTTCACGCAACACCTTCAACTTGGGCGTCGACGAAATGTACGTCGACCACCACAGCGACATCGTCATCTTCCCACAAATCAAGGAAGTGGAAGAAGCATTCCTTCGCTCCCGCACACCAAAGATGTACACTGGAGCCACAACACTGCGAACACCTGGGCAAGGTTCAGAATTCTACTCACTGCGAGAATATGTACCGGGTGACCCGTTCAAGAACATCAATTGGAAGGCGTTTGCCCGTACAGGTGACTTGATGGTCAACGAAAAGTGCCGAGATGCTGTTACCGACTTGTACATTCTTTTGGACAGTAGAGACATCGCTCGAATCGGTACAGTGCTGAAAAATCCCCTCGAGATGGGAACCGTGTCTGCTGCAAGTCTTGCGGCCTTTTTCCTCAAGAGAAGAGATTCTGTTGCTCTTGCCATCTTCGACGACAACCTCTCCTATCTCCCACCGGATACCGGTGACAAGCAGTATTTCAAAATCCTCAGCGCCCTTGCCGGCGTATCTCCGAAGGGGACCATGCCGTTACAAGCCGTTACCAACTCATTGAGCGGTAGGTTCAGCCGAGGCAGTCCGGTCTTCATCATCTCCTCATGTGAGGGTGACGGAACAGTTCCTGCTGCAGTCCGAGATCTCGTTGGACGCGGCCACGAAGTAACCGTACTCTCGCCTTCAAGCATTGACTTTGAGCGATTAGTGAGCCGAATACCTCGTATGTCCTATGAAGTTCTCAAACTCGAACGACAGAACCGCCTAACCACACTGGCCGGTTCTGGAGCAATGGTCATCGATTGGATGCCAGACATGGACTTGTCACAAGCACTCATGCAAGTGAGGGGGTATTGAGATGGCTGATGATGTGGGATTGCAACGAGACGTCACCGTCACGGGTGAAAGAAGTCCAAGGACACTGCACCTCAAACTCCTTCGAAAGCAGTGGCAAATCATCTCCTTGCAGGTCATTGCCACAATGGCACTTGTCGGCATGTATCTGGAAGTTGTCTCAAATTACGTCGTTGGCTCCATCGACCACACCATGCTGTTTGACACCATCGAAATACTGATTGGAGACCAACTGCCAATCGGAGACTGGTTGACCGGTGAAGGAAGAAGCGGCCTGGCTCGATTCTTCGTACCCTTGATCCTCGGAATAGTCGTGGGTGGCGGTATGGCATTACTTGCCTTCCAAACGCCGAAAGTTCAACAACGGGTCAAACTTGGATTCATCGTCACGCTCATCGTTGTCTTGGTCGGACAGTTGTTGTTGTCATGGCTAACCGGAATGCTGTTCTCATTCGACCTACGCTTGCCAAACTCGAACGAATTAAGCACCCTTGAATGGCCACTGCTCATGATTCTCTCACTGATGATTCTGTTCCTTTACCTCTTACCCGTTATCATGGGTGTGCGCGGCATTTGGGGATTGTCTCGTCGCTCCATCGCTTGGGCCATTGGATTCACATTGCTGTTTCTTGGAATACACGCCATTCTTGCTTTCCCACTCATCAACGGTCAACTGGGCTCGTACGGCGATTCAGTCAACGTCATCGGTGCTCAATTCAGCGAACCGACCATCGGCATTTTCGGATTGATGTTGGTCACCAAACAACAGTTTGCGTTGATTATGATTGCAGTCCTCATCATGGTGTTCCAAGAATCATCCTACGGTGTCATCCGCTATCTCGAGTATGCCTACAGACTTCCTGAATCGTGCAAGCGTGACCCAGAATACGTCCGACAAATGGATAACGTCCTCAACACACACCTCAAACACACCTTTGGATTCCTTGGGCTCACGGGTATCGCAACAATGGTGGCACTTGGCTTCCACACGGTTCTGCTCGGTTTTGTCGAAGATTCAACGGGAAGTCAATGGGCTGGACAAATCTCTGAATCGATTGAATTGTCGCTTACCTATGGATTGGTAATCTCCGCTGCCATGTTCTTGAGCATCATGGCACTGTTACGATTCTTTGTACCTTGGGAGCGAATATGGGGACTGGTCTACGCTCGAAAGAACGCTGATGCACTACCCGCAGAAAAGCAAGTCGTCGATATTTAATCACGCATCGTTGAGAACCGATTGAAGAGCTCGTCCAATAAGTTCAGCACACATCAGCAACAGCAACGGTAATCCGCACCATGCTGCAAGTGTGCCAAGTGCACCGTCCAACGTATCCAAAACAATCGGGTGGAGCAGCCATGTTCCAGCGATGACCAAAACCAGTACTATTCGTTCAAGAAACAGGGGATAACGCCGCCCAGGTGATTCGCTTCGATGAAGGAGAGTCGAAGGTTCAGTCATGTGAGCACCTCAGAAATCAAGATTCGACAGTCGTGCTTCAAGAGCAGCCAAAGCTGGGTCGGTAGTCTGTTCCACAGCAGGTTCCTTCCTGCGATCCCATGATGCATCAAGTCGAGCCAATTCAGCCTCAAGTTGGGCCCGCTCATCACTGTGTTCTGATTCATTGACCGTGACCGGCGTACTGGTCGGGGCTGATTCCTTCGTATCAGAGTCATCTTCATCAACAGGTGTAGGCATTTGCTCCCAACCTGATTCATCAACTTCAGCTGTTTCGACAACAACATCGAGTGAAACTGGAACCTGTCCGGCAAGTGAGGGTTCCATATCGCTCAACATCGCCTGTTCGACCGGTGTTCGTTGAGCATCGGGGATTGTATTGCGTTCATACGGCAACAAGCCGTCGCGTTGGAATTCCCAAAGCATACCGCTTGGGACGCCATCAGCGAGTCCTGAAGCGTCCAATTGGGTAATCAGTTCTTCAAGGACACGAGCGGTGTCTTCCAAGGCAATCGCTTCACCTGCATCTCGTTGGTCCGCTTCCAAATAGATGTCATCAAGAGCGACTTGAATGAGTTTACGAGTGGCTTGTGCAATACTTGGTAGCGCTTCGGGCCGTGTGCAATTGTTCAGCAATGCATCCACTTCGTGTGGAGGTGCTCCGAGTCGAACAAGTTGTTCAAGGACATTTCTTAATCGACGCAACATCGTGATGGAACGGTCGAAATCTTCCAGCAGATGTTCAAGGTCAAGAACCACATGGCCGACTGTTTCTCCCAACTGATGTTCGAGCCGTTGTTGAACTGACCAGCGTGCGAGTCCGCGAACTGCACCTGCGGTTTGAGGAACTTGTCGTTCAAGGAGCGTCATGACTTCACTGGAAAGAAGATGCCGTGGCGTTGCCGCAACATGGTCCACGGTTGATTGAATCACTTGCAAACCACGCTCGACGGCACGGTCGAGCAGTGTAACTGAGTAACCCAATGCTCTGGCATTCTCAAGCCGTTCAAGCACCGGTCCAAGACCATCGAACGTTGAGGCATCGTCAAGCAGTGCCTGAGCAAGTGGCTCTTCAGCCAGTCTTGCTCGTAGGCGTTCTGCTTCTTGAATATCAGAGAGTGCCTCTTCATGCGCTTGCGAAAGTGCTTCAGCACGCTCGATAAGCGATACAAGTTCGGCCTCAGCATGTCCTCTGCGAGCGCCAAGGTCACCCAATTCACGTAGCGTTTGACGGCGCTCAGACATCAATTCACGAAGTTCAGCCTGAACTTGTGCTTGACGTGCCTCGTCGGTAGCCAAGCGATTGCGATCCTCTTCTGCTCTGCGGCGGGCCGCTTTCGCTTCCGATTCGATGGCCTCCAATTCAGATGAATTCGAGTGGATCTTGTCTTCCATCATCATGGCTTCCGCTTGCGCTCGAGTATGACGCTCTCGTGTTGCCTCAACTTGTTCTTGAAGAACTCGAAGTCGGCGTTCATCATCATCCGATTGTTGACGGATGGTTGCCAATCTTTCACTTCCTGCCAAGAGGTCACCGTTGAGTTGTGCTTCTTTCAATGCCAACTCCTCAATGGATGAACGAAGAGTTTCGCTTGAATCTGCATGGCCGAGAGCCTTAGCCAATTCAGCAGCACGGACGCTCACCTGATGTTCAAGTTCATTCACACGCTTAACAAGGCGTTCTGCTCGGTTTTCAGCCTGTTCTGCCGCAGCACGAGATTCTGCAACATCCAATTGCAATGAGTCGAGAGAAGAATTCGAGGATTCGACTTTGGTAAGGAACTCTTGTCGTGATTCGGATGCTTCACGGGCCAGGATTTGGGCAGCCTTCTTTCCAGATTGGGCCTCTTCAAGACGGCTGGTGAGGACGGCTTTTTCTTTTTCCAAATCGTTGATGAGGTGTTCTGCTGATTCCAATCGGCGTCGCAAACCGGCGTCGACTGCCAAGGGTTGAGTTGCGTCGCCTGGCAATCCTCCACTGACCACTTCTACTGTTTCAGGGAAGGTCGCACTGGAACGGTTCTTGCGCAGTTGTTCCATTCCGATTTCAAATCCAAACAAATCGGTGAGTTTACTCTTCAAATTGGCACGACGACTTTCAGAACGTGTTCGAAGGGTGACAAGAAGGTCGTGGAAATCGTCGAGTCGGAATTCATCAACCGTACCCGAGTCACGGGAAACAATGGTTCCTGCAGGTAAGCGGTGAAGTTTGAGGATTCGGGATGAATCGGTGAAGGTGAGCATTGCTTCCTCCAAAGATTGGCCTTCGGGAGCAGAGATTCCAACAGGTACACCTCGAGCTAAAAGGACCGATACAGCGGTCGATGATTGGCCGGATTGAAGGTGACCGGTCACTTCTTCTTTGACTCCTGCAGTTAACATGGAAAGAATGGCATCAGGACCGCCTCGACCTTCACGCAGAACAAAACCTTCAGGCAATGGCCCGCCAGAAGCACCGACTGCACCGAGTTCGCCTTCCAGTACGGCTGCTGCTGCCGAAATAAGTCGTGCATGATTGGTATTGGCTTCGGTCCAAACGCCCAAGGATACATCTCCTGCTTGAGCCAAAAGAAGTGAACCACCTTCATGGTGCATGGTCCAATGGCTACCGCTGGTCATGCTGTCGTCTTCGACAATACTGATGTTCATCGCTTCCAGTGTCGAATGGATTTCTCGGGCAAGGGTTTCTGCTTCGTTCGGTAGTTCACCAATGCTGTCAATCAACATACCTTGATCGATGGCAATCGCTCCTCGAACGGTTTCTCGTTCAACCATTGTTCGGAGAACTGCTGACAAATCTCGTGACAGAAGTCGGACGACTGCATCGCCACGTGCAAGAAGTCCCTGGCGGTCTGCTGCGTGCTCAAACGCTTCAGGAACAACTTCAGCGACGCTTCCGAGTCCTGCAAGTGAATACTCTCCAGCAATGTACCTGCTGTTTTCCGTGGATTCAAGGTCTTCAAGACGAAGTCGAGCCTCCTTACCTGCAAGCAACAGTTTGCCCTTACCAGATTCAGCAAGCCAAGCAACGATTCGACCTGCACGAACCAAACGGTGTCCAGCAGGTGTTTTTCGTCGACCAACCCAGGTGCTAATCACACCATGGTCAAACGGTTGTATAGAACCGCTTTCGACGCTGATTGTTCCTTCAATTGGTTTTCCTTCGGGTAGATTAAACATGGTATCACTCACATTCGTGGGGTTGTCGCTAAAATTCGACGGTCGCGGTCAAGCGCATGTCGCCATCGTGCTAACCGACCACCGTCTCCGCTGAGTACGATGATGCGATTCGGTCCAACCACATCAAGAACCATGCGTGAAGTACTCTCGCACCAGACCTCATACACTTGACCCAAGCCAAGTGCATGGCCCGTTTCTTGAGCGACGCTCATCATCTCAACGGCTTGGTCAACAGGTGCAAAAATACCTTCCTCTCCAACACTGGCCAAGAGTTGACCTGAATCATCGAGAAGCATAGCATGATTGACGCCTTCAAGGCGGCATAATCCGGCTAATGCACGTTGCAGCATGGTTCTCAAACAATCGGTCAGTGCTGTGGCCTTCAAGTACTTTTGCGCTTTTATCCCCCTAAAGGGGGATTTGAAGACCCAAATAGATTTTCCAACTGGAGATTCAAAAAAGGGCGACGCGGAGACCGTTTCTTCGGTTGTTTTCCGCGCCTAATCTCGTATCAAAATACAGAGAAAATCGGCATAATATCTCAGCAATTTGTTTATTATTCCAATTGAAAAATCGAAATTGCAATTGAAATATTTACTTCATCTTCTTGATTCAATGTGAGGAATCAGGTCATGGTAAGCGGTGAACTCAAACCGTAGAGGTGCACGCCAAGTACCATGGCGCATGAGGGGGAACCGCTGTTTTCCGTACCAAAGTGCGACAGTTGCTCCAAACCAGCCATCCTTGAACAAGCCTACTCCGGGCGTATTCTATGCAGCGAACACATGGCGAAATCAGTTCGCAAAAAAATAGGCAAAGAACTGCGCCAACAACTCATTTTACCTCGTGACAAGAACACAGTGATCTTTGTCGCCATCTCCGGTGGCAAGGATTCCGCCGTATTGCTCGATAGTTTGGTCGACCGAGTCGGCCAACGTCCCGACGTCACCATCATCGCCGGAACCGTCGATGAAGGCATAGAGGGCTACCGTCCTCCATCGCTGGTCTGCGCCCAAGAATTGTGCGAACGGCTTGGAATAGAGTTCATCACCGTCTCCTATCCCGAATTGAGTTTCAAAGAAATGGATGAAGTGGCGAGTAAAATCCCCGGCCTTGTCAAGGACAACAAAGAGGCCCCTCGTATGCCGTGTTCCTATTGCGGCGTATTCCGTCGGCAAGGAATCAATCATTTGGCAAAGCGAGTTAACGCAGATTATGTTGCCCTGGGACATAACCTCGATGACATGGCTCAAACCGTTCTCATGAACATGACCAACGGTGATGTTGAACGCACACTCAGACTCGCGCCGCACACAACAACTCCAGTGGATGGATTAGCGCCACGTATCGTTCCCTTGCGTTGGATACCTGAACAAGAAGTCCACCTCTATGCATTGCACAGAGACCTACCTCTTCACCACGAAGAATGCCCACATGCACAAGGAGCATTGCGTTGGAGGCATCGTGAAATGGTCGCTCAAATGGAGGCAGATGTCCCAGGTACTCGCCACGGTTTGCTTCGAATGGCTGACAACATCAAGTTGCTGCGTGACCAAGTTATCGAATTGGGAGGTTCAGAAGCTCGTCCTGCACCACCAATGCCGTGCCAAACATGCGGTGAACTCACTTCAGGCATTCAATGCAAAGCGTGTGACATGCGTCAACTGATGAACGACGAATCATAGGACGTTGTTCGCCAATTCTCCCAACTCTTGTGGGCGACCGCAATAATGGCAGCGCAATTGAAGCGGATCTCGCTCAATAACTCGCAAGCGGTGCGGCTGAGGTTCACGAAGATTAGTTGTGATGCAATTCGAGAAGGTGCATCGAACGACATTGACGACTTCTTCGCCGAGGTTGATGGTGAGTTTTTCTGCTACCGAGTACGCACGGATAATCGCAACGTGAGCATCAGGAGCAACAAGAGCCAAACGGTCAAGTTCCGGTTGTGTCAATTCTCGGTCTTCGACTTTGATGATGTCTTTTGAGCCCATCTTCTTTGACGGGACGTTCATGACCAGCGAAATCGGAACCGAAGTTTCCCCACCTATGCCGAGCATTTCCAAGACACGCATTGCTTGACCCGATGGAATGTGGTCGATGACCGTACCGTTTCGAATTGCAGTTACACGTCGCATACTGTGTTCGTTCGACATCAAAGAGCACCTCCTTCAGCAAGGACATCTGCGGGAACCTTCACGCCGAGCAAGCGGCACAGCAAAGCCATACGTGCAACCACACCGTTGAATGCTTGTTCGAAATAACGGGCGTGTCGCGTGACATCAACCGAAGGGTCGATTTCGTCAACACGAGGCAGCGGATGCATGACAATCATGTCCTGCTTCATGTCAGCAAGGTGGCGAGCGTGAAGTTTGTAAGCGCCCGCACATCGAGCGTATTCGTCTTCATCAGCGAAGCGCTCCTTCTGGATTCGAGTCATGTAGACAACATCAGCTTCCGCCATGGAACCGTACAAGTCTTCGGTTTCCACCACGTTTGCACCGTGCGCCCTCAAATCAGAAACGATTTCTTCAGGCATTCGAAGCAAGTCTGGGCTTGCGAAAACAAGGTCGCATCCAAACCTAACAAGAGCATGAGAAAGCGAATGAACGGTTCGGCCGTAACGCAAATCACCAGCCAATACGACCTTGAGGCCGTCAAGACGTCCGTGGGCTTGTTGGATTGTGAACAGGTCGAGCATCGTCTGAGTCGGGTGATGGCCGGCTCCGTCGCCGCCGTTGAGAATAGGGACTTGTGCTGCATCTTGTGCGTATTGGGCAGCACCTTGACGAGGATGACGCATAGCGATGATGTCGGTGTAACCGTCAACCATTTGGATGGTATCAAACAGCGTCTCACCTTTGACCACAGAGGATGTCTTGACGTCGCCCAAGTTGACAACATCTCCACCAAGTCGCTTCATGGCCGTCTCGAACGACATTCGGGTACGGGTGCTTGGCTCGAAAAACAAGTTCCCTAGGATTCGTCCTTTCAAGAGCGGTAGATACAACTCGCCACGGGCCACAGGCAACAGGCGTTCAGCATCACTTAAAATCTCAAGAATTTGTTCGTTTGTTAAGTCGTCCATAGTGATAAGTCCAGCCACAATACTCCCTTCCTTCTCTAAAGGCGGTCAAAGACACCCATGAACATTCCCGTCAAATACGTTGAACTTGGACTTCAAAGTGATGGACGAAACATAGGAGTGATTATGACCGTGATGCAACCGAGCAGTGTTATGGCTCTCGATGCATGGGCGGATGTAGATGCAGCAATAGATGCTGCTCGACAATCCAGAAAACAAAGCATTGAACGGCTAACAACCGCTTCTTCGCTGGTCATACTGTCTGGCGCTGTATGGCTCATGTGGCCAAATCTCCAATCCGCTCTCAAAGGCGATGAGGGGTTGCTCGAAGGACTCGGCTATCCTTTGCTCATCATCGCTTACGGTCTCATCCTGCAAGACTCGGTTTTGGACGACGCCAAAGCCAGAACGCGAATCGGTTCGTTTGCCTGTATTGCTTGGCCGGTTCTCCTGATTCTTGCTGCTAAGCACTTGAACGTTGAAGATTACGCTGCTCTTATCGGCAGTGGCCTACTGGTTGTTGTTGCCTATGCGTGCTTCCAGACTTCAGCGAACGTGTTGCAAGGCGGTTTGGATGTCCTGCGATGGAGAGCCATCATGACCGGCTTAGGCGGTGTTGCTGCTTTTTCCCTGTTCGTTGGAAACATTCCTGAATCGATGACCTACGAGTGGTTGGCATCGCTCACCGCACTCGGGTCTGCAGTCGTGGTTACCGGATACATTTGGTTCGTGGGCGATGAACAACGAGGTCAGCGGAAAATATTCACCAAGCGCCTGGACGGCATCGAATCGCAATTGCTGCAACTCAAGGCAGATGGGGCGGCCGTCGACCAAGCATCAAGCCTGATCATGACCGCCAAAGAAGAGGGGCATATTGACCCTGAATACGGCATGAAACTGCTGGATGAAGCCGAAGAAGACATCGAAAGAACGCTGTCATTGAGCGGTGATGTGGAAATAATTCAGGCGGATGCCCTCGAGGCAATCCAAAAGGCGGAAAGCATTGCTCCAACCGTAAAGCGCCCCCGTAAATCGTTTGACATGGGCGCCAGAGAAGTGAAACTCGGTTCGTTACGAGAAGGCGAAATGCTGTTCCGCCAATCGAAAAAGTTGGCCAACGACATCATCGAATGGTGGGGGGTTGCAGAACAATCCATTGCTGAAGCGGGTCGACTCCTCACTGGCAACGATGCTGAAAGCGTCCAACACCTCAAGGAATTACTCGCCGATGCGAAGAAGAAGATGGCGAACGAAGCACCACGAGAAGCATATGAATTCGCCTCAGTTATTCCTCAACAGTTACTGGCCGATGAAGACGCTCAAGGTCGAGCGCTCGAATCCCTGAAAGAAGCAACACGGCAACTCAAGCAAACCGACGGCCTTGACACCGAAGAAATGGAACTGCGATTGGAACGGGCTGAGCAAGCCATCGAAGCGGGAAGCCCAAGCCAAGCCATTGGTTTAGCTGACGGTGTGGTACGTTCAATCGAAGCAGAGCGAACAGCGATGGACAACGTCCGTCGAGGCCTCAAGCAACGCAAAAAGTTGGTTGCTCAATACAAAGACCGTGACGATAAGGACGAATGGGAAAAGCGCCTGAAGTCGGTTGAAGATGCTGCGGATACCAAACAATGGAGCCGTGCAAACACGCTTTTGGACGCCATCACAACCGATTTGGATAACGAAGGTCAAGCGACCGAGGAAGCACTCGAACTGTACGACTTTGTCGTTGAAGAATGGCACACTCTTCGCAACCAATGCGACGCCAGTAACATCTCCATCGAAAACGAAAATCGCAGGGCATGTGAACAAGCCATTGCAATGGCTGGTGAAGCACTCGCCGTCGGTCGAGTCGAAGATTGCCTCAATCAATTATCGCAAGCAGACACCGCAATGGAACGGCTACGTCGGCTTATCTAAAGTTCGAGAAGTTGTTTCTTGTCGATGGTCTTGAGATCAAGCGCTCCTGGGAAACCAAGGTCGACAGGCATTCCGGAGATGGTGACGATAATACCTGTCAAGTGAAGATGAAGGCACATCGGAAGGCCGTTTGGCCACACTTTCTGAAGGCCTTTCCAACCGTTGGACTTCTTTGCATAAGCAGCAACAAGGCTACCTGAACCATCCATGGCCGACCAGCCGTTCGAAGTCCAAGCGTGTTGAATGAGAGATTTCTTTCCGAAGGTTGGAGGAGGGGCCACGACGTGCTTTCGCATCCATCCATCGAGCCAGTTAAGCCCTGAATCGTTGAGCCATTCGATGGGTGTAGCCTCCGAAGGCAACATTTCCATGTACCCGCCACGGGACAACTCTCCCACCAAATTGCGAACGTGAGGGTGCCGAGGGTGTTCATCCGCCAATTTCTCAGCCATTCGGATACCGGTGTGGATTCGGCCAGCATCGATGTGAAGCAAGGACCGGACAACATCACCGTGTGTCCAATCGGTAATTTCAAAATCCTTCATGAACGCCTCAATAAGGTTCAATCCCTTGTCCGGAATTCCGGCAAGGCGCATTCGAGCCACGTCTCCGAGTAGGAAAAGACGCCCTGCTGGAGTATTGAGATACTTGAGTTGGCTTTTCGGTTGGCCCGTACGGTAGCGTTCAACCAGGTCGATGTTACGCTTCATCAAGGAGTCAATCGAGATGAGCGACTTGTGTTCAGGGGCCAATTTCGTATGTTTAGGATTGAACAAAGACGCTGCCCATTGCAAACGAGCAGATTCAATGTCGTCGTCATTGAGAAGAACGAGTCGAGGTTTCGCCTCAGCATAATCGCGTTGTGCCAAACTAGCAGCGGTCAAAACCAAACGAGCAACCTGTGCTTCTCGCCCACCACGCAACGCAAGCAGGGATACTGCTTCTTGTTCAGCCTCATTCCAACGTCCGAGACCCGCATACAATTCCATCATAGCATCCGTCTTTCGAGCAAGATTGAGGCCTTCCAATTGTTCGCCGTGACCTTCTGTCACTTTGTCAAGACGGTCCATGGCTTTTGACCAATCGTCTTTCGCAACCAATTCAGTGAACGGCTTTTGCTTAAGGTAAATCAAATCAGCCATCTCAGAAAGACGTTCTCGATTTTCTCCGACTGCTGCGTCAAAAGAAATGTCTTCCAATTTCAACCCAATGCGGCGAGAGCGGGCCCAGATGGTGAGGAAAGCAATTTGACCTCCTGACGCAAGCATCCATGTTAATTCCTCGAGTGAATCCTTTTCGAGGACTTTACAAACTGTGTTCTCCCATTCGCCGCATGCTGCGCCTTGTGGTAGGAAACTTGAGTCCCAAAAAGTGATCATGGCCAGAGCCAACAGCAGCATCGATTGGCCGGCAAATCCAGTAAAGCAGAAATTGAGAACTTTGGCTTGCTGGGTTGGTTCTGCTCGCAGTAACCGGCTGTCAGCGAGTTTGATGCCACCTTTACCCGATACATCTTGAACATCCAAAAAGAGAATACGAGCGACTTCGTAAACAAACAAAAACCCAATTATGGCAACGTTCAGCAGCAAAAACAAGAGAATAAACGACACAATAGGCACCCGTATTCCCGATTGCGGAATGAACGAGAACAGTTCAATCAACGCAAATCCCAAAATGCCTCCTTCTTCCATAAACGTCGTTTGAACACGGTATTCAGGAAGTTCAAGCACCCGGTCCGAATGCGTAAGCATCGAGGGGTCATACAGCAACAATAACAGTGAAACAAGTGTGTTCAAAGCCACATATGGCATGACGATAAGGTTGAAATTAACGATTTGAGCAATGGCTTGTTGTTTTGCCTTAGGAACATGGTTGTGGAACGGTGAAGGTTTACCGTTCGCAATTTTGCGTGACGATTGACGCAAAGCCTGCCATGAAGAGCCGAGCACGCGACCGTAGGCAAGTATTGATGGAGAAAACATAGCAAAGGCAGCAATGCTAAACCTTCTGGAAGCAGGAACATCAGCTACGTCAAGCAACAGATACAGCGCAACCACGAGACCGACCCACAGTAAAGTCAGCATGATGAATGTATAACTCCTCCAAATGCTGGATTCTTGCAACGATGCTCGGTCTTGCCCAATCGGTTTGATGACTTGTGCTCCAAGCGATGTTCCCGAAGCAACAAGGGCGGGGAAAGCGATGAAAATCAGTGCAATGCTGAGAGAAGGCGTGTGGTATCCTTCGGAGTAATCCAGTCGAATCATGATGAATTCAAAGAACAACAGAAGGGCTCCAACCAAAGCAAGAATGTACGATGCTACACCAAAAACCATTCCACGGGAACTCAGCAACTCTCGGGCATCTTTGGTTGTACGAGTGATTTGGTGAACCTCATACCGTTTCTCATCGGTTTGAAAGGCCACTTGAAGCCCTCGCAATTGACGAGGAACAACCCGAGTCCAGAACAGCCACGCCGTAGCAGCAGCCAAAAGATAAGGCACCAACGCTGCGGGGGTAAATCCGCTGACAATTGGTGGAGCACTCATGATAAAACCTCAGTCTTCGCTGTTGACTGCCAATGCGGGTTGAGAAACCTTTTCCTCAATTTCATGTTTCAAATCGGTCAAAAACCTCTCCAGTGGGATACCGCTGACTTGGTCGCCGTTTCGTGCACGCAGACTCACACTTCGAGATTCGATTTCGCCGTCGCCCAAAATGACCATGTAGGCTGGTTGCATCTTGCGGTGGGTACGGATTTTCTTACCAATGGTATCGTCGCCGTTATCGATCTCAACACGAATTCCATTGTCCCGTAGGAGTTGAGCAACTTCGTCAGCGTAAGCTGTATGCTTCTCTGAAATGGTGATAATGTGACACTGTGTTGGTGTGAGCCATGTAGGGAACTTACCGGCAAAGTGTTCAATCAAAACTCCACAGAAACGCTCCATAGAACCAAAAGGTGCTCGATGAATCATCACTGGGCGGTGCAATTCGCCGTCGCTTCCCTTGTATTCCAAACCAAACCGTTCAGGCAGGTTGTAATCGACTTGAACGGTTCCAAGTTGCCATTCTCGTCCGATAACATCCTTCACGACAAAGTCAATTTTTGGACCGTAAAAAGCGGCTTCACCCTGTTCTTCAGACCATTGGACTCCAAGAGATTCTGCAGCTGCACGGCAAGCGTCTTCGGCTTTATCCCAACGCGCTGGGTCGCCAACATACTTGTCAGAGTCAAGGTCACGAAGACCAACTCGAACACGGTAATCGGTCATACCTAATTTGTCAAAAATAATCTGAACCAGTTCAATGCAGCCAAGCACTTCTTCAGCGATTTGTTCTTCGGTGACGAACAAGTGAGCATCGTCTTGAGTAAACCCACGAACTCGAGTCATACCCGAAATTTCACCGGATTGCTCCCATCGATAGACGGTTCCGAACTCAGCAAGGCGAAGCGGTAAATCCCTGTATGAACGCATTTGTGAAGCGTAAATCTTGACGTGGTGGGGGCAATTCATCGGTTTAAGCATGTATCCATCGATGTCACCGCTCTTCATCAAATTCGATAAATCACCACAGGTACAACCCTCATCAGCAAGTTTGTTCATCAAGTCTCGTTCGACCATAGGTGGGTACTGAGAGTCTTGATAGTAAGGGAAATGGCCGGATGTGCGGTACAGGTCGAGTTTCCCGACGTGCGGTGTAAAGACTTGAGAATAGCCTTGGCGGCGAAGATGATAGGAAATGAAATCCTGCAACTCTTGACGGATAACAGCGCCACGAGGTGTCCAGAGAATCAAACCTTGACCGACTTCTTCATCGATGTGGAACAATTGCAAATCCTTCCCCAACTTTCGATGGTCGCGCTTCTTGGCTTCTTCGAGGCGAGTCAGTGTTGCTCGCAATGCCTCTTTACTCGGTTCTACGATGCCGTAAATACGCACCAGTTGCTCTCGGTCTTGGTCACCTCGCCAGTACGCTGAAGAGATGCTGGTGAGTTTAACATGCATCAATCGAGAAGTGTTTGGAACGTGAGGTCCGAGGCACAAATCGTACCATTCGTCTTGCTTGTAGATGGTCGAACCACCGCCGTCTTCGATTTTATCGTTGATGATTTCAAGTTTGTACGGGTTGTGAGCAAAGTGCTGTTGCAACTCCTCGTCGCTTAATTCCACGCGCTCAACGGTGAAGTTCTTTCGAGCGATTTCTTGCATCTTCTTTTGGATTGGCTTAAGGTCAGACTCAGCGATGGGTTCCATGGCAAAATCATAGTAAAAACCTCGATCAATCGCTGGACCAATCGTTGGTTTTGCGTCTGGATAAAGCGCCATAACTGCCTGGGCCAAAAGGTGAGAAGCACTGTGGCGCAGAATGTGGATGCCTTCATCCGAATCGGTAAGAATACCTTCGACCGCACAATCGGTGTCGAGCATGCGAGACAAGTCGCATTCCTCGCCATCTATACGAGCCGCTAAACAGCCGTGTTTACGGCCCAGTGCATCGGTAATCACCTCTGCGCACGTTATGCCTGCAGCGTATTCGTTAACCGTTCCATCTGGCAGGGTGATGTTGATGAGTGTCATACGGTGCTCTCCTTCAACCCCTACGGGGTTGGAAGCCCTTCATCAAACCATCACTCTCAAACGGCAAAAGTGGCACGGGTTTGAGAGCCCTTCACCACGGGAATTTCAAGTTCCAATAAATGCCATCAAAAAGAATGCATTGAATACCGAGTAATATCGAACCAAGCAGCATTCTTTTTCCGCCTGGAACTTCGTCGACATACGCTGAATAAGCCAGTAAACCCATCATGATGTTTCCAACACAAGCCAACAGCAAAACACCCACCACTAAAATTGGCGTCCAACTGTAATCGTTGTCCAAGTGATAGATGGTCGCCTCAAGCCACAGTGCAGAGGGGATGACCAGCAATGCAAATGCAAGCAATAAGCGAGCACCTCCGCCGCCGTCAGATTCGCCCCATGGCCATCGCAGTGCGTCCATCATGGAAACATCGTTTTGGTAAAGAACAGTCCACCAGTACGTCAGAAAACCGAACGCTGCCAGGAACATGAACGGTACAATCATTTGTGCTTGCGACCAAGGAATTCCACCCCAGAGTGCTTCGGTGTCCGATGCATGGGAGAGGCCATAAACATACGAGACCAGAACCAGTGTCCCAAAGATAAGAATGAAAATTCGTACAAATTTTCGCGTGACTTCCATAAGCGCCCGTAACGGTGTTTACTGATAAGTGCCTGTATGAAATCCTACCATTCAACATCGAAATCATCACCGAGCGTGCTGGTCGGCTTCTCCAATACTTCAACGGCATCCGGAGCTGCTGTTTCGTCGTCGGCTGGTTCGGTGGCGGGTACTTTTTGTGCGCTTGAAACGGTAAAACTTGAACGGTTTTCGACCAACTGAGTTGGTTTACTGTAATCCGGTTTGACAGCGGGCTCTGCGGGTTCTTGCTGAACGTGGATTTCCTCAGGCTGCTCAGCCTCAACAGTCTCCTCTTCTGAATGCATGGATGCGAACCCTTTGGCAAGCGTATCCTCGAGACTCGGCAACTCACGCCCGCTTCTGTTCATACTCCGACAAAGTAAGCAGGGCACATCAATCCTTGCGTCAGATGTTCATTCTTCCTCGAGGCTTGAATCGTCAAAGTCCACTTCGGGTAAAAACGAAAGAATGGTCCCCAGTATTCCAAACACCAAGACGTATTCCCAAACCGCAGAAACATTGAGCATTGGATAGGGTGAACTGGTGCAGAAAGCCATCATATCACTGGTCAAAGCGTTGTATGTATCCCAGTCAAAGTCTGGACCCCACACCTGCGATTGTGTTGCAATCAACTGAAACAATCCGACAAAGGCCGAGAGTGCTGCTAAAATGCGCAGGCCGATGACGGTTCGGAAACGCGGGTGATTCCACCAAATGCGTACCGTAACTGCTGTAATCAACAGACACCAATAGACTCCAAAAGTAAAGATGTCAAAGGCATAATGACCGTGCATCGGACCGTCGGTATCCCATGGAACACTACCGATTCGAATGCACGAGAACGCTCCAATCAATCCTGGGAAAACAGCCAGATGGTTAACACCATGCCAAAAGGTATGGTGGCCGGCTGATTGAATACGTTTCATGTTCATGGAATGAATCTCCATGATAATCCAAAACACAAGATAGCCGGTCACAAAAGTCCCAACGGTGAAAATCGTATCACCCGGCTCATACAGATCAAAATCTGAAATGAACGGCATGTAAGCCTTACATCCGTTCATCACCCATGTAATGTATCCTGCTGCGAGCCACAGTGTGGTAAAACCGACCGTGAGAACAAGGGCAAGGCGACGACGTGCCGGGGTGCGCATAGCACTTCGATGAATGGGGGTTTTTTGATGTCATCGACGCTTAAGCATTCAATGCAGGTCTTCTTGAAGGTGAATACTCTGCCACATGTATGCGCATCGGAATCGTGGTCAACCCAGACGCTGGTCTTGGAGGCCGCCTCGGGTTCAAAGGCAGCGATGGGCGTGCTGCAGAAGCCCGTGCTGCTGGAGCTGAAGACCGTGCTGGACCTCGTATGAAACTCGCACTTGATGCCCTCCAATCGCTCTTATCCAGTTCTCTTAATCGCAGCGATGTTGACCTCGAATGCCTTGGCTGGAGCGGCCGTATGGGCGGTACTTGGGTACCCGAACCATCAGAAAAAATGACCTTCACGAGCATTGGCTCGACGCCCGCAGAAACTTCAGTCGAAGAAACAAGTCAACTGGTTCGTGATTTGGTTGACGGGGGTGCAGAAGCTCTTCTGTATGCTGGAGGTGATGGCACGACACGAGACATCGCTAACACTCTGGAAAGCATCGGCAAGGATGCTCAAGAAATACCGCTCATCGGTGTACCGGGTGGAGTCAAAATGCACTCTGGATGTTTTGCTACTACCCCAAAAGCAGCTGCTGAAGTTACACTGGCGTTCCTACTTGGCGATTTACGATGCGCCATCACAGAAGTCATGGATTTGGATGAGGAAATCTACCAAGAAGGCATATGGAAAGTCCGAATGTACGGTGAAGCATGGACGCCTTCAAGCCCTCGATTCATGCAAGGCGCTAAAGAACAGGTAGAACGGACAAGTGAGGCCGATACCATCGAAGGTCTCGCACAGCATGTCGAATCCTTACTCTCGAGTCAAGACGACCTGATGGTGATATGGGGCAGTGGAGGCACGCTTCGGCGAATGGGAGAGTTCTGCGGAGAAGAACTCACACTGTTGGGAATCGATGTTCTTGGACCGTCTGAAAACGGTGAACGCCAAGCACATACCGACCTCAACGAACAACAACTGCTCGAAGTTATTGCGCAGCACGTCGATGAAAGCGGCAATGAAAGGCCACGATTGCTGTTGCTCTCACCAATGGGAGGACAAGGTTTCCTCATTGGAAGAGGAAATCTACAACTGTCTCCAGATGTCTTGCGAATGATTGGAATTGACAACATTCTCGGTGTTGCTACTCCTGCCAAATTGATTGGACTCAACGCCGTACGTATCGACACCGGCGAGGTGGAATTGGACCAAGTGTTCCAAACCAAGCGTTTCATCAAAATACTGCAAGGTTTCAGAACCACACGGCTCATTCGCATCGAAGAGGCCTGAATCAAAGTTGACCGGTTGATGCCTTGAGCAAACCGAGGAACGGTGGGCTTGGACGACCTGGCCGACTCTTGAACTCGGGATGGTATTGAACGCCGACGTAATACGGGTGGCCTTCAAGTTCGAATATTTCGCAACGCTGACCTGTTTCGTCTTTACCAACAAAGATGAGTCCAGCCGATTCAATCGCTTCGATCATGTCGGGGTTGACTTCGTATCGATGGCGATGACGTTCATCAACTGAATCCCCTTCGCCGTACAATTGGCGTATCTTACAATCATCGACTTGCCACAAAGTTGGACGGCTACCCAGCCGCATTGTGCCACCAAGGTGAGTTTTGGAGATTTCTGGCATGAAGACAACGGCTGGGTTCTTGCAATTCTCATCGAACTCAGTCGAATTTGAATCCTCAAATCCGAGAACATTTCGACAGAACTCAATGGCTGCAACTTGTAGACCAAGGCAAATACCAAGGTACGGAGTTGAACTTGTACGAGCGTATTCCGCTGCCAAAATCTTTCCTTCAACACCCCGGTCTCCGAATCCTCCTGGGACCAATACTCCAGCGGACTGCTTGAGCAATGACCATGCATTGTCGCGTTCATTGCTGTTTTCCCAATCGGACTCAAGATGACTCGCTTCAATCCAGTTGATGGTAAGTTTGCGGTCAACAGCCATAGCAGCATGCTGTAAGCTCTTGATCACCGAAAGGTATGCGTCGGACAAGTCAGTGTATTTACCGACCATGGCAATCTGGACTTCTTCGGTTAAAGTGTCAAGGTGGTGGGCCATGACTTTCCACTTCTTCAGCAAGTCAGTGGCATCAGAATCAACATTCATGATGTCGCAAAGTCCCTGTTCTTCCAACATCAGTGGGACGTGGTAGATGTTTGGGACGTCGTGGGTTGACATAACTGCCTCAGGAGATACATGGCAAAAGGCAGCCAATTTTTCTCTTGTCTCTTTGGTAAGAGGTGCTGATGAACGGCAAACGAGAATGTCTGGCGTGATACCTAAACCTCGCAATTCCTTCACCGTGTGTTGGGTTGGTTTGGTTTTCTGTTCGCCAACTGGCCCCATGACAGGAACAAGAGACACGTGTACAAAGGTCACGTTTTCCCTGCCTACACGGAATTGGAATTGACGCAAGGCTTCGATGTAAGGTGCGGATTCGATGTCACCGACCGTTCCACCAAGTTCGACAATGCATGCATCCGGAGGCGATTCGCTGCCGTCTGCAGGCCGATGAGCCACTTCTTCCAACCAGTCTTGAACCGCATCGGTCACATGTGGAATGACTTGAACGGTCTTTCCCAGGTAATCACCACGGCGTTCCGCCTCGATGACTTTGGAGTAAATTTTTCCGGTTGTGACGTTGTTGTCCTTACCCAGATTAATATCGAGGAAACGCTCATAGTTTCCAAGGTCAAGATCGACCTCGCCACCGTCATCCAAAACGAATACTTCACCGTGTTCAAACGGAGACATGGTTCCAGCATCGCTGTTCAAATACGGGTCGATTTTCAAAGATGTGACTCGCAGTCCTGCACTTTTGAGCAACACGCCGATGCTGCTTGCAGTCACTCCCTTTCCTAATCCAGAAAGGACTCCTCCGCTAACAACAACGTACTTCATGCACATCAACGGGCTTTTAGGCCGTCGCGCCTCCCCTATCAACATACCTCTCAAAATTGAAAAAGACACTCATGACGAAATGAGCGAAGAATCAAAGAGTGGGTGCGCAGAAACCAAAGAGAGGGGAAGCATGAGGGAAGTTCCAGAAACCATGCTTGCATGGACAAAAACTGCTGACACCGTGGGTGGTTTCAGCCGAATAGAGCACCCTGTCCCAACACCGAGCGAAGGTGAAGTTCTGATTAAAACCCACTCGACATCCGTATGCGGTACCGATATTCACATTTGGAAATGGGACCAGTGGAGTCGTGAAAACGTACCGTTAGGAACCATCACCGGCCACGAAACCTGCGGCGAAGTGGTCGCTCTCGGTCCTGGCGTGAAATCCCATTCGATTGGCGATTTGGTTGCCATTGAATGCCACCTTGCCTGCTGGAATTGCCCTCGATGCGACGAAGGAAATGCGCACATCTGTGAGAACGGCTCAATCTTTGGCGTGCATACGAACGGTGCTTTCGGGCCGTATTTTGTGGCTCCGTCAGTGAACGCCCGTCCAATTCCAAAGGGGCTTGACCCCGGTCATGCGTCCATACAGGACCCGCTTGGAAACGCGATTCATACCCTCACCGGTGGCCCGGTCGAAGGGTCAACCGTCGCCATTCACGGTCTTGGCCCAATTGGATTGTTTGCCGTCAACGCTGCAAAAGCCATGGGGGCTAACAAAATCATTGCAGTCGATTGGGACAACACCTACCGAATGGAGTTAGCAAAAACGCTTGGAGCTGACCTTGTGCTTGGAAAAGACGATGACGTCGTCGCTGAAATCTTGGCTGCAACCGATGGAAGAGGCGTGGACAACTCCTGTGAGTTCTCAGGCTCCCCTCAAGCCTTAGCCAACACCATTCACAGTACTCGAATGGGTGGCTATGTCAACATTCTCTCCGTATACGGAAACGCTACTCCGGAAGTTCCGATGAACGATGTTGTGTTCCGATACCTCCACATCAAAGGCATCAACGGCAGAAAAATGTGGTCCACATGGGATACCATGCACGACCTTTTGGAACGTGGATTGATTGATGTCAACGCCGTTCTGACACACCGTATGCCGATTGAATCGTTCGAGGAAGCCGTCGAGTTAGCCATTGCTGGAGAATGCGGTAAAGTTGTCTTGGACTTCGATTAAGCGCCAATCCACTTGTAGCGTCGAGCACCTTCGTCAACACCTTCGTCGCCGATTTCAACCAGCGCAAATTCACCTTGAGGCGTTACGACGCTGTCATCTTGCAAGCCCTTGTGGAGGTTTTCGTAGGTGATATGGTCGATAGCGACTCGTCCAGCCAAACGCTCAAACAGATGCCATCGAGAAACGACTTCTCTCCAGCGCGGGCTAACTTTGGCTTCAAACACCTTGGCTTTAGCCCCAGAGCCATAACCGCACAGACCGAACAACAAATTGTCCAGGTTGCTGTTTTCTTCCAAATCAGACTCGAACGTCGACATCAAGGCAAGGAAAATAGAACCGGTGTATTGGTTTCCAATCAAACTGCTCGCACGCTGTCCTTTCTCAATTCGACTTGCGTGGAAGTTAAGGTATTCTGGAGTCTTGGAGATTGCACGTCGATATCCGTCCATTGCTTTCTCCCAAATCTCGATGAGTTGTGCATCATCGGTATCATGATCTGCTGGCATTGGGCCGAGTTGCTCAGCTATGGAACCCCACATTTCGGTTCCTTCGCGGTCGTGTCGGAAAATGTCGGGGAACATTCGCTTGGCTTGGAATGCGTAAGGTAAGTGCATGATGATTCGAGACCACTGTTCTGTCAACCTCTCATCTTCACCGTGTGTATATCGGCCTTGCTTTTCTGCCTTCTCAGCAAAATTGTGGAACGCTTGGCGAACAGCTGATTGGTAGCAACGATTGGAGAATTGTCCGTCAAAAATTGGTTCGTCTCGATGGACGCTGACCTTTTCTTCACCGTGAGCAAAAATACCCAATTTACGAACGGTGGATTCAGGTAGGTGGCGAATCATTCTCTCAATCAATCCCTTCTTCATGGTCTGACCGGTTTCTTGGGCAAGTTGCAAAACGTTGGTAATCACCGAACGAATACTGACCTCTCGGCGAGGCTTGAAGAAATCGTGAACTGGGGTCGTCGATACGCCGATGCAATCTGGAATCTCAAGCAGACGAGGGTTACGACGAATGAGCAATGCGCCACCGCCAGCTCCTTGCGTGTACTCTCCAGAAGATTCCAAAGCGTATTTTGCGTTGTCAGAAAAAATTACGATTCCTGTCCGTTCGTCGTGTTCGGTTGAACGGGCGACCCAATCGAGCGTTGTGTGCATTGCATCAACAGCACCGATGCAAGCAAAGGTCATGTCAACAACATCGCAATTTCGGAAACAATCTGCACCGTATCGGTCTTGATAGCGTTGGGTGAGCATATCGACAATGTAGGTCGCCGTAGGTTTGGCACCGTCAAGAGCAGATTCTGTTCCGAGGTACATTCGACCGATGTTATTTGGGTCCAATCCGTTCCGGTCAATGATTTGCATAACGGCCATTGCGCCCATGGTAGCAGTATCTTCGTGGACGTCTGGAATAGCCATTGCTTCAAGGCCAAGACCCTTGTTGAGTTTGCCAAAGTCTGCTCCACGCAGTTCAGCAAAATCCTTCATGTCCATGTACAATCGAGGAAAATGAATTGCAATGTCGTCGATACCTACACAGGTTTGACCGTCTGTTCCCATCAAAGTTGTCTTTCTTCGGCCCCTATTTGAAACAACTACCCATTCATAGAGAGGTAATGTGTGTTTCAATACCTATTCCATTTCAGGGATATCTGGCATCGATGGGTCTTGCTTAGCCCACAATACATCGTCTATTCGAAGAATCGAAATGGCTGCTTCAGTTGCACCAGCAATCGACTGACGTGCAATAAGATACGGTTCCAATACTCCGTTTTCAATCATGTTCGCTGGTTGGCGTTCAAGGACGTTAAGGCCAATTTGATGAGCATCACCCCCACCGTTCACTTGCTGAGCCACCAATTTCAAAAGGGTGTCAATTGGGTCCAGTCCAGCATTCTCTGCCAAAACGCGAGGAATCACTTCAAGTGCATCTGCAAAGGCTTCTGCACCAAGTTGTTCACGGCCAGGAATGGATTCAGCAAACCTTCGCAAACGCCGGGCAAGAGCCACATGCGTCGCTCCGCCTCCAGCAAGTAATCGATCGTCTTCGAGCATTCGACATGCTACGCCAAGAGCATCTGCAAAACTGCGTTCCACTTCACCAATCACCGTTTCTGTACTGCCGCAAGCAATCAATGTCGCACCGCCTTCTTCAGTCTGCACAATCCAATGGGAAACACCGGACCAGTTCTCGTTTTTGCTCGATATAAAGGCACCAAGGTCTCGGCTGTGTGCGCGCTTGACTTCGCTGACCAGCGTTGCTCCACAACCACGGGCAAGGAGGTCTAGGTCCGAACGAGCGACCCTTCGGAACGCTTGAATACCTGCTTGAGCCAATAAAATACGTGCCTCATCATCAATTCCTTCTTTACAAGCCAAAAGACGAATCCCAAGGGACTTGAGATGCTCGACCTGTGCGGTCAGCAACTCGACTTCTTTGGCCCTGAAACTTTCCAATACGCCAGGAGAAGTAACGTTAATTTTCATATCGCTCTTCATCGAACGCCGTTCGATTCCTCCATCGACAAGAAGAATTTTTCCCGCACCGATTGAGCGAGGCATGTCGTCATGAATGCGGTTTTTGGCAAGAACCAATCCAGTGACCAATCGAGTATCACCGATGCTGCCACCGGACTGCGGCAGAACCTTGACACGTGTTGGGTCAGCAACGACGCCTTCAGGTGTTCGAACATGAATCGTTTCAGCAGCCTCGACGGCAAGTTCAGCAAGCAGAACTTGCATGGAATGATGTCCTTTTCCAGCCAGCGAAGTTTGCGTCGCCATTAATCGATGTTGATGATCGGATGTGAGCGCAAACTCATCCAAAATCTCGTGAACGTGCGTTTCTGCCATTCGAAAACCTCGAGCAATAACGGATGGGTGAACATCTTGCGTAACCAAATGCCACGCATTTTGAAGCATTTCAGCAGACAGAAGAACGGTTGATGTTGTTCCATCCCGAGCAATCTTATCTTGAACAGATGAAGCATTGATCATCATTCGAGCCACGGGGTGTTCGACTTTGGCAGACTCAAGAACGGTGACGCCATCGTTGGTGACCAGGGTCCGTCCATCGTCGTCAATGAGCAATTTGTCAAGCCCTCGTGGTCCAAGGGTTGAGCGTACCGCACCCGCAAGTGCCATTGCCGCCTGAATGTTGTTTTGAAGAGCACTGCGACCTGTTGTACGCTCGGTGTCTCGGAGCAGTGGCGCATCGCTCATAGCACGCCCACCCAACTCTTCGACATAAGGTCAACTATGGCTGAGCAAGACTCAGTCTTCGTCGTCTTCGACCACTTCGAAGTCTGCATCGACCACATCATCGCCACCGACGTTGATGTCTCCGTCTTCTGAAGAACCGTCTTGTTCTGCCATTTCAGCAGCAGCAGCTTCGTAGAGTTTCGCTGAAACAGCATGCATGGCTTCTTCCACTTCCTTGACCTTGGCTTGGATAGCCGCATCGTCAATAGAGTCGATGTCGAGTGGTTTTCCATCCTCGTCTTGGACCATCTTTTCGAGAGCGTCGAGGTGTTCCCTGACCGGGTCAACTTCAGCATCGTCAAGTTTGTCAGCAGATTCGTCAAGCGTTCGACGGGTCTGGTAGACAACTTGGTCTGCCATGTTGCGCAGTTCAACTTTCGCCTTTCGAAGTTGGTCTTCTTCAGCGAATTTCTCTGCTTCACTGATTTTCGCTTGGATTTCGTCTTCAGACAGAGAGGTTTGGGATTCGATCTTAACCGACTGTTCCTTACCTGTCCCCATGTCCTTAGCACTCACGTTGACAATACCGTTTGCATCGATGTCAAAGGTAACCTCAATTTGTGGCGTTCCACGAGGTGCCGCCGGAATACCCATGAGTGTGAATTCACCAAGCGTGACGTTATCTTTGGCAAAGTTTCGCTCGCCTTGAAGAACGTGAATGGTCACTGCAGGTTGGTTATCGGATGCTGTCGAGTAGATTTCCGAACGTCGAGCAGGGATGGTTGTGTTGCGCTCAATCATGGTCGTCATCACGCCACCGAGCGTCTCGATTCCCAAAGTCAACGGTGTAACATCAAGCAAGAGAATGTCAGAAACGCCTTCATCGCCGGAAATGATTCCTGCTTGAAGTGCAGCACCCATGGCCACTGCTTCGTCGGGATTGATGCCTTTGTAAGGTGCCTTACCGGCTTCCTTCTCGACCGCTTCTTGAACGGCTGGAACCCGTGTTGAACCGCCAACGAGGATGACTTTATCGACATCGCCCTTCTTGACCCCGGCATCTTTCATTGCTTGACGGGTTGGACCCATTGTTGCTTCGATGTGTTTGGAGATGAGGTCTTCGAACTTGGCTCGGCTGAGCGTCATGTCCATGTGTTCTGGTTGTCCGTCACGCATGGTGATGAACGGGAGGTTGATTTGCGTTTGTTGTGTCCCGGACAGTTCGATTTTAGCCTTTTCAGCCGCTTCCTTTAGGCGGGACATGGCTTGAGCGTCTTTCGACAAGTCAATGCCCGTATCGCGCTTGAATTCTGCGACCATCCAGTCAATCACTTGGTCGTCGAAGTCGTCGCCACCGAGCTTGTTGTTACCGGCAGTTGCTTTGACTTCAATTTGTGGCTGGCCGTCAACTTGATAGATTTCAAGAACAGAAACGTCAAAAGTTCCACCGCCCAAATCGTAAACCAGAATGGTTTGGTCTTCACCCTTATCGACACCGTAAGCAAGTGCTGCTGCGGTCGGTTCGTTGATGATTCGAAGAACTTCAAGACCTGCGATTCGACCAGCGTCTTTGGTCGCTGTTCGTTGTGCATCGGTAAAGTAAGCAGGACAAGTGATGACCGCTTGCTTCACCTCGTGACCCAAGTATGCTTCCGCATCAGCCTTCAACTTTTGAAGGATAAATGCTGAAATCTCTTGAGGCGTATAATCTGTATCATCGATGGTCGTTTTCCAATCCGTCCCCATGTGTCGCTTGACCGACAAGAGGGTTCGTTCGGTGTTGGTGACCGCTTGTCGCTTGGCGGTTACACCAATCATGCGTTCGCTACCGTCTTTTGCAAATGCAACGACGGAGGGGGTTGTTCGTGCGCCTTCTGCGTTAGCAATAACGACGGGTTCTCCGTTTTCGATGGTTGCGACACAGCTGTTTGTTGTTCCTAGATCTATTCCTATTACTTTACTCATTTTTTTCACTTCCTTCATCAAAAGATTGGGATTCCACCGTCGTCATCATCGTCTTTGTCGTCTCCGACATCGATGCTGGCGTCTGAAAAGCCCGGAGTTTCATCATCATTATCGTCATCATCATCATCACCCTTCACAGGCGCTGGTAGTGCAGAGCCTTGAGGTGTAAGTTTGAGAGTGACATCCAGGATTCCGTTGTTAAGGCTCCATTCGACCACCTCATCGCAAGGATGAGGAAGTTCAACCCGTGCAAGGGGTGAGGTTTGAGTGGGGTTCATGATTTCGAGTTGTTGCCCGTCGCGAACAAGAGACATCTCGACATCCGTTTCCTCAACTTCTCCCTTCAAGGTGAAGTCAATGGTGACCGACATGTTCCATCCGTCGAGATATACGTCGTCAGCGGGGAGGGTGTACACTTCATCGCTGGCGTTCTTGGAATCGTTCATTTCAGGAGTATTCACTTCGATAGGGTTGGCATCAACTTGTACATCGACACCGAAATTTTGCAGGATGTCTTCAATTGACTTCCCCTTCTCAAACATTTTACCGAGTTGTGAAAGGTCGAAATTGAAGTTGACATCGCCTTTAGCAATTTTCTCAGCATCAAGTCCAAGGTTTTCAAACTGAGAACGGAACTGTTCCATAAGCGTACGAATCTGTTCTTTGTCGAGGTTCATGCCCATGTTTCTGAACATTTCAGTGAGTTGTTCAAGCAATTTTTCTTCAAAATTATCTTTGTCTGCCATTGGATGCCCTCCTTGACTACTGAACCATCGGTTACATACTGCCGTGAAAGTCACCCTATATGAAGGTCACGAAATGCACTGCACCACTGCGTTGGTTGAGCCCACGAAAGGCGAAGCCATAAGAAGAGCGAACTGTGGGCTGAAAATGAGGGTCACCATGTCTCGCTCAATCTATGCTTTTTCACTCATCGCACTCATGCTCATGGCGCCGTTAGCAGGTTGCTTTGGCGAAAACGAATCTGAACCATTGGATGCCAGTGAAGTCCTCTTCATTGACTTTGCACCGGCTGGAGACACACCTCTTCGAAGCGGTGAGTGGCATACCTTCACCCTTGAAGGCGAAGGCACTCGGCTGGTTGTTCCTGAAGATGTCTTGCTGTTTGTCGACAACAGTATTGTGCCACTTGGCGTCATACAAGTCCAAGGTGGGGAATTACTCAACGGCAAAATCCTCACAACCCCTTACGTAACCTCAACCACACTCACCTTGGTGTACGCCGATGGAACCGGCTCCGCTGTCGACCTTGAAGTGGAGAACGGAACGCCTATTGTCAACGGCGAGGACTGGTTTCAGAAAATGGATTTCATCCTCTCCGTTTGTACGGATTCAAGTCAATGCGGTGGATATGTGAACCGATGGATGGGCTCGCCAAATCCAGCGTTTGAACGTGCCGCAAGCTACTTCCACGGGCACTTCGAAGGATTGGGATATGAAGCCAACATCATGCGAGTGACAGACCACCTCAATCCCGCCGAACCTGAATCCCTCAACATCATCGCTTGGAAAGAGGGTCGAAATGACGACTGCGTTCAAGGCATGGGCGCCCACATGGACATCGCACCCCCTGGTGGACCACCTGGCGGTGGCACATACGAAGGAGCCTACGACAACAATGCCGGAACCGTTTCGATGATGCTTTTTGCTCGGGCGTTTGTTGATATACAATTCGAATGCGATACCTTCCTCGCGCTGTGGTCATCAGAAGAAGAAGGATTGCGAGGATCAAACGCCTTTGCGAACAACGATTGCGACTATTGCCTTCCAAAGGACAAGGAACTTCGATTCTATATCAATATGGATATGATGGGGATATCCTGGCCTGCTATGAAAGAAACTGGTGAGCCGTTCCCGTACCACGCATGGTCAGGACCCGATTTCGACCCGGAAGTTGACGATGTAGAAATTACCGCTGTCATGGACCATGTTCATCGCAACATCCTCAAAGCTCCAATGAACCTCAGCATTGACGGAACCTACGGTGCAGGTTGTGACCAACACTGGGACGAACATGAGGACCGGGTATTCGATGTCCACGAAGACACATTTGGACGCTCGGACCACGTCACCTTCCGTGACCTTGGTGCCCAAACCATCTTCCATCTTGGCGCCTACGATGACGATTACAGCGCTTACCACTCGCCAAGCGACACGCTTGACAACATGGTCGAAGTCGTTGGAGGACAAGAAGAACTTGAAAAATCGATTGAATTTGTCATGTGGGCTGCAATGCTCGAGTTCCTTATCGCAGACCAAACACCCGAAATCCGTAATGTCGATGCTTGACCGACATTATCCTTTTATCAAAACCTGAGCGTGAACTTCTATGGAAGGCGGTTCAAACGAGGAAAAATTCAGCGAAGGACAGCGACTTGGCGCAATACTCATGGGTATCTTTTTGATGAGTTTTGGAATGCCGTTTACGCTTGTCCCTACCTTCATCGTTCCCGAAGCAATTTCCTCAGGTTCCGTTCTTTTTGGTGCGTTTATGGTGTGTTTCACGATACCGTTTCTTCTGGCAGGTTTAGCGGTGCAATACGCAGGCTTTACCGCCGTTCGATTCGCAATATTTCCAAAAAGTGAGAAAGCCCGAGAGGCGTTTGAAAACGGGACAATTTTCAGTTCGACCAAGACCAGCACTCGAGGTGAAAGCGTCAACTTCTATGCATCCAAAACACCGGCAGAAAAAAGAACGGAAGTGAATAAAAAACTCAAGGAGTTAACTCAACAAGAGCCTGAAGAACAAAGTTCAAACTTTTGGGATAACATCGACACCGATTCTTCTTAGGTGACATACACTCTTTCAAAAGGCAAACGAAGGATTTGGAGTCATGTCCGGGGTGGTTGATGCGTCAGTTTCGCAGCAAAATCCCGTGCGAGCCATGTGGAAATACGTGGCTGGCTCAACATTTGTGGCGTCGCTGTGTTGCCTACCCTCTGTGGTCATGGTCATGTTCGGATTGGCGACTGTTTCAACCGGTGCAGCTCTTTCGAACACACTGTACTGGGGCGAAGATGGTTACGGGTGGTTTAGAGGAACAATGATGCTCATTGCCCTGCTTTGCGTCGTTGTTGGACTCGTATTCTATTTCCGAAATCAAGGCATATGCACACTTGATCAAGCCAAGCGAGAAAGACGCAAAATTATCAACACCTCACTCCTTGTCATTTCCTCAACCTACGTGATTTACCTGCTGTTCAACTATGTGGTCTTGACAGAACTCGGTATCGCAGTGGGTCTACCGTGGGAATCAAGCCGTGATTCCTACATGTTTTGGAAGTAGTCAGGCGCGCCCTTGTGTCGTTTTACAACCAACACCCCATTCTTGTTCCTGCATAGCCTTTCTCGTGAGGTCCAGTAAATCATCCTCTGCCGTTCTCAACCGTACTGATTCCGGTCGCCAAGCCAACGAGATATTCGCACCACGAAATGTCCAGTTTTGCAATTGGATTTTTGAATTATCAATTGAAATATCTACAATTGATTCTCCAATTGGAATTACAATTTTACGGGGGTTCAAATGCATGCCCAGTTGCATCGCTTTTTGTACAGATTCTTTCGAAGTCCACAACCGAATGGCATGTTCTGGATGAGCATTCAGCCATTCCAATTCATCTCCTTTTGCCATCATGTCAAATGCATTGGGTGCTATGCCACGTTCAGCAGATTCAGCGTCTATTCCAATGGACCATCCCGGTTCAACAACAGCAACATACGCCCAACCTTCTGAATGGCCAATACTGATCGAAGGCAAAGGCGTATTCATCCAAAGACCGGAGAGGTAAGCAAGTATGGGTGCTCGATGTTCAGTTCGTCGAACTTCCAACATCGAAGGTTCCAATCCCCACTGAGCAACTGCTTGTGCAAGTAACCAACGACCAGTCAAGTGTTCATCACGGCGCTTATCCACAGCAAACGTTGCAACTTCATCAACGGATGCAAGTGTAACCTGCCCGAGGTCTCGTGCCTCAACGGGACATCGAAAACACTGTACTCGAACCGGTAAGGCGTGTGGAGGAAAAATCTCCTCGAACCCATTCATATCATCACCGGTCGAGCGTGAACGCATCTTCTTGTGCCACTGGAGCCATACTCTTCAATCGAAGGCCCTTGAGTGCAAGAACTGGAGCATCATCATCGCCAACAACAACAACATCATGGACAGTGATACCAGCGTCCTCAACGGCAATTCGCAGACTTCGCATTCTCAAGACTTCATCTCGCTCTGGAACTCTGAGCATCGATGACCATTCGATTCCAACAGGAAGTGAAGAGAAGCCTTCAGATTCCATGGCGACTAGACCAGCGTTTTGGAATCCTGCTTCAATGAGCATCGGCAGGGCTTCAAGCAAGACGGTTTCTCCTTTTGATTCAAGAGCAAACTGGTCGAGCATCGGCAGTTGATGACGCATCAAGGCAATACCGTCCGCTCCTGGCATCTGCTCATCACCAATACCGCGTAGTACGCCACCATGCGATTGGAATCGAGGACCGTGGAAATAACGTCGATAGATGAACGATGGCAACTCAACCAACTCACCAAGAGCAGGCGTTCCAAGTTGCGGCAGAGATTCGACTTCCTTTTGCAGGAACGGTCCAAGGTCATCACGGCTTTCGACAACCCGGACTACTGCCTTGTGATGTTCTCGTTCACCAAACACTTCACCCTTCGAGTTACTCAAATCCGAAACCAAGCGACATGCAACCCAACTCATTTCACCATCGCCACGTATCAAATCAGCGTGAACTCGAACCGTCAAATCACCTTTCAGTAACTTCACGGGTAGACCGAAAGAAACGTCCTCGAAACCGGCAAGACAAGCAGAAGGCCTCAACAGAAGAGCGTTTTCAGCAAACATCTCCATGGCCATGACGCCCGGATGGTAGGGGACTCCTTCGATGGAATGGTCCGTCAAGAACGGATGATCAGCAACAGAGAGCGTGGTCTGTGTGACCAGTGATTGCCGTTCATCGACCGAGAGAACTTTGTCGACAAACGGGAATCGGAACGGGTCCGCGATAATGTTCGCCATTTCCGCCGGAAGGCGAAGAGGCGCTTCTCTGAAAGCGTCAAACGCATCCATCGTTCCAAGATTGCCACAGCCGAGAACTCGGCGTTTTCCACCTTGCAAGGCTTCTCCAACAAAGATTTCAACACCCTTGTCGACCGAAATGGTATCGATTCCAGCTGCATCAAAAACAGCCTGGAAAGAGCCACGAGTTGCCATTCCTACGTCTCGCCATCCAGTCCATGCGATTGCTACTGCCCTGCATGTACCGCTTGCCGTCAATCGAGCCATCTCAGCGTCAAGAATGCTGTTTGCTGCAGAATAATCCGTTTGGCCGTTGTTTCCAAACCGCCCTGAGACACTGGTGAAACATGAAGCAAAGCGCAATTCGCCTCCCGACGATTCAACTGCGCCTAACAACGATTGCCAGCCGTCAACCTTGACTCGAATGACCTTGTCAAAGACGTTGTAATCTTTGGCCGCTACGAGTTTCGAGTCTTCTAAGCCTGCACCGTGAATGATTCCCGTTATCGGGCGCCCTAATGACGTACCCAAAGCACGAAGCCCGTCTGTGTCCATGACATCGACGGAATGGTATGAAGCAGCGTTACCGGTCTCTTCAATCGTCTTGATGGTGATGTAGACATCTCGACTTCGAGAGAACTTCTGCCATGCTGTGTTCCATTGTACCATTGTAACTTTACCAGATTCACTGGCTTCAATCAACTCTTGACGAAGGGAATTCTTTCGTTCAGTAAGTTGTGCATCCGACCATTCAACCCATTCCTTGGTTTCCTCAACCAACTTCGAGCGTCCGAGTAAGGCAAAGTGGGCACCGGCATTGAGCGAGTGGCATGCTACGCCGATAACGGATGCTGCTGTTACCCCAGAGCCACCGCCCGAAACAATCCAAGTGTCATCGGACTGCAACGGTGTGGTTTCTGCTTCGAGGTCTTCAGCGAAGGCAACCAGTGTCCACCGACGGCCGTCTCGATCGATTCCGACCTCGACCTCTCCGCCGATTTCAAACAGGTCAGATGCGATGGTTTGAGCTGCTTGCTCAGCATCAAGAATCAATTCAGGGTGCATATCCAATGCACGCATTCGCAGATGAGTTTGCTCAAAGAAGTAGGATTTCGTAACCCCAGAAGCAGCACATTGTACGGAATTGAACCGTTCGCCAATATTGCCATGTCGGCCATCAAGAGCGGTTACTGAAGCAACCAGGCCGTTCTCTCGTCCAGCAAATTGTGCATCAAGACCTTGCAGGAGTGAGAAGTATCCGTGAGCAGCCAATGCGATTTGTGAGGATGGAAGTGTGTCATCGTTCCAAGCGACTCCTGCGAGTTTAAGCGGAGCCAAGTGAACCAAACCTGCAACGTTCATCTGTTGCAGTTCCTTACTGACTTCGACCATGTGTTCTGGATTTGCTGGGTCAGCACGGAAAACGGTACGGCCATCTTCTTCATGCGACGACATGTCACGGATTTCACTTTCAAAGCCAACTCGAACCGCCTTCATTCCTTTGGCTTCAACAAGTTGACAGAAGGCTTCAGCAATGCCCCATCCATCATCGGTGACGACCAATGTGCCGTCAAGAGAAATTGGTGAATCGCTTCCAAGACACTCTTCGACTTCAACCTGCCATCGTCGGCAGTTTTCTTGCCGTTCGACAGGTCGAGGTGCCGGTGAAGAAACTGGTGCAGGTACCACAACTGGCGCCTCAACAACAACCGGTGCTTCAACCGCATTTCCGCCTGTCATCCGTTGAATGTATGCGGTAAAGTGATTCAGTGTTGGATGGTCTGAAAGAACGAAGTCTTCATCGATTGGTAATTCAAAGATATCACGAACATCAGCCATAATTTCGGCTTGCTTCACCGTATCAATGCCCAATTCACCCTCAAGGTCTTGGTCCATCTCGATGAAATCATCAGGATATCCTGTATGGCGAACCACCACTTCAATCAGGCGCGATTGAATCGTCGAATCGGTAACTGGAGGCAACGTCGGCGCAGACGGTACAGAAACCGGCACAGGAGCAGCTACGGCTGGTGCTGGAACGGGACTCGATGCAACCGGCTTAACCGCTGAACCACCTTGCATTCTTTGGATATAGCCAATCATGTGGTTCAAGGTAGGATAATCAGAGAGGACGAAATCTTCATCCAAAGGCAATGAGAATCGGTCCCGAATATCGGCCATGATTTCGGCTTGCTTCACCGTATCAATGCCAAGTTCTCCCTCGAGGTCTTGGTCCAACTCGATGAAATCGCTCGGATAACCGGTGTGCTGGACGACAACTTCGACAACAATCGAAGTGAGGTCTGTATCGCTCACTGCGGTTGCAACGGATACGGGCTTTGATGGCATTGTCGGAGCCGGAACCGGTGTTGGTTTTGCTACGGTTGGTGCAGCAATTGCTGGAGCTTGTGCCACAGAAACACCGCCTTGCATTCTTTGGATGTAACCAATCATGTGATTCAGCGTAGGGTAGTCCGAGAGGACGAAGTCTTCATCCAGCGGAAGTGAAAACAGATCTCGAATCTCGGCCATGATTTCGGCTTGTTTTACCGTATCAATACCCAATTCTCCTTCAAGGTCTTGATCCAATTCAACGAAATCAGCGGGGTAGCCAGTATGACGAACGACAACGCTAATCACCGTTTCAGTGAGCGATTCATCCGTGACAACTGCAGGCGCTGGAACAGGCTCTGGAGTTACGGCGACAGGTGCAGCAACAGGTGCCGAAGCGGGTACGACCAATGGCGCTGCTGCAACACCCGTCGTCATTTGCTGAATATAGCCAATCATGTGGTTCAGCGTTGGATAGTCAGAAAGAACAAACTCTTCATCGATTGGTAAAGTGAAACGGTCTCGTATATCGGCCATGATTTCAGCTTGCTTTACCGTATCAATGCCCAATTCTCCTTCAAGGTCTTGATCCAATTCAACGAAATCTGCAGGATAGCCGGTATGGCTTACCACCACTTCAATGACAACTGCCGTCAAATCTGAAGCCACTGGAGCAGCAACCGCTGCGGGTGTTGGCGTAGGTTCTGGGGTTGGCTCTGGTGCGGCAGGTGCAGGCGGTGCAATAGGCGCTGAAGCAGAAACAGGCGTTTCCAAAGAGGGTTTACCTTCCCAAGCCGCCGTAACATCCCATGCTTCGCCTTGTACGCCGCCATGGAGATTTTCGTCCCCGTTAACATAAGCCACGAGTTTGTTATCGAGAATTCGGAGAACAACATCGTCAGTCTCTGCCAGTTTTCGAGTCCAGGCAAGGAACTTTTGCCCATCGATTCGCTCACCGACAACCGGCCATTTACGAACCAATGAAAGGGCCATTTGTGAGCCAAAGCCTGCTGCAAAGCGCAGACCATACTCAAGTTCCGGATAATCTCCACCTTTTGAGAGGTTTAAGTTTCCAAGTTCTGGGTCGGTCTCCTTGTGGTTTGCAATTGGCGGTATTCTACCCGTCTTCATGCCGTAGAACATGCTTGCATCTTCGATACCAACACCCATTGGGTGTCCAGTGAATCCTTTGGTATTAGCAATCACCAAACGGTCTGTGCTGGCACCAAAAGTATCTCGCAGAGCACGAACTTCAGATTGTGCTGAGCCTCCTCGAGCCGGTGTGTATGTTTCATGAGAAAAGAACACCGTGTTCGCAGCGATCGCATGTCGGTCAAGACTCCATTGCGTTTCCATTGAAGACATGAACGAGTCAACCGTCTGGGCAACATGTTCAACATCGAGTCGAGTTCCGTGGAAAGCGGAGTTCGCTGTTGTTGAGCCGAGCAACTCAGCAATCGGTTGGACTCCACGTTGTATGGCTTCTGAATGACGCTCAACAACGAAAGCCGCAGCGCCCATTCCGAGAACCAAGCCGTTTCTTCGACGGTCGAATGGCAAGGCTGCTTCTTCAACCACGTTGCTTGTTGCTGCTGCACCAGAGGCTGCAAAGCCACCTCCAATCCATTCCCACAAGTCTTCACCGGTCACATCGTCAGCAGAAATGATGACGACTCGGTCGACCCGGTCGCTGTTCAACCAGTCTTCAGCTACGCCAAACGCAGCAGTGGTCGAGGCACAAGCAAGATTGATGGTCGTGTTTGGTCCACGGATACCAGTGTACTGAGCGAACTGTGAATGGCCCATGTTGAGCGTTTGGAAAAGATAGCGGCGGTCAAATCGTCCTTCACCGTCATCACCGTCGCTCTTGGCGTGTTTCATTGCCATTTGTAAACCAGGGAAACAGGAAGCGAACACTATACCGGTTCTCTCACGCTGGTGCTGTGGGACTTGCCAGTTGCGAATCAATCGAAGACCGCCCTTACCGATTTGTTCAACCGGTGTGAGTGGAATCGCCGCATCTCGCAATGCCAACAGTCCGGAAGCAACGGCCAACTGAGTCGTGATGTCCCATGCAAGAACAACCTTGGCATCGATGCCAAACTCTTCTGCAATATCGAACGCTGATTTGATTCCAGCAAGTTGAGGTATGTCACCAAACTCCTTGGTTTGCTCCATGTTAACAGAGCCGTCCCTGCCTTTGATGAGACGAACGATGTTCTTATCGAGCAAGCGTTGCTTGTATTCGTCGCTCACTTCAGAAATGCAGGTTTCACCTCGCACCAAGCGCTCGAAGGTCTCTTCCTCAAACACGCGCTCTCCACCAGGAAGACCGAGAGAGACACCGGTCACCACGTATGGATCTGCCTTGCGGCGGTCAACATGTGTTGGTGCCGATACCGTTTGTGGGGTGGTCTGTAGTGGTGGTGCATGCGACATCGAAGTCTTTGGACTCCATGAAGACGGAAGAGCAGTAATCCATTTCGCCACATCAGCAGCAGTCGTTATAGCCGTTGTATCGGTCGAAGTATCAACGGATGCTTCGCTGGAAATCGTATGAAGTACGGATGCAACTTGCGCATCGGTCATTCCAAGTCCGAAGCGAAGATTAACCATGCCGTTACAGAATCGTGCAGGATAGCCGCTCACTGCAGCGAGGCGGTCGCCCAAATAAGCATCCATAGCCTTGGCAGCAGCCACAGCAGGGTCCAGGCTTCGGGCTACAGGAGCCGACGCTTGAACGATGTTCTGCACAGGTGCTGGAGAGCCGTTTGATGGCAGTGGGCGTGCCCGTGTTTGCAAATCCTCGACTTGGGCAGTACTGAACGAAGGGGTGCTTGAGGCACCGTATGCTTCGATGGGTCCTGCTCGGAATGCTTCGGTGAGCACGTGAGAATCTGCAGCAGGCCATTGCGGTTTTCGACCGGCAAGAGCAAGTGTTCCAAGTGCGCTGAGGAACGTTGCGATGCCGCCTTGCTTTGGATGATTGCACATAATCGGCAAATGCGGTTTGTCTTCAAGAATCTGAACGGCAAACATGGTGAGGGCTCGCTTCGGCCCTACTTCGACAAAAGCACGGGCACCTGCGGCATACATCGTCTCAATTTGAGTGGTCCATTCGACAGCTGATGCCATTTGTGGTGCAAGTTTTCCGAGCACCCCTTCCTTCGAATCGGCACCTTCCATCGGATAAAACGATCCATCCACATTCGCGGTAATCGGGATACGGGGCCAGCGAATCTCCAGGCTTTCGAGGAATCGACGCAACGGTTCGTTTGCAGGCGCTACGATACGAGAGTGGAAGGCGTGAGATGTGGCCAGAGGGACTGCTTGGAATCCTTTCTCATCAAACTGAGCCATAGCCTGCTTCACAGGTTCGGTTTCTCCAGCAATCACCGTCATCTTTGGCGAGTTCTTATTGGCTGCAATAACGTAGCCCTCAATCGAATCGAGCACGGATGCAACTTCATCGTAAGGAGCCATGATGCTTGCCATCAAGCCTTTGTCTTCGATAACAACAGATCCCATTTCAGTGCCGCGAGCGGCCGATGCTCGCAACGCGCCGTCCATGTCCAGAATACCTGCAGACATGAGGGCAGCATATTCGCCGAGGGAATGGCCTGCAACCATATCGGGGTGCTGGCCGTGGTCGTTCAGTGCACGTTCAATGGCCAAATCAGCCGTGAGCATTGCAGGCTGAGTATACTCAGTCTGCTTCAGTTTGTGTTCTGCTTCAATGCGCTCCTCTTTGGATAGATTTGACCGCAATACGAAACTTGACAGGGTTTCGCCGTCCAAGACCTCAACCATCGTCTCATCCGCTTGATTCCAGACGTTCTGTACGGCGCTGTAGCGTTGATGCAAATCGTGCGTCATGCCCACGTATTGGCTCCCCTGGCCGGGGTACATGTGAGCGACTTTCGCCTTGGGGTGGAGAGCAGGGTCGTTGGTCAACAGAATCCCTTGAGCCTGGAGGAAGCCCCACTTTTCGGGGTCATTCATGGCTTTACCAGCAAGTGCTGTACGCTTGTGAAACTCTGCCCACGAAGTAGCCACGATGCACATGCGGAAAGCATCCGATTCAGCATATTCAGAAGAAGCCGAATCCAATGCCGATGAAAGCCGTAGACCGCGAGGGTCCTCATCGAAATGTGTGCCTGCAAAATCAACCGCTTCGAGCTTTAATTGCAGTGCGGTAAGGTCTGATGCTGATAGCAACAAAATGCCACCTTCAACAGCCTTCATCTCTTCATGCGTCATCGATGGTTGTGCGCTTGCATCCAAGATGGAGTCAGCAGTTGATGGCGCTGATGATGCTGTTGAGTCTTGAGCATATGCGGACCATCGAGCATCCCATTTCTGAGCGAGTTCAGCGTGATATTCCGGTTCAAAACCTTCCAATGCAACGTGATAATTGGTTCCACCGAAACCGAATGCAGACACTCCTGCTCGGCGCGGGTGGTTGACCGGCCGAGGCCAATCTCGTGCTTCTGTTGGAACAAAGAAAGCGTTGTTGTCCCAATCCACGGTTGGGTTGGGCGTTTTGAAGCCAGCCGAAGGCGGTATAGTGCGGTGATGAAGAGCCATTACGGCTTTGATTAAGCCAGCAATTCCAGCAGCAGCCTTGAGGTGGCCAACTTGAGATTTGATGGAACCAACGGCGACGTGATTACCGGAGGGAGAACCTTCCCAAAGCAACGACAGCGTTCCTAATTCGGTAGCGTCTCCGACCTTGGTTGATGTTCCGTGAGCCTCAATTAATTCTACGGTCGTTGTGTCGTACTCCGCTTGTGAATACGCACGAGCAATGGCCTGAATCTGACCGCGCTGACTTGGAGCGGTTATGCCTTTTCCGCGTCCATCGGAGGAGCCGCCTACACCGCGAATGACAGCGTGAACTTCGTCACCGTCTCGAATGGCATCAGAAAGGCGTTTGAGGACAAATGCACCTGCACCTTCACCCATTACGAATCCGTTCGCACCTGCATCAAAAGGCGTCGAGTGGGTGGGAGAGAGCGCACCAATAGCACTGAACTTAGCGAAAGTTGGTGCATCCATACTTCGGTCTGTAGCACCTGCGATCATGACATCGACTTGACGCATCTGCAAAAGACGGCAGGCATCCATGAGGGTTGCTAAAGAGGATGCACAAGCGGCATCCATTGCAAAGTTAGGGCCTTGTAAATCCAAGAGATTGGAAACCCTGCCGGCAACGACGTTGGCTAATTCACCAGGCATTGTATCCTCGTTGACCCGTGGGGCACCGGTGTTAATGGCGTCGACAAATGCATCGCCGTTGGCGGTTGGCATACCAAACGACTTAGCCAATTCCTTGGTGTGGTTGGAATAGATTCGAATGTTGGAAAGGTTTCTGTTTTCACCGCCAAGTGCATTCGCAAACGCTACACCTGTTCGTAGTCGGTCGATGTCTTTGCTTTCTCCATCGTATCCTGCGTGCTCTATCGCTGCTGCTGCAACAGAAACCGCCCATTGCTGAGCGAGGTCGATTTGAGTAAGTGTGCCGGGAGGCTGCTTCCATCGGCGCCAATCGAACTCATAGCCTTCGACTACAGCACCGATTCGGGCATAAGTGTAGCCTTCTTCGATGTTTCCAGGTCCACCGTCGCGGAAGAAATGGTCAACGGGTCCAATCCAGCGATTTTCGGGGATTTGGCGGATACTGACCTTGGAATCAAGGATGTTTTGCCAAAACGAATCGATGTCTGGTGCGTCCGGCATCAGCGCAGATACGCCAATTACGGCAATGGGTTCGAACGGTCCTTGTTCAAGTCCTGGAACATCATTTCCTTTGGCATCTTTGACCATATCATTTCACCTCAGTTGTTCATGATGCTCTGCGGCACCATTGTAATCGAATATCCACCGTCAACATAGATGCACTGTCCCGTCACACCGCTTGAAAGAGGGCTAGCCAACCATAATGTTGCACCAGCCACATCCTCTTGGCTGACGTTTCTACGCAACGGCGAGTTCGCTTCGACGTGGTCGAGAATATTGTCAAAGCCGGGGACTCCGCTGGCAGCGATGGTTCGTATAGGGCCAGAAGAAATCGCATTCACACGATGACCTTCTGGACCAAGATGGCATGCAAGTTCCCGAGTCCAGCATTCAAGCGCAGCCTTGGCCATCGACATGATTCCGTAGTTTGGAACAAAGCGATTCGATGCAGCATAGGTCAGTGTAACTGTAGACGAGCCAGGATTGAGGTAGGGCAGAGCGTGTTTCAAACATCGTTGAAGTGAATTTGCCGAGATGGTCATAGCGGTGTTAATATCGCTGTCTTCGACAAACAATATTGGGCGATCAAAGCACGCACGAGGTGCAAAACCAATAGCGTGAATGAGAATGTCAGCCTTCTTACCTGGATGTTCTTTCTCAAACGCCTCAAAGAATTCACGGGTTGTGGCATCTTCAGCAACATCCAATGGATAGAACCCACCAATTTGTGGGAGCTTATCCTTGAGTTGGAAAACACGACTCATGAAACGCTTCTGATAACCGAGGTACAGCGTCACACCAGCCGCTGCAAGTTGTTGGCAAATTGCCCATGCAATCGAGTCTTCACTCGCAACACCGAAGACGAAGGCTGTTTTTCCCTGTAATTGTAGCATAAAAGCACCTACCCAATGGGTAGGTGTTGGCCGTAACACCTATCCTATGACTGTTCCCTATGTTGTGCGACCAAAAACGGAGGTTCTAAGACCCTCATGTCTAAGCCGAAGGCCTTACAGGTCGTCGAATAAATCATCGAATTCATCCTCTGGAGGCTGGGCTCCATCAAGTTCGTCGAAAAGGTCATCAAAATCATCCGATGCTTGTTCTTGAACTGGCTCATCTGGCAGAATAAGCGGTTGCTGAATTTGAGGCTGGGATTTTGATTTTGGTTTCTTCTTTGTCACCACTCGAATTAAGACAACCAAGAACAAGAGAAGAAGAATGGCTCCACCGCCGATCGAGGCGTACAGCAGCGTACTGTCGGAGTTCAAGGAGTCAAGTCCATCAATACCAGCGCTTTTTGAGGGAGCGGTGATGTCGAGTTGGATGGTGATTTCGCTGAAGGGTGCGTTGTTATCGTCACCGCTTTGAGCACGAATAATGAGAGGCATTCGTAAGTCTTCAGTCACCGAAGATGGTGCACGAATCGACAGCGTTTTGACGCTTGATGTGCCCTGATAGGCTACGTTCTCGCTCACCAACTTACCCCCTGGGAAGCTAAATTGTGCTGCTTCAAGGTCTGCTGCATTGACAAAAATGACTTCCATTGTGTCATCGTCGTTACCCTTGTTTGTTACTTGGAAAGAAAATTCAACTTCTTCGCTTGTATCCATGTATCGGGTTGAAACATCGGAAAGAAGCAATTCGACCATTCCATAGGATTCAACAATCAAATCACCAGTGTGAGATGTATTAGCGACCCATGGACCATCAGGAAGTTGTCCATAAGGAAGATTGTTCCACGACTCGACCTTTGCACCAATTTCAAAGGAGTAGTCTGTTGATGCTGGAATTTTTGTTTGGCCGGTGAATACGATGTCAAAGGTGTCTTCTTCACCTGCTGCGAGAGTGAACGAATCTTCACTGAGTGCCATTTCGACCAAAGTACCGTCCCATTCAACAGTTTCAATACTGATAACTTCACTTGCCGAGGTCGGGTTGGTGACTGTGCACTGGAGTTTGACCTCAGCGTCCGAGGTTGGACGAACATCCAGAACCGGGTCGGAAGAGCCACAATCCAGTTCGACTGCGGGTATTGGAGAGCCTTGAGCCGAGGCAGAAGGTACGAGGCAAGGGGCAAGGAAAAGCCCGAACACAATACAAAGAATCAGACCCTTTCGCATGGATGCCACCAACCCTCGGTGTATGCATCCACTCATGAATGTGATGGCTTTTTGTCGTAGGAAAATGCCTCTCTACTCATCTTATGCTCGGCCCGTAGAGTTCATCCGCAAGGTCACGATGGGCTTTCCAAAGATATTCTTCGTCTAATCCGGCCTCTAAAAGTTGATTTGTTCTTTTTGGCACAGTTTTGGGACCCAAAACAGCCCCTGGACGGCGTACGTCATCCATGTAATCCGTTTCAAGGAAGAAGCCGTGTGAGCAGGATTCAACCGATTGCATTAATTCAGGAATGGCCCCTTTTCCAATCAAAACACTTGGAGTAAGACCTTGCGTGACTTCTTTAGAAATTGTTGCGGGGGCATAATGGCGAACTAAGCGCCGTGGGGAAAGGCCTGCTTTTTCAGCCATATTCGAAAGGTCTCGGTATGTTGATTCAAGTTCACCTTCGACGTGGAGTTGCAGAGCAATACCTTCTTTTTTTGCCAAATGCATGGTTTCTAAAAGCAGGGTGTTGGACAAATCCCAAATGGTGTCATCCACCGGCCAATGAGGCCTTCCAACTTCACCAATGGCGTGCGCCTTCCCCTCATGAACAAACTCCAAAGCAGCATCAATGCTGTTGCGATAATTCTCCATGGCCCTCTGGGCACCTTGTTCCCCAGATTCCTCCATCCATGCTGCGAACTGGTGAGCAAAAGCAGCAGGGTGTGGACCGAGTACCACACGAACGCCAAGACCGACCTTTTTACGAACCTCTTCAGCCATTTTTACCGTGTCAGCATACGTCTCAGTGTGCCCAACTTTCTCGGTAGGTGGTGCTGAGAAATCTGGACAGTGAACCAAAACAATGTCCGTACCACCAGCCTTTTTGAAATCATGAGCAGCATCCAAGTAACGCCCATTTCGATTCAAATGAAAATGATTGTCGAGAACAGGACCATCCCATCGTTTCGACGCCTCCATGTTTGTTCCTCCTCATCATGCGATTTTAACGCATGGGAGAACAAACAGTTTTTCGTTGATTAAACTCGCTCAATAAAGAAATTGTTCTCAGAAAATTTGTCTCGCCAATACACCGCAGCCATAGCGACCATGTTGCTGTGCCGAGCATTGGTGACAATGCAACGACCGTTTGGCCAAACTTTGAGTGTTAAGTTATGGCGAGAATCATCCAACAGACAGCAACCAAGGCGTTCATCGTAGGTTGCTGTACCCGCACCGATTTCACCAACGATTTGGGTAATACTCAACGGCATTCCGAAATCAAAGGAAGCAATAACGGGGCCGAGTTCAGTTTCCAATCCGACATCGCTCAGTCCCAAGCGAAGCATGAATTCCTTTGCTGCAGCTCTTGCTGCATCAACACGTTGTGTTCCGTGGACGGTGATTCGGCCTTCTGCATCGATGATGAGAGTAGCACGAGGCCGGTCGAGGACTTTGATGACCACTCCACTGTTCTCTTGACCGCCAAGTTGTGAGACGACATCTTGCTGAACGATGGGCGTCGGTGGAACAAACCGGACAAGTTGATTTTCAATACGGACTTCAATGGCTGCACCGGTCATACTCATTCCTCCTCTGTTTGACCGGATGGTGTGGTGATTAAACTAATCTCCTCTTGGTCTGGAAGAGATTCAAGCGCCTCCAAGAGAGCATTGCGATGAGGCAAGTACGTCACCACGAGGAGGGTTGCATCATCGCCGTGGGCATCACGAAGAGATGCCAAAGCACCGCGTAGGCGAGCAGCATAACGCTGGTCTCGGGCCGAAGCGACTTCTGACGAGACAATCCATTCACTCAAGTCCCACCACGTAGCGGAAAGAACCGCTGCTGAACCAAAATTTGGAGAAACACCCTTCGGAGGCTTTTGTGCATCGAATATATTCTTCTTCACTCGCTTTCGCCATTTCCCACCAATCGAAATCATGCCGAGTAACTTCCGCCAATGAGAAGCTGCTTTGGCTTCACGAGTGAGGTGTTTGTTCCACTCCTCATCGTCTGCTGTTGGTTCGATAAAGTACACTGGGCGTTCATGACGAACGGCATTTCGATGAAGTCGCCGAGGTTCTGGGTCAGGAAAACGACCGCTGGTCACATCTTCAACCATCGAAATTTCATCCAAGAAAATCCCGAAAGAGCCCCCTGATATCAGGCCATGAGACAAGTTCACTCCAGGAGATTCTGCCTCGTCTTTTTCTTCCTGAACCCACAAGTCCACGACATCGGGAGATTCAAGCAAAGCCAAAGCATGCCAAGTTTCCCGTGTACGCATTGCCCGTGGATAAACGACCGTTGGAAGGACTGAATGAATGAGGATTTTCCCTCCATTCGGGTCTTCCCAAAAGTGATCGCCCCATTCAAGTCGAGCGGGCACGAAGTTCACACTCACTGACTGTTAACCCAGTCTTGCAGAGCATCAATACTCCATCCTTGGTCGAAGTAACCTTGGATTTCGTCTTGAGTCCATTGTGGGAACCGTTCCATTGCTTGAGCCATCTCAGGTGAGACGTTCGCTGCAGGAGCTGGCGGTCCAGAAACCGGTGCCGATTGCCCAGGCAAATCAACGTACGTTTTCTCCTCGACCTCCTCGTAATCTTCGAACAAGTCATCGTTACCTCCACGGCGAATCAAAACCACAACCAGTGTACCAAGGACCGCAACTGCGATACCCATAATCGCCAAAATCAGCAAGAATCCACCAGAACTGCCCGACTCGCTCTGAACCTTGACGTTGAACGACTCGCCCTGTGAAGAACCGTTGTACAACAGTTCTCCAGTGGTGTTGTCCGAGATGAGATAATACATTCCAGTCGTTGCCAAAGTGAATTGTTGCAAATCAACCTTCACCCATTGAGAGGTTCCAATAGCAATGTCTCCGGTGTCAATGCTCGCTTCAAGCACTGGAACACCACCGTTGATGACTGAACGAACGTTCAGTACAGTCGAACCTTCGAGCGTTCCGGTGTTCAGAACTTCAATCTCAAGTTCAATATCTTCACCAACTTCCGGTTTGGCCGGATTCATTCGGACGTTCTTCACATCGAACGATGCTTCTTCGAAAATCAGTTCGTAACTGGATTTGTGCGTTGGATCGCTGGAGAAGATTGGCCCAATACCGCCTTCGTCTGTCGGCCCGCCTCCAAGCATGGCTTGAGTTCCAGCAGAATCGGTTGCATCAATCCAGAAGACGACTTCAACACTGTCGATTTGAGATTCGTCAGGGTCAGTCTGTCCTTCGGTAATCGGCCAAAGGTCGACACATTCTGCAGAAGCAAAGTACGAGCCTCCACTCGGGTTGAGCGTCAATTCCTGTGTCATAGGCATATCACCAAAGGTTGCTCGGTAAACAGGCCATGTGATGTTGTTCGTCGGGTCAGAAAAGAAACTCCAAGCAACGGAGACATCGCCTTGGAACAAGGCTTCCTGTTCTTGGATAACGACTTCTACATCAACGCAGTGGAAAGTCGAGGTCGGCAGAACGTTCGCCAACGGTTCTTGGTTTCCGTCTTTCAGAGTCCAAGTGTTCGAGACAACGAGAGGAGCGGATGCGTCGACTCTCAAATTGAATGTCTGGCATCCGTATGCTGCTGAAACGCAAATGGCTGACGATGTGTCAACTGCACCCATTGGCAAGCCTTCGATTCCAAGACCACATTCACCGTTCACTCCACCTTCACCGCCGGTTGCATCGTAAGGACACAATCGGAATGTGTAGGTATAATCGTTCGTGACAGGAGGTGCAGTGATGTTGATGTCAAAGACACCACCGGTAAACGAGTGGTACGTCACTTCGCCAGGGAAGGCGATGTAACCCTTTGAACCGTCCATAGCAGCTGCTTGACGGGTCAGTTCGAGTGTCAATTCGATCTCAGGAGTGATGTATACCTGATCGAGAATTCCGTCAAGATATGCGTATTGCCCTTCAAACGAGATGATGTCGCCAGGGTAAACAAAGCCCTTGCGAACATCTTGTGTAATTGGCGTCATCAAATCACTGAAAATCGGTGAAATCATCAAGTCATTTGCAGAATCTGCACGGAAGTCAATTTGGATACCGTCGCTGTAGTACCAATCTTGGATGTGTCGTCCAGAGGCTGGTAGCATTCTGTACCGTGGATTGTCGAGGTCCTGCATGTACAGAACGGGGTTATTGAGCGAGGTTGTTGCACCAGGCAGACCCCAAGTCATTCGAATTGGAAGGTCAAGGTAAAATTCGGACTCGAACGGGTCAATCAAGACACCGCCATCCATTCGCAGAACACGTGGACCTTCCACGTCGCCGTCTTCAGCAAGAATCTCGATGTACGGGCTGTTGGTCCATGCCGTGTTGTTCCGAGGATAGTAGTAGACGGTCATATCATCTCGGTCATCGGCCATGTCGATACGGAAATAGTCGACGTCTCGCCATCCGTTGTCGTCCTTGGCTTCAACGATGAGGTGGTAGACGTTACCTGCATACATGGTATGGTTCCACTTTCCGTTGTATTGCTGTTGGTTCGATTTGAGGAAACGGTTGTCTTGAGAATCATCAACGAAGAAGTTGCGAATCACTGGGGACTTGGAACTCATCGAAACATAGGTGAAGTGGTCGTTATCAAAGCCGGGTGCACCGCCGTCAATTGGATTTCCGGCCTTATCGTACCCTTCAATCCAAATGCTAACTTTACCAACCGGGTCTTGTCCCACGTTTGCGTAGTCGTTATAGGTTGCAGTATAGTTGGCAAAAGGTGCCTCGCCGTCACTGTATGCAGTTACGGTGATGTATTCGGTTGCATCTGCAAGTCCATTGGAATTTGCATCGTGGTCGTACTCCACCCAAATCTTGATGTCAAGTGTTTCTGGTGGGTTCGGTAAATCACTGGCATTCATTCGAATCTGTTGTGTTGCCGAAGGCACAACCCAAGTATCGTCGACCATGACTCGCCAGTTGCTGTCCAAAGATGGGTCAACTTGACCGTTCAGAACTTCAACAACCAACAGGTTCGGGTCCAGCGTATCAATCGAGAGATTGAACGGGATTGCACACGCACTGTCAGGCCGGTATTCTGCTGCAGGGCAGAGCGTTTCTCCACCTTCATAACCGTCGATTCGGAATCTGTAGGTGTCTTGTCCCGCAGCCATACCGAGGTCAACATCCCAGTTGAAATCGCCACCAGGCAAGCCAGAGCGGTTTGCAACTGAAATCCATTCGATGGAAATATTGCCATCGGTGTTATTGATGTATTTCTGTTCAAGGACCATGAAGTACCCGCTTGGGTCTGGTGCAATAGCCAAGTCTTGGAGACGTATAGCGCCGTTAAGAGTGACCGTTTGACCGGATGTTCCGTCATCGAGGTCCTGAACGATTCCGATGTTGTTGAGAACTTCGAACGAAGTAATCACAGCATCGTTCTCAACAGCATTACCGCTGATTGGAGCAAGAAGAACAGCGTCCGGAAGACCGTTGACGCCGTTTGAAGCGATCAAACCGGAATAAATTCGAACTTCGTCGGTATCTTCCCAGTTTGAATTCACAACAAATCGCCATGTAATTTGCTTTCCATCAGCGATGGTTGTTGCTGTCGAAGATTCCAATGTGATTAAGTCACCAACATCGGAGACTTCGGAGAACAGCAGGGTGTCACTGTATCCTAGAACGACATTACCTGTGTCTGACTCGAACGTCAAACGGGCTTCAGCCAGTGAGGAGCCAGTAAGAGCACTCACCGTGTGAGAGGTCGTAATTTCGTAGATTGCACCGTTTGGATACAGTCCAACTGGGTTTCCAGCCAAGCTGATTGTGTTCTCGTATCCACTGGAGGTTGAAACCATGAGATTTGACAACGTAGCACCTCCGCCGGTCGAACTTGTAAAAGTCATGGGGACTTCAGCAGTAGCGCCACCTTCCCACAATGCAATTCCCTTGTTGAGTTCCCGATCAAGCCCGTCAGCAGTACCTAAAGATACGGTGTAATTGTAGACAATGTCGAGATCACGAACTGTGGCTTGTGATGCAGTTGAAGCGTTTGGCGATTCTGCTTTCAAACGGAAGGTTTGCCACTCGTTTCCGTAAGCGTCGTAATGACTGGTTGGAACCAAAGCATTACCCAGCAAAGAGTTCAAGGCTGACTTGAAATCAAGTGCAGGTGCGTTCGCTAGCGTGAGGAGGGTCGTGTTACCAACGCTGCCCAAAGCCACTTCTTGAGTGCCGGAGAGAAGAGACAACTCGAATCCTTCATTCTCATCGGTATTCGAATAGATACCCATCTGGTCAAAGACCAAATCGACCGAAGAAACTTCAGCGCCTTTTGGAAGCATAAACATTGCACCTTCTGCAACACCTGTGTTGTCAATGATGAGGTCAGAGGACGGTTTTCCGTAGTTTACACCGTCAACCTTGGCCTTCAAGAATTGAGTCTGTCGTCCGAAACTTCCGAACGCTTCTTCATCGAAGCCCCAATCAATGTGGCCATCGTTGGCAATGTCCAATCGAATGTCGTCAGGATGGTGGCCAAATGTAAGGTCAAACCAAACGCCACCAACATCACAAGGGTCCTCGAAAGCGATGACAGAATCAAATCCAAACCACGGCTCATCCAAAATGTATTCGACGTCACTGGCCAATTGGTACATTGCCTCGCCTTCGTTTGAGAAGAGGTCGATCAGTGGAACTTCAGTACAGTCTGCTTGAACGTACGGTTTGATGCGCGTAATCGGCCGGTCGAAATTGCTTCGTTCGAGGGTTGGTGTATACGATACATCAGAAAGAATCGGTGTGTAGAACAGCGGTTCAAGTTCGCCGATTGTCGACCACACACCTTGGTCAATATTTGGTATCTGATCGTATTGGCTGGAATTCAACCCCGTTCCAACACGAGTTCCGATACTGAATCCATGGAACACCGGAGATGAAAGTCGGTCAGGGCCAGAATTGAAAGTGAACCGGAAGTCGACTGAGGGGTTGAGCGTTGAGTTAATGTCCCACAATTCGAGAATATCTCCTTGAAGGTTGGTCATTGCGTGACCGTTTCGGTCGTATACGATAGAACCTGAAGACGAATCGAGTACATCCACTGTAATCGTGGCTGTGCTGGTGGTTTTGGTTTCAAGCGTAAGAATTCCGTAGCCGTTCGGTTGGTTTGGACCGCCGGAAATCGATGGCAAGAACCCGTTGATGGTTAAGTTTGCAGATGCGGGGAGAGGGTCTCCAACTCGGAAGTTATCGACATACCATCCGGCTTTTCCACCGTCTGTACCTGTCGCATCGTTATCTTCCATTACAAAGCGAATCTGAACATATTGGCCCATGTAAGGTCCTAAATCAAAGGCGATTTGTCCCCAACCGGTTGGATTCGAAGCACTCGTGGAGGTGCCCCCCAACGCCCCGTCACCTGCAGCAACACCGTTGCATCGGGAATCAATTTGACTTGCAGTGTTTTGATTGGAAGAGACGGAGTAATATCCTGCACCAAAATTGAGCGAAGAATTACTGAGACTGATTTCAAGATATTCAAATCCGTTCGGGTCACTGATATCGAGGTCGTCGTTCTGTGAAGATCGTATTTCGAGGTAAGCGCAGTCACGGAAATAGGTTTGAGGGTTCGTTCCGCTGGTGGTTTGGATATCCAATTCGTGCCAAGAATCGAAGTAACCCAACGAGTTCTTGAGCGAAGAATCAATGAAAATTGAATCGGTAACCATCTTGTAATCTCGACCGTTGAATCCAGTGCTCTTGCTGGTGTAATCTTCGTCGTACAGGCCAGTACCCCAGCAGTACGTTCCACTTGCGCAGTCGGGGATGTCGATGTTTGGAGTGACTGTGGTTGGGTCGATAGAGCCGTGATCCCATCCATGGGACTGACCTGACAAGCCTCGGAGGTCTGTGAAGTCAGCAGTCGTTTCTTCAAAGTCAGTGAGGAAGCCTTCAGACTTCAGTTGAACAGGAACTGCATTTGAGCCTTCTTCATAGACAAAGTCGGCGACGCTCGAGAATTGAGTGAGCTGGTTGTTGTACATCGGATTCCAGACACGAGGCATCGTATCCAAATCGATTCGAGAATGTGCGCTGTGTTCGAGCATCGAAGTGGAAAGGTCAACAGATGCACTGGTCACGGTTTCAGTAGAAGGAAGGTGAACCATTCCAGATTCGATAAACGGGCTTCCGTCCCTCAATTCGATTTCTTCAGTGGAGTTTCCATCTCCAAATGTCGTTACATTTGCGGCTGCTGCAAACGGTGCCAGAAGCATTATGAAAACAAGTAAGAATGCTGTTTTAAGTTGTTGATTATCGTTCGTCAAAGACTCACCTGTTCTCTTCCGATGATTCCTTCACCTATAACCGCAACGGACTGTTGCCCACCAATCCCCTCCTGCGGAGGGGTCAAAACCAACGTTTCAATTCAAAGTTCAACGGTTCTTCGATTCTTCCACGCTTCTTGCGTAATATTTTCGAGGCCACCGAGCCTCAGTTCGCTTTTTTCCAACCATTCTAAGTTCGCAATGGTGGTCGGCATAGATGGGCCCAATGCATCGCAAACTTCCGGGCCTATACTCAACTCAAATGTTCCGAGACCTTGCGACATGTGCATGATGGCGGTTTTATCAAACCCCAGCAGAGGTCGGAGCATTTGCAATGCAGTAACCTGTTCAATGGCACCTAAATTGCCGAGCGTTTGTGAGGAAACTTGACCGAGGTTTTCACCGGTCAAAAGATGCGTTGCTCCGACTTCTTTACCCGCCAGATCTCCGAGGCAACTGTACAGGCGTTTCATGTGAATAAAATACTCCGTGTGGCACCATCTCTTTGTGAACAAGGCCAACTGTTTGGCGACGGGAACAACCGTCAAAGTGGTCGACAGTTGACGCCGTGCAGCATCGCCAATCGGGCCCTCCATGTGCAGAAAGTATCGAAGCGCAGCTATTGTTTTCTGTTCCGCTTCAGGACCGGTCACCGGCTCTTGAGTGCAATGAACGGGATGGATGAACCAACCTTCTCTCAGCATTCGAGCCACGGCTACCGGCGAATCAATGCCCCCCGAGACCAAAGCGATGCACACTTTTTCCTCGACCATAGCCGATGGCAATCGCTCAAGGTCAAGAAACCACCTCAGGCGCATTTGAACGCCGCATGAGTTCTTGAGGGAGAACTTCTTGGCGGTGGTATGGAACCGTACTCAAAGGAACCCGCTACGCTGATCGAGCATGTATTCCCTGGCGATACCAACGCATACGATACCCTGTTCGGTGGCAAATTACTTTCACTGATGGACAAAGCGGGAGGAATCGCTTGCGCTAAATTTGCCCACAGAGAGTTCGTCACCATCTCGATTGACGCTCTGACGTTCATCGCCCCTGCCCGACAAGGGGATTTGCTCGAAGTTACCGGAAAAGTTGTCTTTACCAGCAGCCATACTGCCTGCACCAAAGTGACGGCTGTGGCGGTGAATAAGGCAACTTGGGAGAAAAAGAAAATATGTGAAGGATTTTTCTTCTTTGTTGCCATTGATTCAATGATGCGTCCAATTCCAATCCCACAATTTGTTGTTGAACAAGACGAAGAGCAAGAAGACTGGGACCACGCCAAAAACATTCGAGAGCAGATGTTAGCGAATCGAAAGAAGTGAAACCACCCCTACCTTCATGTGACCCACATCGGTGGGCCAATCATGCCTGTCCTCAACATTGCAATGATCGGTTCCGATGAATTGGCCAGAGAAGTTGCCAAACCAACCGACCAAAGGGACGTTCACACCTATGTCCACAAGGAATCGGGAAGCGACGGTCCCCGAATTTTGTCGTTGATTCGACCTGCAAAATACCCTGAACGTTTGCGGCCTTTTCTCAACGCTCTTTCCGCTGCACGGGTTGGAATCATCGAAATCTCAGGTATCGATGCAACACTTGGTGAAGCACTTGTCGCTTTTGCAAGCGCCAACATCACCAAAGGAATTGGAATCATCAATGCCCCAGACGGTGGATGGGTTGACGAAGAACAGGTGAAAATGCTGTTCAAACAAGCAGGTTTAGGCGAGTGGTCTTTTGGCTCCACCGATGGCATAGGACTACGAAATACACTGTATCAATTCATGGACGACATCGCTGACGAATTGTCTGCAAATGCCAAAGCACCTCTCGTCATACCAGTCGACCAACACTTCAACGTCAAAGGTATCGGGTTGGTTGCCATCGGATATGTTCAATCGGGAACCGTCAATGTCCACGATGAGGTCGTCTTGCTGCCTGCAAACGGCACTGGCAGTGCCAAATCACTGCAAGTCATGGACGACGATGTCCCCTCTGCATCAGCCGGTGACCGAGTTGGACTTGCACTCCGAAATGCCAAAGAAGAACACCTCGGTGGCGGAACCTTACTGGTTCATCCTGCCGTTGAAGACAAGAAAACCAACACGAGTGTCCCTTTGGCAGTGGTTGCTCATGAGCGCTCAACAATGAAACTCAGCCGCTCCCCATTCCAAAAGCGAGTTTTGTCTGAAGGCGATGTCGTTCACGCAAGCGTCGATTTACAGTTTGTCGTCGGCCGCATTAGCGCTGTAAACGGTGATGAGATGGATGTTACTTGGGAATCGCCTCTCTACATTCGAAGAGAAAACCCTGAAGCAACACTCATTGCTCAACTCGATTCAAAACCTCGAATTATGGGGAATGCTGAACTCACGCTGAAGTGAGCCACTCGGCGAAGGAATGACGGTCGGATTATCGGCCCCAAATTACGGTCAACGGTCGGTGGTTTCATAACCCAGCACATGCGGTTTGCGCGCTGGGATGCGCATTAAAGTTCAGGAGGAAGGTCCTGCACATGCAGAAGACTTTGAACTCATCAAAGCACTGCATTTGGCAGGCTCGGGGAGAGTCCGAGCGTCAGTGGATGAGCGCACGCTGTCTTTAGAGACAAGAAGAGGGCATGGTTTGGACTTGCGATTATCCAACATTTCTCGGGTCCACCACCACCACACTCGTCTCATACCGTTCTCGTTTGCTCTCCTTGGTGCCGGCCTGGTTCACATTGGACTGCGAATTCTGATTCAAGACACGCTTCAAATGCTTACTACAGTCTGTGGGGTCATGCTCATTCTGGGCTGGTTGGGTACGCGAAAACCGACGCTTACGCTCGATACAGAAGCCGGAGATTGCCACACCATAACCGGTAACGATGCTTCATTGATGCGATTGGCGACACTCCTCAAACGCTTGGAAAGTGGAATGAGTCTTGAAGACGCTCGAATCGGATTGGATATCCTCGACCGAGACACTGAATATCCACGGACAGCCATTCGTGAATGGCAAGAAGTACCGGTCCAACCGGTTCAAATCCAAGCACCTACCTCGATTGGAACTTTCCTAGCCGATGCACTACCGAAGGATGAAGTTCCCGCTTCCGTTGCTTCCTTGAATCTCTTTGACGATGAAATCGACTTGGACTTTGGAGAACACGATGCTCTTTCAAGCGGTTGGATGACCGGTGAAGACGATGTTGGAACCGTGGCCAGAACCGAGCATGGTCTACTCTCAAGAGGCGTCGCTAACGCTCACGACAGAAGAGGTGCTCTTCCAAGAGCCACAAAAGAGCCAGTGCCGCATTACGCCAATCATCCTACAGCGCAATTCCCGGCACCCGTCACACAGCGACCCGTATCTTCCTTCCAACACATTGCGCAGTCAACCAGCGCAGAGCTTCCACGGGAACATCATGAACTTCATTCCACTGAGTTGCCGCAATCCTTCATTCCAAGCTTTGTTGGACCAAACGGTGCCCATGTGCCCGGTCTTACCGCACAAGAACCGAATTTGGAGGTATTTGATACCGCAGACGTGTTCCGCTCCCCCGACTCATTGTTACCCGAAAACGAACCTGAGCCAACCACCTCCCTGATCGATAGGGCTCGCAAAGAAACACCGTCCGCTCCACAAACTCCGACAACACCCCGGATTGCTGCAAGGGCCCGAGGTAGCCGATTGAGACCAAAAAGTGCCAACCGTCCCGACTCTCGATTGCGACCTAAAAATAGAACACGAACAACATCGGTGAGTCGATTTTCAGACATGGTCAAACCTGCTGCTGCACAAATGCTTGGAAACGCAACAGGAATAGCGAACCGCCTGTTCAGTTCTCGGAACCAGCAACCTTCCAACGAGGAGTCCTCTTCAACGCGCGAATTGCGCCAGCGCTCCGCTGAAACATTGCAATCAGAATCGGTTGAATCGATACGGAATCTTGCCATCAGCAGAGGCGGCAACCTACCAGAAGATCAAATCGAGTTGATGCTCGCACACATGCATCGCGTGCATTCAATTATGGAACAGGATGAGCAGGAAAAACAAGAGGCTGCACCCTTGCCAGAACTCGATGATATTTCTTTTGAAGAACTCAAGGACAGCAAGACTCACCATGCAGAGCACGCTGGTAAAGCAGGCTTACGCCGCTTGGATTTGTGAATCAATTCAACATCTTTTCAAAGTCAGAAAGACGCTGATTAAACGCCTCAAGACTCATCGAATGCAGTGCTTCAGTACCAAACGATTCGAGGGTAAAACTCGCACTTACGGTTGCTGAAACCAAAGCCTTTCGCAATTCGTCACGGGAGAGTTCACCTTCTCCAGAAGCGAGGTGAGCAGCAAGAGAACCTGCGAAGGTATCTCCGCATCCGGTTGGATCAACCACAAGTTCTGTTGGGAATGCTGGCAGAGAGATGATGTCTTCGCCATGGAAAGCGATAACCCCGTGTTCGCCACGCTTAACGACAAGTGTCTTTGCATCGACCATACTCAACACTTTTCGAGCCGCTCTGATGAGGTTTTCATCGCCTGCCAACATGCGAACTTCGCCGTCGTTAATGATGATCAAATCGACACGACGCATGACATCAAGCAGTGAATCCTTGGCAATTTCAATCCATAGATTCATTGAATCAAGCATCGACAAACGCCGAGGAGTGGCTTGCTGCAAAACACTGGCTTGCAAAGCAGGGTGAAGGTTGGCGCAGAAGGTAATCTGTGGGGTGCGGTGAGATTCTGGAACTTTTGGTTCAAAATGCTCAAACACATTGAGATGTGTTTCATGAGTTTGAGCCTCAGCCATCGTCCCGTGGTACGAACCAGACCAGCGGAAAGTCTCACCCGCAGCAGTTTCGATGCCCGTCAAGTCCAATCCGTTGTTCGTCAAAAGAAGGCGGTCCTCTTCAGAGAAGTCTTCACCGACAACACCCACCAAACCAACGCTGTTCAGGGATAAGCGCTTGGAATGAAACGAACACGCAAGACCTGCGTAAGTTGCTGAGCCACCTAAGGCATCTTTGACGTGACCGAGAGGCGAGGCGACACTGTCGTAGGCGACGCTTCCAACGATGAGAACATCCATGTCTTGGCGTCAAGCGCTCGATACTTGTCCCTTTCGCATCAAGCAAGTGCTCAACCGAGCAACTCTTCGTGCATCTCAATGTATTGAATGGTGATGTCACGGTTCAGGAAATCCTTCTCATCCATGATTCGACGATGAAGCGGAATCAAGTGTTCTACGCCCGAAATAACCGTTTCATCAAGTGCAGTTCTCATACGCTTAACCGCGTCATCGCGGTCTCTGCCCCAGACCAAGAGTTTAGCCAGTAACGAGTCGAAACATCCAGGCATTTCGTAGCCCGGATGAGCATGTGTGTCAACCCGAACACCGTAACCTGAAGGGAAGTGGCATTCCCAAAGCCGGCCAGGACTTGGAATGAACTTGCGAGGGTCTTCTGCGTTCAATCGACATTGAATGGCGTGACCGTTCCACACAATATCCTCTTGGTTCAATGGAAGCTCTTCGCCTTGTGCTACACGAATACCCAATTCCACCAGATTGTGACCGGTGATGAGTTCGGTAACCGTGTGTTCGACTTGGACACGCGGGTTGACTTCGAGGAAGTAAAAATCGCCGTTTGCATCACGCAAGAACTCAAAGGTCGCCAGACCTTTGTATCCTACCGATTCTGCTCCTTTGCAAACCAGAGCACCAATCTCTTCGCGTTTTGCCTCGTCCAGCCAAGGTCCTTCTTCGACTAATTTTTGGTGGCGCCGTTGGATGGAGCAAAACCGTTCTCCAAAATGAATCGCCTTCTTCCCGTCTCCAAGGACTTGGAATTCAACGTGTTGCGCACCTTGAATGTACTTCTCTACAAACACTCGCTCATCGCCAAAAGCCGAGCGGGCTCGTGATTGGCACAGTTTGAGAGCGTTTTCAAACTCGTCAGACTTTTCGACAATTTGCATACCGATACCGCCGCCGCCTGCGGCAGCCTTAATGATGACTGGATATCCAATTTGTTCCGCCAAAGTCGATGCCACAGCAGCATCAGAAATGGGTTCAGAAGAACCCTTAGCCGTTGGAAGTCCTGCTGCTTCCATTGCTGCACGTGCCTCAATTTTATCGCCAAGCAGCGTGATAACATCAGCGGATGGACCGATGAAAGTGATGCCTTCCTCTTGCAGTCGACGGACAAAGTGAGCGTTCTCCGCGAGGAAGCCGTATCCTGGGTGAACTGCGTCACAACCCATCTCTTTAGCTGCATGAATCACCGATTCAATATCCAAATAGGTGTCCAAAGGATTGGACTTGTAATTGGCATACGCCACATCAGCGAACCGAACGGGCAGTGAAAGACGGTCTTCTCGCCCGTGAATGATCGCTGCCTCGATGCCCATGTCGCGTAGAGTTCGAAGTATTCGAAGAGCAATTTCACCACGGTTCGCAATGAGTACACGCTTGAATGCCATGTTCGACTCGAAGAGCAATTACTCTATGATGCCAACGGTTCAATACGATACAAAAGAGGCTTTTTTCGGAGGGTCTTTTTATCGGCAAATTCACCGCCAACCGTCGTAAATGACCGAATTCCGGCAGATAGTTTCTCTTTTGGAGCCATTTTCAAGAAAAGGTGGCGGAAATTTGATATGATATGAATGCGATGTGGAATCATGTCGCAGAAACCCCAAACCGGAGCCGAGGCGCTCGACCAGTTAGCAGGAAAAGATTTGAACAGAGATGGACGTATCGTGAATTTAGTCATTTGCGGTAACTCCAAATTCTATGATTATGCCTGGCTTGAAGATAAATTGGAGCAGTGGGTTGAGGCAAATGCCTACCCCGATTTAATCATCCTCGGTGGAGCCAGTGGTGTCGATTATCTGGCTGAGCGATGGGCAGATAACAACAACATCCGATTAGCTGTGTTTAGCGAAGCATGGAATGCTCCTCGACCAAGTTCTGCCCATGATTCCGGACGACCTGAAGCAGTAGCAACACTGGCCAAGACAATGCTTGGGCGAGCCACGCACATGCTTTCGTTCCCCGGACCGGATTCGGTGTGGACAAAACGTATGGAAGAACGCGCCATCGAGAGCGGCATCCCAGTAACAAGTGTCCCTTTGCCCACAGATGGACTCGAATGAGAATCAGTACACGTCTCGTAAGTATCGCTTTTCTTCTCTCATCATGGTTGTACCAATGAAGTGAGTCGCATCGTCTTCAGACATTCCGCCGTGTTCCATTGCAATCTCAATGAGTGCTCGATGCACGTCTTTGGCCATGTAGGTCTTATCACCACAAATGTAGAAGTAAGCACCGTCCTCAAACCATTGCCAAATGTCTGCACCGTGTTCTTTGAGACGATGTTGGACGTAGATCTTTTCTTCTTGGTCACGTGACCAAGCTGTTGTGAATTTGTACAAGTCCCCGCTGTCCATCCAGCCTTCAATTTGTTCCTTGTAGTAAAACTCAGTCTTGGAAGATTGGTCTCCAAAGAACAACCAGTTCCGGCCTTTGCCGCCATCGAAGACACGCTGTTCCATGAACGCTCTAAACGGAGCAATTCCGGTTCCAGGGCCAACCATGATGATGTCAGTGTCCTTATCTTCAGGAAGAATGAACGATTTCGTTGGAGACATGAAGACACCGATTTGGTTACCAGTTGCTTCAATTTCGTCAGCCATGTACTGTGTGCAAAGGCCACCTCGGGCACGGTTGTGGTATTCAAAGCGAACAATTCCGACGGTCAATTCCACTAATCCTGGGTGAGCATCATGGGAAGAGGCGATGGAATACAGTCTCGGCTTGAGTCGGGCGACCAAATCAAGGAATTCCTCTGGAGAATACTTAACACCGAACTCTCGCATGATGTCAACGTAATCCCTTGTCCAAAGGTAGTTTTCAATCTCTTTTTCGTCACCAAGAAGCGCTTCGACCTTTGCTGCTGGGTCGTCAGATGCCTTGCTGGCAGCAAGTCCGGGAGGCGTAGCGGAGGAGTCAGAAGATTCCCAGTCCTCGCTTGAACGGCTTCGGGCCACGATCTTCAAAGAAATTTTCATTCCTGAGGAGACGACCTTGCCTGCAAGCGATTGAACAAACTTCTTGTTCGCCATGTGGACTTCAAAGTCTTTCTTCAAAGCCGTATACAGGTCACGCTCTCCGTTGTGGGTCTCCACTGTATAGTCACGGTCCCATCCTTGAAGTTCAAGAATTTCTTCGACGATGTGCGGTGGATTCTCCGACATGACTCCAAGAGCATCGCCGACTTTGTAATCAAGACCAGAGTCACCAAGTGCGAAGACAATGTGACGAGTTTCTTTACGGGAACCTTCGCCGTTGAGAACATAGTTCTCAGTAATTTCAGTCATGTAAGGATTCTTTGCACTCCAATCGGACATAATTTCACCCACCAACCTAAGGCTGTAGTTGGTCCACAAAGGGGACCCTTATCATGCTTTTTGACCAATGTTGATGCCAATTCGGTCGGCTTCATAGGACCCTCAAAAACCTTCACAAATTTCAAGGACGCAAACGGCCATTTATATGCTGAACCACTTACTTCGCAACATGATTCAAACCAAGAAACCGACTGCACTCATTGTAGGCTCCGGCCCGGGTGGCCTCGCAAGTGCTTTACTGCTCGCCCATTCAGGCGTAGACGTAACCATTCTCGAGAAGGAAGAAATAGTCGGTGGACGAACCAAGCTTGTACACAAAGACGGATACACATTTGACCGTGGACCAACATTCTTCCATTACCCTGAAGTTATTGAAGAAATCTTCAAGGCCATCGGTCGAGATGCTCACAAGGAACTTGGGCTCATGCCGTTGGACCCAATGTATCGCCTCGTCTTCGGTGCTGGTGGGCACATTGATGCAACCAGCAAACTGGATGAAATGACCGAACGCATACGTGAACTCGCTGGTGATAAAAACGCAAAGGGATTCGAAAAGTATGTTTTGCAAAACAGAAAGAAACTCGAATTCTCCAAGCAATGCCTCCAAACGCCATGGACCAGCCCGCTCAATGTCCTCTCGAAACGAGCAATACGGGTTGCCACCATCCTCAAGCCTTGGGCCAGTGTTGCTGGTGATTTGAGCAAGCACTTCGATGACGAACGAGTCCGACTCGCTATGTCGTTTCAAACCAAGTATCTGGGCATGAGCCCGTTTCATGCACCCTCCTTGTTCACGATTCTTGCGTTCCTTGAGTACGAACACGGTATTTTCCACGCCAAGGGTGGCTTGGGAAGCATCACCAAGCGCATGGGAGAGATTGCCGAAGAAATGGGTGTTACCATTCGATGCAATACACCCGTAACTTCCCTGATCTATGAAGGAAAGAATGTGGTCGGTGCACGCATAGAGGGCGAAGAAATCCGTGTCGACAAAGTTGTCGTTAACGCCGACTTCGCTCATGCAATGACCACATTGGTTCCAAACGAGAAGCGAAAGAAGTGGTCAAATAAGAAACTCGAAAAGAAGGGATATTCTTGTTCCACTTTCATGCTCTACCTCGGCGTTGACAAGCAATACGATTTACCACACCACCAGATTTACGCATCTTCATCCTACGAAAAGAACCTCCACGACATCACCAACCACAAGTTGACTTGGGATGATCCGTCGGTCTATGTTCAAAACGCAAGCATTACCGATGACAGCCTCGCTCCTGAAGGCCATTCTACCGTGTATGTTCTGGTTCCAGTTCCAAACACCCATGACACCATTGTCTGGGATGACATCAAAGCTGACTACAGAGACACCATTATCAAGCAACTTGGTAAATTGGGATACGACGACATTTCGGACCACATTGTCTCAGAGACCGTCGTTACTCCAGATGACTGGGGTGCATCGGACATCTACCGTGGAGCTGTTTTCAACCTCACGCACGACCTCAAGCAAATGCTGTGGCGACGTCCTCAAAACCGATTCGAAGAGGCCAACAACCTCTACATCGTCGGTGGCGGAACACACCCTGGCAGTGGACTACCAACCATCTTTGAAAGCGCACGAATCAGCAGTAAACTTTTGCTTGCTGACCTCGGAATGCGCCCAGATTGGAACGGCGTAGACTCTTGGTTCCAAGACGTCCGCAGACCAAAGGTCAAAGCGACAACAGCGAAGCCGGCTCAGGCGAATCAACGAACGACTGGTGACGGTCATGCTGCGTGAAACTCTACTCGCTTGCCTTACGGCAATGATGTTCCTTGCAGGATGCGTACAACCAGACTCAATGGTTGAAGATGAATCCTCGAACCTCAACCAAATTCCTTTCGAACTTACGTTCTCAGCCGACACTTTGGACCGAGAAGAAGACGGCACTCCTGAGTTCGACCTCAAACAGGAACTCGAAAACGGTCCTGTCATGCTGTTGTGGATTGGTGCAGGATGTACCGGTTGCCACGATTGGACAGACATGATCCGAGAGAAAATGGAACAGGGTGCTTTCGAAGACTCAAACATGACCATCGTCAGTGTTCACCGCTGGGGAGAATTTGAAACCAAAGACGACATCGAAAATGTGTTTGGAACAGCCAACCAATCAGAACACTACACTCCATGGACCATCGTTACGCCTTCTGAACTGACACAAGCAGCTGATTTCAACACAGAAAAGAGCACAGGTGCATCCATCTACTCAGCATACGGCAACCCGGGCACTCCAACGCTCCAAGTCATTGCTCCGAACGGTGTGTTGGCATGGCAATCCAAGACATACTGGGCCAATGAAACCGTCTTTGATGACGGGTTTTCGTTCTTTGAACGACAGGTGAGTCAAGAGTGAACCTCAAAGACCCCGAGGGTATCCAAGAGGTAAGCAGCCTGCAGGGCGGCCGGTGAAAACCATGGGTGAAGGCATTAAATTACCAGTCTTGAACGGACTGGGTCGTACAAATCGTATCGATAACTGGCTCAACAAACCAATCGCAATGGGCCTGGGCCTTACTGCTGCAATGCTCTACACTGCATGGCGATTGTTCCTTTTCCCGGAATCGATTTCATACGAACTGGAAGGCTCAAAAGTCATGTCACCGATCTTCTCACCGAACGTTCTCGAATGGGAATTATTTGGACTAAAAGAATGGGGAGAGACGGATGCTCCAAGTTGGGTCAACGCTGCAGTTCTCGTTCTGTGGATTCCCTTTGGATTCCGAGGCACCTGCTACTACATGCGCCGAGTCTACTACCGTACCTTCTTTGCCAGCCCTGTGGCGTGCTGGGTTGATGAACCAGAAATCAACAAAAAACTCGGTTACAAGGGCGAAAAGCGTCTTTTCATCTTCAACAACCTCCACCGCTATTTCCTCTATGCGGCCATGATTATTCTGGTCATCAAGTGGTGGGATGTTACCCACACTTTGCATTTTGACGACGGATGGGGCATGTCACTTGGTACGCTGGTGATGGCGGTTGAAGCATTCCTTCTCACCATGTACGTTACTTCTTGTCACGCTCTACGTCACCTTGCTGGTGGCGCATTGGACCGCTGGACAACCGGCATCAGCCGACTACGGGGCAAATTGTTTGGAAGCATCAGCATCCTCAACCGTTCCCACGGGTTCTGGTTTTGGACATCACTTACCTTCGTTTTCTTTGGCGACCTGTGGGTTTTGGCAGTCAGTGAAGGCTATTTGAGCGATATGGCGCTGTTTGTTATTTGAGGTGGGAATGATGACTGAAGAATACAAGAAATACGAATACGACGTCATTGTCATTGGAGCTGGTGGCGCTGGACTACGTGCAGCGATTGAAGCAGCACGAAGCGGTGCGAAAACCGCGATCATCACCAAATCCTTGCTTGGGAAAGCACACACAGTCATGGCCGAAGGGGGCTGTGCAGCAGCTCTGCAGAACGCTGACCCACGAGACGGTTGGAAGGTTCACTTCCACGACACCATGAAAGGTAGCAAGTGGCTTGCCGACTGGAGAATGGCTGAATTCCACGCCAAAGAAGCACCTGACCGTGTTCGAGAACTTGAACAGTGGGGCGCAGTCTTTGACCGAACTCCACAAAACACCATCAATCAACGAAACTTTGGAGGACACACCTTCCCACGTCTCGCTCACGTTGGTGACGCCACCGGTCTGGAACTTATTCGCACACTCCAAGAACGTGGGATTCACGAAGGCATTGACATTTTCATGGAGTACACCGTTCGCCACCTTCTCAAAGAAGGGGACAGAGTTACAGGATGCGTTGCATACACTCGAGTTGACGGTGACTTCCATGCCTTTTCTGGCAAGTCTGTCATCCTCGCAACCGGTGGAATCACCCGTTGCTGGTCGGTTTGTTCCGGCTCGTGGGAATACACCGGAGACGGACACGCTCTTGCCCTATGGGCTGGCGCTGAACTTCGTGACATGGAGTTCGTCCAATTCCACCCAACCGGAATGGTGTGGCCTCCATCTGTCCGAGGTATCCTCGTTACCGAAGGAGTTCGAGGCGAAGGTGGGCGCTTGACCAATTCCGAAGGAGAGCGATTCATGTTCAATTACGTTCCTGAAACGTTTGCAGGTGACCACGCAGAAACCATTGAAGAATCTGACCAATGGGTCGAAGAAGTAGTTTCTGGAAAACTTGCTACCGTACGAAGACCCCCTGAATTGCTCACCCGTGACGTTGTAGCAAAGGCAATCAATTCCGAAGTGAAAGCAGGACGAGGCTCACCCCACGGCGGTGCATTCCTCAACATCTCACACCGAGGTGAAGAAGCAATTCTGAAGAAATTACCGTCCATGCACCACCAATTCAAAGAATTGGCAGGCGTTGACATCTCAAAAGAACCGATGGAAGTCGGACCAACTGCACACTATGTGATGGGTGGAGTTCGTGTAGACGCTGAAACTCAAGAAAGCAACGTTCCTGGCCTCTATGCATGCGGCGAAGTAGCGTCCGGTCTTCACGGTGCAAACAGACTCGGAGGGAACTCGTTGTCTGACCTCATTACCTTCGGAAAGAGAGCTGGAGAGCATGCTGCCAAGCGTTCGAAAGACTTGGCCCAACCGAACATTGATGACTCTCAAGTGCAATCTGCGATCGAAGTGATGCTCGCACCTTTGCACAGAAATGAAGGTGAAAATCCAGGCCTCATCTACGACGAAATGCGAGACATGATGCAAGCAAAGGTCGGTATTATTCGAACCAAGGAAGAAATGCAAGAAGCAATGGACGATTTGAAAGCATTCGACCAACGGCAATCCGCTTGTTTCCCAGGTTCCTCCCGCAAATACAATTCCGGATGGCACCAAGCGCTCGACCTCAAGAACATGGTCGATGTATCGATTGCAGCAACCCTTGCTGCGCTCACTCGAGAAGAAAGCCGAGGCGGCCACACTCGAGACGATTTCCCCGGCGAAGTCGAAGATTGGGGTAAAATTCTCAACATCATCTACATGGAAGACGGCGAAATTAAAGTTCGCCAAGAACCAGTCGAAGAGATGCGAAGCGACTTGAAAGACGCAATCAAAGAAGTGAAGTCGATGATTGCTGAACGTGCCGCTGAACAAGCAGGAGGCGAGAAGTAATGTCACTCAAAGGAAAGAAGCAAGATTTCACTATTCTCCGAGGCGAAGGCGAAGACGCAGCCTTGGAAGAATTCAGCATTGAACTGGATGAAGGCATGGTCGTTTTGGACTGTGTCCACCGAATTCAACACGAACAACAACCGGACTTGGCGGTTCGCTGGAACTGTAAAGCTGGAAAATGTGGTTCCTGTTCTGCGGAAATTAACGGCCGACCACGTTTGATGTGCATGACACGTATGAGCGATGTCGTTGCTGAGACACCTGCGGGTAAGCCCATTGAAATTCGACCCATGAAAGCGTTCCCACACGTCAAAGATTTGGTCACTGATGTCTCGTGGAATTACGAGATGGCTCAAAAAATCAAGCCAATCAATGGACCTGAGGAGATGAACTGGGAGTTCAATCAAATGGAAGCAGACAGAGTACAGCAATTCCGTGAATGCATCGAATGTTTCCTTTGTGTAAACACCTGCCACGTATTGAGAGACCACGCACTGTTCGATGACTTTGCAGGACCTCGAAACCTCGTTCGACTTGCTCAGTATGAAATGCACCCTCTGGACACTGAAGACCGTGTTCCAGAAATCAAGAAGGAATTCGGAATCGAATACTGTAACATTACCCGTTGCTGTACTGAAGTTTGTCCGGCTGGAATCCAAATCACCGACGATGCAATCATACAGCTCAAAGAGCGTGTTGTTGACCGTTACTACGACCCGTTGCAACGCATATGGCGTACGCTCACACGGCAAAAAGTTCGCTATTGAGGCGATGAAGTGGTAACTTCGACCGAGAACGTCCGACGAATCTCAGCCATCGGCTTTGGCTTCGCGTTTGTTTGGATTGGAATTCAGCATTTTACCAATGTTGGTTTCTTTGTCCCCATCGTGCCCGACATCCTTGGGGCACCCGAGTTCTGGGTCTATGCCAGCGGAGTTGTTGAGATTCTTCTTGGTGCGTCGATGATTCACCCTCGAACCAGACAGAAAGGGGGAATGGGGACGGCTGCCTTCCTCGTCCTTGTCTACTGGGCTAACCTGAACATGTGGTTCAATGATATTCCAATCGACGGAAATTCATTTTCCACATCAGCACATATTGCACGTGCCACTGCTCAATTCGGAATGATTGGGCTAGCGCTCTGGATTGCAGAGTGGAAAAGTAAGAAAGAGTAAATGGCTTCTAATCCCTCCGAAGAGGGAAAAGAAGCGGCGACCCTTGCGGGAACAAACTTGCAACAGCAAGTTTGGAAAACATACAGAAGTTAAATCAGAACTCAAAGGTGTTCGATTCCGGACTTCTTGACGTTTGCCTTCTTGATCTTGTCAGGAAGCCAAGCTGGTCCATTAGCTGGCTTGTCAACCATGCTAATACTGCCACTAAAGACGTGGACACGCTTGGTGCCACGCTCACGTAGGCGTATGTTCGTGTGTCCGCGGGTTGCAGCTTTGAGGGCTGCGCCGCGTGGTTGTTTGCTAGCAAAAACCTGGCTCGTATCTTTTCCGTTCTCCATGAGAACAAAGTATTTTTTATCAGACATTTTGGATTTCCTCCGATACTTGACAGTCCCATAGAGTATATAGTACTTTTCCCGATTAAACGGTATACTGCGCCGTATAGTCTCCGCAGTACCCCATTCCGAAACCGTTTTTGTGACTGTTGAGCCTCAGTGCACCGGTTGTGCAGAGCCGCAGAAACGGGTTCTCAAATTGGAAGTTATAATTCGGCTCCAGCAAGAGTCTTGGTATCAATGATGCCGGGTATCTGACGGATTGATTCAACAACCGATTGGGCAATGATGGCCAAACTGTCAGCAACGAGTTTCACGATGAGGTCATGATCTCCAAACAAGAGAGTCGCGTCATCGACGTTTGGCATATCTTTCACCGCCATGTAAACTTCATGTTCTTTGCCTGGTGCAACATTAATCAAGACATATCCTACCGCCATGGCAATCAAACCTACCAGGTGCTCAAAGCACATCAACCCTTCTCTGCATCCCCACTACGGACCGAGGAGCTCCAATTGTTCATCGGTGAATTCCATCCATTGCCCCAATGCCCAACCGTCCGGCATTTCCCCCTCCAACCAGATTCGATATTGTTCATTGCTCCAACCCGAAGGAACTTGAAGAGAAGGTGCGTTGATGGAGGAAGGCTCCAACGTTGGTTCTTCACTCGGTGGCTCGTCAACGACATCCCACAACGGCGTGTCTTCTCCTTTGGTCTTACGACGCAATAAAGCAGTGCCCAGAAGAACAACCAAAACGCCAACCCCTCCCAGTAACAGAGGCATGGTCAGCGAGTTGATTTCTTCGGATTCATTGGTTGCTACCGTTTGATTACAATCCTCGCAAGGAGGTTCAGGTAACAATGTTAGATTCAACTCGGAAGTGTCCGATTGAACCCATGAATCGGTACATGTCACAGATACCAAGAGAGTAGCGTTGTTCAGTGCTCCAGTGGTAGGGAATTGAAATTGAATGTCAGCAGAAGTAGGAGAGTTAGGCAACAAAGAGGTTTGCAATTCAGCAAGCAAGAGGTCACCTTGGTAAATCCGTCCCGTGCATTCAATGTCATCCGTACCGTCTTGATCGACAACATTCCCGGTGAACGAAAGAAGTTCTCCCGCTGATTTGTTTTCCAGAACATCAAGCGTAGTTTGGGGCATAGCGTGATAGAACGGTACTTCGAGGTTTAACGAACGAACCAATCCGTCGATGTCACGTGCGGTAAACAGAACTTGGCCTTCTCCATCGATGAATGTGCCATCAAGGCGCAATCTAAACTTGTAAAGAGCGTCAAATTCTTGGAAGAGAGGGAACGATGCACACGATTCCAAAGAGGTACTGTTCGGGTCAACAGAGCCAAGCGATGGGGCATCGACCGCCCAGCCCAGTTGAGAAAGTGTAGCTTGCAATCGGTCGATTGGCCGTTCGGATTGAAGATGGACAAGCATGTAACCAGATTGGCCAAACCGCAATGAATCAATGGGTCCTTTCTCATCGCAAAGGTAAGCAGCAACAAGAACTGGGGTCGTCAAAAGAAGCGGTAAGCCAAACTGCTGAGTAAACGTTGAGCCATGCTGACCGGTCATCTCCAAGAGCAAGGTCAATTCTCCCGTTTCCAGAGCCGTTGAGACCGATGGTAATTCAATCAAAATTGGAGTACTGATATCTGAGCCACCTACCGGGATGGTTCTTCGTTCGGCTCCTGGCCAGTCGATGTGTAAATCGCCAGTCGCTGAAGATTGAGGATCATCCGCGTCTGCAAGCATGATGCGAGCGAATTCATTCCCTCCACCCCGAACGCTGTCCAAAACGACCCCCTCGTCATCGATAATATCAATCACGGCCGTTGGAGCACGGTCGCCGACCGAAATGACTCGGGTGTTCAGCAATAGACCAGATGAATGGCGAACTTCAAACGTTACATCGTTCAAAGGAGAACTCACTTCGCGCTCGTATTCGCCAAGATAGCAATGGTGGTTGTTGCCATCTTGTTGCTCGTAACTCATGTTTCCAAGGATACCTGCAGAAGCGATGAGCGTCGGTTGTTGAGTCGTTTGATTGAAATCTGCATCAAGAACACAGACCTTCCATTGAGTCACTTCACCCCGATACATCTTGCTCAACGGCTGGTAAGGGAGTTGATTGATACCCGACCAAGTCGGAGAATCAACGCCACTGATGTGAGGGCCAAACCATTGTGCTTGTGCGTCGACGACTGCGGCTACCGATGCGTCGAGCAGGTAACCTTGCTGCATGCTTTGGTCATGAGCAGTGGCTCGTAACACGAGGGCACCGAGCGGAAGCGTAGTGGGGAGAGTAATCGATGCCTGCCAACGTTGCGCATCAATACGACCGGTGGCTTGTGATGTCCACTCCAATCCAGAGAGGTTCGAAACATTCGCTGCAACGGACCATTCCAAATCAACAGAAGTTACATTCACGTCATCGGATGCTTCAATGGTGCAAATGAAGTTGTCACCACGCGCATACACTTCCGAATCGCAATAGATGCTTTCGACCACTGGGGGAGCGTTTACCCAGATTCGTAGCGTCACGAGATTGTTGCTCAAATTGCGTTCATAGGAGCCGTTGCTGGAATTCGTGTACCGTATACGCAAGTCCATCCAACCCGTCTTTTCCGGTGTTATCGTCAAATTGTACAGAACTCGTGAACCACTTACATCTCCTGCTGGAAGCGAAATATTGCCGTCATAGAGTTCGATGTTACCTTGGATATCCTGAACCAAAAGTGAACCATTGGAGGCCGACATGCCTCTGTTTTCGATGGCGAGTTGGAGTTGAGAAGGTTGCATGTAAGAAGCATTGCCAAGTTGCCGAACACCAAAGATGTTGATGTCGTGATGGAGATCCGCATAAGGCGCCATTTTAGGATCTCCTACGGTAACGCCCATCCAACTGGTCTGAAGATTGGCCGCAGCATGAGCTTCCGCCAAATTAAACCCTTGAGCATACATGCTCAGTAAGGTGCTCGGAGAGCCAACTGCAGTGAGGTACGGTTCGTAGACGTAACCCTTGACACCAGACACCCCGTCCTCGAGTAAATCAGCGATGAGCGATTGCCCATAAGCGGTGTTGGGGTCAAATGAACGCCCACCCGTGGAGACTGCAGTTTCCGCAATTGAACCGTTGACCCAAGTGTTGTGTGGAAGAATTGGATGCAAGTTCATGGTATCAAGATACACTGAACCGTCGGTCGAAGTTGCTACGATGTCAAGGGGCACCCGTACTCGAAGGGTTACCGCATCTGCCGGCGGACGGAAACGCATCGTTTCCACTTCCCATGACGGTGCAAAAATCTTCGAATCGGATTGATTGCTGGCGAGGAGTGTCCCGTTCACATCGAACGAATCGACTTCCATCATGAAATCCCCATACACATCTCCAGTCCGTTGGCCGTAAAGTGAAATCAACCATGCATGGTCTCTCAGATGGTGAGGCAGAGCAAAAGTTTGTTCTATTGATGCTACGGATTGACCGGTACCTGAATACGCTGAACAATCCCGATAGATGTCACGGTGAAGGGCAGTGATTTCGTCATCTTCCAAGGCCACATCCCACACCATGACGTTGTCAATCATTCCTTCGAAGTAAGCAGAGCCGGCACGGTTCACTCCGAGCTTGTAGAGTTCTAAATTATTCAAACTCCCGGAAGGGTAACTTGTCGAGCCAACCAGAACCCCGTCCAAGTATTGTGTGGCCGTCCCACCCTCGAAAACAGTGACAAGGTGGGTCCATTCTTGTGCTTGAACAGCGCCGAATGTTTGCGATTGATTGGTATGCAATTTCCATTCACCGTTGATCACCGCATGTTGGAACGAACCGTTTGAGCCGGCTGCATCATCCACAGCGAACACGGATGCGTACGTTGGTTGTGAAGAATTGTTGGCCCAAACCCACTGACTCACGGTAAAATCCCCAACCCAATCATCAACATCAACTTCGATGTAATCATCCACGCCGTCGTACCAAAGACAAGAACCGTCTACACAGGTCTTCCAATTACTGGAATTCATGTTGTTGAGTGTAAGAGGTGTCGTCGAGTTGGCAGAGTCTTGAGCCTCGTTACCGCTGCCGTCCTCGAAATCCCAGTGATGAATGAGGTTGTCCTCAGAAGGAATATACGAGCCCGACAGTGAAAAGGCGGAGGATGGAATAAACGCCTTGCTCTGGTTAGGACCCTCCCATGAAAGTTGCAATCCGTGAGGGCCACCGCCTTGGAAGAACTCGACTCGGAAATCGTGCTTTCCAGCATTGATTTGCGTGTATTGAGACATTTCCCGCATGCCGTGTGAGCCGTAATTCGTCACCAAACTCTGACCATCCACCCACAGTTCAGAACCATCATCTGATGTGAGATAGAACGTCCAATTCCCCGTCTCTGGGACATCAATGAGGCCACTGAAACGAGCGCCCCAATCGTTTTGGAAGCGGTTGTCGAGCCCCGGATATGCTTGGGACGAGGACGAATATTGCAACGATGATTCGAGTCGTACGTGGTCTGGAACTCTGTCGATGAGCAACGGCATTGAAGCGGTGCTGAAACTCACACCGTTGTTATCAAAAAATTCAGCGAGAAGGCCTTGGGTTCCGTTCCCTGGCTCTTGAGTACATACTGCGGAAATGGAGGCCTGCAAAGCATTGTTGCCGTCTCGCTTGACATCTGATTGCGTGCTCCATTCGAACGTGTCCCCCGAAGAAAGTGTGGGCAAGGTGGCATTCCAATATCGCGCCCCGCTGGAATAACTTGCATCCAGAGTATTGAATCCAGAGTTCGGTAACTTGTTATCGTTCCAATTACCGTCGTTTGAGCCCCATGAAGCATACCCCATGACGTTGGTCACGTTGGTCAAGAACTGGGTTGTTTGGTCAAACACTGTCGGCAAACCCATGCTTCCATTGAGTACTGCGTCTGCAGCGTAAAGGTCATCGTTCCAAAACTTGTAACCAGAACCGTTTCGGTTGGTCGCTAAATCGAGGGCAAAAACTCCTCGCTCTCCGAGGCTGTTGTTGGCTTTTTCAATCAAACCTAATGCGGTTTCAACGGTGTATCCAGTCAGCCGGGTCATCAAGAAAAAACCGTACTGGTCTCGAGAAAAGGCTTCCATTGAGTTCCCTGCTAAAGGCCCATAGTCGTGTTCTACCCAATAATCCGAACCGATGCTGGATGAATAACTTCCACCCAACAAGGAGAATTCTTGGTCAAAGCTCGCTTTGTTATTCCCACCACTGATGCGCAATGGGATTCCTTTGGTAGACACGAGGTAATTCAGGTCGGTTTCCGCTGAACGGTTCGCAAGCATTTCCAAAAACGGAGCAGCAAAGTATTGGTCGAACTGGTCTCTGTTGATGGTTTCTTTCGTTGGCGCACTCGAATTATTGAAAATGAAGATGTTCTCCTCCGGGATGTTTCGTGCTTCAACAAAAGCCCAGCCAATCGTGCGGCTGGCTTCAGAATTGTTGTTGATTAAAACGCCGACATCAGAGTAATCATACACGGTGAGAAAGTCAAATCCGTGAGGCTGAGCGACATCGAACCAAGGAGTTTGGTTCCACATTTCATCGCTGGAATCACTAAAAAACCCAGCAAACGCATCACGAAGGGTGTGCGATGGTTTGGTTTCTGCAGTTTCGGAGTCGTCTTTCGCGTGTTCAAGCAAGGGAGAAGAAGCACTGCCAAGTAAGAACAGCAAAGCCATCAGAAGACTCGAAAACCTCCTGTCCATGCATCGGTGCACAAGTAATACCGTTTAGAAATGCCGCCATTAAGTCACTACGACGATGGAGACTGCCCGTATTCGGCAGAGCCAAAAATCCAAAAATTAAACATTTTCATGAGAAAACTGCGAACTTGATAAGTAAGGTGGCCTCTCTTGCTGTGATGATGGCAGAACTCTACATGGCTCGGACATGCAAATGGGGAATTCTTCGCGTTGTTGGCGGAGATGTATGGAATCACAGCGGAGATGTATTGATTACACCTGCGAACAACAGACTCTCAGGAAGAGAAGGCCTTGATGCTCAAATCCACGCAAAAGCAGGCGAAGAACTCACTCAAGTTACGCGTAATATTTGCTTAGAAATGCGTAAAATAAACGCTCCACCTTGTGCCGTCACTCAAAACGTCGTCACCGAACCTTTCGCTCTTTCATCCAACTACAAGCACATCATTCACGTCGTCGGACCGGACTGCCGACGACCAAACCAAGACGAAGCACGACGAACTCTACTTCCAGAAACCTACGAAAACCTGTTTGCAACGCTCGCGGAATTGGATGATGTGAAAACAATTGTCTCACCGCCTCTGTCCATGGGCATCTTTGCATACCCACATCGAGAAGGTGCAAGGCTCACGCTTGAAATCCTCCTTGCCGTTCTTGACGGTGAAGAAGACCCTGGTATTTCCGAATACACCATCGTGGTCAAAGAAAAGAACTTCATTTCAAACATGCGAACAGTCTATCGTGAAACAGAAGATCAACTTCCTGGTTTCGACTCTACCTCCGCTTGAGGCGACGATAATGGTCGACCTCGCAGCGATGGTCACAAGTACACTGAGCAGCGAACGCCGCTCCTTTCAGTCCGTACTGATGCTTGCAAACAGCGTTCGAAAGGTCAAGATGGTGGCTGAAGTTCTGCCCGATGACCTGGCTTTGAACGTTCTCTCCAGTCAAAGCCGGGTTGTTGAAGCACTCCATGAATCGGGAATTCAATGCTCTCTGCTTGAAGAAAGTCTGTCCTCTCAGGGTCTTGGAGTACTCAACCACATGCACGATTTGGTTCTTCAAGCCATTGGGGAAGGAAACCTTGCCAGTGGGGAGCGTTTGCTCGTTGTTTTGGCTGAACCGCTTGACGGCGTCATTGTTGTTGACACCTCGAACCTTAATTCCAATCGATTTGCAACCTTGGCCCAAGATTACGGTATCGATTTGGAAGTTCTCACCAAAATGATGCAATTGGCCCGGCACATTGGTTCACGAGGTCGGGAAGGTCATGCCATCGGCGCCTTGTTCGCCCTTGGTGCGCTACCTGCGCTTCGAAAACACACAACTGCTCTGGTTCTGAATCCATTCAAAGGCCACCCGCCTGAGAAGAGAAGTATTCTGGACCAGCTCAATCACGAAACACTGGCTGAGTTCGCGTGGCTCGACGGTGCAATTTTGTTCAATAGAGAAGGAATCGCAAGTGATGCTGGGCGTTACATTCAGGTCCCTGCAGGAATAACTCCGAAACCGGGCGAAGGCGGACGTCATTTGGCAGCAAGAGCGATTTCGCAACTGGTCGAAGGCATCGCAGTGTGTGTGTCCTCATCAGGTTCAATCACGATGTATGCAAACGGTAGAAATCGATACCGTGTCAAACTGAATTGATTATTCCGACTCATCAGAGCGGATTCGTGAATCTAGATTTCGTTCAACAGAAGTCAAACTTACACTTGTTGCCATGAAATCCATTCGGACTGCATCCAGATTGGAATGGTTGAGGTTACGTTCAATACTCATTTTGGTTCGGTTGATCGAAGCAATACGCTGCGTTCGGTCTTTTGGCCTCAAGACCTCACCGCGTTGACTCATAAGCCATTCTTCTAAGAGTGCTTGACCCCACTCTGGTGCGCGCATACGGGCAGCCAAGTGAATCTCCAAGTTCCGATGACGGAAGCGGACTCGGCCGTCTGCGGTTCGGAACGCCTGAATGGAACCAGGATTCCACCGGTCGAGAGGGATTTGTAAGTGTTCTTGGCATTCAAGAGAACCGTCGTCACGAACGATGAAATCTGCAATCAGTACACTTCGGTTCAAACGCATGAAGACTTGAACCATGTCGTCATCTGCATGCCACTCCGAAATGGCTTGGGGAGCCTGGCCCCATTCGTTTTCACACCATCTTTCCAGAGCGGGTCGGTACGAGTCCATGTGAAAGGCTCTTGGCGAACCATCATCAAGTTTGTTGAGAAAATCTGTCAAGATTCAAGGAGAAGGAGCGTTTGGGGTAACCATGGATGGGGCGTGGGGTTCAGTCGAAGCGGACTGGAAAGTCGTCGTCGTGCTCATTTTGGCATGGTATATCCTGCTACGAATTTGGGAGAAAAATGGCACTCTGGACCGATGGGATGCTTCTCGCGTGTTCGGTGTCGTGCTGATGGTGCGAAGCAACCGTGGATTGAAGACCCTCGAACGGGTTGCTAAACCTCGTCGATTTTGGAGAATATACGGTGAAGTAGCGCTTTGGGTCTGCCTGTTTTCGATGTTTTTCGTAGCCATTGGCATGCTCCTTGCATTCATCACCTCTGTACTCAACCCACCCACTGCTGCACCGCCAACAGCCAGTGAATTGGTTGCAATACCCGGTCTCAACCCGATGATTCCTCTGGGATGGGGTGCAATGGCATTCATCATCGCCTTGGTCATCCACGAATTTGGCCATGGACTTTTGGCTCGAGCTCACGGAATGAGAATACGTGCCTTTGGTTTGCTGCAACTTGGACCGCTTCCGCTTGGGGCTTTTGCTGAACCACAGTACCAAGAACTCCACAAAGCACCTCGTAAGGAAAGGATGCGAATGTTTGCTGCCGGGCCGGCGACCAACTTGTTCGCCGCTTTTGTTTGCCTAATGCTATTGGGCGGGCTTGCTGCAACCCTTACTTCTTCGAACATGAATCCTCACGTCCAAGGAATCGTGAAAGATTCGGGTGCAGACCAAGCAGGTTTGCAACCTTGGGACACCATTCTAAGGATTGACGAAGTCGAAATTGATGGAGTTGAAGGATTCCAGGCGACCATGTCAGGATATGCAGCGAACGATACTATTCTGGTGGATGTGTTGCATGAAAACGGGGATGAAGAGACGATTGAAATCCTCCTTACAGACAAGTATCAGTATTACCTGGATTTGGGATGGAATGAAGAAATTCTCAGCGCTCAAAACATCGAGGAAGGAGATGCCTTTGTCGGCGTTGTTGGAATCAGCGAGGGGACGCAAGGTATCGACCGCCTTGCTGGACCACTCGGCCCACGGTTTGATGGAGGTATCGGGGTTCGTATCCTTTACACACCGTTCCACATTCTCAACATGATGATTGTTCCATTTGAGCTGCAAGGCATTTCCATGCACCCTATGGAAGAAGCCATGCTATCGCCTACGGATGGTATCTTAGGTGATGCACTGGGGCTCAGTGGACTCTTGTTCTTGGTCAACTTCTTCTTTTGGCTCATGTGGGTCAACATCTTACTGGGCTTCACCAACCTAATCCCGATGGTTCCCTTTGATGGAGGACATTTGTTCAAAGACTGGTTACGAGGAACGCTTAATCGCGTGCAGCGAATCGGAAAGAAAACAAAGTTATGGAAAATTCATCCTATGTGGATCGACCACATTTCCAACAAGGCGTCAAGTCTTTCCTCAGTAGCCTTACTGATGATGCTGCTCTTCGTACTCTTTGTTCCGTATTTCTGATTACGAACGTCGTCGCTGAAGTTCTGCCAGAACATCGAATGGCTTTTGAGGAATGCTTTGAGCAGATTTGATTTCTTCAAGAGAAGTCGTTGGTAGGTTTGATTGAAACACATTGGCTTTCATGGCTCGCACTTCTAAATTGTGCAGAGCATCCATGTCCGAACCTGCTGTTGAACACACTAAAGTGATGAATTCGTTCAACGGCATTCCGTCTTCCCAATTGAGATAGACTGAACCGTTTCGATTCGTTGGGAACGGCGGAATGGATTTCTCCAAAAGCCGTAAGCGACCTGAAAGGTTACTGGTTTGTACACGGAAAATCCTCCATGAATCTCCTCGTACTCCTTTTCTTCGGTGAGCATAGAGAGGCATCAATTTGCAGCGTTCCCCCTCGTTCACCATGGCCGCGTACTGGTCTTTCGTTCGACCAGAAAGATACAACTTTTCGGCACGTGTCGATTTCACCTCAATTGGGAAACATAAATCTCCTCGCAAAGCGAGTAAATCCCCGGTACCTTCCATTCCAGAGCCAGCTGCACGAACAACCAAAAACGGCCGATAGACCACTTGTCGCATCTTTTCTTTTTCCACTGGACTGCATGAACGAATAACCGCTTCAACACCCTTTGGAACACCTGCAAGAACTTGTCTCAGCTCCCGCTCGTATTGGCTCGACACAGTCGTCCATCACTGTCAATCGTTCTTGATGACTTCGGTAGTAGGCACAGTCCGGTCATCAGTTTAGGTGGATGAGTAGGACACCCGTAAAGGCGGAACATTAGTTAATCTCGGAAAACAACATCATTCTGTGCCTCGCCTTGCTGTACGCACGATTGACTTCAAGTTGGCCTACCGCTTGATGAATGAACTCAAGAAGAGAAAATTGAGATTCATTCTGCTGGAGCACGACGCAGTATTGCCTGAAAGGGATATGATTTGGTTTGGCAGTGAGGTGGAGACGGCAAGATTTAGGAATGAAGGGAAAGCCATTGCTGTTTCCATTGAGAACATTATCGAAGCGGTGGATAAGGCAGTAAGGCTCTTGAGAGGCATCACCCAAGTCAATCGCCTCTACTTTGGTATCGATCCGGGGCCACGACCTGGTATTGCATGGCTTGCCGATGGTGCTGTTCTCGGCGTCGCTCAATTGGAGCACATTGAACACGTGTCGGGACATATTTCGGCCATTGCTTCAACACTTGATTTCAAACACATGGTGGTCCGAATAGGCGATGGAGCACCACTCATTCGAGATCGAATCATCAACGACTGCTTAACCCATTCCATAGAACTTGAACAAGTCAATGAATCAAAAACTTCACGCGGTTTACTGCGCCACAACCATGTTGTTTCAGCGATACGTATCGCTCTTCTCAGTGGAAAACGGGTCATTGAGTTCCGTACAGTCCAACCCACAGAAGGAGACCTGAGAGAAATTCAACGTCAAAGTAGAAAACTCAGCAACGGCCGGAATACGATCTCCACGGAACTTGCATACGATGTTGCAACTGGTAAGTGCAGCCTTGAGCAAGCCACAAATGAAAACTATTCTTCTTCTTGACGGAATGTTCGCAGTTCTTCCTTCGCCAATTGGTACTCAGGTGAACGTTTCAAGAACTTCTTGGACAGTGGGTCGAACACCATAGGGATGACAAGAACTGCTGCAATCAGTGAAAACAGCATAAAAAACGAAGAAGAGGGGACATAGGTCGTCCCCGGAGTTCCATCTCCACCAACCATGAGTTTCACGGTACCAAGCCAAGGAATTTCCCCTCCTCCAATACCAATCAACCATGAACCACGAATTGGTCCTACTGTACCAGACGCGCTGTGAACTCCAGATGAGCCGTTCACGGCTTGTGACCCTTGGTCAACCGAACACTTGTTGTTATCGCCAAGCGTGAGAAGACCAGCGTGACGAGGTTGCCATTCCCAAACCACAAGATGAGATTCGACGTTGGCATGAGCAGGTCGCTTACAATCATAGTAGCCTGCTTGTACGCCGTCAAAAGAAACGGAAACGGTTTCAGTATCTCGAACGTCTGTTCCAGGCACATCCCATGTCAACACGCAAACTCCTTTCGTACCGTTCGCATCGATGGATTCTGAATCGTAAGTGCCACCGTTCGGACATCGGTCGGAATCTGTAGCATTCATCGGAGCACTGCGGTCAGGAGATGAGATTTGATTCGGAACCACCTCCATGATTGCTCGGTGGATAATGGGCGTTCCGCCTTCACCGTTTTTCTTGTAGATGATGACATCGCCTTCAAGCCCGTGTTTTGCATAGCCAAAGTGAGGGTTACCCTTTTCAGTTGCCTCTGCGAACGTGACGATGGTTTCGTAATCCCGATTGTGAACCAAGACCAAGTCCCCAGCATCAATACTACCAACCTCACCGTCAATATCATGAATCATAGAAGATGACTCAACGACGACCAAAGGTGGCATCGAACCTGTATGAGCATACAAGCCTAGGATGAGTAAACCAATCATACTCACAGCAAGGAGCAGTTCGCGAACAAGCAGTTTCAACGGGTCACTACCACTCGCTGAGTCTCCCATTAAGTTCAACGACGAAGTCCTTTGCTTTCAAGGAATGCCGTCCATGAGGCTTCATGACCAGCACCTAATGCTTCAGCGGCTTGGTTGCCTTCTGCTTTACGGCGTCGTAATTCAGAAGTCGATTCGAGAGCATGAAGTTCCGCTAAAGTGGTCATGTGTCCACGGAGCGTGAGGAATTCTGGTAAGACAACCAAAAGGCCAATCAACGAGAAAACAGCAAGACCGATCGCATGTCCAGTGTACTCCCTCCACGTGACGTGTTCCTGGAGGAAAAGCAACTGGTAGATGGAGACAAGTAACAAGATGCCTATAGCCCCTGATGCCGTTGCAGAAATACCAAGCTGACGCCCATGTTGCTTTGCCCACCAATTCGAAATAACACCCATCGTATGTTCCCCTCATGCGTGGCAGGCACGCCGGCCCTCTTTTCTCTATCGCTTGGTAACTGACATGACGGGGTGAAGTTCAAATGCTTTGCACCCTGTGGGCCAAAGGCCCATTGAGGGAGTTTGGTGAAATTGATGCGAAAGGCCATATTTTTGACACTGCTGTTCACTGTTTCGTTACTTACCCCGTTGGCTGCTTCAGCAACGGTGGAAACGCAATTCAATAACGGGACGACCTCGTACACGAAAACGTTCACTGGGACCGGAAACGGTACTGCTGGACATCTTACCATCCCGTTCGGTGCAGAAGTCACGAGCGCTGAATTCAGACTTCTGGGCGAAGCAAGTTCCACCTCATACACCAACTTCACGACCAACGCCCATTACGGCGGTTCTGGCGATGGAGTTTGGTCCGGCTCTCCACCTTCGCCGTTCACCTCTGGGCAACGGAACAACGTCGATGTCACTTCAAGCACCATGTCACTCAAAGGCAACCCTTCTCTCACATCGATTGATTTTTCACGCACAACGCAGGTCGCTTCAAAGGTCAACGCACATCAAAATACAACGGGTCAATTTGCATCTTTTTCAGATCAAGGCTACTCGGGATTGACAAAGAAGTTTACACAATCTTCAGTGACCACCAGTACATCATGGGGTCACATCGGCATCGTGGTCAAAGTTGGTGATGAGTTTCACGTCATGAAATACTCGTCCTCGAGCCTCTACAATACACCGACAATTTTGCGCATCAATGCAACGACTGGCGCTTATATCGGTGTGGCGACACTCAACTCAAACGGTTGCAGTACATCTTCGTACTACAACATGGTCGATGCTACCGTTGATGGAAATACAGTGTATACCGCCCACTACACAAGTTACTACCTCACCAAGTGGTCCGTCATTACTTCAGGCGCTTCAAAGTCTTGGAGATGCGATCAATCATGGAGCTTTAGCAACAACTACGTCACCGGCGTAGACATCGATGACTCGACTGGAAAGTTGTACGTCATGACCTATTCGTATTCTGCAAACGCACACTACATCAACGAAGTGAGAAAGTCTTCTCCAACCACTATTCTTGGTACATGGACGGTTGCCACCGGCTCAACGGTGACGAGGTACGGTGCAGGGATGATTGTCAACATGCCGACCATCATTTACAACGAATACGACCAAACATACGTCAGTGGCGTTGGCTACTCGTACGACTCGTACCATCATTTCTTCACAATGCGGGGCAACTTTGTCGAGCACATGGGTGAAGTCCCAGTGCCAGAAGGCGGACACTACGGCCTTGTTGAATCAGGTGAAGGTCAATTCAGTTTCTCTTGCCACTATTACAGTACTGCCTACTGCAGCACCGCAACACGGCACAAAATCAACAATTTTGGAGACGGTTCACTGTTTGATGAACGAAGTCACACCGGGACAACTGCAACCATTATGGGAAGTTCGATTACCACAACCAAAGCCATCGATACTCTTCATATCAGCAGCATCCTTGGATACACTCCAATCGGCACAAGCATCAACGTCGATCTTTCGAACGATGGCGGCAGCACTTGGAGGCAAGTTTCTGTCGGACAAAATGTTGTGTTCCCACAGACGGCTACGCAGTTTGTATGGCGTGCAACACTCAACGGAACGGCAACCAAAGCCCCAATCTTCGACGGCATAGGGATTGAGTACACCGCTTCCTATGTCACTTCGTCCTACATGTACACATACCAATACGTTGGATCTGGCACGAAAAACGTTGTCGCTGCAACGATTGATTGGGATGAAACTCGACCAAGTGGAACGTCCATTCGGGTGAACTTTGGATACACATCATCCAGCACATGCACGACCGGTAGCACAGGTGTATCTCAATTCACACAAGCGAACCAAACCAAAACCATGACTGGAACCGGATACTACATGTGTTTGCGAGTGGAACTCACTGCGCCTTCAAGCGGAGCTGTTACACCCACGATTTCCAACATATCGATTGCGAAACACTCCAATGCTCCGAGTGAACCAGGAATTGAAATCAACGGAAAAACAGTTTGGTCAAGAGCGGCGTCTGCCGGCGCTCTACTCGGCGCATTTACCGTGACGCAGAGTACGAGTTCAAACACAATTCTCAAGAATTTTAACGATGCGATTCCCGACACGGGCTCCGGTCTTAGTAATATCTCAATAGGGCTGAGTTCAACATCTTCGGGAATCCTATCGCTGGTTTCGTTCTCGGTGACCTATACCATGAACACGGTGAATCTCGAAATTACGATACCTGAAGGTGAAATTCTTCACGAACGCCTACAGCCTTACGAAGTGGTAACTCGGCATATTGTTGGCGAAGATGCAACGACAATGACCGAAGCGAGTCTAACATTGATGACCAATTCACTGGCGAAAAATCCTACCATGTACTGGCAAAACGGAGATATATTCCCAAGCCCGAACGACCCAGAAGACTTCATTGAATTGGATGCCAGTTCTTGGTCCTCTCTGGCCAATGGAATACTCGAAGTACACTGGATTTTCCACGTCACCTCTGAATTCCCCGACCAAGACAACGTCCGATTCAAAACCGGATGTTTGGACAATTCAGGCTCTGCGGGGTACTCTCCACTGGATTTGATCAGTTCGACCGGAATGGAAGTGAACAGATCTTTTGGACTCGGATGGATGAAAGTCCGAGATAACGACGGCGCTCTGGTGATGGACGATGTCCCTGACAACTCTTGGGTTGCAGCCGGAGAAACATTGCACTTCCAAGGCGCAATGTGGTTCCAAAACACCGAAGATGCACCCAAAGACAACGCCTTTGATGTTCGAGTTTCTCGAAACGGGTGGGTCGAAAGCACAGCTCGTGACACCACCAATAACAACGGTAGTTTCTTCATCTCCATCGACCTTCCAGAAATCGATGTTAAAGACGGACTCACCTATGAAGTTCAAACGTACAACGAGAAAGAACCGACACACGTCATGGCTACGAGCGCGGAATGGAAGCGTACCTACAAGGTCGATGCAACACCACCGCTCAGGCAAGCATTCCTACCGCTTGATGATGCTTACGAAGCTTCAAGCAATGTTCAGGAAGTCAAAGTTCTCGTGAACGATGATATCGGTCACCCCATGGCTCTCGAACTCATGTACTGGGTTGAATCGAACCACGACTTGAACCGAAACGGTGAGGCAGACCCTCAAGAATACGTCAGCAAAACTGTTTACAATTCAACGGTTGCGAAGAACAAGTGGTTTATCACGACCATCGACCACTCTCGTAACCCGAACATGGGGCGTGTCTCGTACTATTGGACCGGAGGAGACCAAGCAGGCAACCCATTGCACTACACGGCAATGAACAGCGACGATGAACTGCTTTCGTTCAACTCTGGACCTGGTTTCCTTTACGACGATGCAACGTTCCGAACACGAAAAGACTCTACAGCAATTTTCACCGGCCTTGAATGGGTTGGGCATGTTGATAATGAGCCTGTCTTCGCTGGAATGAACCAAAGAATTGAACTTGGATTTGTTGATGCGAACACGGCAATCGACTTCGAGCATATTTCACTGGTGTTTGACTTTGAAGGGCCAAACCCAATGCGAGACGCACAACAGATCTCCTATTCCGGAGTGAACAACACCTTCTGGTCTGAAAGTAACTTCATTACGCTGCTTACCAGCAGTAAAATGGTAGAAACAATCAACGAATCGGGACTTCCATGGATACAACTGACCTTTGATTTCGTCATTGGTTGGGACTGGCCAGATGAAGAAATGGGTGATGTTGTGCTTCGTTACAAAGAACGCGGTTCAAACGACGACTCGCAAATACTGCTGCTCGAGCACACCTTTAGAGTCGAAAATGACCTCATGCTGTCACCGACCGAATACTTGGTCGAGGACATCTCAGAGCCACGTACAGGAATTGTAGCAGACGGAAGCAGAGTTCGAAAGGACGACAGACTCGCATTTACGGGGCGTGTCGTCTACGAAGGAAGTACAGTTGCTGCGCCTCGAGACGTTGGTATTTTGGTTGAGGTCTTCGATGGCGAAAAGATGTGGAGCGACGGTTCCATCTCATCCACTGGAGAATTTGCTGTGGAAGTTCCACTTTCCTCGGCATCAACACTGCAATCCTCACCAACCCGTACATGTTTGATTTCAATTACAAACATTCCAGGACGCGGTGAAGACATGACTGGAACCTTGGTTTCAACCACACTGCGTGTCGTTGTTGACGATGCCGCCCCTCGAGTTGTTCGTCGTATTTCACCGCTCAATGTCATCGACATCTCAGCAAACAACGACCTCACCAATGTAGCAGTCGAGTTCCACGGCACTGAAGATGCTGATTTAACCGGTTCAAGCCAATTGGTTCACTGGGTCATGCGTGATGCGACTCGTACCGTTACCATTGGTGCAGGTTCAACCCTACTCGGTATGCAACAAGACGGTCAAAACGTCAATTGGACAGGTTATGTTGACCTTACCGATAACGGAAGAATCATTCCACAAGCTGGAGACTTTGTTGGATTCTATGTCACGGGTTACGATGCTGCTGGAAACCAATTCCCTGTTGTATCCAACTCTGAAGCAAGTCCAATTCCAGAACTTGCCATTGACGACACCGATTTCGAACGACAATGGATACGTTTGGGTGCAGTAGGACCTGAATTGCGCGTCAAGTCAATCTCGCTCTCTGATGACCACATCGCACCGGGCTCGAAAATTACGATCGATGCCCAAGTCACGAACATTGGCGGTTCAACACCTTCAATGTTCAAAGTCGCCTTCTATGCAGGAGACGATGAGACCCCATTCGATACGGTCGGAGTCGCCGGAATTGACGGTGATGAAGTGGTTGAAGTCAGTACAACTTGGTCCGCAGAAGATGTCGACAGAATTCGTGTTGTTGTCGATTATGACAACCTCATTGTCGAAGTTAACGATGACGACAACAGTGCAGAACACTCCATCGATATCGCCTACAGTGAGTACTTTGGTTGGTTCGATTCTCCTCGTGAAAGCCCACTGGCTTGGATCTTTATCGTTACGTCAATACTTGTCTTATTTGCTGTAGCAACCGTTGCAGCCCGGACGACCATCGACCATGGAGAAGGTGCCTTTTCAGATGATGAAGAAGACTGGGAAGATGATGAAGACCATTTCGAAGATGATGTTGATGAAGACGATGAGGACGACGATAACGACTACTGATGGCGTCGTTTTCATCCTGTCTTGAATCACAAATACTCAAAAGAGGTCGACGAAACCACTACCCTATAGGGGTGGGGAGAGTATGTCTAATGTATTTTCCAATCTCGACCCCCGCTTAGCCGCAGCACTCGATTTAAAGGGATGGAAACCAACTCCAGTTCAAGTAGCAACTCTACCAGAATTGTGTAAAGGTGGCGACCGGATTATTGTTGCACCGACTGGCTCGGGAAAAACAATGTCAGCTGTACTTCCACTGCTGAATCGATGTCTGGTCGAGGAGTGGAAACCCCTCTCCATCCTCTACATTACCCCGCTCCGTGCGCTCAACCGAGACGTCGACCGTCGATTGAACGAAATCACCGAAGCAGTGGGTCTCAAAGTCGGATTACGCCACGGAGATACCAAACAAAGCGAACGAAGTCGACAAGTTCGCAATCCGCCCGATTTACTCGTTACAACTCCCGAAACGTTTCAGTTGATGTTTACTGGGAAAAATTTGCGTGAATTGTTGAAACGCGTACAAGCGGTCATCATCGATGAAGTTCACGATTTAGCGGCCAGTGAAAGAGGCTGGCAACTCTCAGTCGGTTTGGAGCGCCTTGAAGCGCTCTCAGGTCACCCTGTGCAACGGATTGGTCTATCAGCAACGGTAGGAAATCCTGACGAAGTCGCACAGTGGCTATCGCCGAAAAAGGGCAAAGCACTCCTTACAACCGGAGACCGGACAACTGACCTTTCGGTCGAGTGCGCACAAACGCTTCCCGAAGATGAGATTGGTGCGTTGGAATTGAGCATACAACCTCGCGCACATGCGAGTTTCCGGCGCATGGTTGAAATTTTGAGAACTGAACCGCCGTGTCTGGTTTTTGTGAACAGTCGAAGCGATGCTGAAACAATTGCGAATCGACTTCAATCGATGGCTCCGGATGTGGACATTGGCGTTCACCACGGTTCATTGGCAGCGGAAACTCGTCAAGAGATGGAAGATAAATTACGCAGCGGAGAATTAGCAGGCTTGGTGTGTACCTCAAGCCTGGAATTGGGAATTGATGTTGGAAAAATTCGAAGAATTCTGCAAATCAAAAGCCCTCGTTCTGTGGACAGAATGCTGCAACGCGTCGGTCGAGCCGACCACCGGCTTGGTGGTGTTGGGAAAGGGCACCTGCTGTCTTGGGACACCGATGACCTCGCTGAAAGTGCGGTGGTTGGTCGTCGCGCAATGCTTGGGCAAATTGAATCGATTGAATGGCGAGACCGCCCATTATCGGTTGCTGCCAATCAGCTTGTTCTCATGGCGCATTCAATGAACGCTGTAGCCATCGATGAAGCGACTGAAATTCTTTCCAAAGTTTCTCAGTTCGATGGATGGGTGCGAACAGATACTGAATCCATACTCCGGGTCTTAGCCGATGGATGGATACTTCGATTCACTCCTGAACCAAGCGAAGTTCCGTGGTACCGATGGCCAAAGGCGGTTTACGCCGTGGCAATGGAAGAAGCGGTAAAAAAAGGACACCCTTTGCCTGAAGAACGACCTTTGTTTTCGCTCCCTGACGAAGAAGTTCCTGACGACTTCAAAAACCGCGATGTCGATGTACCTGTACCGTTCAAAAACGGATGGTTTTCAACCGCAGGAAGAACACGCCAATGGGTGACAAACCATCTTTCGATGATACCGGACAAGCAATCCTATCGGGTACGAGATGCTGTGACACGGCGCAGTTTGGGCAGCGTCGATGAAGCGTTCGTGTTGTCACTTAACGACAGCGGAGAGGACGACGATGGAAGCCGTCGCCAATTTGTCATGGCGGGCCGAACATGGTTGATTATCGATGCAGACCCAGAACAGTCCGAACTCCTTGTTGCCCCAGTTTCAGACAAGGCAGAAGCACCTCGGTGGGTTGGAGAGTTACCACCCGTTCCCAAAGCAATTGGGCGAGATATAGGACGGTTACGCCAACTGATTGCTGATGATTTGAAATTGTTTGACACCACAAGCAACGGTGAAAAGAATCTCATTTCAATCGATACTGAAGGGATTTTTGCTGACAGGAACTCCGTTCTCGATGAACATCCAATCGATGAAGAAGCGCTCGGAGTCATGGCTGAAAGTATTACTGCTCACGTAGAAGCAACAGAATATTTGCCAACTGACCGACTGATGACCTTGGAGCGGCGTGAGGATGCTATCGTCATCAATTCGTGCCATGGCTCTCGTATCAACGAAGGTTTGGGCCATTTCCTCATGGCCATGGCAACGACAAAGACCGGAAAATGGGGTCGGTTGGTCGTTGAACCGACTCGAATTGCCCTACAAACCGGTGCTGTGAATCCTGAAGAGATTCAAGGTTGGCTCATGGAGACGCCACCCGATGCCATCGAAGGATTGTTGAGCGTTACGTTGCCCAATTCACGGCAAGTTCGATGGAGATTTGCCCAGGTCGCCAAGACATTTGGTATTCTTCGCCACGGCGTAGATCCCAGAAAAATTAACCTGCAAGCCCTTTTGAGAAAATACCGTGGTACGGTCGTCATGGAGGAAGTGCTGTCGAAATTGTTCCATGAACGGATGGATGTATTGGGTGTACGCGATGTTATGCGTTCGATTCAAAGCGGGAACATCCAGTTGAAAATTACTGCATCAGGGCCAATGGGATTGTCCAACCATTCCAGCCGTGACATGCTGCTACCAAACTGGGACAACGCCCAAGTTCGAAAGCAATTGAAAGGACGCCTCACCAATGAACGGGCAGTACTCTGTTGTTTGAAGTGTAAAGCAGTACGACGGTTCCGGGTAGCCCGATATCTTGAAATTGAAGGGATTAAGGTTTGCTTGAAGTGCAAAGGTTCTATGCTTGCGTGTGCCCCTGAACGGATGCAATCCATGCTTGTTGATTGGGTGAATTCAAGCGATGAAAAGGACCAAGCTCGAATGATGAAGAACGCTTCAATCGTTCAATCAAGAGGCTATGAAGCCATCCTCAGCCTCATGGGTCGTGGTATAGGTGAGGCCACCGCGCAGCGAATTTTGCGTAAAGTTCAGAGAAACAACATGGAAGGTTTACTTGAAACGATTCACAATGCGGAAATTGAATACGCTCGAACGCGAAGGTTCTGGAATTAACTGCTCATCGAATCGAGTTGGTTGATGGCGAGTGCGGCTGCAACAACATCTCCATCCTCCCACCAATCGACTGCTATGAACGTAGGACGCTTGCCGTGCTGTTGCCAGCATTCTGTCGCACGTTGAACAAGGAATTCAACGTCATTGGCTTCATCGCCTCGCGTGGGGTCAGAAAGTCCAAGCGGTCCACGAAGCCAGTTGTTCATGTGGTAAACTTCCTGTTCGACATCTCCTCGAAGAAGGTCACACGTCATGTCTTCAGTGTTTTCTTCGGCAAAGTTCGTCGTCCAACTGTAGGTCAAGAAGTCATGAACCCAAGGATGAGATGCATCACCGCTTTGTTCCCAAAAGACCACAAGGTTCGTACCTTGATCAATCATTTCGTGCAGGGTTGGCCAAGGCGTGTTGAGTGTATGGATATACGCTTTTTCGTAGAGATTTGCTTGTTCAAAAACAGCGAGTAAATGGTCAGGCTGGACGTAATTTTCAACCAAGAGAGTGACGATGTCTCTCGGATTTTCATCCATCTTGCCTTGTAAATTGGAGAGCCAAGACACAGAATCGACGTTGCCATATGTGCAGGGACTGAAACCTCTGTCATCATCCCCGTGGCACAATCGTACCGATTCAACACGCTCATCGCCAAGCGTCTCATAATGTGTATCAATCATGAAAGCACGCATACCTGCATTCCATTGAGCATCAAGCCCTGTCTGGTGATTACTTGCAGGGTAATAGATGCCGTCTTGATGGGTTGAAAACGCATTATGAGTTTCAGGGAAAGTCACGTTATCGTATGTTCTTTGACAGAGAACAAGCAAGCCATTGCACGGTTCAGTAGGCTGTTCAGCATCTTCCCCGTTTTGCACGGACAGGGTATCAACGCTCGGCGTTACACAACCTGAACAGAGCAGCGCGCTGGTCACGAACACTGCAAAGAGACCACCTCGCATGACGATGACAGGATGAACAACAACATCAAGTCGTCGGTATACAATCAAACGGTACGGACACGAATTCCTGCTTCGAGAAGCATACCGTTTGAGGTATTGAAATCTTCAAGCCAACGTTCCGGTATTGCTTTGGTTTCAGGATAGACAATTTCTTCGATGCCTGCTTGAATCAACGACCGTGCACAGCGAGAACAAGGTGGCCAAGTAACGTATGCAGTGCTACCTTTGAGCGAAATACCGATTCGGGCGGCGTGCATAATTGCGTTTTCCTCAGCGTGACAAATCAAAGGATATTTTTTATCGCGATCGGTGAGTCGAGAAGCGTCATCGTTGATCCCTCGTGGGAAACCGTTGAAACCGGTCGAACGAATCTCTCGGTCTTCACCGACAACAACGCAACCGACCTTTGTCGAAGGATCTTTACTCCAGCCGGATATGTGTTTTGCCAATTCCAAAAAACGATTGTCCCATTTCTCACTCATGGCTCTCAACGGTTGCCTCACACGTCATCTCTCTATCAGTCCTTCGCATACAACGAAAGGTGTTCATCTGTGCTCCAACCAAAGGCTGACAAGAGATTTCCTTGCAAATACAGTGAACCTAAACTGACCACGAGTCCGACGTTTTCCGAATCACAAGATGTCAATGCCTTGATGGCGTCCACGGGCAAGAGGTATTGCTGCACATCGTTTCTTTGCCAGTTTTGTTGGGCCAATACGTCAACAGGAACTCCAGGATATCTCCCTCCTTGAGGTCGAGTGAGGAGAATTTGCTTTGGAGGAAAACGCTGACAAAAGCCCAGTAGAGGTTCAAGGAATTGACCTAAGTCGTCTTGCGGCGAAGTCCCGAACACCAAACTCCACACAGGCAGTGAATGATGCTTCGAAGCATGCTGCAAAAGATACTGTTCCAATTCCGGCAAAATTCGACGTAAGCCGGATGGGTTGTGAGCCGCATCAAGCAGATAAGGATGAGATGACGTCGCCGTACTGGGAAGAAATTGCATGCGGGCAAGCCATCGCAAATGGTCACGGGCATGACCGAGCGATGCTGTTGGCAATCCTATGTGTTCAAACACGGTAAGTGCAAGGAGAAAGGCTTCCTTTCGTACCGAAGCGTCGTTGGGGATGGCTACGACATGAACTTCAGAAGGTGACGGAACCTCGCCAAGTTCCGGATTCCCTGCGGCATTTGCTTCCAACTTCATGGCATCGAGGACGTCCTGCTCAGTGGGGTCTCGAATGAATATGGGGCAGTTTGGGCGTGCAATAGCTGCTTTTTCACGAGCGATGGTCGGAAGGTCACCCCCCAGAATGTCAACGTGTTCCCGGGTGACTGATGTTACCAAACTTGCAGTTGCAGGTCCACTGCGTGTTGCGTCCAAGCGACCACCGAGACCCGTTTCAAGAATCAAGACGTTGCATCCTTGCGATGCAATCATGGCGACCAAATAGGTCACCTCGAAGAACGTCAAATCAACAGTGAATTCATGGGCCTGACTGCATGCGGCGTCATGAATCAAAAGTAAGGCTTCGTCAAACTCTTCGTTTGACAACGGAATACCGTTACGGCGAACTCGTTCCTCAAGACGTACAACATGAGGTGAACTGAACAGCACATTTTCAATGCCATCCAGACCCAAAGAGGTCGCCATGAGTGCGCACACCGTCCCCTTACCGTTGCTGCCTGCGACATGCAGAATATGCTTCGGCAACGAAAGTTGTAGACGTTCAAGAACGGTCCGAGTGCCCTTCAAACCCAACGCCATACCGCGTTTTTTGGTCGATTCAAGCCAAGTACGCGCTTCAACCACATTTCTGCGAAGGGTTCGTGTGATTAGTCCTTTTCTTTGCCCGTAAATGAGACGCTTGCATTCGCCCCCTACGGGGGCGTGGTATACGCGACCCTCATATGAGTGTCCGGAGTCGACAGGGTATGAGCGAACAGGAGACCACCTCGGAACCGCAGCGAAAGGTTTCGGAGGAATTTGCCGCCGTTCAGGCGCAACTGCGTAAAGAAGACACCTTGCTCTGGATGATGAAAGAGCAACTCCCTTCCATGCTCGGGATGATGTTCATGTTCATTTTGACCATCGGCATTTCCCTGTACATCCGTCCATGGTACGATATTGCTGAATTGCAAGCCTATGGGGTTGAAGGGGCTCGCCAAGTTCGGTACATTGCTCTACAATTGGTTATGATTTTCATTTTCACAGCTGGCATCTTGCTTCTCGCAAAATACAAGAAAGAGTGGATCATAAAGTACGGAATCATGGGCGTTCTTGCTATCGCTCTCCTGTACGCCACCGTCCCGCTGACGCACGTCATGGTGCTCGACCTAGAAGCGGATCCGTTTGAGTACCAGAGCGACGCAGAAGTCGGCATGTCGTACCATTCACATCACGGCATGGACACACACATCACCAACTCACTCATCGGTGCCCCAGGAATGTGGAACGATTCCATCAGCGTTTACGACGCAGATGGATTATCAACAAACACTTCAAAATGGACCGTGACGCATGAAAGGCTCCCGTATGCGGATACTGCTCACCTCAACATCGTTGTTTCAGATGATTACTATTCATTCACCAACCAAGCATTTGTTTGGTACGTTGATGCAGAAACGGGTGAATTGCAGGATTCTTATGCTTGCCACCGCTACTTGGACACCGATGACCCGGTGCCGCTCGGGAATCTTGAAGGAGGTTGTTCACTCGCATTCCATGCGAATAACGCCATGTATTTGGTCGACCAAGACGCCAAGATGGTTCGTTACAGTACCTTCGAAGAGAACCCTGGGAACTGGACCTACCAAGGTGGATGGTCACTACCATCTGGATTGAAGACGCACGAAGGCGTACTTTACTCCGAAGTCATTGATGATGACAAAGTTCTCATCGTCACACCTACTGCTGCTGCCGTTCTTGAATTGGAAACGAGTTCGGGTGCCCTTGACTTGAATCCAAATTCAAATTCGATGGCCAAGGTGTTGTTTACAATCAACGCTACAAGCAACTTTACAAGTGCTGATTTTGGACATTCTCCATGGTCCAATGGAAACATCAGTGAAAGCAATGGTCAGGAAGGATTGTTGTTGCTTGGAGAGGAAAACGGGGACGTCATTGGCTTTGAATGGAATCAGTCCGATGGCGTGATTTTTGAGCCACAAACCAAGATTTCACTGCTCGGTTACGCCCAGACCATCCAATCTGTTCGAATTACCGACCTTGACGAAAGTGGATTCAGCGATATGCTCATTACAACCGGTGAAAAAGCAGACTGGCTTCACACACAAAGCCTCATCAACAGGATTTCCTTTGATATTGAACACGACTTGAAGACTTCATGGTTCACGTTCTCTGACAATTCAACTCAATTCAATGCCGTTTACGAGAACGGTACGATGGCACTTGAATCAGGAGTCATAGAAGATGGAATGTTCGCCCTTAATGGGCCTCAATTCTCTGAAGGGCCGCTGATTGCAGCACTCCTCATCACCACCATTTTGATGATTCTCCTCTATGTTCACAGCGAATGGTATGTCGTCAACACAGTTGGTGTATTGGTTGGCTCAGGTGTCATCGTCATGCTCGGAGTAACCTTTGTTCCAACCCTCATTATCATCTTCATGATTGCCGCAGCCATCTACGATGCTTGGGCTGTCTATCGCTCAAAACACATGCTTGACCTAGCCGACACCATGATTGGCCTACGGCTACCGATTCTTCTGGTCGCACCCCAAGAAAAAGGATATTCGTTCATTGATGAAACGGTCTCCATGAAGGAGAAAAACGCTGTACCTGCGCATCAATCGGTTGCTCCTACGCAAAATCCAATGCAAAATACTCAACCAAAGAAGCAAGGAAAAGACGCCATGTTCATGGGTCTTGGAGACGTCATCTTCCCCGGAATGCTGGTCTTATCATCCGCTCAATACATCGATGGTAGCGAAGGCTTCCAAATCGCCATGATGACACTCCTTGGAGGTCTCCTTGGCTATTTTGCATTGATGACCTATGTGGCCCGTGGCCGTGCTCAAGCAGGTCTTCCATTGTTGAACGGTGGAGCAATTCTGGGTTACCTCGTTGGTGGACTTGTTACCGGGGTAGGTTGGGCAATCTTTGACTTTGGACTAACATTGTGAGGTGTACATATGCTGGATATCAATTTATTTCGTAACGAACCGGAGACGATTCGAAAAGACCACGACAAGCGTGGTATTCCCCATGATAAAATAGACCAAGTTATCGAATTCGATCAAACTTGGATTAATCTTCAGCACGAAACCAATCAACTTCGTGCGCAAAAGAACACCGCTGCAAGAGGGATTGGTGCTGCCAAGAAATCCGGCGACCAAGAAGCGGCTCAACGCATACTTGCTGAAGTGGCTGAGCTCGGGGCACAAATTGCAGAAATGGAAAAGAAAACCGATGCGGCAGTTGCAGAACGCGACAAGTTACGCATGTCCATTCCAAACATCCTCCATCCCGATGTACCGCAAGGTGCTGACGAATCAGGCAACACACAGCACAGCGTTCATGGCGAAAAACCAACTTTTGAATTTGAACCTCGCACCCACAACGAACTTATCGAAATGAACAAGTGGGTTGACTTGAAACGAGCCGCAAAGATTGTTGGTAGCCGGTTTTTCTTTCTCAAAGGAGATTTGGCTCGACTTGAGTTTGCGCTTCAACAGTACGCAGTGAACTTCATCCGAGAACGCGGCTATACGTTTGTCCAACCGCCAGTCATGATGAACCGTGATGCTTACGAAGGCGTAACAGACCTTTCTGATTTTGAAACAGTGATGTACGGCGTAGAACCTGATGGTTACTACATGATTGCCACAGCAGAGCACCCCCTGACGGCGATGTTCATGGGTGAAACGATTCCAGAGGCCGACCTACCGTTGCGCATTGTGGGTGTCTCACCTTGCTTCCGTAGAGAAGTCGGCTCACACGGACAATCCGACTTAGGGATTTGGCGCGTTCACCAATTTACCAAGATTGAGCAAATCATCATTGCAACACCAGAACAGTCTTGGGAACTTCAAGAAGAGTTACTGCAAAACTGTCTGGATTTGTGGGATGCTCTGGGCATGCATTACGAAGTGGTAAACATCTGTACCGGCGACATGGGGACGGTTGCTGCACGAAAGTACGACCTTGAGGCCTGGATTCCCGGTGCAAATCAATACAAGGAAATCGTGTCGTGTTCAAATTGCACTGACTATCAAGCAAATCGCCTTCAGATCCGGTACGGACAACCCGGTCACGCAGGTCAACCAATAGCACACACGCTAAATTCAACTGCAGTAGCCACTTCGCGAGCACTGGTAGCGATTATGGAACAAAACCAACTGGAAGACGGGCGTGTGAGCATTCCTGATGTTCTTCAACCCCTCATGGGTGGACAAGAAGTCCTCGAACCGTGCAGTTGGGGATGAGTGTAAGGCTTGAAATAGCCTTGCCGTGATGGTTCATCATGGTTGAAGGAGAAGTGCTCTATTTCGGATACGGCTCAAACCTTGATTGGTCCGATTGGAAAAGCTGGTGCGAACGTAAACATTTGCCACACGACGGTCTGATCGAAAAAGGGCCGTGTTGGCTACCGAATTACACCATGAAATTTCATTACTTTTCGGCCGGAAGAGAAGGGGGTGCGGCAGATATTGTCGAAAACGGTAGAGGGCATGCCGTTCCTGGTGTACTGTTCTCTATGGATGAAGGCGCTTTGGCAGCCATGGACCGAAAAGAAGGTACCAGAGCGGGTGTCTACGCCCGTCGAACGGTTAACGTCGCTCTTCCAGACGGATCCTTCACTGAGGCGTTGACCTATTGCGTAACTCCAGAACGTCGAGAAGACCATTTTATTCAGCCGACAAAACACTACATCAGCCTCATTGAAAAGGGGTTGAGAAAGAGAAGACTTCCAATTGGAGAATTGAAAAACGCTATTGAAAACTTCGCACCAAGTTTCCCTTTAGAAAAGATTTTTGTCTACGGTACGTTGATGCAAGGAGAACGACGCTCATCGACCATTGAACAGATATGCATTGGTGAAGGCCAAAGTGCAACTGTCAAAGGGGATTTGGCCGACTTGGGAGCATTTCCTGGTATGATTGAAGGTGAGGGGACCATCAAAGGGGAATTGTACCATCTTGATCAAGTCTATACTGCCCTGCAAACGCTTGATAGTATCGAGGGGTTTTACGGCTATGGCTCGGAAGATTCTCTGTACAATCGAACCATCGTTGAGGTACAAACGGATGATGGATTTGAATGGGCTTGGACCTACATGTACAACGAACGAAACGGGAGCTTGAACCCGAAAATAGAATCAGGAGATTGGCGTAATCGCTAATCTTCATGCTCGGTCATGGCCAACAGAGCAGAACCTTGCTGAACCTGTTCGCCTGCCGAAAAATACACGTCCGTAACCGTTCCTGAGGCCGCCGCAAGAATCCTGTGTTCCATCTTCATGGCTTCAAGAATCATCAGTGTTTGGCCCGTTTCTACGGATTGACCGACTTCAACCAAGACATCGAGAACTTTGCCCGGCATAGGTGCAGTTAGGCCACCATCGTTCCCACCTTGAGTCGCCCCTGGTTCGATTCGCTCGAAATTGAACGTGTGTCCAGAAAAATGAACCCACCAGTGGTCTGCGACCTTTGCGACCGTAGCAAAGCCAGATTCTCCGTTAGCAAGATGAATCTTGAGTCGCCCATCGCGTTCTCGAACAGCTTTGTGCTCGCCAAGAATCCATTCATCTCCTTGCTTCGTCACGGTGACATCGACCGGTCCATCAGGACTGTTGAACTGGTGATGCATCAAGGATACCTCCTGTTCAAGGTAGCAAACGGGCTAACAGGCCCGGAAGGGCCGTCTGAACCGTTTGGGGAAGAAGTTGTGAGACGGTGTAAACCTGCACTTTCGCCGACAGCTGCAGCCATGAGGGCGGCGTCTTCGATATGCAATGGAACCGAAGGCGTCCAGCCTTGAGGCCATAATCGATCGATCATGGTGGTATCTGTCGTACCTTCGATGACATCGGAGACATCGCACAATTCACGCAGGAAGCGTAGATTCGTTGTGGTCCCAAGAACGACGAATTCATCCAATGAGCGGCGCATCCGCTGCAGTGCTTCTTCACGTGAAGGCGCCCAAACAATCAGTTTGGCTAGCATTGGGTCGTAATTTGGAGTTACTTCATCGCCTTGACGAACGCCCGTATCCAAACGAATCCCTGGTCCTTCAGGCGGGATGAAAACAGCCAATGGCCCAATTGCTGGCAGGAAGTTGTTCGAAGCATCTTCGGCATACAAGCGAACCTCGATTGCATGACCCCGAATCTGCAGTTCTCCGCACGACATAGGTTCTCCAGCAGCAATACGAAGTTGTTCACGAACGATGTCCACCCCTGTTACCAATTCAGTAACCGGGTGTTCAACTTGTATTCGAGTGTTCATTTCCAAAAAGAAGAACTCACCGTTCGGTGCGAGGAGGAACTCAACGGTTCCAGCACCCTCGTAATTGACGGCCATTGCTGCAGCAACTGCTGCTTTACCCATCGCTGCCCGAATCTCTTCGGTCATGGTAGCGCAAGGTGCTTCTTCGAAGACCTTCTGATGGCGTCTTTGAACGCTGCATTCGCGTTCCCCGAGGTGAATGGTTCGCCCGTGCCGGTCAGCGAGGACTTGGATTTCGACGTGTTTCGAGCCGGTCAGCAAACGCTCAAGGTAGACTCGGCCATCTCCAAATGCAGCGAGCGCTTCTCGACGAGCGCTTCGTGCAGCATCAAGCAGTTCATCGGGGTGCTCGACAGCACGCATTCCTTTACCCCCTCCACCGGAAGAAGCCTTGAGCAGAAGAGGGTAGCCAACACGAGTGCTCGCTTGCTGAATCGCTGCAAGTGCCTCATCCTCGTCGATGGATTCGATTTCTTCACCGGGAATAACTGGAACCCCAGCATCACGCATTGTGATACGGGCCGTCATTTTGTCACCCATCTTTTCAATGGCGTTTGCGCTCGGTCCAACCCACTGGATACCGGCCGCCGTTACAGCTCGTGCAAAGTCCGCTCGTTCAGAGAGAAAGCCGAAGCCTGGATGAATGGCATCAGCCCCGGTCTCAGCAGCAACAGCCAAGATCTGATGTTGGTCGAGGTACGTCTCTGCAATCGTATCACCATGCAGCATCACGGATTCATCGGCAAGTTCGACAAAAAGAGAAGTCGTGTCGTTTTCTGCATAAACAGCGACACTTGCAAGTCCAGCCTCAGAGCAAGCACGGAGAATACGACAAGCGATTTCTCCCCGATTGGCAACCAAAACTTTGCTGACCATGGCGTTCACTCATTCCTTCTTCCAGTTCGCTGCTCGCTTATCGAGGAAAGAGGAAAGACCTTCTTGTCCTTCACTTGAACCTCGCATGCGGCTGGTAAAATCGAGGGTGTATTCACGGAGTTCTTCGTCCGTACCGTTCCAACGGTCGAACTGAAGGGTGAGTTCCTTTGCAAGCGTCACGGCTTGTGGGCCTGTGCTGAGAACTTCTTCGATGAGATGTTGGACGGAACCAGAAAGGTCGTCTACGCTTTCAACAACCGCTTCAATGAAACCGGTTCGAAGCGCTTCTTCTGCTCCAATTCGGCTGGCTTGCATAGCGAGTCTTCGGAAACAGGCTGAGCCAAGACGACGGTACACATAGGGGCCAATCACTGCAGGAAGAATGCCCAGTTTACCTTCCGAAAGTGCAATCTTGACGTTCGCTGTTGCGATAACATGGTCCAAGCAAGCCACAAGTCCTGCACCACCGCCAAGAGCGACACCTTGAATGGCCCCAACGGTAAAACATGGATGCGACCATAGTCCGTTGAAAAGACGGTCTAAACGTTCCGAGTCGATTCGGTTCTCTTCGGGAGTGTTGGCGCCTGCATCACGCATCATGTTGATGTCGGCGCCTGCGCAGAAATGCTTCCCGGCACCTGAAAGTACCAGCGTGCGCAGATAAGGTGTGCCGTTGGAGTCGGCAAGCGTGCCTCGTGTACCCACGCTTCGTTCAGCCGTCCAATCAAACAACGTACACAATTCAGTAATCATTTGAATGTTCAAAGCGTTGAATTTGTCTTCACGGTCCAATATGATGTGGCATCCAGAGTCTTCGATCACCATCGAAACAAGTTCGGTTGATGGTGGTGTATCCATAAGCGTCATTCGTAAAACTCCAATTGTATTTTTAATTTTTAAATTGATTTATTCACATTCTAAAGACGCCGAAACGGTCGTTTGGAAGAGGGGCATTGCGAGCCGCAGCAAGGCACAACCCCAGAACATCTCGCGTATCTCTCGGGTCAATGATGCCATCGTCCCACAAACGTGCAGTCGAATAGTAAGGGCTGCCTTCGGTCTCGTACTTTTCGAGGAACGGCGCCCTAAACGCTTCAAGTTCTTCACCGACCATGGCTGACAGTCCTTCACGAGCACGCTGATCTTGCTTCACCGTAGCGAGCACATCGGCAGCTTGTGGGCCGCCCATCACCGAGATTCTGCTGTTTGGCCACATGAACAGGAAACGTGGGTCAAAAGCACGACCGCACATACCGTAATTGCCTGCACCATGCGACCCACCGATAATAACGGTGAATTTTGGCACATTAACGCATGAAACTGCAGTCACCAGTTTAGCGCCATCTTTCGCAATCCCACCTGCCTCGTAATCCTTACCGACCATGAAACCGGTGATGTTCTGCAAGAAGATGAGAGGGATACCTCGCTGACCGCACAATTCAACGAAGTGTGCACCTTTGAGAGACGATTCCGAAAACAGAATGCCGTTGTTAGCAACGATGCCTACTTTGTGGCCGTGAATATGAGCAAAACCGCATATCAGCGTCGTTCCGTACCGTGATTTGAATTCATGGAAACGAGAACCATCAACAACACGGCCAATAATTTCCATAATGTCGACGGGCGTTCTGTTGTCGCTTGGGACAAGGCCAAGCAAATCTTCGACGTCATGAGCCGGTTCCTCAACGGGGGCACTCGCAGCCGGTGCAAGTGTTCGTGGACCGAGGTTTTCCACAACGTTCCGAACCATGCGTAAGGCTTCAGGCTCATCTTCAGCGAAGTGGTCTGCGACGCCTGATTGTGCCGTGTGAACGTCCGCTCCACCAAGTTCCTCTGCCGTCACTTCTTCACCGGTTGCAGCTTTAACCAGCGGTGGGCCAGCAAGGAAGATGGTTCCATTTCCCTTGACGATGATTGATTCATCACTCATAGCAGGCACATAGGCGCCACCAGCGGTGCATGAACCAAGCACTGCTGCAACTTGCGGGATTTTATCACCGGACATTCGAGCCTGGTTACGGAAGATTCGACCGAAGTGACCGATGTCTGGAAACACCTCATCCTGCATCGGGAGGAAAGCACCGCCGGAGTCAACCAAATAGATGCAAGGAAGATGATTCTCATGCGCCACAGTTTGTGCACGGATGTGTTTCTTCACCGTCATTGGATAGTATGAACCTCCTTTGACGGTTGCGTCGTTGGCCACAAAAAGACATTCTCGACCGTGCACCATACCGATGCCCGTCACGATTCCTGCCGAGTGGGCTTTTCCATCGTACAGGTCGAATGCTGCAAGCGGGGATAATTCGAGGAATGCTGTACCTGGATCGATGATACGCTCGATTCGCTCTCGTGCAAGCATCTTGTTGCGACTGCGATGACGTTCGACGTATTTACCGCCGCCACCGTTGGATGCGATGCTAAGTCGTTCTTGTAGCGTTTCAAGCAGAGCGAGATTGAACGCTTTACGTTCTCCAAACTCTGGGTCACTTCGATTCACACGGGTAGGCAATCGGTCCATCTTCACCCCTCAAACCAAGGGAGGTGGATGCCGTCTTTAACACTATTACAGCCAATGTACCGGATGATTCGGAATCAAACACCGAGCATCAAGCGCCCAATGTCCCGTAATCCAGGTGCCAAACCAACAATGAGTACGGCCAAAACGATGAGAATACGTACGTGGCGTTGCCTCTTCTCGACCTTCATTTCAATAAACATCATGGTGATCGCTGTAATGAGCAAGGCTTTGACCAGAACAAACAGCCAAGCACCTTCACCGAAATTTATTCCAAGCATGCTGTTGATTTTCCCTCCGTAAACAATCACTTGATTGCTCACCACGTGCTTTTCACCGTAGCCGAAGAAATCGATTCCAACCATGGTTGCAAATCCATCACAGAGTTGCCCGTAAACCATTGCCAAAACCATTGGGCTGGCAAGTAAAGCGCGCCGTGAGAGCATTTCGACAGGATGGTTCTCAGTTCCGTCTCCAAAATCTTCCCATGCTTTGATGCGGACACGATCGGGTAAAACACCCGCCTCATATCCGGTGAGCTTCATTTGGAGTGCGTCATCCCTTCCGAAACGGTACATGGCATAGCAAATGATTCCAGGGATTCCCAGTACGACAAAAAGCGGCCACCATTCTATTGATTCGGAAACACGAGAGCTCTCTTGAGCCCAAGGAGTAGAGAGGAACTGAAACCAGTGAAAGAGACCAAGCGTGCTAGCAGCACCGCCAAAAGAAAGCAAACCACGGGTTATTGCCGGCCATCCGCGAGTTTTGATGAGGACTGAAAACAACACGGCGTATGAAGCAATAACACCCATCCAAACCCAAACCATGCCCATTGATTCATGATTTGAATAGGCTGGTTGGTACAAGAAACTCCAATGGAAAAACAAAGCAATTGAGAGGATGGGAATCATTGAGCGGCGAATCTTGTTTTCAGATTTGTCGGTGTGGGTGTCTTCCCATTGAGAAGCCACATAGTGCGAAATTCCGGCGATAACAACGAGCCAAGCCGCCAAGTGGAGATGAATAATCGGTGATATGAAGAGCCAATCCATATCCGAACTAAAGAAATCAGCATCCTCAAGAACACGCAGAACCGGTGCAAGGCAAACCCAAGCAAGTAAAGCGATGAGCATTCGGTTGTCTGCTGGCACGTTTATTTTACGGAACACAGCCTGGAGAACAACCACGCTTCCAAGCATGCTAAACGTGTAAAGAAGCGTGTTCATGGGGTTATAATCAGCATCGCCTGCAGATCCTGCATCTTCCATGATCGGATCCCAAACCACCGGTTTGAGGCCATCGGTCCAGATGACATCGTTTGCTACAAAGAAACCTACAAACACGGCTCCAAACGTCAACAGAGTGAGCCAAAGTGTAGTTTTTTCGAAAGGAGAGTACTCTTCACAAGGAAGTGAGGGGTCATCACCAACGAGTTGTTCCTCAAGTTCTATGAGACTTGACATGGCCATCACTGTTTGTGCCTGCAGGCTCTCATCAATATCCTTTGGGGACTGTTGATTGAGAATCCTTCAATCGCTGATTTCACTCTTCTTCTTCAGAGAGGCGAGCGATCAAATCTGCTTTCTTTCCGCCAACAGGGAGTCCCGCTGCCTTGCATCGCTCTTTGAGTTGAGCAACAGAAAGGGATGAGAGGTCTTCTCCTTCATCTTGAACTTCTTCGTCTTCGGTTTCTTCGACACCAAATCCACGAGGCTCGTGGACTTCAATGAATGAAACCTTACCGCATTCAACTGCATCTCGAATGGTTGTGACCAATCGGAACTTGAGCATGGCAGCGTTGGTATCGAACAGCATGGTTTGCGGCAAGACAATTGACAAGTCATCACCAGAGAAACTGACTTCAAATCCAGAATGGCCGGTGTTTGCTTGCAGGAGAGCAGTGACTTGGTCTTCCTTTCCTTCGACGACATCGACGACATTGAACGAATACTTGAGAGATTTACCAGCCATTGGGTGGTTGTAGTCGATACGAGCTCGACCTGCTGCGAGGTAGGAGAGTTGACCTTGGCGACCGTTGATGGTCACTGGTGCTCCGATGTAGAGTGCGTTTGGGTCTTGGACTGCACGGATGAGTTTGTCGATACTGATGGTTTCGACTTGTTCAGCGTCCTTTTCGCCGTAGGCGTCAGCAGGTGCGATGACAACTTCAGTTTCCTTTCCTTTCTTTGCTCCAGCAAGTGCTTCTTCAAATCCAGGAATAAGTTGCCCGCCACCAACGATGCAAACCATTGGTTCGTAGGTACGGCTCTCTTGATGAGCATCGTGTTCTTTGGCGACTGCTTCACGGGTGGTCTCGATGAGATCGCCTGTTTCATTGTTGTAGAGTTCATAATCAACGTGGACAATAGTTCCGTCTTCCATAGTATTACCTCCCTTTCGGGTAGTCCGGCGACCGTCGCCCCCTTGATAATTGCATTGGCGGAGGTGTTGTTCACTCTTCCTGGTCTGAGACGAGTTTATGCCGACTCAGTCCCCCGTTTTTACGGATATCACCCAAAACAATCATTCCCATTCCAAACAGCATCGTGGTCCAGCCGAGCCATACCAAATGAGATGCTGGTAAATCATAAACGGTAACCCGTACAAGTTCAATAGATTCAGAACCGTTTTGAGCGGTTTGCTGCATCAAACCGTTGGCTTGACTGCCATCAAAAATAAACACGATATCTCCGCTCCAACGCGTGAGTGTATCCACTTCAGAGCGCGACCTTGATTGTAAAATAAAGCCCGAGTCCGTCGTTGTGTCAAACCGCATCATACCGGGTTCAACCGAACCTATCTGTTCACCAATCTCTCCGCCTTCAAGTTCGTAAACATCGATTTGAATTCCAACATATCCATCTCCAACCTCAAGGTCTTCGGATGTTAGGCGTAATCCAGTGAATTGGTAGCCATAGTCACCGTGAATAACCGTTTCACCCTTTACCAGAGTAACACGATGGCTTGCATCACCTCGGTCGACCAGTACGGTCGTATAGACGTGGCCCAAAAGAAGCAGGAGAAGACCGAGGTGAACCATATGAGCACCGAGCGGGATTCTGCGCCACCAAGGCTCTCGTGTACGGTTGATACCTTGGGTCACAACGACTTCCTTCACCATAGGAACGATGACGAGAAGGACAATCGGCAAAGTGAGCCATGCAAGGACTCCTCGAACAACGAGCGAAGACATTGCCGTGCTCGAATCCATGCCAAACGCAGTAGGTTGCCACAAAGCAAGAACCACTGAGAGTACCAAAGTAGTCACCAAAAGCAGGGCATTGCGGCGAGCTTCATGTCGGCGATTGGTGTACAAAAACATCGCACCTGCAATAGCCATGATGAACGGGGTACCGTACAATTCATGGCCTTCGAAATTAATGGAATCAATACTTGATAGAAGCAGAACTAAAGTGAGTATGAGGTAGGTTCCAACGACCATAACCGATGACCACAGCGCTATCTTTTGCTGACTCTTGCGGTCCAAAAAGGAGAATGTAGAACGCTGTTCGTTCTCTGGCGCTACCAGCCAAGGAAGGATGAAGAAGAGCATGATGAGAGCGGCAGGGAACACATCGATCATCCCCGACCATGCACCTGCAAGTCCCAGAGCAACACCGGCGGAGCCAATCGCCCATTCCTTCGTAGCGTCTTCGGAGTAGAACAACGGCGCGAACAACACCACGAAGAAAGTGGTGTAGAGATAGTTGTCAGTGGAAGAGAAAATCAACAATGAAATGCCAATCAGTAGAGGCAATTGAAGAAATGAACGGTCGGTTTCTTCACTCGAAAACAGTCCTGAATAACTCCACCCCTCATCAGAAGGCGTCAAAGGAGAAGATGAACTCAATGTTTCAACGGCTAAGGGTGCTAAGATAATCGAGGCAAACACGACGCTTGGAAGGTATGCATAGAGCGTGGGATCAAAAGAAGAAGAGCAGGTCGAGAAGAGTTCTGAGTCGCATGTTTGTTCGAGGTATGTGCGTAAAACAAGCGCGCTCACGACGCCCATGAACGGTAAAGCGAACAACCATTGAGAACGAGAAGACGGTTTCCATTGAAGCGAAGTTCGTCGTTGAAGTTGAAGCCAGAAGCCCATGAACAGCAAGAGGACAATCAAGTAGGTCATGACCTCAACCCCCGCAGTCGAATCGCTTTTCAGAACAAGCATGCGAGAAAAGGCATCAGTTGGCGCAGTTCCTTCAGAATTTGTTACGAAGGTATGCACCGAAGATGCCCATACGCCTCCGGCACGAGTCACAAGTGTAGCGAACAATGCAAGTCCTCCCGCTGCTAATCCGGCTCCAATCCAGGTCGTATCGGATGTCTTGCCCGGGCGTGTCCTCAAGTGTGACATGAGAACGAGTGCCAGCCAAGGTAACAACGAGCCTGTCTCGACAGGGTCCCAAGCCCAGTATCCACCCCAATCGAGGATGAGGTATGCCCACAGACCACCCAATCCGATACCGAGTGTCGAGACAAACAAACCCGGACGAACAATGTGCAGCATGCGCTGTTGAATGCCGGCGGGATTGCCAAACATCGAGGAGAGCGCAACGGCACTGATGTGCAAGCACAGCGAATACGCAAGGAAAATCAACGGTGGGTGGATCACCATGAGGTCGGTCTGGAGAAGCTCGTTCAGCCCTTGTCCGACACCGTTACCTGTGCTTGCCTTAAACGGGTCTAAGTTCCAAGCCAAGAGCAACAAGAGAAGGTTGAATCCGTATACCAAGCGAAGTCGTGTCGCATGAGTGAACTCATCGCTTTCACCCGGCATTCGTCCGCGCCAAACAAACGCCAAAGCAGTCATCCACATCACCCACAAAAGAAGCGGCCCTTCTCGGGCTGCCCATGTTGCAGCAAATCGATATTTGAGTGGAAGGGCCTCACCGCCGTACGAGACCACATGAGCGTACGAGGTATCGTTGGCAAGGAAACGACTTGCCAATGCGAAAAAGGGCAGTGCCATCAAAATATGGCAAGCCAATGAGCCTGCTTTGGATTGTTGATGTAGGAATGGGCGCAACAGCAACGTTGCAGCAGCCAGCAATGCCAGCCACATTGTCACACCCCACATGGGTCTTGGTCGTGATGCTCCTTCAAGGAGGTTGCGCGATGGTCCGTCGGTTTAGACGAACATTACCAGCCAAAGAACTTCGCTCTCGAGTATCCAAATGAAAGCAGAACATGAATGACGCTCTTGGTAAACAACATCGGTTTACGAACCAGAATTTTGAGCCCAATGCCTACCTTTTGCAGCGCAGACATGTTGCCAAGTTCTTCCGGCAAACAACGAGCCATCAGTGACATTTCATCATCGGTGAGTTCATACAACGCAGTCTTACCTTTGAGGATTTTTGAGTAAGGAGGGAATGCTTTCTTCCACTCAATCTCGTACTTCATCAAGTGTTGCTTGGAGAGAATGGCGTCTGCTTTGATGGTTTTAGCAATTGTTTGGGCAGCTTGTCGACCGGACCACAATGCAAGATGAGAGCCGCCTTCAAACAGCGGAGAAGTAAAGCCTGCAGCATCTCCAACCAAGATTAGGCCATCACCTACAGTGACTGAGCGTGGTCCAGAAATTGGGATCGTGCCTCCAAACGGTCGAACCTTGATTCCTTCAGCACGCCATGGAGGGTTGACGGTCGGTTTACCATCCAAATAGGTGTCTTGGATAAACGAATTCAAGTACTTAATGGCACCTTTCTTATCGGTTGTAACCAAGCCTACGTTTGCTCTTCCCCCCTTTTTAGGAATCATCCATACATAACCGTGAGGAGAATATTTCGGCCACAGATAAAAATCCAGATAGCCGTCGTTCTCAACATCGAGCACCTCGTACTGGAACCCAGCAATCACTTCCACTTCCGTTCCCATATCGAGTAATTTCGAGGCTGCTCCCGAAACGCCAGAGGCGTCGATTACAGATTTGCATCGCAACGGGAATTGTTCGCCCTTTCCGCCAATTTCCCAATAGGAAAATTGATTTTCACTGTTGAAGACTCGTTCCATCGAAGTGACGCGATGGTGCAGATGAAGTTCCGCCCCTTCTTTGATGGCTTCATCACACAGCCAGCGTTCGAAAAGGTGCTTCTCAAGCACGTATCCTTTCTCAGTGAGAAGTTTTTCAGTTCCATCCGGGAAGATGACACGGATGCCTTTGACATCGAGGGCCTTGACATGATCTGGAATTTCGAGGTCGAGATTGTCCACCGCCAATTGACTTAGACATTCACCACAGTGCACAGGAGTGCCAACTTCAGGGTCGGCTTCGACAATAAGCGTCGACAGTCCAGCACGAGCAGCATGCAGTGCAGCAGAGCCACCCCCCGGACCGGCTCCTATCACCAGGACATCAAGCATCTGCTCAGCCTCCGCCATGTACCTCAACTGTAGTATCAAGTCCATGAAGAAAACGGTTGTTCACTCTTCCAACGGACGGCGCATGACCGCTACCAAAGCCAGTATGGAAAGAGAGGCGAGTAGAGATACCGCCGGCGTTTCGACGGTCTCTGGCTCGGATTCGTCTTCAATAACAACGGCCGGCGCAGCCTCGACGGTAACTGTTCCAATCATCCCTGCTGCTTCATGAGGTTCACAAACAAACTGGTGCTCACCCGCAGTCCCAATCTCGAAAACAAAGCGATAGTCAACATCGCGCTCCGGTTCTCCCGAATCAAACAATCCATCATCAGCCACGGCATTGTGACCCAGGGCTTGGCCGCTCCATACAAAACGAACAGCTTGCCCCTCTTGTACCGTGACTTCAGACGGGCTAAACCTCAGATTCGTACTGTCCACGGTCACGATGACGTCGTCTTGCGTTGTGATTTCTGCTGATGCTGAACTCATACTGGCGAACAGAAAAAGCAGTACGATGGTTGCCGTCCTCATAGTGACTGTTAATCGGTCGAGGTTTTCAATACATGTATTCTTTTCATCACACTTGGCGTATGAATGAATACGACGGTTCAAAGGGAGGTTCTGCCACGCATGGTCGTGGCGTGGCGTACTTCCAAGCGGTGGCTCGAACATCTCGACCAAGGCGGAGAACTTCTCCGTATATCCCGTCCTGTTGACGTTCAGTTCGAAGCGGGTGCGATTGCTGACCTGTTGGTGAAAAACGACGGGCCGGCAGTGCTTTTCGAAAAACCAAGGCTACCAGATGGAACCATCAGTGAGATACCATTGGCTATGAATCTGTTTGGTGGACAAGACCGAACCCTTCGTGCCCTGGGAGCAACCCACGAAACGGAGATTGGTGACCGTATGGTTGCCATGATGAAACCGGACATCGGACTGTACATGCGCAAACCATGGAAAGGTCTGCCACTTATTCGTGACGCCCTTGCAATGCCTCCGCGCAAGAAGCGTAAGGGAAATTGCCAGAGGGTTGAACTGCCACTCGACCTAACTCGCTTACCCATTCCGACCACGTGGCCAAAAGACGGAGGGCCGTTTGTTACGCTTCCACTGGTCGTGACCAAGAATCCGAAAAATGGCGAACATAACTTGGGAATGTACCGAGCTCAAGTCTTCGGGCCGAAAGAAATCGGACTTCATTGGCAAATCCACAAGCACGCTGCAGACCATGCGGCTGCGATCAAAGAAGCCGGTGGCGACGGGCGAATGCCGGTAGCCATCTGCATGGGTGGACCACCAGAACTCATTTTTTCTGCTATCTCTCCTTTGCCTGATAACCTCAGTGAGTATCAATTCGCTGGAATTCTTGGAAGAAAATCACTCCCTATTACCAAAGCACTCACCCAAGATTTGATGGTCCCTGCTGAGGCTGACATCGTTATTGAAGGATATTGTATCCCCGGTGAAACTCGCCTTGAAGGACCGTTTGGAGACCACTTTGGATTCTACTCGCTTACCGGACAATATCCTGTCATGCACGTGACGGCCATCACTTGCCGCAAAGATGCTGTGCTTGCAGCGACCATAGTTGGACTACCTCCTATGGAAGACGGGCACCTCGGAGAGGCCATTGGACGACAATTCTCGCCCGTACTCAATTTCCAACACCGAGATGTCCGAAGCGTTCACCTCCCGATGGAGACCGGTTTCCATAATCTGGCCATCGTTGCATCCAAACAGCGGTACCCTCGCCAAGGCCGAAAAACTGCTCTGGGTCTGCTCGGTGCTGGACAGATGATGTTCCTGAAAACCATCATTGCCATCGATGAACATCAAGACCCGAAAGACTTGGATGCATTGCTTGATGCTATGAATTCAAAGGTGGACATCGCAACCGATGTTCTCGTGCTTGAAGGCATGGTTGCGGATTCTCTTGAGGCTGCAAGTCCTTACGAAAACGTCCACAGTAAATTGCTCATTGATGCAACAACACTTGCAAAGCGAGACCCACGATCGGACTCAGAACCGCTCGAAGGCTCGTATTCTCAGCCAACGCCTGAATGGCGGCAGGGCAACGGAGATGCCCCAGGTTTCTCGAAGATCGAAGAGGTGCTCAAGATGGACGATGTTTCCGATGCTCGAATGCTTCGTGACAGCATCATGGTCGTAACGACCAACATCGAAAAATCTCCAACGCCTCGAGACGGACAAGAAGAATCGAACGACGGTGCGGAAACAAAGAGAAGAGAGCAGATTTCCCAATTGAGAAAATCAATTTGGCAATTGGATTCGGACACCTCACTCCGGTGGTTGTTTATCACCAACGATGACTTGGACTTGCATTGCGAAAAAGCTCGCCGACGATTGTTGTGGCAACTGACATCGCGCTTCGATGTAGGGCGTGGACTTACGTTCGATAACGACCGGCAGCGGCTATGCTGGGATGCTACGACGCCAATCCCGTCGGTCGAGCACGGCGTTCGAAGATGGCCGTCAATTACTTTGCATTCTCCTGAAACATTGGAAAAGGTGGCACAACATCCTGAATTAGAATCATATGAGTGGCCCCCCCACCTCTCCTTTGGGGGAACAGAGTGATGGATGTCAAACAAATTCTGTCCTTCATCAAAATCGAACACACATTGTTCTCCCTTCCGTTTGTCCTCATTGGCTATTTTATTGCGGCGAATCAATTCAACACTGGCTCCGGGGTTGACCTGCTCTGGATACTTGTCGCCGCCATTGGTGCTCGTGGGCTTGCTATGGCTCTTAATCGAATCATTGACCGAGAGATTGATGCTGCAAATCCTCGAACTCAAAACCGCCATTTGGCATCCGGTGAAATGAGTTTGCGAACTGCTTGGACATTGGCCGGTACATTCCTGGTCATGCTCTTGTTGGGAGCTGGAATGCTCAATACTGTAGCTCTCATGATGGCGTGGCTTCCTGTTCTTGCCTTTGTCATCTATCCGTACATGAAGAGATTCACTTGGATGTGTCATTTTTGGCTTGGCCTGTGTTTAGGCTTGGCACCTGCAGGCGCCTGGGTTGCGATTGCTGCAGATGTCCACGGATGGGCGGCGATTACTGGGGTGTTTGAAAATAGAACCGAGTTCTTGTGGGCGCAAACGATTCTTCCAATTTCTCTTGGAGTTGCTATATGGATCGCAGCTTTCGATATCAACTACGCACGAATGGATGTTGAAAGTGACAAAGCAAGCGATATTCATTCGTTCCCATCCAAATTTGGCGAAGCGGCTACGACACGTACAACAATACAACTCACGCTTCTATGGTTTGGATGTTTTGCGTTCTCCGACCCCATGGATGGACTATGGTTTCTTGCAGCAGCAGGTTTGATGGCAACACTGAACATTTGGGTGGTTTTGGCGAAAGACAAGTTTGAAGATTTTCAAACGGTTCTGTTTCGTGCGTCGATGTTGACTGGTTGGGTTCTTCTTCTGGCAGTCATTATCGGATTTATGTTGGAGTCAAACTCAGAACTCATGATGGACTAAATCACCTCAAAGAACCGAGGTCGTCTCTTTTTACCATGCTGCGCCTATGCAAGGTTGATGTGCTTTAACCGCTCACCTTGAATCATGAACCCTCTGGTAAAATCCCTGCTTGAATTCAACGAAGCCTTTGAAATCCCAAAACTCGATACACCAGGGCTCGGTTCCAAAGAGATGATTGAACTGCGCATTAAATTGCTCCGCGAAGAAGTCGAAGAGTATGCCGAAGCAGCTCTCGCTGGCGACATGGTCGAAGTGCTTGATGCTCTGGCTGACATTGGATACATACTCGCTGGAACAATCATCAATCACGGCATGCAAAACATCTACGACGATGCTTTCAATGAAGTTCACCGCTCAAACATGGCTAAATTGGTTGACGGCAAAGTCATCCGGCGCGAGGATGGAAAAGTGCTCAAGCCGGAAGGTTGGCAACCCCCCCAACTGTCACAATTCCTCAAAGGAGAATGAGCAGCGATTGTTGTTGAGTGGTCCAAAAGGCGTTTGAAGTCAAACCGAGGGCAGGCTACTCCCTTATGTGAACCAACCTTTCCTCCGTGGCGGATGGCTAAAATTACGTGACAGCGGTTTTATATTGCACCAATCAAAAACTGATTCCATGGTTGAGCACCCCCCCCTCACAGGTACGCCGTTTCAACTCCTTGTATGGAACGCTCTGAAAGAGATACCAAGAGGCGAGGTTCGAACTTACAAACAACTCGCTGCCCAAATCGGCCGACCGCAATCCATTCGAGCGGTAGCAAATGCTTGTGGGAAAAACCCGTACGTTGTCGTGATACCGTGCCACAGAGTGATTCGCTCAGATGGTGGGTTAGGAGGCTACAGTGGTTCTGGCGGAATTGAAGAAAAGCGTCGCCTACTCGAACAAGAGGGCGTTCATATTCGGTTTTGAAAATTTATTCCTCGGCGTTCTCAATTCCTGGAGGATGTGAAAGAAGTTCCTTTAATTCACCAATTTCTGCTTTGAGTTCTGTGAGTATTCTCGAGAAACCTTCATGATCTTCATCTTCAATATCGATTGCCGCCATCGTGTTGGTGAATACGGCGATGAACATGTTCAGGAATGTGAATGAAGTACTTATGATGTAGGTGATGAAAAATATCGCTGCCCACCAACCTTGCTCTTCAATAATCATTCTTGCAACACCGTTTGACCATGATTCCAAAGTCATGATTTGGAACAATGAATACAAGGATAAGCCGAGACTACCAAAGTACATCTCCCCAAATTCACCTCCGTCTCGGAACAACATTGTCCCCATTACCGAATAGACATACATGACGATGACCAACAGCCAACTGATCGCCATGATGCCGCGTAAGGAACGTAGCAATGCTTCAACCATACGTTGCATTTCAGGCATACTCGACACCAAACGCAACGCACGAAACACTCTGAATACACGGAGAACACTCAGCGGACCTGTCGATGGAGCAACCGAAAAGAGTATGATGGCAAAATCGAAGTTATTCCACGAGTCTGTGAAGAACTTCCAACCGTTGCCATAACACCGGATAAAAATCTCTAAAATAAAGACCCAAAGAATGACCGAATCAAGAGCTTTTAACCCCCATTCGATTTTTTCTGGCCAACTAAATGTCTCAATTCCAATTGTAATTGCGTTTAGTACAATCAAGGCCAATATCGCATTCTGGAACCGTGAACTTTCGGATAAGGAATAGAAATTTTCCCTGAGCGACATGGGTTTAACATGATGTTTTGATATAAATTATTGACGCCGTTACGGAATATTTTCTTGCGTTCTTCATGATGTGTGACAACCGTTCAAAAGCAATTCGGAGAATGTGTGGGCATGTCAGTATTCATGGATATGCTCGGCAATGATGCTCCAAGCGTTGAATCCTGGCATTTGGTACTGTTCGATCAATTGCATGAGCAGTTGCTACCCAAGGACATCAATCCTGAAAAAACAGGGCTCTTATTCATTGAAACTACATGGAAAACCCGTCAACTGCCTTACCACAAGCAAAAATTGGCTTTGGTGCTTTCAAATCAACGTCATTACGCCCTTGAAATGAAGAAGCGAGGGTTTGAGATACGGTATGAGTTCAGTATCGATTCTTATGCTGATGTTCTCAGAAACCTGTCGGTGAAACTCGGACCAATAACGGTGACTGAACCTGCAGAATATGGAATTCGCACCTCGTTTACTGCCTTGGAAGACGATGGTGTCATCCAATCGCTTCCACACACGGGCTGGATGACTTCGACATCGGACTTCATCGACGCAGTTGGCGATAAACCGCCGTGGAGAATGGACAAATTTTACCGATACATCCGTAAGAAAAAGAAGATCCTTGTTGATGAAAACCTAAAGCCGGTTGGGGGAGATTGGTCGTACGACAGCCAAAACCGTTTACCGTGGGACGGAGCCGTTGAATTACCTGCATTGCCATCCTTTGAACCAAATGCAGTGACGCAGGAAGTTGTTCAAATGATTGAACAACAATTCAACCATCATCCCGGAGTGCTACGGATCGAATCACTTCCATCCACAGATGAACACGCTGAAGCGTTGTGGAATTGGGCGAAGTCGACGGTCATGTTTTGGTTCGGACCCTATGAGGATGCGATGACGATTGAACACACGACTCTGTTTCATACCACCATCTCATCACTGCTCAATCTCAATCGCTTGCAAGCAAAAACGGTCGTCAATGAGGCAATTGCCCTTGACATCCCCCTTCATTCCAAGGAAGGCTTTGTTCGACAAATCCTTGGATGGAGAGAATTTGTTCGTCACGTTCATACCCAAACAGACGGTTTTCAATCCGAAGTTCCAGAAGATGCGGCGTTTGTCCGCCCGGGTGCAGGATGGGAAGGTGAATGGGCCCAACCGCGCAGTACAATGAATGTACTTGAAGCAAAAAATCCGCTACCGAAAGCGTTCTGGGGGGCGAAAAGTGGTATGTTGTGTCTTGATTCGGCTGTAGAGCAAGTCGTAGAAACGGGGTACACACACCATATCCCACGGCTCATGGTGCTCGCTAACATTGGGACCCTGCTCGGAGTGAATCCACGCGAACTCACCGATTGGTTCTGGGCCATGTTTACTGATGCCTACGATTGGGTCGTTGAACCCAATGTCTTGGCAATGGGAACCTATGCCGTTGGTGAAGTCATGACGACAAAGCCGTATGTGTGCGGCACCCCCTACATCAAGAAAATGGGTGACTACTGTGGGGATTGTTCGCTTCACCACAAAAAGTCGTGCCCCATCTCGGACATGTACTGGGATTTCCTTGAGATCAACAAAGAGCATTTTAACAAAAATCATCGGATGTTCATGCCCATGCGCAACCTCGCAAAAAGAGATGCCGAAAAAATAGAAAAAAGCCGTCGGGTCGTCAAATACGTCCGCTCAAAACTCAGTGAGGGAGTCGTAGTTAATCCGACTGAATTAGAGAAACTTAAGTCTTAGTTCTCGTTTACTCGCAAATGGAGGTTTGATGAGGTTTGGGCGTCAGGGCTGGACATGTCCCGTCCAGTTGCGCTCATCACCGGTGGAGGTCGCGGCATCGGTGCTGCCACCTCGAAACGACTCGCTGAAGACGGCTATGATGTGTTGCTTACCTACAACACCTCGTCAAAGCCTGCAGAAATGGTGGTAGCGGATATTCGTTCAGCCGGAAACGATGCTCTGGCCGTGAAGGTGGATTGTGCTGATGGCGGTGAAGTAGGATTACTCGGCATTCACCCATGGATGGCTCGCGGCATCGATGTCTTGATTCTCAACCACGGTTCATACGAAAGAGTCGCTGCCGACAAACTCTCACTTCAAACTCTACGCCAAACCATGTCCACAAATTTCGAGGGAGCTGTGGCCGTATGGAAAGCCGTTCAACCCCATCTTACATCCAATGCTCGTATGGTCGTTGTAGGGTCTCAACTTGGAACGAGAGGTTCGCCCCACGGAGCGGATTACTCCGCTTCGAAAGCAGCCTTGTCCACATGGGCACGGTCGCTTGCCCAAGCAGTAGGCCCAGAAGGAAAAAGAGTCAACGTGTTGGCCCCAGGATTTGTTGATACGGCAATCCTTGCAGGCGATTCAAAAGAGAAGCGTGTCCAAAGGGAAGAACAAGTGCCACTCAAACGCATCGGGACTCCAGAAGATATGGCTTCAACAATCTCGTTTTTGGTCAGTAATGACTCGAAATACATCACTGGAGCCATACTTCACGTGAACGGTGGACTCTATCTGCCTTAATGTAAGAGTTCAAAGCCCCTTGGCAATTAACAACAATACAGGTGAGGTCATGGTCGAACAATGGGACGATGACGGGGCTTTTGAGGAAAAGGCGAACATCGATGTCGGTCTTGGAGATCTTACTGAACGAGACCCATTCGACCTTTCTCGAGCGCTGGAAGGCGCTGCTTTAGAGCACCTTCACCCTGATAAAAAGCGATTAAACCTTCATTCGAAATTTCAACCCTCCGGAGACCAGCCAAAAGCAATTGAAAAATTGATTTCTCAATTGGAAAATGGACAAGAAAGGTCGGTTCTACTTGGCGTAACGGGCAGTGGAAAGACGTACGCAATGGCGCAAGTGATTCAGCACCTCAACATCCCGACGCTCATCATCAGCCACAACAAGACACTTGCAAGGCAACTGTATCAAGAAATGGCTGGGTATTTCCCAGAAAATGCTGTGGATTATTTTGTCTCCCACTACGACTACTATCAGCCCGAGGCGTATCTCGCAAAGCGTGACTTGTACATCGACAAAGAGCTGTCAATCAACGAACGTATCGAGCAAGAACGGTTTGCAGCAGTTGCCTCTCTCGTGACTCGCCCGGACTGCGTCATTGTTTCATCAGTATCCTGCATCTACGGACTTAACCCACCGGAGACGTTTCTTGAATATCACGTTCGGGTACATGTCGGCCAACACATCGAAACAAGCGATTTACTTCGAGAACTCATCGTTCTTCAATACAAACGTACAACCTTGGATTTATCGAGAGGTGAATGCAGATTGCGAGGCGAAGTCCTCGATGTGTGGATGCCGAGTAGAGACGACCCGTTGCGTATCCAATTCGACTTTGATGGCGTGACTAAAATTCAAGTTTGTGACCCAGTGACCTGGGAAGTCCTCGATACGCTTGATGAGGCGTGGATTCATCCGAAGGAATTTTTCATGACCAGTCCAGAGCGTTATGAGGCGGCTTTAGGCTCGATTGAAGATGAACTGGACGATCGCATTGCCCACTATTCAAGCCTCGGCCATGAACTTGAACGGCATCGCATTGAGCAGAGAACACGCTATGACTTGGAAATGATACGTGAAATTGGTCATTGTCAATCAATGGAGAACTACTCCTTACATTTCGACGGCCGAGAACGAGGACAGCGTCCATACTGCCTTCTGGATTTCTTTGCTGCATGTGCGAAGCAATTTCATGGCAACCCTGACAAGTTCCTCGTGATAATGGATGAATCTCACGTCACCCTTCCGCAAGTTGGCGGAATGTATTTTGGTGATCGGTCACGAAAAGAAAGTCTCATCGAGCACGGGTTTCGACTGCCTACTGCTGCCGATAACCGACCCTTGAAAATTCCTGAATTCCAAAAGCTCATCCCGCAAATGGTCTATGTCTCCGCAACCCCAGGAGAAAGAGAATTGCGACACTTGTGCGAAATCACGGGCCAATCATTACCAAACGGGCTCCTTCATGCCAAATCTGGCGGTGGCGCAGGACAAGCAGATCGAGACAAGAAACATCCTGACAGTGAAAGCCTGTATCACATGGTCCAGCACATCGATGGTATTGCGAAGATGGAAATCCGTCCAACCGGTCTTCTTGACCCGGAAATCGAAGTACGACCCACAAGCGGCCAAGTAGCAGATTTATTGTCTGAAATAAATATTCGAATAAACCGTGGAGAGCGTACACTGGTGACCGTCTTGACCATTAAATTCGCAGAAGAAGTCTCGCAATACCTCAACCAAATGGGTGTAAAGGCGCATTACCTCCACTCTGAAATCGACACCATTGAGCGAACTGAAATCATCAATGCGTTGCGCATAGGCCATATTGATGTTATTGTAGGAATCAATCTGTTGCGTGAGGGGCTCGACATACCAGAAGTCAGTCTGGTTGCTATTTTCGATGCCGACCGCCAAGGATTTTTGAGGAATGAACGAAGTTTATTGCAAACTATTGGCCGTGCTGCTCGTAACGTCAACGGGCATGTCTTGCTCTACGCAGACAGTATGTCTCCTGCTATGCGTGCATCCATCCAGCAAACATTGGAGAGAAGAGAGCGACAACAGGCGTCGAATGAAGCAAACGGTGTCGTTCCAAAAACAATCGAAAAGGCCCTACCTAAAATGAACTCTGATGTTGATGACCTCATTGCCGGAACCTCAACCTCCAAAGACGGCACTCGTCGGCTTATTGCCAAAAAAGGCGGACGAAAGGAAGGCGATTGGGCTCAAAAACTCAACCTTGGAGCGGGCGCATGGGCTTCAGGCGATGGACAGGATGGTTCCTCCGGAATAAAGGCTCATAATTCAATTGAAAAATCAAAAGTTCAATTGACATATGATGAGCCAGATGATGTGCTTTCGGGACTTGAACCCTCGCAAATTCAGGATTTACTTGCCGATTTGCGCTCAGCGATGAAAGAAGCTGCCAAAAACCTCGATTTCGAAGAGGCTGCAAGGCTTCGAGACCGGGTGTTTGAGTTGGAACAGCGCTTGTGAAACTGCACACCCTACGGGTGTGGAAGACCGTAAGGGCAAGTTCTTGAAGAGGGGAGGGATGGACAACACATGGCGATTCAACCAGATGATTTTGATGTCCCCGTCGTCGACTACGCATTTTCGGACATCTCAACACCTCGATCATTACTTGACCAAATGGCAAATGCTGGCGGGTTTACGGCAACGAAGTTGGCTACTGCTCGAGATATCCTCTTGGACATGAAGAGGCAGGTCGATGCCGTTGGAGGGGATGCGTCCAAAGTGTGCAATTGGCTGTCTTTCCCGGCCTGCTTGTGTGCAACTGGAACCCGTGGATTCTTCGTTGAATCGCTTAAACAACAGATCTTTAACGTCGTTTCAACCACATGCGGTATGCTTGACCACGATATTGCTCGGTCACACAAGCACTACTATCATGGTGCTTTTGAGTTGGATGATATTGAACTTGGTGAGCATTCCCTTATGCGACTTGGCAATGTTATCGTACCGAATTCGTCATACGGCGAGATCATCGAAGACGTCCTCACTCCTGTTCTCGAACAGATGTACCAAGACCGACTCAAGGAAACTGGAAAAACCGGTGCTGATGCTTGGCTTGGTTTTGGCTCAATACACTTGGTTTGGGAACTTGGCAAGCGTATCGGTACTCCCGACTCGCTGATTTATTGGGCTTACAAGCATCAAATTCCGGTCGTGATTCCCGGAATTACCGATGGTTCAATAGGAGCACAACTCTTCATGCTTCGACAAAAGCACCGTGATTTCCACATCGATACACTTGCTGATGAACAAGTTATGAGTGATTTAACATGGGATGTAGAAGTCTCAAATGCGTTAATGGTCGGTGGTGGAATCTCAAAGCATCACGTGATTTGGTGGAACCAATACCGCGGTGGACTCGATGCGGCTGTTTACATTACAACTGCTCCTGAGCACGATGGGAGTTTATCTGGAGCACGGCTGCGAGAAGCAATTTCTTGGGGTAAAATGCGACCAGAAGCTCCTAATATCTGCGTCGAAGGAGATGCGAGTGTGCTGTTACCTCTCATCGGTGCAGACCTGTTCCAACGAGGTGATTCACTGTGAGGTCAAGACCGGTTGCTTTCCTTTTGACTGCCTTGATCGCACTTATGCCGTTGGCGGGCTGTTTTGGCTCAGATGCGGCCGAAGGTGCCGTTGAAGAAACAAGTGGATTCTTTGATTTTGAACAAGGTACGAGCAGCGGCACGTGGTACCATTACCCAGGTGGTGTGAACGCCATGAACAATACCTCAGCACTTGGAGGTACAAACATTCCATTCTACAGCCAAGGGACCTATTATGCAACAGGATATTCAACCTTTGAACCAACCATGGGAATTACCTCAACCGATAACATCTACTTCACGAGTTATGGAAACGGAAATGGCGGTTCAACCGCAATTGTCCAATGCACCAACATGATTGAAATGACAAGCTTATCCGACTTCAGTTGCCAAGACATTTACGGCGCCTTCCCACCTGTTGTCAATTCAAACGACCCGTATGTCTACGTCGACCCATGGACAGATCGCATTATGAAATTTGACATGCATGCACTCGGGGGAATGACCGTTGAATGGACCGATGATGAAGGGGCGTCTTGGGTTGGCCCGTCGGTTGCAACAGGATATTCTGTTCAAGACCACCAAACCATTGCCTCCTCACCTTATGGAGGCATTCTCCATGAAACATTGTGGGTGTTCTGTATCAACGGTAACTACCCTTCACCGCTTTGTTCTGCAAGTCAAGACGGTGGACTAACATGGGGGCCTGAGCTTCCTGGTGCCCCTGTCGATTGTCAAAGCGGAGGGCTCTCAGCGCACTTGATTGGCGCAGACAACGGGAATTTCTACCGAGGACAAATTGGATGCGACGGCACTGGATATTCGATGTACAAGACGGTCGATGGAGCCATCACATGGACCGAACATGTGTTGCCTACCGAAGAATCTGGAACCGCCGATACGTGGAATGCCGAGGAAGCACAAGTGGATACAGACACTGAAAGTAACGTCTATGCCATGTGGATGGGCATTGACAACATGCCTTACTTTTCATACTCTATGGACGATGCAAATACGTGGTCTGATGCCATTATGGTTGGGCCAAGCCACCTTGAAGGGACAGGATTCCCCGTTGTCATTGCTGGCGACCCGGGCCGAGTTGCGTTTGGGTATGTTGGCACAGAAGGTGACGGCGTGTGGCATGGATACATTTCAGTGATTACCGATGCATTCAACGAAACTCCATTGATTACCACGGTTCAACTCAATGCCCCGGATGACCCTCTTGACAACGCCAGCCCTACCTGCGGATATGAGCGCTGTGGTGGCTTCGGAGATTTCATCGACATGCAGATCGACGCCTTTGGCCGGCCATGGCTTTCCCTGTCCCACAACCCAAGTGGCGACACTGGAATCATGGGCACATTTCAAACTGGACCAACCCTTTACGGCAACGTTACTCAACTGAGTATGCTTCCGGAAGGTGGCGTTCAAACCCTTTGAACTCAATCAATATAGTCGGCAAGGGCGTGCATGAGCGCCGTTCGAATCGGAACAAGCGGACGCCAACCGTCTCCATCAATGCGGTACAAAAGGTCGTGCAGTGGAGAAAGGTCCGGGCGTTCTCTAGCGTTCTGCTCCACACCAAGAGGAAGCTGAGGGCTGACCATCAAAGATTGAACTTCAATAGTTGGAGTTGGTGCTGCTGTCAAGTGCTCGACGTTAAAGCGACCCGTACGGCCTGCAATGGTCCGATGGTAAAGTAAGGAGAGTTCCTCCAAAGTCTGCTCCTCAGACCATGAGCGGCGACCTGAGATTTTCATTTGCTTCGGAAAAGGTTCACTGCTCAGAAGGATTCGTACAAGAGCATCGGCCACGTCAATGTCGCTTACCCACCAATATTCGGCCGACTGACCAGCCATGACAGAACCTGAGGATTCCAGACGCTCCATCCATGGACGGAAATTGGGTGATTGCCAAACTGAATCCTGCCGCCGAGGGAGAAGGTCAAACACTTCGATGAGCGAATCAATCCATTCGTGTTCAGCCTCAATGCCAAGATGGCCGGGTATGGCCAGAGCAATTTCAAGGCCATCGACATCAAACCCTTTGCCATCATCACTTGAGAGATTGAAGGGTCCCAGCCCCATAAGGAACAGCCGGTGACCTGCTTCCAGTGGTACTTGTTCGGAGCCAAACAGTTCACACTCCCCAAATTCAAGATCTGCAGAAAACCGGTCAGTGAGCATGTCGACCGAAGATTGTGGTACGACAATCCGCACATGCGTACGTAGCAATCGCTCAATCATTGCGTCACCCAGAGAGGAATCAATACCTCTCAAATGAACGACAGGAACGTGGCGCATATGTTCTGCTGAAGATGAGTTCTACATCAAGATGTTCAAATCCATTGAGCATCAAGAAAATTACATTTTTCAATTGAAAATATGAATATCTAATTGATAAAATTAGTTTAACGAGTCACTGTTTCGAATGCAGATGATCGGCTCGACTGTCTGAACCGCAATCAAAAAAGCAACCCCTACGGCCTTAGCTCATCGGTGGAATATTGGATATTCAATTCGAAAGAATCCTCAAATGTACTCTTTACATCCACAAAAAGGAAATCTATAGAATATGTGCAAAAACTGCTTCGGCGAGATGGAACTCCTATTGCAAGAATTAATTATACGACATCGACTAAAATTGAAAAATAATCGGTTTTTCAATTGAAACGGGGATAAATTATACGACAAATGCAATTGGATTTAGCATTTCAAACGCCAAAGAGTATAAGACCTTTCAAGTGAAGCAGGGGGTAAGCCGGAACAAACTGGCGAAGGAGATGGGAAAAATGCCGAACGACAAATATGACATCCAGGAGTTACTCCAAAGAGATGTTTATGTGAACGATAAGAAAGTAGGAAAGATAGTTGGTGAACGCCACCACCCGAACGAAGCACGCGTGCGATCTATGCGATTGCAAGTTGAATCGGATGTGGCTGATGAATTCATGCGGAAACCCGCGGAACTCGTACCACTGCCAAAGGAACTGGTCCACAGTATTCGAAACGATGGAACTGTTAAACTTTCGAAGTCAATGAGAGAATTGCAACGACGATGGAGAAACACCGTCCGAATTGATGAGAAGCTGTACGCACCAGATGAAATGCTTGACCGAGCTGTGCTCGATAATCAAGGTGATGAAATCGGCGTTATTACGGACCTGTTCAAAGTAAAGCGCACATACCGTGGCGTTATCGTACAAGTTCGAATTGGAATCCAGAAGCAATACGGAGTTGGACCACAACTTCGCATTCCAATTAATGCGTTCTCAAGAACTCGAGAGCGCCTCGACGAGGTTGTCCTTTCTCGGACGTTTGACAAAGTGCTTACACTTCCGTCGTTCGTTTCGATTAACGCCATGAGCGAAGAAGAGTAATTGTTCAACGCTGGCATCGAGGGCTTTGACCCTCCGTCACTCTTATGACGGGGAGGTGAGTCGGCCGAACTACAGTTGCGCGGGTAGCTTAGTCGGTTGGAGCACCCGGCTGATAACCGGGAGGTCGCAGGTTCAAGTCCTGCCTCGCGCACTCTTACACCTGGTTGACGGGGTTTTTCGAGGAATTGTCACTCGCAAAGAACATGAAGGGTCAGCGTTTCGCTTACATCAAGGGAATCGTATGGTCGTCTTATCCGGAAGCAATTCTCGTTTGTTGGCTGAACAATTAGCAGCCTCGCTTGGTTGGGAACACCACCAACTTGAAACTCGGCGTTTCCCCGATTCGGAAGGCTATATCCGTATACCGAGTGAAACCATAGAAGCCGTTCGTAAGGAGCCTGTCGTGTTGGTGTCCAATACATTCCCTGATGCAGGTATTGTTGAAACACTCCTCATGCTCGAAGCGATCAACGATGTCCGGAAAGGAAATATGGAAAACCTCAGGGAAATTGGTCCGCAGAACATGGATGATGTTGGCCCCGGAATCCTTCTTGCAGTACCTTACTTCGGCTATTCAAGGCAAGATAAGCGATTCAAACCAGGCGAAGCAATCTCGGCTCGAGCAATCGGCCACCTTCTCGCCTCTCGTTGCGATGGAATCATCGTCTTTGATTTACACGCACCTTCTGTATTGGAGGATTTGTCGGTTCCTGTAGCGTTTACTTCTGCAATGCCAGAACTTGCCCTTCACTTACAAGAGACGGTTCAACCCGACTTCATACTCTCACCAGACAAGGGTGCTATTGAACGGGCCTCAACCGTCGCCAAGAAAATTAATTGTGAGTTTTCGTATCTTGAGAAAACACGAATTGACGCCCATACAATTGTTCACAAGGCGAAGGACCTGGATGTCGATGGAAAGACCGTGGCAATTGTCGACGACATGATTGCTACTGGTGGGACAATATGCAGAGCGGCTGAAGCACTGCGAAATCAAGGTGCGATTGCTGTTCACGCTGCTTGCTCGCACGGATTATTCACAGGTGGAGCAATCGCTCGCTTGATTCGATACGTCGATGGCGTACATGCTACTGGTTCGTTGTCAAACCCTCGCGATGTGATATCCGGCGGCCCGGCACTGGCTCGGGGCGTAAATGAATTATTTGAACGGCTTGAATGGAGCCAATAGTCGCCCAGTACATCGAAAAGTACAGACAGTCTACAGTGAATAAGGACGCTTTGTTGCAGATTCGGTCAGGTCATTCTTTCCGCTGTGTTTATATCCGCGAGGTTGTGCGGAGGAACGCCCTTAACATGAGGACAGAGTGATTCCAGTGACTGTACACGTGCAATTTGAAACCCCTGAAGAAGTATCGAACCAAATCTACGACATGCTGCAAGCCAATTCCAATGGCCGTATCAAAAAAGGTAGCAATGAAGTGACCAAGACCGCAGAACGCGGAACTGCCCAATTCATCATCCTCGCAGAAGACGTTAACCCACCTGAACTTCTTGCTCACGTTCCTTTGATCTGCGCTGAAAAGGGAATCCCATTCGGATACGTTCCTTCTCAAGAACACCTCGCACAAGCTGCTGGACTTCCAGCAGGTGTCAAAGCAGCCTCCATTGCTGTGATGGAAATCACCAAAGGAGCACAAGAAGATTTTAGCAAAGTTGTTGAAGCCATTAACGGGCTCAAGGCTTGAAACCAATATTGGAGATGACAAAGATGAGCGAAGAACTCGGTGGATGGCCTGCTGAAGTCGTCGAAATTGTCGGTCGAACCGGTATGACAGGCGAAGCAACTCAAGTGAAAGTTCGTGTTAACGACGCACCAAACCCTCGTGACGTTGGACGAATCATTTCTCGAAACGTCTTGGGACCAATTCGTGTTGGCGATATTTTGATGCTCAAGGATACTGGCCGAGAAGCCCGTAAATTGAACGCACGGTGATGAACAATGCCTGAACGACGTATTTGCAATTTTTCTGGAGAAGAGATCGAACCTGGTACGGGCATGATGTTCGTCCGACGAGACGGTAGCGTCTTGTGGTTCAAGAACTCAAAAGCACGCAAGAACATGGTGAAACTCAAGCGAAACTCTCGCCGAGTCAAGTGGACTCGTCACTTTGTGAAGGGCGGCTTCTGAAGCGCTCTTCTGCGCAATGCCATGTTTTCTTACTGAGCGAGAGTGCAACCGCTGTATCTTTTCGGCCGTATGGCTCATAAAGGGGTGTCAAGTCGGCTGAATTGGTGAACAACATGGAAACTACCTACATAATGGTCAAGCCTGACGGTGTACAACGCGGATTAATCGGAGAAATCATTGGACGATTTGAGCAGAAAGGACTCAAACTCGTCGGTTTGAAGTCGGTTGTCCCAAGCAGAGAAACCGCTGAGACCCATTACGCCGTTCACGCTGAACGCCCATTCTATCCTGGATTGATTGATTTCGTAACCTCTGGACCTGTTGTCTGCATGGCATGGTCCGGGAAAGACGCTATCGCCGTCGCTCGCACACTTATTGGCGCAACCAACGGCCGAGAAGCAGCGCCTGGAACCATCCGTGGCGACTTCGGCATGGATATGGGATACAACATGATTCACGGCTCAGATGCTGCTGATACTGCTGAGTTCGAACTTGGACTTTGGTTCCCTGAGGGGCTCATGGATTGGGAACAAACCATTACCTCTTGGGTTTATGAATAGTCGAATCAGACAGTAGTTGATTCACATGTCCGATGATGTCGCAGAAGAAGTTGGTGAGATTCTCCGCCAACCAATTGTGGCAGTAACGGGGCACGTTGACCACGGTAAAACAAGTCTACTCGACTTGCTTCGCTCGATTGGTGACAAGAACCAAACCAATGTGATGAACAGAGAAGCGGGTGGAATCACACAAGAACTCGGTGTGACCAATGTTCCAGCGGTTCTCCTGAACAACGCCATTCAAACCATGCCGTTCAAAGAAAAGCCAGTGTTTGATAGCCCGGGAATCATTTTCATCGATACGCCTGGGCACGAGTCGTTTGGCTCAATACGCAAAAGAAGCGGAAGCGTTGCTGATATTGCTGTTCTCATTGTTGATCTGGTTGAAGGTTTCAAACCTCAAACCATACAGAGCATCAAAATCCTCGAAAAGAACGACATCCCGTTTATTATCGTCGGAAATAAAATCGACCGAGTCCATCAATGGGAGTCGAAGCGAGGACGTTCATCATGGCAATCGTGGAAAGAGCAATCAAAAGATGTTCAGAACTCCGCAGACGAATTCTACTACAAACTCCTCGGACAAGTGGCTACAAATTCGAAATTTAACCTCACGAAGTACTGGGAAGGAATCAAAAGTTTCGATATTGAAAACGACCGCTTCTTTGTTCCAATGAGTGCCAAAGAAGGCGAAGGCTTGCAAGACCTTTTGTTCGTGATTTTGGCAATGGCAGAGAAATTTGCCCGCCAAGACTTGATTGTCGATCCAAATGAAATGGCTGAGGGCTATGTTTTGGAATCTCGCGAAGAGGTAGGGCTTGGGAAAACAATCGATATTATCCTCACCAAGGGTACCATTGGAGTGGGTGATGACGTTGCTTACAACACCAATGAAGGTCCTGTTGGAAACATTGGTGGAGAGGATGCAGTTCGGATTCGAGCCATTCGCCAACCAAAAGACATGGCTGAAATGAGAGATGCCGGGAAACGGTGGAACGATGTCAAACAAGCGTCAGCCGCTGCGGGATTGAAAATTATTATTCCACATCTCAAAGACATACACATTGGTAGCAAAATCTACTTTCCTAAACCGGGGGATGATTACCGTTCAGTTTTCAACGAGATGAACCGAGAAAACAAACGAATTCGTAACGAGACGCCAATCATGTGCAGCATCTGCAAAGATGTTGTATCGCGAAAGATGTTCTCGGATATTCACACAAATCCTGATGCAATGGGTAGTGGTTTTTCCGCAGGGTGTCAAAATGCGGAAGAACTTCGTGAAGGAGCAGTTGTTAAAGCCCGAACAGTGGGTGGACTTGAAGCACTCATTTACGAGCTGGCCAAAAGAAAAATCCCAATCAGTCGAGCGGAAGTTGGCCCAGTAAATCGTCGCGACCTTCGACAAATTATGGCTACCGAAAAGGAAGAACATCGTTTCTTAGTGGCTCTTTCAGTCAAAGGAAACGACCAAGTGGAAAAGGAACTGGATGAAGCAATAAAAAAGAAAGGGGCGTCTTCTTACCATTTCATCCAAGCCGAAATCATTTACCAAGTGATGGAGAAAATCGACGAAATACAAGACGCAATCCGTGAAAGGGCGTCTTCCTCTTCAGGCCCTGTATTCATGCCTGGCCAAGTTCGATACCTCACAAAAAATGGAATGATGAACGACAATCCAGCACTTTTCGGAGTTCACGTTCTCAAAGGAAGTTTACGAGTCGGTCAAGAATTACTCCGGAACGATGGAACAGGTCGAACGCTCGGCAAAGTCATGTCCATTGGTAAAGAAGGTCAAACCGTAGCCCGAGAGGGCGAACAAGTTCCGATTAAAATGAACATCAGATTCACCCGAAGTAAAATCGTAGACGATGAAGAGTTTTGGGCAGATGTACCCCCTGTAGATGCTAAAATGATGAGGAATGTAGCCATGACCGAATCAGAAAAGTCAGCATTCGATGAAATAAAAAAGATACATAACATGATTCTTGAAGACCGTAGGTATGGTTTCGGCTGGAAACTGTAACTTGACTCGTTGCTCCTCTTGCCATGGAAACTGTTTGACATAACCACACCTCACATTCATATATGGATAGTTGTGGTTGTCAAATATCCTCGGAGGCATTAACATGGAACCTGGTATAATTGGAGCACCCGCAATGGGTCAAAACCCCGCCGCGCAAGACTTAATCGGAACTGTTTCGGCGATTTCGAACAGCCTCATGAACGAGGTTGGAAAGGTCATTATTGGAAAGCCACAAAACCTCCGTCGAGTAACCGTTGGTATTCTTTCAAACGGAAACATGCTTTTGGAAGATTTCCCTGGACTTGCCAAGACCTTGCTGGCAAATACTTTCGCTCGTGCACTGGGGTGCAAGTTCAAGCGTGTTCAATTTACCCCTGACCTGCTTCCTTCAGATATCATGGGGACCTACATGTACGACCAGAAATCTGGAGAGTTCAAACTTCGTGCAGGACCTCTTTTCTCCAACATTCTCTTGGCTGACGAAATCAACCGTGCTCCGCCAAAGACGCAGGCTGCTTTGCTTGAAGCAATGGAAGAAAAGCAAGTGACTATTGAGGGGATTACCCACAAATTACCCGCACCTTTCGTTGTTCTAGCGACACAAAACCCAATCGAGCAAGAAGGAACATACCCGTTACCTGAAGCACAAATGGACCGCTTTTTGATGAAATTGAGCATGGGCTACCCTGACCGCCCACAAGAAAAGGCCATTCTCGCTCGTAGAAAACTCCGAGGAAAGGACGGCCACGATGTGGAACAGATTACCACGCCTAAGAAACTCGTCGCCATGCAGAAAGCGCTTGAAACCGTTCATGTCGACCCTGCCATTCTTTCATACATCGTCGAAATCGTACAACGTACTCGTGAAGATCACCGAGTGACCAACGGTGCATCGCCTCGTGCATCTCAGTCACTGTTCAAGACCGGCCGTGCAGCAGCAGCAATCGCTGGCCGAAACTACGTCATTCCTGATGACATCAAAGACATTGCATTGCAGATTATATCTCACCGTATTAACATGAAACCTGAAGCAAAGATTCGTGGGATTACAGGAATGCATATCGTTCGAAAGATTCTCTCCGAAGTCCCTGTTCCAGTCATTCAACCTGCTTGATTTCCGATACCTCAAGGCTTGCATTGAAAGGGGGAGGCCTCTCTCATCAAATTGTGAGAGGAGGTTGCTAAGTTGAATCCTTACAAGATGGTCGTCGCAGTAGCCAATCAAAAGGGTGGATGTGCAAAAACAACCACTGCAGTGAACATGGCCGCTGCCCTCGCCAAAGGGTCTTCGCGACAAGGACTTCCGAAAGCCAAGGTCTTGCTGATTGACCTTGATCCGCAAGGAAATTGTGCAACCTCATTTGGCGTGGAAAAGAAAAACATCAAAAAAACGGCTTATGACCTGCTCACCAACGATTCTGGTGAAGATCTTCCACTCATGGAAGAGTATCTGATTGGGCCTGATGAACTCACGCAATCCATGCGTGACGCTTGGAGTTTGAGAAACAACAACAAGAAACCACCTGAAAACCTCTCTGTAGGTCATCTTTGGCTCTTACCAAGCGACATTCATCTCTCCGGTGCTGAGATTGAATTGAGCCACAAAATTGGTCGAGAAACCCGACTTCGTGAAGCTCTCCTCCCCATTATCGACCAATTCGATTACATCATCATTGACACTCCTCCTTCCCTCGGCCTGCTGTCAATAAACGCCATGTGTGCTGCCAACTGGGTCATGGTGCCTGTTCAAGCGGAATACTATGCACTGGAAGGTTTCAGTATGTTGATGAATTCAATTAAGATGATTCAGCGCCGAATCAATCGAAACTTGAAGATTTTTGGCATAGCCATGACCATGGTCGATGCTCGCTCAAAACTCAGCCGACACGTCTGTGATGAAGTGAACCGAAAGATGCCAAATAAATTGTTCAAAACAACCGTTCGCAGACTGGTGAAGGTAGCTGAAGCCCCGTGGAGTGGAGCGCCAACAGTATTACTCAACAAACCAACGAACTCCGGTGCAGGAGCAGGCTCTCTCGAGTACTGGACACTTTCCAAAGAGTTCCACCAGCGGGTCATCGAGATGCGTCGTGAATTTGGTGTCAGTGAAGACCCCCGACTTCTTCTTGAGCGAAAAAACAGTTGAAGGGCTTGCCGCAACCTTCGGCTACTCGCCAAATCACCGTTTCAATGCCTCATCTCTTCGCGCAGGTTAAGTATGCTATAGAACAGAGGAGGTTCGGGATAGCCATGACAGGTGAAGGGATGACTTCGGTCAGCGTGAGTTACGAAGTACGCCGACAACTCAACACGATGCGTACAATGAGTGGACACAAGAGCGTCAATGAATTGCTCACAGACTTGGTCCGAGCTCACAAGATGAAAACCATGAACGGTGAAATTGAAACGCTACGTGAGCGCATGAAAGCGATTGCTGATGTTGAAGTTGAACATCTGGTAGACCGGCTTAATCTCTCACCATTCAAGGTTTGATTCACATGATGGAATGGCGCCCCAACGGTTACGAATTTGATGCAAAGAATCTGATTCGTGCTTTGTTCAGCGAGGATACCGATGAAGGGAAACTCCTCGAAGCTGCTGCATGTGGATACATCGAAATTTTTGCTGGCACGAATGCCTGGAACGGCGTACTTTGGCTCATTATGAACACCCTCAAGCAAGATGGAAAACCCGTCTATACCGGTGAAGAGCTGAAAGCCCTTCGTGAATCGTTACCCATCGTCTGGCGATAACGCAACCGCGCAGCCATCATTGGTTCTTGTCGAGCCATTCTTGACCGTACCATTTCCATTGATCCGTTGTCCAACCTTCTGGTAGTCCACCAGGCGGCAGTGGAGGGGCTTCAACGGGTGCTTCCATTACCGGCTCGGGTGAAGACGAGACTTCAACACCTGCAATAACTTCGAGGCTTCCCTCATCTCCATACAAGCTCGCTGCATCAATGGTTTGAATTTCCTCATTATCTTCACCGAATTCGTCTTGAATTTCAGAGAAGTCAAGACTTTCAATCTCATCGTCCCAAGAGGAATCAGAAACAATGCCACCCTGTGCAGAGAGCCCTGCAGTACCTTCCAATGCTTCGTTTTCTGCAGATTTGTTTTCGGTAGGAATAAAAGGTACACCGTACATCTTCACCAAGGCGTTGGTCTTCTTGCGCTTTACAACAAAACCAACCGCTAAAATCACGACTGTAAGAGCAAGGAAAGCCCCGCCGCCGACCATGACGACCTGTTGTACGGTATTGGAATCTACAGAATTGGTATCAAGAAGTCCTGCGTTTTTACTCGTGTTCCAAGCAGCGAAACTCAAATCAGTTTCTCCATCTTCTTTGTCCCGTGAAAGGTAGTTTTGGTACTCTTTGCTTCTCCAACCCTGGCATTCAAGAGACTGGTCATCAAAGTTCAGCAGACAATGGTCTTCTTCAGTTTGAATAAGTGGTCGAGTATCATCGTAATCGGAATTTGAACCAACGCCGTCGTTGTCGCCATCAAAGTGTTCGTTCGGATCAAGATCCATGTTTTGTGATTCAGTAACATCAACCCATCCATCGCCGTCTAAGTCTTCGCAGCCATACGATGGGACTTCCTTGAAACCGAATTCAGATGAAGAGTTCGCAATCCAGGCTTTGGTGGAAGTTCCGGCTTTCCAGTTGCAATCGTCAGCAAGTTCGCCTGTCAAGTTGTCACCGTAGCCGTCGCCATCGCCGTCGCGCCATTGTGATTTTTGCAGAGGAAGAGCATCTGCTCCTTGCGCAATGGTCCAATTTACGGTCGGATTGGACCAACCGTCTAAATCCGAATCAAGACATCCGAATCGGTCTTCCGTGGAAAAACCGTTTTCCAAAGGACAAGCATCGGGGGTAACTCCATTGGGGTTATCACCGAATCCGTCTTGGTCTGTATCCGACCATTGCGAAGGCTCATCCTTGAATTTGTCACCATCAAGTGCATTGGCGTTGTCACCGTATCCATCACCGTCTGTGTCGGACCACTGTTCGGCATTGGATGGGAAACTGTCGCCCTCAAATCCATTCGCATTATCGCCGTAGCCGTCGCCGTCTGCATCTTCCCATTGGGACGGTTCATTGGGGAATACATCGGCAAGGTATCCGTTTTGATTGTCTCCAAAACCATCGCCGTCGACATCAGACCATTGCGTAAATTCCAATGGGAATGCGTCAGTTTGGTCGGTAATTCCATCACCATCTGTATCGAGGTCGTACAAGCGGATTTTAGAAGAAAGAGAAAAGGAAGTGACAATGTAAAGTTCACCTGAAAACTCCTGAACCGAGCCGACAACGCGCCCAGTCGATGAGTACGTACTGCCTTCAGAGAAAGTTGAAACCTGGACATGGGTCAATTTACCGTTTTGTGTACCGATGTGGTAGGTGAGGTTATTGTATTCTTCAAGGGATACAATCGATTTACCGTGGCTGAGCGAAAGCGTTTCAACAGCCCATGAATTTGTGTCGTATCGGAACAACTTACCGTTCGAAGTTCCGACCAATAAATCTCCGTTATGGTCTTCAAGAACAGCATTGACAATCGCACTGGAGTCTGTAAGTGTGGTGATGCTAATTCCATCATTGCCAGCGATGTAGACTTTCGTGTCGTATGAGCCAAGAACAAGACGACCACCAGAGATGATTTCAAACGCATTCATACCGGATTGAATAACAGGAGAGTACACTCCGGTTGCACCAGAAGTATCGTACTCTTCCGCTCGGCGTCGTCCTGCAAAGAAGGCCAACCAAAGGTCACCTTCATCATCCCAATCAGCATCGTTAACAGGGTCACTGGTGGTGATGTTACGATTGGCTATTTGCAAATCCATATGTACGGTGTAAATACCGTTATCATGGCAAACGACGGTCAATTGCTGAGCGTCATCCAAACGAGCAGCGTTCGCATCAACGTTCAACTCAAGACTCCACTGGGGAAGAAGTATGCCGTTGCTAAAACTGTTCACCGTCAAATTGCCCGATGTATCAACGGTCAGAATAGAGCCATCGAACATTTCCTTCCAATATACAAAACTCGGTTCAGTTTCTTGAGTATACCCCGCATCAACAAGGTTCGAGCCCGTTGCTGCAACATGAGGGACGAACGCTGCAAGAGGCAGCATCAGTACCGCTACAAGAAGGACAATCGACCTCTTCATAGCAACCCCAGTACCTCAATCAATATGAAGCGTGCCCTTGGAGGCATCACGGGGTTTTTACTCGTCAGAATCAGCCTCTACTTCTTCCTCTTCATCTGAAGACGGTTTCGTGAGTTTCAACGGAGTGAGTTTCCGAACAGGTTTCAAGGTCGTTGTTGAAACGGTTTGAGGAACTTCACCGGCCTTCGATTGAGGAGGAGCTCCACGGGATTTCTTTGGAATCAACTGTGGAGGGCGTGCTGTCAATGTCGTTGTTTTAACCGGTTCAGGCGCTTCATGAGCCTGAAGAACTGCAGTGATTGGGCGCATAGTGGCTGTCATTTCAGGGCCGTCTTCACGTTCCTCGATCTCTTCTGTGATCGATTCAACAACCGTCTCTTCGATGATTGGCTCATCCGGTAGTGCTTCTGCTTCAACTTCCGGTTCAATCACAGGTTCACTCACTGGTTCAGGCACTTGCTCCATTTGAGTCTCTGCGAGTGGCGAAGTAATCGGCGAGAGTGGTTTACGGACCAACTTTTGAACAGGCTGAGGCAATTGCTGTGAAACTCCACCGCCAAGTGGGGCCTTGACAGGTTTAGCGAGCGGAACACCTGTTAGCGGTTGAAGCGGCTTTGAACTGGTCATTGGTGTTCTCATCCCGCCCAGGCCCATTCGAGATTGAGGCGCTTGTTGTTGACCTTCGAGAATGCCACGCATTGGTCGGCCTCCGCTTGAACCAAGTGCATCTGGGCGTGCGCCAAGTGCGGATGGATTCATTGTACTGCCAGTTTGTGCCGGGCCTTGTCCGGAGATTGATTGCATCCACATTTGGCGCTTTTCAGCTCGAGTATCGGTTGATTGAAGGTCTCGGAATTCAGATTCTCTGGTCTTCAAATCAGATTCTTCAGCATTAAGTTCGCCTTCGATTTGACCGGTGATTGCATCCCGCATCTTGTCCTCAGCCATATCTTTGAAAGCGTCCATTTTCTCACTTAGACTCTGTAAGCGAGTACGGATTTCTGCTCTCTTGAGGCCAAGTTGTGCCTCAATTTCTGCCCGAATGTGAGTTTCACGCTTTCGTACATCGATGAGTGCTTTGTTTCGCATAATTTCTTCACGCTTGTCGAGTTGTCGCTCTAATTGTGTAGCGACTTCTTCTTCCTTGCGCACCCGGAAGTTGTTGAGGCGTTCTTCCATTTCCACTTCCAGTTCAAGCGAAGTTTCCTCTTTGAGAAGGTCGAGGTCTGTTTCAAAGGTGAGTCTTTCGTTCCTTAGGCCGGCATCCACTTCGGACATAATCGCCTTTCGAGCAGATGCTTCCCGGGATTGGAACTCCAATTCCAAACGCTCGGACCAATCCGTTTTCTTCGAATTGTATTGATCTTCAAGTTGCTCACGTAGTTCTGCTTCCCGTTCGTAACGGAAGCGTGCGAGACGGTTCTGAATCTCTGCTTCACGAGCTGTTCTGTAACTGGTAAATTCTTCATCCATTCGAACTTCGAGTTCAGATTCTACATCGGATTTGAGCGAACGGGAGATGTCATCAATGGCTTTCGAGAAGGTAATGTCGTACTTTTCACGAAGCCTGGATTTACGGTCGGACAAGCGTTCTGAATGGCGAGCCTGTAATTGCTGCTCGATTTCGACACGAAGTTCATCACGTCGCCGAGCAAGAGCCAGTTCGACATCCTCTCGCATTCGTTCCTCTAAATCTTCAGTTTCCTTGCGCAATTGGCCTTCGAGTTCCATCTGTAATTGCTCTGCAATGTCTTCTTCAAGACGCAAACTACGACGTTCGTATTCTGCCTTGAGCCGTGCTTCACGTTGCTTGAGGCGAGAACGGAGTTGCTGTTCAAGGCGAGTGCGGATACCTCGTCGAAGTTGTTCTTCACGTTCAGCAAGGCGTGCTGCATGCCCTTCCTCAAGTCGTGATATTTCTGCAACTTCCATATCTTTGAAACGGTCTTCCATTTCAAGTTCGATGTTCGCTTCAATTTCTCGAACTCGGCGTTGAAGTTCTTGATTGTAGTCCATAGCCAAGCGTTCTTTTTGAATATCGAGTCTTTGGCGGTGTTCGTCTTGAAGTTGGGTCTCAATTTGTGCTTTGAGTTGGGCTTTGTGTTCTTCCAAACGACGGTCTTGCTCAACATCCAGTTTATCTTGAAGCGCCTCTAATTGTCTGTTGAGGCGCAGATCGAGTTCGCCACGCATTCTGGATTCTTCCCGAGCAAGTGAGTCGCGTTCCAATGTGCTGAGGTCACGCTCCATTTCTTCTCTCATTTCCTTTTCAAGCGAGTCGAGCGTGAGTTCATGCTGGACGGCCAAATCAGTTGCAAGCGCTTCTTGCATGGCTGATACGCGTTCGGTAATTGCTTGCTGTCGAATTCTACGTTCTCGACGCAGGTCTGCACGCAGGCGTTCTTCTTGCCGGAATCGTGCACTGGTCATCGTTGCTTGATCGAGGGTGGATGTAGCCGTCGAAGTGAACTGTGAACGCAGTGCTGAAAGGGAAACTTTGGAGGTATTTTCTCGCTTCTTGCGAGCCTCTTCGAGAGCATCGCCGTTGTTGCTTGCGCTCATTCCCATCGTATCCATCCAGTGCTTCATGGACATCTCATCATAGATAAGGAGCGCGACACGAACGCGAGGCTACAAGCCTATTTTTAGGGGTTCCTGACCTCCCCAAAGTGTTGGAAAGAAGAAAGAAAAAGTGGACTTTTACACTCAAATTTGGAAATGAATTCCAAGTAAAGATTCACTGTATTCCCATAGTTTACGAGCCATTTCTTCATCGGCAGCACGCGAGGTAATCTTCGCTTTTCCAGTCCACCCGCGGGCCTCCAACAGTCCAATTGGCCCCCAGTAACGATGTGCAATGGCGTCCGGTTCTGTTGCTGCATACAATGTAGGGGCAGCACCCTTAATCGGTTGAATGCCAAACAATGGATTGAGAATCCGCCAAGCCAAAGAATACCGTTGTAAATCGGTATTGGAGTAACCAGGATGGCTGCCAAACGACTCAATGTGTGAGCCTGCTGCCTTTAGGCGTCGGTCCAGTTCCAGAGCAAACAGTAAATTCGCCAATTTACTCTGCGAATACATTCCCCATTTGTTGTATTTTTTCTTCTCGCCGTTGATATCCTCAAGGTCGATAACACCCGACCAGTGAGCAATGCTGGAAAGGGTGACTATTCTCGGTTTTTCCGCTGCTGAAAGCAAAGGCATCATGTGTGAAGTCAATGCGAAATGACCGAAATGATTTGTGCCAATCTGTAATTCAAAACCGTCTTTTGTCGTTGATTGAGGAGGAATCATTACCCCTGCATTATTGATGAGTATGTCCACATGCTGATGCGATTTCTTTAATCTCGTTGCAAAAGCCTCAACATTGGAAAGGTCAGCTAAGTCCAATTCTTCTACAAAAATCTGAGCATGAGGTGAAGACTTGAGCATCTTTTCCCTCGCCGCTTCAGCCTTCTCGAGATTTCTGCATGCAAGAACAACATGAGCGCCTTTGTCAGCTAATATGAGTGCCACTTGGAAACCTATGCCCGTATTGGAACCGGTAACAACGGCGATTTTGCCACTTTGATGAGCCACGTCCTGGGCCTTCCACTTGATACCAATCTTCTTCATATTACGCCGTGAAGTGAACTGTAGTTAAACCGTGGTATCGTGCTTTACACCGTCTAAATCCTATTGAGTAGGGGTCTCATGAGGAATACAAGATAGTCACCAAATGAGAGATGTCCACCGTATCTTGCCCGTCATCATAGGACACTTCCAACTCGTGAACCAGAAAGGTATTGAAGTGCAAAGTGTACCAATCATCTGATTCTCCGTCATCAATTTGTGCGGTTTTCTGCTGACAGACATCATCGAGTTCATCAACGATATTCCAAGTCACCTGAACTGGTTGAGAACTGCTGTCTAGATTTTCGAGGAAACTGGGGTTTTCAACGGTTGATTGAATTTCAACCATTGTCGGATTTGGCCCACCGTTCACCGGTATGGGGTCGAAAATCAATGCCTTCGGGTTGCGGGTATTCGATTCGGTCCAATCGATCATCAAGTCTATTCGCAACGTGAGATTTATTCGTTGTTCGCCGCCGTTTGAATCAATTGCGTAGGCAAGAATGTTGTAGATTCCGTGGTTTTCAAAATTCATTTCTATTTGTGATTCGGTGCCAGCATCTACGGTTGTCGGAGATCTTCCATCCATAGGGTCGATTCCGAACGTGACCAGTGGGTGGTTCGAGGTGGTCTGTGAAAAGTCATACATCACCGAGATGTTCGTTACAGAAACCAATTCCCCGTTGGAATACGTCTCGACAAGAGTGGTGTTTTCGATATCAGCAACGACGTTAAGGGAAAGAGATGATTCCGACTGGTCGCCCGATAAACAGCCACTTAAGCTCGAAAAAAGAAGCAAAAGCAAAACCCACGAACACTTGCTTTGTCCCATGAGAGTTGCTGCACCGACTGATATAAAACGCCAACGAATCAAACGCATGGTTTGCTGATTGAAAAATTGCTTCTACAAAGAAAGAACTTCGTTTAGGCCCAAAAATCACAATTAGAAGTTATCCTTCGGACTCATCAAACCGAGAACGACGGTTTTGAAAATGGCCACTATGGCAAAAAGGGAAGCTGCAACAAGCGCAATCATCGCTCCACTTCCAGAATCGTGTTCTGCAGAAAAATACAGGCCGAGGAAAACGGCAGAAAGACCAAAGATTTGTGTCCAAATGAGGCAAGAACGGAAACTGCGACCAACCAATTGTGCCGTAGCAGCTGGCGTTACCAGTAACGCCGTGACAAGTAAAGCCCCAATCACTTGAACCATGCTCACAACTACAGCCGCAGTGATGATGCTGAACACAAGCCCAATCGCTCGAACTGGAAGCCCCTGAACGCGTGCAGCAAGCGGGTCAATGGTGGTCGAAAGCAAACCAGAATAGAGTGCCATAAGTGAAATGAGTGATAGAATCGTGATGGTGGCAATTAAATCAAGACTTTGCTCATCAATAAGAAGTAAACTACCGAACAGGTATCCTTCAATATCGCTTGTGATACCTCCACCAAATACGCGTAAAACAACCAGCCCCAGTGCCAGCATTCCGGTCAAGAATATCGCAATTGAAGCATCGCCTGTAAGCAATTCTCTGGTCTGCATTTCATGAATGATGATCGCCGAAATCACGCTGAATACCAATGCGTACCAGAGTGGTGATGAAGCACCTAATACTACGCCTACAGCCACACCACCAAAAGAAACGTGAGCTAAACCATCTCCAATAAGTGCAAGGTTTCGAATCAACAAAAACGAGCCGAGTACACCAGCAACCATTGTTACCAGTATTGCTGCAACAAGTGCACGTTGAAACATTTCCATAGTGAAGAAATATGGAAAAGTATCTCCCGGAACCATCGGTGCAATGAACTCGAGAATCGGAGAAACCAAGTCTAAAATCATCATACCGATTCCCATTATTCTTCCTCCTTTTTGGACAGTTCTGCGTTATCGGTTTCGATCATAATAGAATTCGAAATATTCGTTTCATGTTCATGCCCATGCACCGGCTCAATACCTCGCAGTCCAGCAAGACTTGTGAGGTCCGGGAACTCTTGAGTCGGTCCATCGAATCGTATCGATTCTTCGAGGTAAATCATACGATGGGCAGTCTGACGTATAGCAGCAAGGTCGTGTGATACCATGAGAATTGTCTTGTTTTCGTCGTGACAAAGTTTGTCGAGTAACTTCAACAATGAGTTGCGAGAGTTGCGGTCAATGCCTACAAGAGGTTCATCAAGCAAAATAAATTCTGCTTCGGATGCTAAAGCTCGGCCAATAACAGCACGCTGACGTTGCCCTCCAGAGAGTCGAGCGATGTCATGATCTCCAACACCTTCTAAACCGACCATTTCCATTGCCCTGTCGACCTTCTCTCGATGAATACTTCTTCTTCTCAAGAACATGTTCCTCGAGTTCAAAGTTCCAAGTTGAATAAGTTCTCGAACAGTGATTCGGACGTTCTTCGGCATCACTGCAGCAGCTTGAGAGACCCAACCAATTTTGCCAAGTATATTTCTGGACATCGGTTTATGGCCGTATATATCGATGGTTCCTTGCTGGGCTTTCAAAACACCGAGTATAGCAAGTAAAAGCGTTGATTTACCACTACCATTCGGCCCCACAAGGCCAATAAATTCACCTTTCTTTACTGCCAAATCGACTTTGTTGAGAACAACCTTGCCCGAACGGCTGACGGTCAAATCCTTGATGTCGAGGATTGATTCCGATTGTTTCATCACTTGACCGACCGCTAGAGGTTGCATATTAAGCACTACCATGTTGGGTGAGTTCTTTGCATTCAATTCGAACAATCAATCGGACTTTCATCACCATTCTTCGTCCTGATTCGATTGTCTTATCCAGAAAGATTCAAACAGCAAGTATCCGAAGAAGCAGACAAATACAGTACCCACAAAAAGAATTGGCAGTGCGTCTACATAATGCATTTCCTTCACCTCTATTTGAATCTAAGATTCGATTGTGAGACTGAATAATCTTCTGATCAGCAACCGATTCCGGCAACAAGGTTTTCCAAGTTCTTGGTCATCATGGTCATGTACGTGTCATCAGTATCACTTGGTGCCATTTCCATGGTGTAAAGGGTTTGAATCGATACGCCGGTTTCATCAACAATGCTTTGCACTGCTGATTGATCGGTGTATTCCTCTACAAACAGAACAGTGATTCCTTCTTCATTGATGAAGTCAACAACCTTTGCAACATCTTCAGGAGAAGGTTCTCCTTCAGGGTCAAGGCCGTGGACAGTCATGAATTGAATATCGTATTGTACTGCGATGTAGGAGTAGGCGTTGTGGTTAGCAGCCACGATCTTTTCTTGACCTTCAACCATACAAGCTCCACCTTCTCCGAAGGCAGTATCAAAAGCAACGTGAAGAGCAAGTAACTGTGTAGTGTAACTCGCAGCGTTTGCCTTGAAGACTTCCTCGCCAGCAGGGAAAGCAGCGGTTAGAGCGTCCTCAACGATGCTGGCTTGAGCCATGAAAGCAAGTGGGTTGAGCCAACTGTGTGGGTCGTAATCAAGATCCCCTTCTTCGCCAGCGTGGTCATCATGGTCATCGCCTTCTTCACCTGCGTGGTCGTCATGGCCTGCGTGGTCATCATGGCCTGCGTGGTCGTCATGGCCGCCTTCGCCGATTAGGATATGGAATTCTACATCCATTGGTAGAGCAAAGCCATAGTCACCTTCTGCTTGAATGTGAATGGTCATGTATCCAGCGTGGTGGTCACCCTCTTCGAGTTGTTCAATACTGTCGATAAGTTCACCGATTTCGGAGATGTTCAACAATTGGTCACCATCAGCATCTGATGCGTTGAACGCTTCCATAAGTTGTCCTTCGGTAAGTTCGACGTGGTCCTCATGGTCATCGTGATCATCATGGTCGCCTGGCCCGCTTGTTCCTGCGGTCCACATGAGGCCAGCAGCCTCGCAATCGGCTTCAGTTGTATAGGCTGGGTTGACTGTGTGGGTACTCATATCGTAGCATACCATGTCTGTACCGTGGCCGTCATCGTGTTCATCATGGTCGTCTTCCATCATTGTTGGGTCAGGCAAGAGGGACATGTTCGATGAGTTTGCCATCCAAGCGATGTGTTCGGATACAGATGCACCGGAGCCCAAAAGGTTACTGAAATTTTCACCAATCATAACTGAATCAATTCCATGTTCGCTTGACTCCCATGAGGGGGGGGTGGATGTGGAGTTCCAAAGCAGGAGTTGCCAGTACCATGAATAGTCATCAGGAGCATCGGTTCCGTTGATGCCGTTCAGGCTGGTACCGTAATCTGGATGGGTCGTGATGTTGACATTCATGTTACCATTCACCATCAAAGCAGCGTGCGTTAGGTTCCATCCTGTAGCGTTTTCTGGTAGAGCGTTGTGTTCGGCTTCGTACATTGCCATACTGTTGTCGGGGTACATGACAACAACGTTGTGGTGTTCCTCATGGTGCTCATCATGGTCATCATGGTCATCATGATAGCAATCCGAAAATTCATCCCAAGACATGTAACTGTCGTTGTTTGAATCGCAATCTTCGAGCGCTTGTTCTGGAGTCATGTGGTCTTCGTGACCGTCATGATCATCGTGGCCGTCATGTCCGTCTTCTTCCATCCACATGTGACCTGCTGCTTCACAGTCTGCCTCAGTGGTGTGGTTCGTGTTTTGATGCGTTGTTGTATCGTGACAATAATCGCCTTCGTGGTCATCGTGGTCGTCTTCTTCCATCCAGATGAATCCGCCTGCTTCACAGTCCTCTTCATTGTCGATGTCATTGTTGGAGTGGTCAGACATGTCATGGCAAACGCCGTGTCCTTCTTCGCCATGTTCGTCACCGTGCTCGTCTCCGTGCTCGTCTCCGTGGTCGTGGTGAGCGTGGCCGCCGAGCATCTTGAGAACTGCCATGGTGAAATCCATGGTGAAATCTTCAGCGTGTTCAGCATCGAATTCAAGGACATATTCTCCTTCTTCAAGGTGGAAGATGGAGATCATTGTGTCAGCAGGGCATCCTGCAGGGTTGGCAATGGTTTCTTCAGCCTCAACGTGGTTGTGGCCTTCGTGACCATCGCCATGATCGTCATGCTCATCTTCCTCACCAGCATGGACGTCATGACCATCCTCTGTGTGATTGTCTTCCTCACCGTGGTCATCGTGGTCATCGTGGTCATCCTCAGCAAAAGAAATGTTGTGTGCGACGAATTCAGCGTGGATTTCTACATCGTCAGCGTGTTCTTCTTCGTCAGCAAGTTCAACGGCTTCGTACGGCCCTTCGGAAAGAGTCTCGCACAAATTGGATACGAGGAGAGATTCATAGTCAAGTGTAGCCTCTCCATCTGGCATAGTGTGGACTTGAATTGCGGTAGGAGCGTCGCTACCAAGTGAATCGAGAGTTGCATCGACCCAAGGCTCGAGTCCCAATCCGTGGTAGAAGAAAACATCAGAGTTCTGCAATCGTATGAGATCTGAAGCTGATGGCTCAAAATCGTGGACTGGAATGTTGTCAAGACTCATGTATTCCATATCGACATGTTCGCCGGCAATTCCTTTCACGAGTTCTCCAATGTGGTATGTTGAAACCATGACGCTTCCCAACACGCCCAAAACGGTCGAATTGTTTCCATCCATTGTGGAATTTGTTCCATCATCCAAGAGGTCAGTGGCCTCTTCAATTGCTTCAATTTCTTCATCACCAAGACATCCAGCAAGACTTGAAAAAATCATAATTAGGCTAACGAAAACGACTCTCATACGGTTGTTGTTCATGCCGTGCGGTTTCCTATTAACTATTTAATGAAAACTAATAATTGGTGGTTACTGAATTATTATTCTCACATTCGCGAGCGATTGGCCCATTGGAAAACCCAAGAGGAAAGCAGATGATTCAGAAGGTGACCTTGAAACTCTTTGAACATGCAGGGCAATCGATTTGCCGTTCACCTGGCCTGCGTTTCATTCTCAATTGGCGTTCACATCCGGGACACGAAACTTCCACTCGTGGTATGTGAGGGGTGAGGGTGAAGTGTGTTGAGCACGAAGCGCAGCGTAAATGGGCCGGGCGCTTATCTACACCAGTCACGAGTACTTTACCGCATTCTGGGCAACCGATCTTCTCTTCACTCCACTTTCTACGGGTGACCGGATGATCGACACGTACACGGGCATCGCAGAGGGTACAAGTGAGTTCACCCAGTTCATTGGGAAGCAGACCGTCGCATTTGGGACAAGAGAGAGCAGGTGGTGAAATGCGTGATTCAACTGTCAGTTCTTCGCTCATACCTACCGCTCCAGTTCTCTCCTCTTGAGATGTTTGCTTCTACGTGTTGATTTTATTTTTTCTTCGCAATCAAAGCGATGCTGGCTGGAAGGAAATTCCAGGGGAGGTTCAGTTCAATACCGTGCTCTTGAGCAAGAAGTTCCAACACTCGCTTTGCACCGACTTGATCCCGGGAACCTTCGAGTTGAAGAATGTGAATTTCCCCGGCATCTGACACGGCTTCTGAAAGTGTGGCGGGAAGAGAATCATGATCTCCGACGCCGACTTCGACCGAAGCAGGCGCGGGTACAGAGGCAGAGTTGGAGCGGGATGTGAGTATCTCAGGTAGGTCAACGTGGGCCGTTTTTTTCCACCATCGTGCCCGTCCGACATCTCTGTGATTCTCTACCAAGCCTAAGGATGCGAGTTTTTTCAAGTGATGATAGAGGTTGTATCGTTCAACATCCACTTCTGTCTGCAGTTGCACCGTGCTCATCTCTTCAGTACCAGCAAGAGCGATGTACAGTGCTCTACGTGTAGGGTGGGCAAGTGCGGTGGTCACGGGGTCTGCGCGAACTCGAGCCATCTTCTCACCGTTGGCTGAGAGATGCTCCTAAGGTTTGAATATGCCGCGTGAAGCGACGAAGCGGAACATCACTGGGGCTGATACCGTAACTTGAGGAGTTTGAAGGCTTCTTTGGTGTCCACCCATAATGAGCTGAAGATTGAACGCAGGAGGGTTACTGCTCCTTCCCCTCCTGCAAGCCGTGCTCCGTTCAAGATGACAAGGATGACCGATGCTTCGTGAATAAGAACGCCAACCCACAACTCGTCATACAATTGAAGAATAACCGCAGCAACCAGCGCGAGAGTGATTCCAACTGAAATCAAAAGATTGCCTATGAGGATGCGTTGAGCACTTCGTGCTAAGTCGACCAAATCGGTAAGCATGAGAGGATTGTCACTCGGAATCAAAACATCCGCTGCCTCGAGGTTCACGGTCTCACCGGTGCCCACAGCGACGCCAACATCGGCCAGAGCCAATGCCGCAGCATCATTGAATCCATCTCCAACCATCATGGTGATGTGCGTTTTTGAACGGTTCCTTACCCAGTCTACTTTCTGTTCTGGAGAGAAACCGCCGTGTGCAGCAGATTCGGGTAAACCGACGTTCTTCGCAAAAGCGGAAACTGCAGATTGATGGTCTCCTGAGAGTATTTCCACATTAATCGAACGTTTCTTTAACGACGAAATCAATTCCTTGCTTCCGGCATGGGTATCATCGTGAATGAACGTAACCAAAGCAATCCCTTCTCCTCCTCGAACCAGTAAACTTGCCCCATGACCGTCAGCCTCAGCAGCAGCGTATGCAGTTTTCAAATCGTCAGGGACGCTTACCTTGAGCGATGCTGCACGGTCAAATCGAATGAACATCACTTCTTTTCCACCAACTATGCCCTTCACGCCCGCTTCAATGTCTGAAATCGCAGTGACCGGAGTTGGAACAATTTGTTCTTGTTTGAGGTAATCCATCACGGATAATGCATATGGGTGAGAAGAGCGGGCTTCGAGGCCACCTGCGAGTTTCAGCGCAGCAGAGCGTTGTTTACCTTTCGACATGATGACTTCGCCTAATCGAGGTTTACCAGAGGTCAGTGTTCCCGTTTTATCGAGGAGTATATGGTTGACTCGGGAGAGACGTTCAATCACATCGCCGCCTCGTGCTATAGCCCCGAAGTGGGCTGAGCGTGACAGAGCTGCAGCGTGCGGCACTGGAGTTGCCAAAAGCAAAGCGCAAGGACATGCAACAACCCATATCAACAGGATGATTTTCCAATTCTCGGGGAACATGAAATACCAAACAGCGACCGCTCCAAGAAGGACAACAGGGACCCATATCGCAGTGAAAAGTTCAATGCTGCTCTGCAACCGAGGGGGTTCTTCACGGAAGGTGTGAACTGCATCAATAAGTCCGGACAGGCGAGTATTATCGCCTACTGCAGTCACTCGTACGACAACGGGGCCGCGGGCAAGAACCAATCCGGCTTGTATCTCATCTCCGTTGGATACTTCGACTGGAACGGACTCTCCGGTCAAAGGTGCCTTGTCCAGTGAACCATGGCCATCAATAATTACCCCGTCAGCAGGAATGAGTTCTCCGCTTCGAATCTCGATGGAGTCGCCAATACGGATGAGTTCAATGGGAACGGTTTCATGCGAGGCTTCAGGGTCTGGAAGAGCGCAGCCATCAGCGCCGATAAGGGGGCCAGTAGCAGGGGCTGCCATCTGCAATGTAAAACCTGAGTTCACAAGTTCTGATGCATGCTTAGGTTTACTGCTTGTCAACTTTCGAGCAGTACGCGGTAAACGATCGAGGCCACCTTGCATGGCTTTGCGCGCTTTGACAAGGGCATCGCCTTCTAAATGTGCGGTAAAAGCGACCAAAATAGCAACAACAAGCGCCTCTTCCCACATTCCAAGAATGGCTGCCCCAATCACGGCAAGACTGGTGAGAACTTGGAAACCAAGTTGCTTGTTATGAATACTTGCAGCCGCTTCTTTGAACATTTGAGAACCGCCAATGGCCAAGCCAGGTAGAGCAAGCGCTGCAAGAACATATTCAGGTAGGCCAATGATTTCTCCGAGAAGAACCAAAATGAGAAGGGGAAGTGCAATGCCTCCACCAATCAATCGCCATTGGTCTGGACGGATACGGTTTGACTCGGCCTGAACGTAGCGTACAGGTGAACCGATAATCTCGGAAAGCGAAGCATCACGGATTTCGAAGATTTCTTTCGAAACTTCTGTAGCCAGTTGCAGGAGAATGCGTTCATCATCGGTAATTTCGATATCCAAAATACCGGGTTGTTGTTTGATAATTTTCATCAATTTACGCTGGTCAACTTCGTTTCGCTGAGCGACTTGGGAACTGCGAACGCCGACAATTTCATGGAAGGCAACATCGGGTGCGTGACCTAATGAACGGAGTACGGACGAGGCTTCGGACAACGAACCGTATTCAAGATCGACCTCGATGGTCACCTTTCCAGCCGTGGCGGAAACTTTCGTGGACTTCACTTGAGGGAGGAAATTCAAAGCGCGGGTGGCTTTACTTGCACAATCTGGACAATCCATCCCAAGCAAAGGCCAACTCACATCAAAAACTCCGGTTGCTTGAGTGACTATTGAAGCATCAAGAATCTCCGCATCAAGGACTTCAGGTTGCGATTTTTTGACGGACTTTCTCAAGGCACGTATCCGAGATTTGGGTGAATTCGGACCTAACACGGGTTCGGGAATAGCAGGTACCTCGTCATCGAACGAGAGAAAGACTTCGCTCTCTTCATTCGTAGACATATTTCACCCTCGGAGCGGTCTTAAATAATCTCTCGCTTTCTTTGCCATATAACCTCAACGAAAAAGAGGCGAAAATTGATGATGAACAGCACGCTGGCCGAATCATGGAATGGCTACCGAAGGACTGGACTCCAAAGTTCATCGCTGTTGATATTGACGGTACCATCACCGACGAAAAGAAGCAACTCAATACAAGGGCCCTGGATGCCCTCAAGCGACTTGAACAAAACGGTATTCCAGTCGTATTGGCTACCGGAAACGTTCGAGCCATTACCTATGGTCTGTGGAGATTTCTCAAACTCTCCGGTCCGATTTGTTGCGAAAACGGCGGTGTTCTTTGGCATCCGAGTTTCGATAAGCCACTGCTTCAAGCAGATGGAAACGAGGCAAGGCAAGCCGCTGAATGGCTTTCTACAGTGATGGATATTGACCCAGTGGGTATTGAATCCAACCAGTGGAGGGAAAGTGAGTGGTGTCTTAATCCAAACGAAGATCTCGAAGCAATTCAAACACATTTAGCCCAAAGCGAATGGTCGCACCTCACTGCACTTCGAACTGGATTCGCCATTCATCTCATGGAGCCGCATCTCTCCAAGGGCAACGGTCTAGAGATTTTGTTGAAACACATGGGGTGGTCGGCCGAGGACATGTTGTGTGTTGGAGATGCCCCCAATGACTTATCGATGTTTGAAACAGCCCGCTGGTCGGTTGCTGTGAAGGGCGCTTTTGAATCGGTATCGAAGGCCGCAGATGTCTGCTCCCCCCACATGCATGGAGATACCTTTGAACCTCTTGTTGATGCTATTTTGAAATCCCGGACAAAACGCTAAGCCCGCAGCAAAAAGCGTACATGCAGACCTGTATTGTTCAGTGGAGAAGTGCCGGGGGCAGGATTCGAACCTGCGAAGCTTTACGCAGAGGATCTTGAGTCCACCCCCTTTGACCGCTCGGGAACCCCGGCTTCTTGTTGGGCGTGGGACAATCTGTTTTTGACTATTCCTCTTGGGTTAACTCCACCAAATCTTTCGGGCGAGGAGGTGGAAGGCTACTGCGGTCCAGTGCAATGTGGACTTGTTCGGCAGTGAATTGATGAATTCGCTCTCGTCGTCGGAGAACAGACGCCACGAAAATTCCCCCAGAGAGCAAGACAACGAGCACTGCGAAGCCAAGCGCAGTCGTCGTCTGGCCACTGTTTTGGTCGTATTCGTCAACATTCGCCATCGAGACTGGAACATTTCCCGTATGGTTGACAATTTTGACCGTAAGGCCAAGTCGACCTGTTTTCCATGCTTCAACTTCCCACAAATGGTCAACCCAGGAGCCTCCTTCGATCCAACTCGTATTTGTCGCCAGAAGCGTACCTTCGTCGTCATAACATTCTACAGTCATGTTGCCTGGAAGAACGCCAATGTTCGATACCCGAACAAAGATGGAAATTTGTTCTCCAACTTTAGCGCGATACGGCGTCGCAACAATGTTTTCAAATTGAGGTTCAAACGCAATCCATCGGAAATTTGGCGTAATCGGTTCATTTTCAGTTCCAAATCCTGACAGAAGGTTTCCTGATGGGTCTTTACCACTGAACCAAACGACCAACTGGTCGTTCTTAGCGAGTAAGGATGCATTGGCCGGTTGCATGTTGACTTGAGATGAAAAGGTCGTAGTCATGCTGGTTTGGCTCAAATAATCGATCGATGATGACCCTTGAGAGCCATCGACTTGAGAGCCTGCACGGGTAAAATACCAATGCATCTGAACCGAGGAGCGGTTCATTCCAACCTCATCGTTCACCATGAGGATGACTTCCACATCATGCAAAGTATTCGAATCGATTTGGGATAAAATGCCAGGAGGGATTGAAAGACGAGGGGAATCGCTATCAAAGGTGATGTTGATTGTTTTGGACGGTGAAAAACTTTGGAAACCAACCACTTCTAATTCAAGTACTGCTTCCTGAAGTTTCACAATGTTCGGGTCAAGGTGAATGGACATCATGGCTTGTCCGGAGATGGAGAAATTGACGTTGGAATACGATGTTCGTTCTCCATCGCTCAATACGGCTTGAAGAAGTACATCGTCGGGCAAATACTCTGCTGCAATCGAAGTATTGGCGTGGTACAAACCTGTGCTCACAGAAAGCGTATCGTTCTTGTGAACCCAGATATTAAACTCCTCGACAGTACCATGCGGTAGAGTTTCATCACGAAGAACCAGAGCCCCCAACTCGAGTTGGCTGGAAAGTGTCCAGTCGAACACGGTCATGCGAGACAAACCGAGGCCGAGGTCTTGCCCTTCATCGTAAATTTTCAACGAGGGAGTACCTGTCATCGAAGAATCCAGAAGACTCCAAGCCATACGGAAATGGATGTCCACCTTCCATTCCGAAAGCAAAGGTTGTTTGGTCACATTGACGAGTGGTACTGTTTCGAAACAGTCTTGGTCGTATTCGACTTCATGGAAGCGCGGTTCGAACTTCACTGCGCAAACCTCGTTCTGATCACGGCCGAGCAGAGCAAACTCGATGAAATCAAACGATTCAATACCGTTTCCATCTGTAACGATGAAGGAGAAGCGATGTTCGTGGCCGGGCAATAATTGGGATTGAATCAAATCAAAGGAGACGGTTTCTGTGTCGATGGTGGTGTCGTACCGTTCTTGGACCTCAAATGTAGCAAGGTCGAATTGTTCACCAAATTGACCCCCGCCATCGAGTGAATTCCCCGCCAGGTCGAAACCTTTGATGACAACGCTCGCTTTTCCTGAAGATTGGCCGGCCGGCAAAATCTGCTGCCATGACAGCAGTGGAAGATCAATCTCTGCCGAGGTCAAACCCGAATTGAACGTTATCGTTTGAACGGCATATTCGTTCTCCTCCATTATACCATTCTTGTTCGTATCGTGACTTGATTCCAACCACGAATAGAACTGCAATGAATTGGACAGCCCTTCGGGATCTTCAAGGGTCAAACGCAATGCTACATCTTGTTGCGCTGTCCAGATATGTCCGTCCGCTGAAACATAATCACCCGATTCAAGAGCTTCAATCGAAAGGGTTGAAGGACGAACTTTATCGAATA
>Ga0209602_1000005_pt1 | contig 153037 bp, 157 predicted proteins | sample COGITO_mtgs_1205_3_FD_184810 | JGI IMG/M metagenome (GOLD analysis project Ga0209602, IMG submission 184810) | Pelagic marine microbial communities from North Sea - COGITO_mtgs_120524 (SPAdes) (version 2) | ecosystem: Environmental > Aquatic > Marine > Epipelagic ...
GCTTATGCCTGGCGGCCATAGCGAGTTGGTCCCACCTGATTCCATCCCGAACTCAGAAGTGAAACGACTTAGCGCCGATGATAGTGTGGGAGTTCCCATGTGAAAGTAGGTCACTGCCAGGCTTTTAAATAACAAAAAGGCCCATCTCATTGAGATGGGCCTTTTTGTTTTATGTCAGTTTAATGGTGAGCGGTGAATAAAGTAGGTCGCATTAGTAAGCATTTAATTATTCACCGACGGCTCAAAATCCAACGTTCCTCAATACTAAAAAAACCATTAGTGAAGGTAATGATGTCTAAATGTAATGTATTTTGATCAAACAGAACCTTATAGATGGTTTCGACCAAAACAGTACCACGAGAAAATTGAAGATTTTGATAACTTTTTTCAGTTAAGATTAAAATATCTGGGCCGTTAGATAGGAAACTATCTATATCACGTCGTTCAAATATTCTTCTCTGGTAAGTAACTTTTTTATTTTGTTCTCGAAAGTCTAAATCAGCATGTAGATTTAACCGCTTTTTACTATGTGATTTAATCTCTAATCTGACTGTTGAACTATCAACTAGCTTTATGGGGTGTTCGACTGTGCCTTTGCATTCTATTTGCACCAACTCTCCACGCCAATCCCCGGACAACCTTTTACTTAATGACTTTAATTCAGGTTCTTGTTCATCATTTAAAGTATAGGATCGTTTTTCGATCTCGTAATAAGCTTCGCCAGTTATTTGTTCCCCGCATGATGGGTTTGCCATGCTTTATCTGAATAGATAAAGAGGAATATTGTCATAAAAGCAGTTAGGGAAGGCTGTCGACACATTATTTTATCCTCATGAAGGGACAGGTTATGGCTTTATATTTAATATGGACTATATCTGATATCGCTTTGTTTGGCTAAATAATCATTAATGTTAAATAGTCTAAGAATATTTTAAGTTTAATGTAGATTTCACTTTATTTTATTGTTATAGTGACAGACATTCTGAAAACCCCTCCTATTTAAAGTTAATTGCACCTATTGCGTGCCCAATAATACATCTTTATAAAAAAATCCCATTTTAGGTAATACATGAATCTAACTGATCTAAAAAAGCAGTCTGCTGCTCAATTGATGGAACTTGCCATCTCAATGAAGCTTGAAGGCTTAGCGCGTAACCGCAAACAAGATTTAATTTTCGCCATTGTGAAAGAACATGCCAAAAATGGTGATGATGTTTACACAGAAGGTGCATTAGAATTATTACCAGATGGTTTTGGTTTCTTACGATCTCCTGAAGACTCATATGTTGCAGGGCCAGATGATATCTATGTTTCGCCAAGTCAAATCAGACGTTTTCATTTAAGAACCGGTGATACCTTAAAAGGCAAGGTGAGGGCACCTAAAGACAGCGAACGTTACTTTGCTTTGATTAAAGTTGAAGAAATTAACTTCGAGAAACCTGAAAACACTAAAAATAAAGTGCCTTTTGAAAATTTAACCCCGTTATTTCCTAATGAGCGTTTTACATTAGAACGAGGCAATGGCAGTACAGAAGATTTAACGCCTAGAATTGTTGACTTGGCATCACCGATTGGTAAAGGGCAACGTGCTTTGATTGTTGCACCACCGAAAACAGGTAAAACTATGATTTTGCAATCTATTGCACAATCAATCACAGCTAATCATCCGGACAGTTATTTAATTGTTCTTTTAATTGATGAGCGACCTGAAGAGGTGACTGAAATGCAACGTTCTGTCAAAGGTGAGGTGGTTTCAAGTACTTTTGATGAGCCAGCTTCACGTCATGTACAAGTGGCTGAGATGGTCATTGAAAAAGCCAAGCGTCTAGTCGAACATAAGCACGATGTTATCATCTTACTCGATTCTATTACGCGTTTAGCTCGTGCCTACAACACAGTTGCGCCATCATCAGGTAAGGTTTTAACGGGTGGTGTCGATGCGAATGCATTACAAAGACCAAAACGATTCTTTGGTGCGGCACGTAATATTGAAGAGGGTGGTAGCCTGTCGATTATCGCGACAGCACTAGTCGAAACCGGTTCTCGTATGGATGAAGTTATCTTTGAAGAGTTCAAAGGTACCGGTAATATGGAACTACAACTTGAACGTAAGTTGGCTGATCGTCGTATTTATCCAGCAATCAATGTGACACGCTCAGGTACACGCCGAGAAGAATTGTTAACCAATGATGGTGATTTACATAAATTATGGGTATTGCGTAAGATTTTAGCGCCAATGGAACCCGTCGATGCGATGGAATTCTTGATGGATCGTCTAAAAGCGACCAAAACCAATGCAGAGTTCTTCGACTCGATGAAGCAGGGTTGATAGAACGAGATAGACAAAATGACCATCTGCCGGCGCTCTTTGTTATGGGCCCGACGGCTGCGGGCAAAACAGACTTAGCTTTAAAGTTAGCTTCACAATACCCCGTTGAAATTATCAGTGTTGATTCTGCGTTGGTTTATCGCGGTATGGATATAGGCACAGCCAAACCAGAACCAGCAATACTGGCCCAATTTCCACATCATTTAGTGAATATCATTGAACCGACAGAACATTACTCTGTTGGCGACTTTAGGCGTGATGCATTAGCCTTAATGGCAGACATTACTCATCGCGGTAAAATCCCATTACTGGTCGGTGGCACAATGCTGTACTTCAAGGCATTGCAACAAGGCTTAGCGGAACTTCCTGAAGCAGATTTAGCCATTCGAGCCCGTTTAGATCAACTAATATCAGAATTTGGTTTGAAGTATTTACATGATCGTCTCAAGCAAGTTGATCCCACCTCTGCAAAGCGAATTCATCAAAATGATCCGCAACGCCTGCAACGTGCATTAGAAGTGTTTGAAATAACAGGAAAATCACTCACAGAGCTGACGCAATCTGCAGAACCAGAAATGCCTTATCAGGTTATTAAAATGATATTGAGCCCGTTTGATAGAAGCGTATTACATGATCGCATTGTTAAACGTTATCAAACAATGATGACAAACGGTTTTTTGAATGAAGTGAAAGCACTACATGAGCGTGGTGACTGTCACGCTACACTTCCTGCAATTCGTGCCGTTGGCTACCGCCAAATGTGGCAACATTTGTCAGGTGATTACGATCTTGAGACAGCAATAGAAAAAGCCATCATAGCAACCAGACAAATGGCAAAGAGGCAGCTAACTTGGCTAAGAGCACAAGATGATGGGATCTGGTTTGATACAGGACAAGGCTTACCGATGGCACAGATTATTACTTTTTTAACTGATCAAATGCCCAAATTAAATAATTAAAGCTTGACGGTTTACTTTGTCCATCTAGAATGGTGTAATAAACCACATATTTTATACGGGTTAACAAAAAGAATAAGCTGGAGAAAAAAACATGACAAAAGTACAATCATTACAAGATCCTTTTTTGAATGCATTAAGACGAGATAACACGGCAGTATCGATTTATTTGGTCAATGGGATTAAACTACAAGGACAAATTGATTCGTTCGATCAGTTTGTCATATTACTAAAGAACACGGTCAATCAGATGGTTTATAAACATGCCATTTCAACCATTGTGCCAGCTCATAATGTAACGATCGAAGAAGACTGAGGAGTAGTGATTGTTTGATCGTCCAGACAGTAATGCAGCATTTAATACATCGAAAACAAAAGAAGCCGTTGTCTTAGTACACCTTAATTTTAACGATCGGAACTTTGACGAATCAGAACAAGAGTTTATCGAACTTGTTAACTCCACCGGTGCGGCAGTCGCGACCATTATTCATGGTAAACGTCGGGCACCGGATAGCAAGCTTTTTGCCGGATCAGGGAAAGTACAAGAAATCAGAGAACACGTCATCGAAAATGATGCTACAGTGGTTATTTTCAACCATGAATTGTCGCCCAGTCAAGAACGTAATTTAGAAGCCGAACTACATTGTCGAGTGATTGCCAGAACAGGTTTGATCCTCGATATCTTTGCACGCAGAGCACGCTCTCACGAAGGTAAGCTGCAAGTTGAATTGGCTCAGCTCAAACATCTCTCAACGCGTTTAGTCCGAGGTTGGACGCATTTAGAAAGACAAAAGGGTGGTATTGGCTTACGTGGTCCCGGTGAAACACAGCTAGAAACCGATAGACGGTTATTGGGCCAACGGATTAAAACACTTAAAAAACAATTGACCAAAGTCCGCTCTCAGCGTGAACAAGGCCGTCGTTCGAGGCAGCGTGCAGATATCCCTGTCGTGTCATTAGTCGGTTACACTAATATGGGAAAATCGACACTGTTTAACAGAATGACAACCTCAGATGTTTATGCTGATGATCGTCTGTTTGCGACCTTAGACCCAACACTTCGCCGTTTAAAATTAATGGAAACCCAAGCATTAATCATGGCTGACACTGTAGGGTTCATTAGAAAACTACCACATGACCTAGTCGAATCTTTTAGTTCAACATTAGAAGAAACCCGCAGCGCTGCTTTATTACTTCATGTAGTGGAAGCAGGATCATCAGAGCGGGAACAACTGATGGAACACGTCAATGATGTTTTACATGAAATAGAGGCAGATGAAGTGCCCCAAGTCATTGTCTGCACTAAAATTGATCAAACAGATGACCATGAGGCAAGAATAGATCGTGGTCAAGATGGCAAGATTTGGCGTGTTTGGCTCTCAGCCCACAGTGGGGAGGGGCTCGATTTGCTAAGGCAAGTATTGCAAGAGTATTTCCCTGAACAACTTCAGTATATGCTGGAAGATTAAATCATATAGCGATAAAATCGTGTTTGTCGTCAAAGAAAGATACTTTTAAGCGAAGTAACTGTTAGCAATCTGAGATAATCGAGAAGTTGGCTAGTCTGGTGCAAACTAAATCATTTTGCTATCAATGCACTATAAATCGAACTTTCATCCCCAATTTATAGACATATTTGTGTAATAGGCCGCTTATACAGCGAATCAACGGTTCCCTATTGCCCAGTATGTCCGTAAAATAGAACATGTCAAAATTTTTTAATCTTTAAATTTCTTCTGCTTGGAGTGCTAAATGGCTTGGAACGAACCTGGTAAAGGTGAAAAAGATCCATGGGGTAACCGTGACGACAAAGGTCCACCGGATATCGATGAAGTAATACAAAAAATGCAACGTAAGCTCGGTGATTTATTTGGTGGTGGTAGTTCATCAAGTGATGGCGGCGACACATCAAATGGCAACTCAATCGGTTTTGGGCTGATATTATTAATTGCTTTTATTGTTTGGGCTTTTTCAGGCATCTATATCATCGATCCAGCTGAACGTGGTGTGGTATTGCAGTTTGGTAAGTATAAAGAGACAACGTTACCTGGCCCGCACTGGCATATTCCTTTTCCAATCGAAAAGGTTGAAATTGTGAATGTTGATAAAAGTAGAACGGCTGAAATTGGTTTTCGTAAAACAGTAGGAGGCCGTTCAGGCACAGTACCATCAGAAGCTTTGATGCTGACTCAAGATGAAAATATTGTTGAAATGAAAGTGGAAATTCAATATTTAATTGAAGATCCGGCAGCATTTTTATTCAATGTTGAAAATCCAGTATTAACCTTACAACAAATGACAGAAAGTGCTGTGCGCGAAGTAGTTGGTCAAACTACGTTGGATGAAGTCCTAACAACGGGCCGCCAAGTTATCGCTATCGAAGCAGAGAAAGTACTACAATCTCTATTGAATGATTACGGCACTGGACTGTTAGTCACGAGCTTTAATATTCCTGATGCGCAAGCACCTGCTCAAGTACAAGCTGCTTTTGCTGATGTTGTAAAAGCAACCGCAGATAAAGAAAGAATGAAAAACGAAGCGCAAGCCTATGCTAATGACATTGTGCCAAAAGCACGTGGTGCGGCTTTCCGAGTCATCCAAGAAGCAGAAGCATATAAAAGTCAGATATTAGCTAAAGCACAGGGTGAAACGAGTCGATTTTTACAAGTGATGACCGAGTTCGAAAAAGCACCCAAAATAACACGTGAACGTCTCTATTTAGACACGATGGAGTCGGTGTATAGCAATAGCCAGAAGGTTATGGTTGATGTATCAAAAGACAGTAGTAACGTTTTGTATCTTCCTTTAGATAAGATGCGCGGTGGTGGCAGCAGCAGTAATTCACCTTCTACTCGTCTTGATTATAAAAATCTAAGCACTTATCCGACATCAAGTAATGATGGCAATTCCAGGATGACACCAGAAAATGTGCGCAGCAGAGGAGGACGTTAAGATGTCTACACGTACGAATTTTTACATTTTCCTTGCCGTACTGCTTTTTATCGTGGCCAGTATGTCGATTTTTTACGTAGATCAACGTGAACGTGCTTTGTTGCTGCGGTTCGGGCAAATTGAAAAAGCAGATTATGAACCGGGTATCTATTTCAAGGTGCCTGCTTTTGACGATGTTAAACGTTTTGATGCCCGCGTACTAACGCTTGACGTAAAACCTGAGCAATACATCACGCGCGGTAAAGAAAAGTTATTAGTTGATTCATTTATTTTGTGGAAAATTGCAGATGTCGCAACTTACTACACAGCGATGGGTGGCGATAAGCGACGAGCGGGATCACGTATTTTCAATATTGTAAACAATGCTTTACGTGATGAGTTTGCAAACCGCTCAGTGCAAGATGTCGTTGCAGGTGATCGGACAGCAATGATTGATGAAATCTTAACGAATACGACTGACGCTGTAAAAGCATTGGGAATTGAATTGGTTAATGTACGTATTAAACGTATTGATTTCCCGAGTGAGATTAATGACCAAGTCTTTGCCAGAATGAATTCTGAGCGCGAACGGATTGCTAAAGAAACGCGTGCGGAAGGGTCTGAAGAGGCTGAAAAAATTCGTTCAAATGCGGATCGCCAGCGTACCATTCTTATTGCTGATTCGAACCGTGAATCTGAAGAACTACGTGGTAACGGAGATGCTTTAGCAACAGAAACGTATGCGAAGGCTTATGAGCAAAATAGTGAGTTTTACTCGTTATACCGTCGATTGACTGCCTATAAAAATATTTTCAATGGTGACGATATGCTAGTAATTGAGCCGAAGGGTGAATTCTTTAATCGTTTTGATAGCACAATAAAGAAATAGGCAGTGACGGAAACATTGCTTGAAAGCCTGTTCATTGCAACAGCGCTGATGTTGGTAATTGAAGGCATTATGCCGTTTATCAACCCTGCTGTGTTTCGTCGTTCACTACTACAGATGATAAGTATGAGTGACCGAACTTTGAGAAGCATAGGCTTATTTAGTATGTGCTTTGGTTTGGCCTTACTATATTGGGTACACTGAATTAAATGACTTTGACACAACGTTGGTTATTGCCAGAAGGCATAGACGAAGTCGCGCCTGAAGATGCGGCTCGTTTAGAACAACTTCGCCGAGAATTGATAGATAGGCTGCAATGTTGGGGTTACCAATTGGTGACACCGCCATTGGTTGAATACCTCGATGCCTTATTAACAGGGCCAGCAAAAATGCTGGAACTACAGACATTCAAGCTGATTGATGAAATGTCAGGTCGTCTATTGGGTATTCGAGCAGATATGACGCCTCAAGTGGCGCGTATTGCAGCGCATAAACTGCGTAATAAGCAAGAAGTCTTACGTTTATGTTATATCGGTAATGTGTTGAAAACATTACCCGTTTGCCAAGGTACCTCACGAAACCCAACCCAACTGGGTGCTGAAATATACGGCCATACCGGTGCTGAAAGCGATATGGAAATATTGCAGCTGATGATCGAAGCACTGACGATTATTGGTTTTGATAACAAGATTGTCTTAGATATTGGTCATGTCGGCGTTTTCCGCGGTCTTGCTGAGCAAGCAAACTTAACAGCGGAGCAAGAACACGCTTTATTTGTTGCACTACAACGTAAAGCACTCCCTGAAATTGCAGAATTATTAACGCAATATCAACTCGATGCAAACAGCCATGACATGTTATTGGCCTTAGCCGAATTGAATGGGGGGACTGATGTACTGGCCAAGGCGCAAAAGATCTTAGCGAAAGCACCTGCTAAAGTCCTTAGCGCTTTAGACGCCTTACAAACAGTGTCAAACATGGCAGAAAAAAGATTGCCAGCAGTGGCTATTAACTTCGATTTGTCTGAGTTGCGTGGCTACGACTACCACACAGGAATGGTCTTTGCCGCTTATCAAGCAGGCTCAGCTCATGCTTTAGCGATGGGTGGCCGTTATGATGGGATTGGCGAAGATTTTGGTCACTCACAACCGGCAACAGGCTTTAGTCTAGATTTAAAAGAAATGGTAGCAAATAGCCGTGCTGCATCAGAGCAAAAACAGGCTATTTCAGTGGTTTGGCAAGATGATCTTGCACAACACAAGATGGTCGAACAACTACGTTCAGAAGGCGAGATTGTCGTTTACCAGCTTTCGGATACTGAAGTGACAGCAAATAAAACATTAGTAAAACAAGATAATAACTGGACAGTGGTTGAAACAGGAACGAACAGTCGTGGCTAAGAATATTGTAGTAATCGGGTCTCAATGGGGTGATGAAGGTAAAGGCAAGTTAGTTGATTTACTGACAGATAATGTCTCTGCCGTTGTCCGTTTCCAAGGTGGTCATAATGCAGGCCACACTCTCGTCATTGACGGTAAAAAAACAGTTTTACACTTGATACCATCCGGTATTTTACGCGAACACGTTCAGTGCTTAATTGGTAATGGTGTTGTGTTGTGTCCAGAAGCCTTACTAAAAGAAATGAACGAACTCGAAGGTAACGGAGTTCCCGTTCACGACCGTTTAAAAATCAGCGCTGCTTGCCCGTTAATATTGCCTTATCACGTCGCGCTAGACCAAGCACGTGAAAGACGTCGCGGTAAATCAGCGATTGGTACAACGGGCCGAGGTATTGGGCCGGCATACGAAGATAAAGTCGCCCGTCGTGGCTTGCGTTTAGGCGACTTAACTGATGAAGCGTCTTTTGCTGCTAAGCTTGAAGAAGTCATGGCTTTCCATAACTTCTCACTCATTAACTATTACCAATCTTCGCCAGTGAATTTTGAGCAAGTTCGAGATGAGACGTTGGCAATGCGTGATGTGTTATTGCCCTTAATTGCCGATATTCCACATATGCTAGAGCAATACTCAAAAGTAGGCGATAACGTCATGTTCGAAGGTGCCCAAGGGGCATTATTAGATATTGATCACGGGACTTACCCTTATGTCACGTCATCAAATACCACTGCCGGCGGAAGTGCAACCGGTGCCGGTGTTGGCCCTTGTCATATTGACTATGTACTCGGCATTACCAAAGCCTATGCAACGCGTGTTGGTGCAGGGCCGTTTCCTTCTGAATTATTAGATGCTGATGGGTCAGTCAACGAAATTGGCCAATATTTAGCTGATAAAGGCCATGAAGTTGGCGCAACGACCGGTCGTGGACGTCGATGTGGTTGGTTAGATATGGTGGCTTTGAACCGCGCTTGCTGGGTGAGCAGCGTAACAGGACTGTGTTTAACCAAACTAGACGTATTGGATGGATTGGAAACGATTCGTTTATGTGTATCTTATGAACGTGATGGTCAAGCAGTCGTTGTATTGCCACTCAGTGCGGATGAGTTTGAAGGCTGTGAGCCAGTGTATATTGAGTTGCCAGGCTGGACGGAAACCACGTTGGGCGTGACCAATTTTGATGAGCTGCCAGCTAATGCAAAGGCGTATATTCAAAAAGTAGAAAGCTTAGCGGGTGTCCCCATTGATATTATCTCTACTGGCCCAGATCGTAACGAAACCATTGTTCAACGCGATTTATTTAGTCTCTAATGAATCGGATTTTACACCGGCATAAAGTGCAGAATAATCGGTATCGACTAAGCCTTTAGCCAGTGTGTGTTCCAGTAAGGTAGAAATACCTTCTAAAGCACTCGTATCTAGGGTCAGTTGCTTGGCAACATCTAAGAATAATTTTGTATCCTTAGCAAGGTGTTTTGTTGGGAAGTTAGGGTTTGTAAAATCACCCGACAACATACGATCTAATTTCTTATCAAACGTCGGGGCATAGAGCGCACTATCACGTACCACCGACATGAACTGCTCAACATCAACACCTTCCTTTTCAACCAAAGCTAAACTTAATGCAAAACTTGAAGTTAATCCAGCAATCAATTGATTCATAGCAAGTTTTACGGTAGAGCCTTGGCCTATATTACCAAAGTGTTTGGGGGAGGTTCCGATAAGGCTAAGTAGGGGTAAAGCTGCGTCAAAAACAGCTTGTTCTCCAGCTGCTATTAAGATTAATGATCCGGCGCGTGCCTCTGGCAAGCTACCGAGAACCGGACATTCTAGATATTGCCCACCCGACGCGGTTAGACGATCAGCAAGAGCACGTGATTCATTTGGGGCGATAGTCCCCATTTGAATAAGTATTTTTCCGTTGAAACAATCAGGTTCGATAGTATCTAAGACTGAATTAATTGCCATGGTATCGCTTAAAAATAACAAACATATCTCGCTGTCAGATACCGCCTGTTGCGCAGAAGCAGCGACCAATGCTCCTTGTTGTGCCAGTTTAAACGTTTTATCTGGGTGTCGATTGTAAACAACAAGACGTTGTTGCTGATCTAATAACCGCTCTCCTAATGCTTGCCCCATCAGGCCAATCCCAATAATCGATACCGTCATCGCTTTTATTTTCCATTAATACGTTGATAAAACCGCTAGTGTGCCATAGATGAACAGCAAAGAGATAAGTTAGAATAGTGCATTATTTTACTGTAGAAGCAGGGGAAGTCTGTGTACAAGAAAAACATGACCATCGCTGGTTTCGATGATGAACTATTTGCTGCGATTGAGTCTGAAAATCAACGCCAAGAAGATCATATTGAGCTTATCGCATCAGAGAATTACACCAGCCCACGTGTAATGGCAGCACAAGGTTCACAATTAACCAATAAATATGCAGAAGGTTACCCCGGTAAACGCTACTACGGCGGCTGTGAATATGTTGATACAGCAGAACAATTAGCCATTGATCGCGCTAAGACATTATTTGGCGCCGATTATGCCAATGTACAACCGCATTCTGGTTCACAAGCCAATGCAGCTGTTTACCTCGCTTTATTACAACCAGGCGATACGATTTTAGGCATGAGCTTAGCACATGGTGGCCATTTGACACATGGCTCTAAAGTGAGTGCATCAGGCAAGATTTATAACTCTGTGTCTTATGGCATTAATACTGAAACTGGCGAAATTGATTACGATGAAGTTGCTGCCTTAGCGAAAGAACATCAACCTAAAATGGTTGTGGCTGGTTTTTCAGCCTATTCGCGTGTGATTGATTGGCAACGTTTCAGAGATATTGCTGATTCAGTCGGTGCTTTCTTGTTAGTAGACATGGCGCATGTGGCTGGTTTGGTAGCAGCAGGCCTGTATCCAAACCCAGTACAAATCGCTGATGTGACAACGACAACGACACATAAAACATTACGCGGCCCCCGTGGTGGACTGATCTTAGCCAAGGCCAATGCCGACGTTGAGAAAAAATTAAACTCAGCCGTTTTTCCAGGTTTCCAAGGCGGCCCTTTGATGCATGTCATTGCAGCAAAAGCAGTGTCTTTCAAAGAAGCGATGTTGCCAGAGTTTAAAACGTATCAGCAACAAGTGATCAAGAACGCCCAAGCCATGGCCGATGTTTTTATGGCGCGAGGTTATGACGTTGTGTCAAAAGGTACCGATGATCATTTATTTTTAGTCAGCTTTATTGAGGCAGGCTTAACCGGTAAAGATGTCGATGCTTGGCTGGGCAATGCGTTTATTACAGTGAATAAAAACGCCGTGCCGAATGATCCGCAATCGCCATTTGTTACCTCTGGTATCCGTGTTGGTACGCCAGCTGTGACAACGCGTGGTTTCAATGAGCAAGACTGTAAAGAATTAGCAGGATGGATGTGTGACATCATCGGCAGTGGCGGCGATGAAACAGCGGTTGAAACAATCAGAGATAAAGTCAAAGCTATTTGCCAAACTTACCCTGTTTACTCATAATCATAACTTCAACAATAAAGTCAGAGTCTATGGCTTACGAAAGGCGGCTTAATCATCTTTTTAGCCGTTAATTTAGCTAGATATGCTGTTTGTGCAATTGTGTACATTCGGAATCAAGGATTGTAGTGTATGCGTTGTCCCTTTTGTGGTGCTGATGACTCAAAGGTAATCGATTCTCGTTTGTCTGCTGAAGCAGATTCGATTCGCCGTCGTCGTGCGTGCACAGAATGTAATGAACGCTTTACGACCTATGAAACAGCAGAGTTGACGTTACCACGATTAATTAAGCGTGATGCGTCTCGCGCCTTATTTGATGAAGATAAACTTAGGGGTGGCTTCCTAAGAGCATTAGAAAAGCGGCCGGTGAGCATTGATGCCGTTGATAGTGCTGTCAAAGGGATTATCCATCGATTAAGAGCGACCGGTGAAAGAGAAGTGGCCAGCCGTCTAGTCGGCGATTGGGTTATGGACGCACTACGTGAATTAGATGAAGTCGCTTATGTACGTTTTGCATCGGTGTATCGCAGCTTCCAAGACGTCAATGCCTTTCGTGAAGAAATTGAACGAATGGAAAGTACATCAGAACCGGCGGAAAAGGATTAAAACGACATGCTAAGAGTCATTGTTTTTTGTGATATTTGTAACCCGCAAGGGATCCGTTATATAGAACAACAACGCAATTCTGAACGCGGAGACGAAGGTGGTAGAAGAATCACCGATGGCCGATCTTGGTACGAAGGGTCATTGACAGAAGCGGAACAAATTGGCTGGATAATGGATGGTGATAAACACCTTTTTCCAAAATGTGAAGCACGCCAAAACGAAAGCTAATGTCTCATGAATCGATGATGGCCCATGCGCTGGTATTAGCAGAGCGCGGGCTTTATACCACAGCGCCTAATCCTCGTGTCGGCTGTGTCATTGTAAAAGATGGCCATATCATTGCCGAAGGGTGGCATCAGAAAGCAGGCCAGCCCCATGCCGAAATCAACGCGCTTAATCAGCTTGATGAGCGAGCAGCCCGAGGTACAGATTGTTATATTACATTAGAACCTTGCAGCCATATTGGCCGAACATCGCCTTGTGCTGATGCGTTAATTAAAGCCGGTATCAGGCGAGCTTATATCGCCATGGTTGACCCTAATCCCTTAGTGGCAGGTCAAGGTGTCAAAAAATTACAGCAAGCCGGAATCGAAGTTACAACCGGTGTATTAGAACAGCAAGCTAAGAATTTAAACCGTGGTTTTTGTCAGCGTATGCGACAAGGCAGACCTTATATCCGTAGTAAAATAGCAATGAGCCTTGATGGCCGAACAGCAATGGCATCAGGTGAAAGCCAATGGATTACCGGGCCGGATGCACGACAAGATGTTCAAAAACTCAGGGCACAAAGTGGTGCGATTGTCACAGGCATTGGCACGGTATTGGCGGACGATCCGCAAATGACGGTACGACCAGAACAATGGTATCCAGCAGGACAAGCTATTCGCCAACCATTAAAAGTCGTCGTCGATAGCCAATTTAAAATAGCCAGTAAGGCTAAAATTTTAAGTGCTGATGGTGATACGATAATTGCCACAACTAGCGACAAAAAACGAGATAATATCAACACCATTAAATTGGCTACATCAGTTGAGCAGGTCGACTTAACGCAATTGATGGTAGCGCTAGCAAAACGCGATATCAATGATGTATTAATCGAAGCGGGCGCTATTTTAAATGGGGCAATGCTCACAGCCGGCCTAATTGATGAAGTCGTGATTTATATGGCACCAAAAATCATGGGCGACAGCGCCAAAGGGCTTTTTCATTTGCCTGCGTTACAGACGATGACTGACAATATTGATTTAGCGATAACTGACATACGGGCAGTGGGCAGTGATTGGCGCATTACTGCAAAACCACAGTATTTAAAGCACTAAAAAGAATTAACGAGGACAACACCATGTTTACCGGCATTATCGCAGCACTGGGTAAAGTTAATAGCATTAACGCTAAAGGCGGCGATGTCAGGCTTGATGTTGCGATGCAACAATTAGATTTATCTGACGTGATACTCGGGGATAGCATCGCCATTAATGGTGTGTGTCTGACAGTTGTTGAGACTGCAGGACAGATATTAGGGTTTGACGTCTCACGTGAAACGCTAGAGCGAAGTAGTCTCGGTGTATTAAAGAATGGCTCTGAAGTCAATTTAGAAAAAGCGCTGGCTGTCAGTGATCGCATAGGCGGGCATTTTGTCAGTGGTCATGTTGATGGTTTAGGCGAATGCGTTCAACGTGAAGCATCGGCGCGTTCAATTAAATTCAGGTTCACAGTACCGGCAGGGCTAGAACGTTATATTGCTGAAAAAGGTGCGATTTGTATTGATGGCACCAGTTTAACCGTCAATAATGCAAGGGACGATTGGTTTGAAGTGAATATCATTCCACACACATTACAAGAAACGATTATCAAAACATATCAAATTGGCACCAAAGTTAATTTGGAAGTCGACTTAATTGCCCGTTATTTAGAACGGTTATTACCGCAGCAACAAACGGGCATCACACACGAAACATTGCTAAAACATGGGTTTGTAAAATAATGAAATTAAACACAACGGCCGAAATCATTGATGATTTTAAACAAGGCAAAATGGTCATCATTATTGATGATGAAGACCGAGAGAATGAGGGTGATCTCGTCATGGCCGCTGAATGTGTTACCCCTGAAGCCATTAACTTTATGGCCCGTTTTGGCCGTGGTTTGATTTGTTTAACCCTAACAGAGCAACGTTGTAAGCAATTGAGACTGCCGTTAATGGTGTCTGATAATCAAGCAGCTTATTCAACCAACTTCACCGTATCGATAGAGGCGGCAGAAGGCGTCACAACCGGTATTTCAGCCACAGATCGGGCGCTCACTGTCCAAGCGGCTGTCAGTGCTGATGCGAAGTCAGAAGATCTCGTGCAACCGGGTCATATTTTTCCGCTAAAAGCGCAATTAGGCGGTGTGTTAACCCGTGCAGGTCATACCGAAGCAGGCTGTGATTTAGCCCAGCTTGCCGGTAAAACACCCGCATCAGTGATTGTCGAAATCTTAAATGAAGATGGCAGTATGGCGAGAAGGCCTGACCTAGAAAAATTTGCAGAACAACATCAACTGAAAATTGGCACCATTGCTGATTTGATTAGTTATCGTCTTGAAAATGAAATGACAGTGCAACGGCTGTCACAGTGTCAAATGCCGAGCGCACAGGGTGATTTTGAGCTTTATAGTTTCCAAGATACCGTTAATGGCCAAGTTCATCTCGCCCTTGTCGCAGGCGAGATTAAGCAAGATGAAGAAACATTAGTACGTGTTCATATGGCCGATCCGCTCAATGACCTATTAGGGGCAACCCGTGATACGGTTCATTGGCCCTTGGATAAAGTGATGAACGAGATCCAGCAAGCGGGTAAAGGCATCTTAGTGGTGTTAAGACAGCCAGAGCAAAATAAACGTTTAGCCGAGAAAGTTGAATTGTATCAACAGCAAGATCGTGGTGATGCCCTGACACAAACCAAAATGGGCTGGGATATGCGAACATTTGGCGTCGGTGCACAAATTTTATCGGACTTGGGTGTTAAGAAAATGCGTGTCATGGGCACGCCCACTAAATTAACGGGATTATCAGGCTTTGGCTTAGAGCTCGTAGGTTATGCTGAAGGACAATAAGTTTGAATGCTAATATTATGGTTGTTGTTGGTGAAGCTTCAGGCGATGCACATGCTGCAAGAGTGGTCACCGCACTCAAAAAACGGGCACCAGCGTTAAACATAAGTGGCATTGGTGGCGACAAGTTACGTGCTTCGGGTATGGATGTCACCATCGACTTCTCAGAGCTGGCCGTCATGGGCTTAGTCGAAGTTTTAAAGAAATATCGCCACCTCAAAGGCGTGTTTAATCAGATGGTTGAACTGTTGAAAGATCAACGACCTGATTTATTGATCTTAGTTGATTATCCGGGCTTTAATTTAAAGCTCGCCAAACAGGCCAAAAAACTGGGTATCCCAGTTGTCTACTATATCAGCCCAAAGGTCTGGGCATGGCGCAAAGGCCGAGTCAAAATGATTCAGCGTGTGGTAGACAAAATGCTAGTACTGTTTCCCTTTGAAGTACCTATTTATGAGCAAGCTGGTGTGCCAGTCAATTGTGTCGGCCACCCGCTGGTTGATGCGGTTAAAAAAACCTTAACAACGCAGCAAGCCAAAGAAAAACTGGGCTTACAACAAGATAATAAGGTAATTGGCCTTTTCCCCGGTAGCCGTCGCAGCGAAGTTGATATTTTATTACCGCTAATGATTCAAGCGGCAGAACGTATTCACCAGCAATTTCCAGAAAGCCAGATTGTCGTGCCATTGGCTCCTGGCTTAAGCAGAGATACTTTAGGGCCTGTTTTGGCCGCATCGCCATTGCCTATTCAGCTGGTAGACAGTGATTTCTATGAACTTACATCGGCTTGTGATGCGATTGTTGCGGCGTCAGGTACGGTCACATTAGAAATTGCCTTATTGGGTGTGCCGCATTTTATCTGCTACCGCGTGTCTCCAGTGACTTACAAAATTATGCGACGGCTTGTCCTAATTCCTTATGTTGGTTTATGTAATATTGTTACGGGTAAAGCGCTGATTACTGAGATTTTACAAGATGATGTGACAGTCGAACGCTTAGAAGAAGAGCTACGAGATCGTCTAACAAGACCTGATCAACAAGCGGTGGCCGAAGAAATCCGGCAACAAGTGTTATCGGCCTTAGGGCCATCAGGTGGCGCCGATAACGCCGCCCATCAAATTATCGCGATGTTGGCAGAATAATGGCGGATTATATTGCAGGCGTTGATGAAGTCGGGCGGGGCCCTTTAGCGGGTGCGGTTGTCACGGCCGCGGTGATATTAGACCCGAATAATCCCATTGAGGGATTAGCCGATTCAAAAAAATTGACCGAAAAGCAACGTGAAAGATTAGACCCCTTAATTAAACAACATGCTTTAGCATGGGCATTGGGCCGGTCAGAGCCAGAAGAAATTGACCAAATTAATATTCTGCAAGCAACGTTAGAGGCGATGAAACGCGCAGTAGAAGGTCTGAGTATCATGCCGACACATGCTTTGGTTGATGGCAATCAAGCCCCAAATTTAAACTGTCCTGTCACAACAGTGATTAAAGGCGATCAGTCTAAACCGGCGATTGCTGCCGCATCGATCATTGCAAAAGTAGCGCGCGATAGGGAAATGGCTGACATGGAATTGAAATATCCAGGTTATGGATTTGCAAAGCACAAAGGCTACCCAACGAAACAACATCAACAAGCATTGATTGAATTAGGTGTCACCGACATTCATCGCCGATCGTTTAAGCCTGTTCAAATAGCTTTAAAATAACGATGACCTTAGGTATTTCCATTGTTTTTGACGGTGTCTAAAACGGTGAAGACCCGCAAGCATGTTATGATAGCCGGCAATGTCATTTTTAAATAAAATTTTCGGGCGTGGTAAAAACGACGCAGTAGATAAAGCTAATAAATCCGCACCAGCAGAATCGCCTCTGATTGTGCCGCGAGATCAGCATACCTTGTCACGTTCACAAGTCAGTCCACAAGCATTAAAAGTATTATATGGCTTGAAAGATGCGGGTTTTGAAGCCTATCTTGTCGGCGGTTGTGTCAGAGATCTTTTATTAGGTTTTGAGCCTAAAGACTTTGATGTCACCACGGACGCCTCACCGGAACAAGTACATAAAATATTTAAGAAAAGTCGCCTTATTGGCCGTCGTTTCAAATTAGTCCATGTTGGCTTTGGCCGCGACGTCATTGAAGTGGCCACCTTCAGAGCGCCGCCAGAAGCAGAACAGCATATCGATCAACAAGGTCGAATTATGCGGGATAATGTTTTCGGCACATTAGAACAAGATGCTTGGCGCCGCGACTTTACGATCAATGCCTTGTATTACAACATTCGTGACTTTTCGATAGTCGATTACACCGGCGGTATAGCCGATTTGCAAGCCGGTAAAATTAAGCTCATTGGCGACGTCGAAACCCGGTACCGAGAAGATCCCGTTCGCATATTACGTGCCTTACGGTTTGTCGGTAAATTAAGTCTCACACTGGATGGTGAAACCGAAGCCCATATTGCTGCGATGGCTAAGCTATTACTTGATATTCCTGCAGCGCGCTTATTTGATGAAGTCTTAAAACTGTATTTAAGCGGCAAAGCCGTAGAGACACATCAATTGCTGGTTAAATATGGAGTGTTTGCATATTTATTCCCTGAGAGTGCTAGATTAATTGCCGCTGCCCCGGATAGCATTGTTGCGAGATTATTAACGAGAGCACTAGAAAATACCGATAAACGTATCCAAGAAGGCAAGCCAGTTACGCCAGCATTTTTATTTGCAGCCTTACTCTGGGGCCCAACATCAGAACGCTGGTTACGTTATCAGAACAATAAAATACCAACGATACCCGCGTTACAAAAAGCAGCAAATGAAGTTATTTCCGAGCAGGTGCAGCGCGTCGCCGTGCCAAAACGGTTTACATTAGTGACACGCGATATTTGGTTACTACAAATTCGTTTGACCATGCGTCAAGGCAAACGCGGCTTTCGATTATTGATGCACCCAAAGTTTCGAGCAGGTTATGATTTTCTATTATTACGTGCTGATGCCGGTGAACCTTTTGAAGAGTTGGCACAATGGTGGACAGACTTTCAGTTCGCAGAAGAGACAGAACAACAAAAAATGGTCAACGGTTTAGCGCCTCAGCCCAAAAACAAGAAGAAGCGCCGACGCAGACGTAAACCAGCTGTAAAGAAAGTAGCCGACGCACCGGTTGTTGATAAGGCCTAATGAAGGTATATATCGGTTTAGGCAGCAATTTAGCTAACCCGGAAACGCAAGTGTTATCGGCACAGCAGGATCTGGCTAAATTACCGCTGACACAACACATCGCCATGTCATCGCTCTATAAAAGCCCACCGATGGGCCCCAAAGATCAACCTGATTACATTAATGCGGTTGTCGCATTGGAAACAAGCTTATCGCTGAATGACTTGCTGAGTCGGTTACAAGAGATAGAGCAGCAACATGGCCGAGTAAGACAACGACACTGGGGTGAACGAACCCTCGATCTTGATATATTATTGTATGGTGACGAGCAGATTAACGAGTCACATCTACATGTGCCACACAAAGGCATAGCGGAGCGGCCTTTTGTGCTTTATCCTTTAGCAGAAATAGCGCCTAATTTGCTTATTCCCAAGTTTGGCCACATTACAGAATTACTGGCATCGTGCCCTAAAGACGGTTTAGAGCGACTAGAAAAGAACGAGATATGAATACAAGCTTACCCCAACGATATATTGTAGTTGAAGGCCCAATCGGCGTCGGAAAAACCCATTTGGTGAATCGGCTCGCAGACAGTTTTTCTGGTACGGCATTATTCGAACAACCAGAACAAAACCCATTTCTGGAAAAGTTTTATACCCATCCACAACAGTCGGCGTTACCGACTCAGCTCAGTTTTCTGATGCAGCGGATAAAATTAAGTAAAAACCTACAACAAGATGATTTATTTCAGGATCTGCAGATTTCTGACTTTATGATTAATAAAGATCGTTTATTCGCCCAAATCACCTTAGATGATGACGAATTGGCTTTGTATAATATGGTGTATGACAATCTCACCATGCACAGCCGAATACCGGATTTAGTGATTTATTTACAAGCGCCGATGTCCGTTCTTAAAAATAGGATTTCGCAACGCGGCATTGTCTATGAGCAGCGGATTGAAGATGCTTATTTACAACGTCTGACAGAAAGCTATGCTGATTTCTTCCATTACTTTGAAGCATCTCCGCTGCTCATTGTGAACGCTGAGCAAATTAATCTGGTCGACAGCGAACAAGATTACGAGAACTTAATTGAGCAAATCGCGCAATGCACCAGCGGACGACATTATTACAACCCCTTGCCGGTTAAAGAGAAATAACATGAGCCGCTTAACATTAACGCAATGTCGACAAATGAAAAAAGACGGTAACAAGCTAGCGATGTTGACCGCCTATGATGCGAGCTTTAGCGCTGTAATAGAGCAAGCAGGCGTCGAAGTGATCTTAGTGGGCGATTCCTTAGGAATGGTCATTCAAGGGCAGGAAAGTACCTTACCCGTGACTGTCGACGATATTGTCTACCATACTCAGAACGTCATTCGCGGCAGTGAACAGGCTTTTGTTATCGCAGATTTGCCGTTTATGAGTTATGCCAATATAGAACAAGCCATTACCAATGCAGCCCGCTTAATGGCAGAAGGTGGTGCACAGATGGTTAAGCTGGAAGGCGGGCGAGTCGTGATAGATATTGTTAAACAGCTGGCGGAGCGCGGGATTCCTGTCTGTGGGCATTTGGGTTTATTACCGCAATCAGTCCATCGTCTTGGCGGTTATCGTGTACAAGGGCGTGAGCCAGAACAAGCACAAGCTTTAATCGAACAAGCACAACAATTGCAGCAAGCCGGTGCCGATATGTTGGTGTTGGAGTGTGTGCCAGCCAGTTTAGGCAAAGCCGTCACCGACGCACTGGATATTCCTGTCATCGGTATCGGTGCAGGGGCAGACTGTGATGGTCAAGTGCTCGTGCTGTATGACATGTTAGGTATTACGCCAGAGCCAGCGCCTAAATTTAACCACAACTTCCTAAAGGGAACGGACAGTGTGTTGAACGCGGTGACAGACTATGTCAAAGCAGTTAAATCAGGCCAGTTCCCCACTGCAGAACAGCAATATTGATGGAAACAGTGTTATCGCTTGCGCAGTTGCGTCAGCAAGTTAAACAATGGCGCAAGCAAGGCTTAACCATCGGGTTTGTACCAACAATGGGCAATCTCCATGCCGGGCATTTATCATTAGTCGATAAAGCCAAACAACATGCTGATAAAGTCATTGTTAGTATCTTTGTTAATCCACTGCAATTTAATGATCAAATCGATCTTAAAGCTTACCCAAAAACCATTGAAGCAGACACAGTACAATTAACCAAAACAGCCTGTGACATTGTCTTTGTACCTGATTTGGCAACGGTCTACCCAGAAGGTATGGCAAAGCAAAGTAAAATTACCGTGCCAGACATAGGCGATAGATTGTGTGGTGCACATCGCCCCGGTCATTTTGATGGTGTCGCAACCGTCGTCACTAAGTTATTCCATATGGCCATGCCCGATGTGGCGGTATTTGGTGAAAAAGATTATCAGCAATTGTTGCTGATTAAGAAGTTAGTCCATGATTTGAATATGCCGATAGAAATCATTGCCGCTGAAACCCACCGTGAACAGAACGGGCTGGCGATGAGCTCACGTAATCAGTACTTATCAGCAATAGAGCAAACAACCGCAGCTGATATAGTGCAAACGTTATTAGAAATTAAGCAACGGTTAGAGCAAGGGCAGGGCGATTTCACAGCGATCTGCGAACAAGCCAAACAAGCGATAGAACAAAAAGGCTTTGAAGTCGATTATATTGAAATCTGCCGCGAAGCCGATTTAATGCCTGCTCAATCAGAGGATAAAGCCTTAAGAATACTGATAGCAGCGCAATTAGGCCCGGCAAGATTAATCGATAATATGGCTTGTTATCTTGCTTGATAAGCCTGAAAAAGCGATAATACTAAGCTAACAGTCTAATAAAAAACGCTATTTATGCAATTAACGCTACTAAAAACAAAACTACATCGCGCTTGTGTCACCCATTCTGAACTCGAGTACGAAGGCTCGTGCGCGATCGATAGCCAATTACTGGAAGCGGCCGGCATTCATGAATACGAACAAATTCAAATTTATAATGTGACGAATGGCGAACGTTTTACAACGTATGCGATTCGAGCAGAAGCCGGTTCACAGGTTATTTCCATCAATGGCGCAGCTGCCCACAAAGCCTCACCGGGCGATCGCATCATCATCTGCGCCTATGCGACATTAGAGCAAAAAGAAGTGGCAAACTTCAAACCAACGCTAGTTTATCTAGACGAAAATAATCACATCACCAATACCCGCCACGCGATTCCAGTTCAAGCTGCTTAATCATCTTGAAACGAGGTGAATACTCGTCATCAAGCATTAAGTCACGCAGAGCTTATTGGTTTTCCGACAATATTACATATTAGTCGTGAACAGCGTGATGTCGGGTAAATTATCCTCCACGGTTTGATAGGTTTTATTTTTGGAAAGCATTTCAATAATAATAGGCAAGGGTTCTGCCCAAATTTCAGGTAGATCCGCTTCTCTTTGAGTGATGATAGGAAAAGCCAGTTTTTCGGTTGGTGGGCAGAATTCAGCCGTTACGCCTTGTTTATTACCCCTAGGATCGATGCGATACCAGCCGAAAGATTCAAGATATACCGCATTGAGCCCGTGAAGACAAAAAGGGGAGACGTCGGTAATGGTTAAACGCTGGTAAAACAAGCCAGCAGGATGCTATTTGCTCGTAACAATGCTGCTAATAAGTGACTTTTAGCATAGCAGTAACCCGTACGATATCTGAGTACGTCGGATGCTTTACAGGTTATGGGATTCAGCTTGTAATCCCAGCTATGCTTAATCTCGTCGCGGACAAACTCAAAACATTTCCGGGTGACTTCTTCAGGACTCAAAGCACCTTCTGCCAATATCTTTGCCGGAGTTAAGAGTGCCGGGTTTTCAAAATCTATATATTCTGAAGGTTTTAAATATTTATTCATCAATAAACCAAAGAGCGCTAGTTTGATCGCTATCAAATCTCATAGTTTGAGACTTCAATTAAATTGCCATCTGGATCTCTAAAATAGGCTGTAATAATTGATCCGATGGCGCCAGTACGAGCAACTGGCCCTTCGATAATTGACACATCACTGGCTATCAAGTTTTAATGGCTTGCTCGATAGGTTGGTTTATAACGAGGCATAAATCTGCACTACCAGGTTGAACGTTGGTCGCTTTTGGTTCAACTTCATTATCTAATTGATGTAGGTTTATTTTTTGTGCTCCGAACGACAAAGCAATACGGCCATCGCCGAACATCACTTTATCCATACCCAAGATAGATGTATAAAAATCAACGGTTGCATCAATATCTTTGACGGTAAGCATTAAATGGTCGAGTCTATCAACTTGCACAATTGTCCCTAGTTTTGGGATATGCAATAGCTTATCATATGAAAATTATCCATATACCGTGATTGTCTACATAATAAACATTCCCTGTTAATCCGCTTTTTAAAATTATTTCACTCATGATAAGCCAATGACTTAAGTTACATCGCCTCTAACTTACCCGGCAACGTCTCATGACATTTCTTATATTTCTTACCACTGCCACAAAAGCACGGTTCATTACGCTCTAGTTTAATCGGCGGTAATTGTTCGCCATCGAAGTAATACCATTTGTCATTAACAAAGGCGAACCTTGAACGTTCGTGTTGTTGGGCAATCAAACCTTGTTCAATGTGAAAAGCAACAAAGTCGACATAAGAGACGACATCATCTTCTCGTTCCGAGCCAATAATCTTAAGGCCAACCCATTTGGTTCTTTTAATCCGTTTTGACAGTGCAAAGGAATCACCAAGACGGCGGTTTTTAGGGTGTAGGGTATCGACGAGATAACCGATATCACCGTAACAAAAGGCGGTGTATCGGGCGCGAACAACTTGTTCAACATCGAGTACTTCGGTTTTCCCCTTATGAACAAGTTCGCAACATTCGGTATACAGTTTGCCACTGAAGCAGGGGCAGGGGTAGGTGTTTTCAGCCATGGTAATTAACCAATTTCGTTAAATGGGATTTTCATTACATCGGGGTAAATAAACTGATACCCCAAATTTTGTTTTATCTTAGCATTACTGACGATTTTAGTCTGATTTTGAGCGCCATCGGCAAACGTGGGGGCCGATTCACCTAGCAGGCTACGGGTATAACTATAAAAGTCTCGCTTTGTCGGGTGAGTGTCACTACAACCATTAAATACCTCTCCCCAAGCCGCTTGTTCAATAATCTTATTAATTAGGCCAATGCAATCATCACGATGAATTAAGTTAACCGGTGCATCTGGTTGGGAGACGACTTTACCATTAGCAAAAAAACGTCCGGGATGGCGGCGATAACCAATCAGGCCACTGAGCCGTAATACCGTTGTTTTGAAATCAGGACAGGCCTGAAATGCTTGTTCTATTTGATATAACAGGCTATCAGGATCTTCTGCGCCGGCATCTTCAGCGACTAATGCATTGGTATTGCGGTAGACCGAGGACGAGCTGATAAATAAAACCTGCGCAATTGATGATTGTGCCAATTGGGTTATTAAAGCTGTATAGCCCGCCTGGCTTTTAGACGTGATATTGCAAATGAGAATATCTGAGTCAAAAAAATCAGGTGGAAGAATGGGTGTATCAATATCAACAAGATAAGGTTGAGCGCCAAGCTGTTTGATAGACTCACACTTTTCAGTTTGTCGTGTTGATAACTTGACCTGATGACCTTGCGCAATAAAGTGTTCGGCCAAGGGAGAACCCAACCAACCACTGCCGAGGATACTTAGCCTTGGCATATTTGAATTATTTTTTATCATATACTTGCTGAAAGCTTTTTTCGTTAAAACCACTGATCTTATTCTTACCGACTAAGATAAGAGGCACGCCATTGCCACCTAACGATTTAAACCGTTTTTTTGCTTTGGGGCTGTCTTCAATATCAAATTCACGATACGGAATGTTATTCGCCTTAAAATAACGGCGGGCTTTTTTACAATAGCCACACCATGACGTGCTATACATAACCACTTTCTTATCTATCGTTCTATCCTCATTATTAGCTTGTGTCTCTGTGAGCGCTTCAATCATGACGGTTTGATAGCTATTGATTTTAATATCTATGGTTTCAAGCGATTCGTTTTCAATGGGTTTATCACCAAAATGAACACGGCCATGATTATCTGTCCATTTGTAGACGTCAGAATGACTGATCGGAAGACACATAAAACCAATAACAAAAGCGAGTGCAGCGTGGCGCATCATTATAAAGTCCCTTTGTGTTGATAGAGACTGTTTAGATAAAAATGAATTTTGCTTATCGCCATTTTAGATGTTTTAGAGCGGTTCAGATGCTGCTCGTTCATAGAGCCGCTTAAAAGATCTAATATCAAAGCCGGTCATTTGCTGATCATCAATCAAAATCAACGGCACACCACGGCCCTTAAGCGCATCATAAGCTTTTTTGGCATCCGCATTTTTTTCGATATCGAGTTCGCGGAAAGGGATGCCTTGCCGCATAAATGTATCGCGTGCCTTACGACAATAACCACACCAGCTGGTGGAATACATCGTGACCTGTTTATTCGACGGCGTGATAGTGGGTTCCAACCATCTAAAAGGGTCAGCGAGGAAAAGGAGGAGGAGAGCACCGAGGGCAATTCTAAGGGGCATAATGCACTTTACCTGAGTTAAATTTTATAAGCTTGTCTAACACGAGACATAGCATACCATCGCGCCGCTCGCGCTTTTTTGTATTGAGTCTCATCTTGTGGCTGACCATTGGCTTTTTTAAGCCAACCTCGTTTACTAAGATATCGCGCATACATCATGTCTTGATACTCATTGAGTGAGGGATAATCATCCATCAGTATTAAAGCAATCGATTCAGCATTAGCACCACTCGGATGTGGAGGACTGACGACCTGATCCTCAAAACGCGGTAAGCCGTGGGTAATATGTCCTGCCAGCGTTAACTGGGTTAAAACGTCAGCGACCATTTCACCTAATGGCACAATAGACGCATTAGGATTGATAGTTTGCATATCCTTAACGAATTGGTCAAAAAGCAAGGCCTGTAAGTTCGGCACATTAAATAGGTTTGGTTGGCCGCAATAGTCTTTGCCGTTAACAAAAATAGGATATTTCAATACAGAACAGAAATGAACGAGGTCATTATTTTTCGCCCAAAGCGAGCTGCAACAAGCAATGTCCAGTTTATCGGCATAGCCTAAACGGTTCAACATCTCGACTAATCTCGGCCGCATAGTACCGCTCAAGCTGGCGGTTTGCTTAACTGATTTAAGCGCTTGCTCAAGATCTTCGCCATTGGATAGGCCTTGATTTAAACTATTAATCGACCGGTTCATTTGCGTTCGACCAGGTGTAATACCGACAAGAATTAACTTCGCTTTAGTACTCACATGCTCAAAGGGCGCATAAAAACAAGTGAGTTTTTTATCAGGCAATTGCCAAAGACTAAGTGATGATTCGGGCGGGGAGGTATCCTGTCGCGGTGTTAGGGCTTGGACAGTAGCCAAATGGGGCAAGAGTTGCTTGGTGTAAACTGTCATGATTAAAGATCAAAAGAACTGAATTGAATGCTTAATAGGCAGCGGATTATTAATGCTTGGGTAAGGAACATAAGTCTAATTATAATGATTTGTCAGTTTTTAAACTAGAAACCGCCTATATCAATACATAAGTCATTTACCGTTATAACCTCAAGGGAAAACATGGACTATAAGACACTGGGCCACACGGGTATCAAAGTCAGCACCATTTGTCTCGGTACCATGACGTATGGTGAACAAAACACCGAAGTCGAAGGTCATCAGCAATTAGATTATGCATTGGAGCGCGGTGTCAATTTCATTGATACGGCAGAACTGTATGCCATTCCACCTAAAGCAGAAACCTATGGTGCAACAGAAAAAATCATCGGAACTTGGCTGGAGAGGCGGGGCAAACGTGACGATATTATCCTAGCAAGTAAAATTGCAGGGCCAGGGTCAGGTTTTGTCAGCCATATCCGTAACGGTAAAACGCAATTTAATGCGGCTCATCTTAGTCAGGCCATAGAGGCCAGTTTGGCGCGGTTGAAAACAGATTATATTGATCTATATCAACTGCATTGGCCAGAAAGGAATACCAATTTTTTCGGCCAATTAGGCTATAAAAATAGCGAGCTTGAGACTAACTTAACGCCGATCGACGAAACTTTACGTGCACTCAAGAAACAAGTCGACGCGGGCAAGATACGTACTATCGGTTTATCGAATGAAACGCCTTGGGGCATCATGCAATTTATTACATTGGCAAAGCAGTATGATTTGCCATTAGTAGTCTCAGTGCAAAATCCCTATAGCTTATTGAACCGAACTTATGAAATAGGCAATGCCGAAGTGAGTCATCGTGAAAAGGTCGGTTTATTAGCGTATTCACCATTAGGCTTTGGGGTGTTGACGGGTAAATACTTGAATAATCAGCAACCAGTAGGCGCGAGAATAACGCGCTGGCCGAATTATGCTCGTTATAGCAGTCCACAAGGTGTTGCTGCAACACAGGCTTATGTTGATCTGGCTAAGCAACACGATTGGGACCCAGCGCAAATGGCTTTGGCGTTTGTGGATGACCAACCCTTTGTCACCAGCAACATCATCGGTGCAACCAATATGGCCCAATTAAAAACCAATATTGACAGTGCGGAGCTAGTCTTAACGGAAGAACTACGTCAGGGTATTGAAGCAATTCATCAGCAATATCCTAATCCAGCACCCTAATCGACTAAATCACTGAGTAAGGTCAGCCTTTTACCATCCGCTAAGATTAAGCCATTGCCGTGTTCTTTGAGTTTAAGACTGAGTAAACACCATAAGCTATCTTGTTGCTGTACTGACGAAACAACATGACCAGCAACACCGTCTTGAGCAGTCATCACTTCATCACCATCGGCGGGCGTTAAATGGCTATCAGCTTCGGCAATAAATAACCGGCGGCTAGGCTTGCCAAGATAATGCAGACGGGCCACGACTTCTTGGCCGGGGTAACAGCCTTTCTTAAAATTCACCACCTCAGTCAAATCGAGATTAAGTTGCTGCGGCGTAAACTTCTCTTGCGTGGTGAGGGAAATAGACGCAAAACCAGCTGTAATATCCAGCCACTGCCAATAATCAGCATGTTGGCATTGGTAATCTTGATTGTCTAAAGTATCAACTAAGTCAGAGACGGCTTCTTTCTCACAGACAATTAACCACCGTGAGAGCTGTGCAGGGAGTTTAGTATTGCGATAATCATCCTGTCCTACACCTTGGTAGTCGACGTCGGCAAGATCAAGTTTACTGTCTTGACCTTGTGTTAAGCCAAGACAAACCATCCGTTCCGAATCATCACTGATCGTGACATTAGAGCGTAACTTATACATGCTTAAACGTTTAGCAATAGGTTCACACAAGGCTTTAGGCATAATGAGTTGATATGATGCTTCACCAGTACGAATAATGACAAATAAAGCCAGTAAGCGTCCTTTTGGATTACATAAACCACTATATTGAGATTGGTTCAGAGCAAGTAAGGCAATATCGTTGGTGAGTAAGTTTTGTAGAAAAGCTTGGCTATCCTCGCCAGAAACAGATAACAGCCCAAGCTGATCGAGTGCCATGTAGCAGGGGATTGTCGCTAGACTACTGAATGCAGCATCTGAGTTTGCGTGTTGAATTAAAGTTTGCCAAGAGGAAGTCATAGTCTATTTATGGGTATTATTTAAAGACTGAGTATTGTAGCCTTAATAAACAAACCCACCAACTCGAATGGAGTCGAGCGCTATGGCAAAGGAAGCCTTAACAATTCAATTAAAACAGTTGGCATGGTTACGCTATTATTTATTGCTGTTGCACGGTCTTATGTTCACTATCACACTAAGTTTGGCAATAGATTGGTTTTGGAGAATCGGGCTTGGTTTGCTCGTATTATTCAGCTACTGTTTTTATTACCGAACGCATTATTTGGCAACAGGCCGTTATAACGCGAGAATGTCGATGCGTTTAAGTGACGAAACGTGGGCAGTTGATTATGTTGATGGGCGACAAGTCGCAGGTTTAGCGTTGCAACAAAGCGTCGTGATACCGCAGCTTGTCATACTCTATTTTGAAACGACCTCATCATCACGGCCGATCAGATCGAGCCTGAGTGTTTTCGCCAACTTAGGGTGTATTGTCGCGATCCCAATATTTTCCAGCAATAACGGTATTTTGTGCGGGTTGCTCTGAATTTAATGTTGGATAATCGAGCGTGTAGTGCAAACCACGACTTTCTTTTCGTGTCAGAGCAGATTGAATAATGAGTTCGGCCACATCCGCTAAATTTCGCAGCTCTAATAAATCGCTTGTGATGTGATGTTGTTGATAAAACGCATTAATTTCTTGCTGTAATAAAGTCAGACGGCGTTGGGCGCGATTTAAACGATCATTACTGCGAACAATGCCTACATAATCCCACATAAATCGCCGCAGCTCATCCCAGTTATGGCTAATGGCAATCGCTTCCTTTGCTGGTTTGGCTCGGCTGGCATCCCAATCCGGCACGACGGGTAAAGGCTGTTTAAAAGGCAATTGTGCACGAATATGTTGTGCTGCTGAACGGGCATAAACCAAACATTCTAATAAGGAGTTACTGGCCATTCGATTAGCGCCATGTAATCCGGTATGGGCTGTTTCGCCAATGGCATATAAGCCACTCAGGTTTGTTTGCCCTTGCTGATCGGTAATCAAACCGCCACAAGTGTAATGCGCTGCTGGTACGACTGGAATGGGCCCTTTGGTCATATCGATACCCAGTTCAAGACAACGCTGGTGGATGGTTGGGAAATGCAATTCAATAAATTCCGGTGGCTGGTGGCTAATATCGAGATAGATACAGTCATCGCCAAGGCGCTTCATTTCATGGTCGATAGCCCTAGCGACGATATCACGCGGTGCTAATTCTGCCTGTTCATGAAAACGCGTCATAAACCCTTCGCCATTCCCTAATAGTAATTTGGCACCTTCACCACGCAAAGCCTCGCTGATCAGGAAAGATTTGGCTTTGGGATGGTATAAGCAAGTAGGGTGGAATTGCACAAATTCCATATTAGCGACATCACAGCCCGCACGCCAGCCCATCGCAATGCCATCACCGGTTGAAACGTCAGGGTTACTGGTATACAAATAAACTTTACCCGCGCCGCCCGTTGCTAGCACTGTAATCGGCGCGAGAAACTGATGTGTTGTATCTGATTTAATACCAAGGGCATAACAGCCGAGACAGCGATTGACCGATTCGCCAAGTTGTTTTTGGCTAGTAATTAAGTCAATCCCTATATGAAAAGGGAACAGGGCAATATTATGATGTGCAGTGGCTTTGGCTAATAAGGTCGTTTCAACCTCACGGCCCGTGGCGTCGGCTGAGTGGATAACCCGACGATGACTATGGCCGCCTTCTTGTGTGAGGTGATAGGTCTCTGATGTGACGCCGTCCTTGGTAAAAGACACGCCTTGCTCAATGAGCCACTCAATACTCTCGCGGGCATGCTCGACGGTATAACGCACACTGTCTTCATCACATAAACCGGCACCCGCAATCAAAGTGTCATTAATATGGGATTCAATGGAGTCGGCTTGATCAAGGACAACAGAAATACCCCCTTGAGCATAGAGCGAGGCGCTTTCTTTCAATTGATCTTTTGATAATACGGCGACGCGGGCATCATCAGCCAACTGTAAAGCCAGTGTTAATCCAGCGGTGCCACTGCCAATAATTAAAACATCGTACTCAGAATGTGTGGTCATAATTCAATATAATAAAAATCAATGTCGCCAGTATATAGCAGTGATTAAACGCTGTGGGAGGCAAAATAAGAAGGTGTTTGGCGTGGATAACCGAACAAAATAAAAAGGGCTGACTGCCAAGCAGATGAAAAAAATGTGAAATCCATTATGATTTTTAGCCTAAAGGCTTTATATTTAAACGATTATTGGGAACAAAGCCATTGCCATGCGAGTCAATAACAGCGAAATCAAAAAACATCTCAGGCGATCCGGATCGGGTCGGAACAAAGGATGAGTGTGGATCAAGAGCTAGTGCAACGTGTACAAGCAGGTGACAAGAGTGCATTTGACGTGCTGATCATGAAGTATCAGCAACGCATCATTAATGTGATCATCGGTTTTGTCCATGATCCGGTAGAAGCCCAAGATGTCGCTCAAGAGGCCTTTATTAAAGCCTATCGAGCAATACCTAATTTTCGGGGAGACAGTGCGTTTTATACCTGGTTATATCGAATTGCAATTAATACATCGAAAAACCATTTAACCGCAAGAGCCAGAAGACCCCCAGCAATGGACGTCGATGCGACTGAGGCAACCAATATTTTCGATGCACCAGAATTAAAAGAATTTGAAACACCAGAAAGTAATCTTGTTAGTGATGAATTAGAACAAGCAATTCATCAAGCAATTGATGCATTACAAGAAGATACCGCGACAGCGATTAAGCTGCGTGAATTCGAAGGAATGAGTTACGAGGAAATTTCTGAGGCAATGGAGTGTCCTATAGGAACAGTGCGATCACGAATTTTTCGTGCACGTGAAGCAATAGAGCAAAAAATACAAACGATAATGGGTGAAGGGGAGCAACAATGACAGCCAATGACGAAGAATTATTGTCTGCCTTAGTTGATGGGGAACTGCAAGGCGAAGCGCTAGACAGAGCAATAGCATTAGTAAGTACAGATCAGACAGCAAGAGAGCGGTTTCAACGCTATCAACTGGCGAGTAATGTGCTTCATGGTCAAGCTATTGGACATCAACAAGGCGACATAACACAACAAATTAGTGCAGCAATTTCTGACGAACCGGTGCACAGCGTGACGCCTGTTCAGGCCAAGACAGTACCGGAAACACCGACGGCCGATGTGCTGACATTCCCAGAACGATTCTGGAAACAAACAGTAGGTTTGGTGGTGGCAGCTTCATTTGGGGCATTAGCGGTTGTCGGCACAATGACACAACCTGACTATGCGGTGATGCCTGCTGCATCAATGGCAGCTGTCGAAGCGGTTCCTGTTCCCAATGTCGTGGTATCACAACAACAAGTTGCTCCAGTCCCTGTAGTAACCGTAGCAGTACAAGAGTCTGGTAATCGTTGGACGGTGACGGAACAAGGAATAGAAGACAGGCTTAATGTCTACCTCGTCGATCACAATGAATATGCCGGTGCCTCAGATATTTTTTCTAATGCCCGCGTGATTGCTTATGAATCAGGTCGCTAAGTAATGCAACGTCTAGCACAAATTTGTTTGGGATTTTGCCTGAGTTTATCTTCGGCGGCGGCAGTAGCAGAGCCGGAAGCCATTGCGTTATTAGAACGTATGGGGTCGGCAGCGAAGCAGTTAAATTACGATGGTGTTTTCACCTACCAAACTGGCCGTAAAGTACAAGCGATTCGCATCATTCATAGTGCCAATGAAAACGGCGAAGTTGAGCGGTTATTGTCACTTAATGGCGCCGCACGCGAATTAATCAGAACCAATGATCTCGTCACCTGCATTTTCCCCGAAGGTAAACGAATCAATATAGATAGAAGGCCCCTAGGGCGTGGCTTCCCGAGTGATTTATTGAGCCGGATGAGTTCTGCTATACCTTATTACGATATTACGATAGGCGAGAAAGGCCGCGTCGCGAATAGAAAAGCCAGACAACTGGTCGTGACCCCCGTAGATGGTTATCGCTATGGCTACCATCTCTGGGTTGATGAAGAAACTGATCTTTTATTACAGTCAGACTTGTTGACAGAGAAAAGGCAAGTCTTAGAAAGGTTTACTTTTTCTTCCATCAATATGAATGTCGACATTCCAGAGTTAGCACTTCAGCCGCAAATAGAAGGGCAAGAACTGACTTGGAATCGAAACCAAACCGAACCTGTCAGTAAAGCGAAAAGAAAAGACAAAGACGATGAAGCGGCGTCCTCGCTATGGCAAATTGCTTGGTTGCCAGATGGCTTTGCCTTAGTGGCAGAACAAAGTCGCCGGAAGTCTAACGGTATGGTGGTCAAACAGCGTGTTTATAGTGATGGTTTGAGTTCTGTATCGGTTTTTCTAGAGCAAAAAACACTGGCACATGGTCATTTAGAAGGGGGCACAAGGATGGGGGCAGTCAATGCGTTTGGTCTGATTGCCGACACCCATTTTATTACGGCCGTAGGACAAGTTCCTGGTCATACCGTTGAAAAAATTGGTCGGTCGATTAAGGTCGCAGATTAAGCTAGATGATTGAACAACAAGCGACCGTTATTGAGATAAAAGACGACACGATTTGGCTGCAAGCTGAGCGTCAATCAACCTGTGGCCAATGCCAGATTAAACAGGGTTGTGGCACAGGCTTATTGGCAAAACATGTCGGGCAGCGTTTTTCAAAAATAGCGGTGAATAACACAACAGACGTTAGCATCGGCCAGCACGTGACGGTGGCGATCCCAGAACAAACCTTATTACAAGGTGCAGCATTAATGTATTTATTGCCTTTGGGCTTATTATTTATGTTTTCGATGGCTGCAAGGGCGTTAGTGTTGGGCGAATTAGCAGAGATAATACTGGGTCTAATTGGCCTAGTGCTCGGTTTTATATGGACTAAGCAACGCTTAAAGAACAATAAAGATGGCTTTCAGGCCAGTGTGATAGAGGAATAAAAGATGAAACAGCATAAAATTTGGGCATGGCTAACCGTAATGTCGACGCTATTGATATTGAGTATACCAACACAGGCGAGGAGCTTACCCGAATTCACGGAATTGGTCTCTGTCAACAGCCCAGCTGTGATTAATATCAGCACTACAAAAAAAAATAAGGTACGGAAAATGCCCAGTCTGCCTAAGGAAATGGAAATTCCAGAAGGCACGCCATTTGATGAAATTTTTAAACATTTCTTTGGTCCGGGGCAAAGAGGACAACGACCACAACCTTATGAGTCACATTCATTGGGGTCAGGTTTTGTGTTGTCTGAAGATGGTTACATCATGACCAATCATCATGTCATTAAAGATGCTGATGAGATCATTGTCCGTTTCAGCGATAGAACAGAATTAGAAGCCAAAGTGCTAGGCAGTGATGAACGCAGTGATATTGCATTATTAAAAGTCGAAGCAACAGGGTTAACCGCAGTCAAGCAAGGTGATTCAACCGAATTGCAAGTCGGGGAGTGGGTATTAGCCATTGGCTCACCATTCGGTTTTGATTCGTCAGCAACAGCAGGCATTGTCAGTGCGTTAGGACGTAACTTACCCAGTGATAATTACGTCCCATTTATCCAAACAGATGTGGCCATTAATCCGGGTAACTCTGGAGGTCCATTATTTAATATGGATGGTGAGGTCGTCGGTATCAACTCCCAGATATATAGCCGGACTGGTGGCTTCATGGGTTTGTCGTTTGCCATTCCGATGGACGTGGCGATGGATGTGGTGGAACAGATTAAATCACAAGGTTATGTTAGCCGAGGTTGGTTAGGCGTCGTGATTCAGAACGTCACGAGAGAATTAGCCGAGTCATTCGGTTTAGATAAGCCGCAAGGTGCATTAGTGTCACGTGTTATGCCTGAGAGCCCAGCAGCAAAAGCGGGTATTGAAGCGGGCGATGTTATCTTGAAATTCAACGGAAACCAAATTACAACATCCTCAACATTACCGCCTTTTGTCGGCAGAACGAAAATTGGCGAGTCTGTGCCTGTCATCGTGATGCGTGATAAAAAGCAGAAGACGTTAAAGGTGAAAATCGAAAAACTGGAAGAAGATGCCGCGACAATGATCAAAACCGGCACTAAACCGGGCCGCTTAATAGATGAGCGCTTAGCGGTCGAAGTGGCCGAGCTGACTAAGAAGCAACGTGAACAATATGACGTTGAAAAAGGCGTTATTGTTGTGAGTGTGGAACGAGGCCCTGCGGGTAAAGCTGGTTTGCGTCGAGGTGATGTTGTAGTGAGCTTGAATAATTTGCAAATTACGGGTGCAAAGCAGTTCTTAGATATCGCCCGCGACTTACCCGAAGACAAAGCGATTCCGGTGCTAGTGCAACGACAACAAGGGGCTTTTTTCTTAGCACTTAAAATTGAAAAAGAATAAAAGTTACGAAAAGAATTGAGCGGGCCAGTCTAAACAGGACAGGCAAGCCATTTTACCGTAAAATTAGTGAAATAAAGTCTTATCGGCCGGTACAGTGTATCGGCCGATTTTTTTACGCAATAGATTTAGGCGTTCAGCAAAAAGGTAAGGCGCGTTTCGTTCATATTGATAATAGACAACAAAGACAGATGAGCTTGTTTAGTTATTAGCCTGTATCGGCTTAGCTTCTGCTATATAATAAGCCCACTTTTAAGGCTTACAAGAAACATAGCACTTTTATTAATATGTACATAATTGGGTACATAATAGCATAAAGTCAAAAACGTAATCAGGCAAAAACCCATATAAATGAATAATATACGAAACTTTTCGATCATCGCGCATATCGACCATGGTAAATCCACCATTGCGGATCGCTTTATTCAAGTCTGTGGTGGTTTAACCGCGCGGGAAATGTCTTCTCAAGTGCTTGATTCAATGGATATTGAGCGTGAGCGTGGTATTACCATTAAGGCGCAATGTGTTTCACTAGACTATCAAGCTCGTAATGGCGAAATCTACCATTTAAACTTTATTGATACACCGGGTCATGTTGACTTCTCATATGAAGTATCTCGTTCATTGGCGGCATGCGAAGGCGCGCTATTAGTCGTCGACGCGGCACAAGGGGTCGAAGCACAAAGTGTTGCCAACTGTTATACCGCGATCGATTTAGATCTTGAAGTGTTACCGGTACTGAATAAAATTGATCTCCCGTCAGCTGAACCAGAACGGGTTGCACAAGAAATAGAAGACATTATTGGCGTCGATGCATTAGATGCCGTCCAATGTAGTGCAAAAACAGGCCTAGGCATCGAAGATCTGTTAGAAGCATTGGTTGAACGTATCCCTGCGCCGCAAGGCGATCCTGATGGGCCGTTACAAGCCTTGATTATCGATTCTTGGTTTGACAGTTATGTCGGTGTGATTTCTTTAGTCAGAATCATGCAAGGCAGCATCAAAGCCAAAGATAAAATCAAAGTTATGTCGACTGAACATGAATACCAAGTTGAGCAAGTGGGCGTGTTTACGCCGAAGCGGGCAGAGCGTGATGGTTTATTTTGTGGTGAAGTCGGTTACGTAATTTCTGGTGTCAAAGACATTGATGGTGCACCAGTGGGCGATACCTTAACGCAAGCCAACAAGGGTGCGACAGACATGTTACCGGGCTTTAAGTCGGTCACACCACAAGTGTATGCCGGTATATTCCCAGTCAGTTCAGATGATTTTGAAGCTTTCCGTGAAGCCTTGGGCAAATTGAGGCTCAATGATGCCTCCTTATTCTTCGAACCTGAAAACTCGCAAGCCTTGGGCTTTGGTTTTCGTTGTGGCTTTTTAGGGCTACTTCATATGGAGATCATTCAAGAGCGGCTGGAACGCGAATATGATCTAGAACTCATCACCACTGCACCAACGGTAGTGTTCCAAGTATTAAACCGAAAAGGCGAAGAGCTACAAATAGAAAACCCTGCATTACTGCCGGATATCGGCACTATTGACGAAATTCGTGAACCTATTGTGGTGGCTGATATATTAGTCCCACAAGATCATTTAGGTGCCGTGATCAGTCTATGTATTGAAAAGCGCGGTGTGCAAATATCCATGCAGTATATGGGTAAACAAGTGGCGCTTAGCTACGAAATCCCAATGAATGAAGTCGTGATTGATTTCTTTGATCGCGTCAAATCAGTCAGTCGTGGTTATGCCTCTCTGGATTATCACTTTGTGCGCTTCCAAACGACTGATTTGGTCAAGCTCGACATCTTGATTAATGGCGAACGCGTCGATGCATTATCAATGATTGTCCATCGCGAACAAAGCATTGGGCGTGGGCGAGATCTTGTGGAAAAAATGAAAGAACTCATTCCTCGACAAATGTTTGATATTGCGATTCAAGCGGCGATCGGAGGCCATATTATTTCCCGCTCGACAGTCAAAGCAATGCGTAAAAATGTAATAGCGAAGTGTTATGGCGGTGATGTTTCCCGTAAACGTAAACTATTAGATAAGCAAAAAAAGGGTAAAAAACGGATGAAGTCGATCGGTAAAGTCGATGTGCCACAAGAGGCTTTTTTAGCCGTTTTACAATTATCTAAAAAATCTTAATGAGGAACGTAACGTGAGTTTTCCCGCTTTAATGGTGACCCTGGTTGCAGTGACAGGGCTAATTTGTTTATTAGATAAATGGTTTTGGGCATCGAACCGGGGGCCCCATGAAGATGACCCGATCATCGTCGAATATGCCAAATCATTTTTCCCTATTATCTTAGCTGTCTTAATTGTGCGCTCGTTCTTCATCGAACCCTTTAGAATTCCATCAGCCTCGATGGTGCCTACCTTACGCATTGGCGATTTTATTTTGGTGAATAAATTTGATTATGGTATTCGGTTGCCAGTATTAAATAGTAAAGTGATAGAAATGGATTCACCTGAACGCGGTGATGTTGTGGTGTTTCGTTACCCACCAAACCCGCAAATAGATTATATAAAACGGGTGGTTGGCCTACCGGGCGATCATGTTCAGTATAAAGATAAAATCGTTTATATTAATGGCAAGGAGATGACGCAGACGCTTCAAAATAAAGCCGTCGATTTACTCGGCATTGTCGCAGCACAAGATAAAGTGCTGACAGAACGATTAGACGATGTGAGCCATCAGATTGCAATGGCACCGGGTAAGCAGCGGGCGCAGGTTGATATGATTATTCCAGCTAGCGAATATTTCGTCATGGGAGATAACCGAGATAACAGCAGCGATAGTCGATTTTGGGGAACGGTACCGGAAGAAAATTTAGTGGGCAAGGCATTTTATATTTGGATGAGTTGGGATTGTAATGCGAGCAAGGTATGTATTAACTTAGAACGTATTGGTAATTCAATTAACTAAACGGACTATGTGATGAAACGACAACAAGCAGGTATGACACTGATAAGCTGGGTGATTGTATTAGGAATAATTGCTTTTTTAGCGACATTTGTAATGCGTTTGTTTCCAATGTATCAAGAGTATTTTAATGTGGTGACAGTGATGCAAGGGATGGAAAAAGAAATTACCGCAAACAAACTGACTAAACAACAAGTGATGACATTGTTATACAAGCGTTTTAATACAGGCTATATTTTTGCTGTTAAAAAAGACAATATCGAGCTCTTACGCGGTAAAAACAATGTCCATGTCGACAAAATTATCATTGACTATGAGGTCAGAGAACCGTTTATTGCCCATATCAGTTTAGTAGGTAATTTCCATCTTGAAGCTGAGGCACAAAAAGCCATTAGATGAGTATGACAACGCACCAAAAAGCATTACTAAAACAACTACAATATGAGTTCAAGTCGGTTGAGTTATTCCAACAGGCATTAACGCATCGCAGTGCTGAGGCGAAGAATAATGAGCGATTAGAATACTTAGGCGATGCCATTCTCAGCTTTATTATCGCCGAGGCGCTATTTGAGCGATTCCCCCAAGTGAGAGAAGGCAAGCTTAGTCGGCTCAGATCATCACTGGTGAAAGGCGTGACCTTAGCCGAAATAGGACGAGAGTTACAACTTGGGGAAGTCCTCATCTTAGGACCGGGTGAACTGAAAAGTGGCGGTTTCCGGCGCGAATCAATTTTAGCGGATACTGTTGAAGCGATATTGGGCGCGGTTTACTTAGACAGTGATATTAGCCAAGTCAAAGCCTTGATATTAAGGCTATATGACGAACGGCTAGCAGCCATTGATGCTGATGAAGTGATAAAAGACCCGAAAACACGGCTACAGGAACTATTACAGAGTCGCCAACAAGCACTACCTCTTTATAGCGTTAAAGAAATTAAACAAGCACCCAATAAACCGCCTCAGTTTGAGGCTTCATGCCAAATCGCGTTACTAGATAAATTGGTGATTGCACAAGGCGCGAGTCACCGCAAAGCCGAACAAAAGTCAGCTGAACGTGCACTTATATTATTAGCAGAGCAATCATGACAGAAAAAACCTTTAAATCAGGCTATGTCGCCATTATCGGCCGGCCTAACGTTGGTAAATCAACACTCATCAATCGTGTGTTGGGTCAGAAGCTGTGTATTACTTCTCGTCGGCCTCAAACTACAAGACATCGTATTCTAGGGATAAAAACCGAAGAAAATAGCCAGTTTATCTATGTCGATACGCCGGGGCTACATGTTGATGGCAAGCGAGCGATGAACCGCTATCTCAACCGTGCGGCGGCTTCTTCGATTGATGATGTTGATGTCATTTTATTTGTTGTTGATGGGCTGAACTGGACAGATGAAGATAAGCACGTATTAGAAAGGCTGAAAAGCAATGCTACTTGCCCGGTCATATTGGTCGTTAATAAAGTGGATAAATTGTCAGATAAAGACACATTGTTACCGCATATTGAGGCGATAGCCAAAGAATATAACTTTGCTAAAGTATTACCAATCTCAGCCCGTAAAGGCCTCAATGTTGATGAATTGGAAGCAGAAATAGATCTGTTGGTGCCAGAAGGCGAATTGATTTTTCCTGAAGATCAATTCACGGATAGAAGCTCACGTTTTTTAGCGGCTGAATTGGTTCGCGAGAAACTGTTTAGACATCTAGGGCAGGAATTACCTTATTCATTAACAGTTGAAATTGAGCAGTACAAGCAAGAAGGTAAGTTATTGAGAATCGGCGCCATCATTTACGTTGAGCGTGACGGGCAAAAATCGATTGTGATTGGTAAAAAAGGCGAGTTGTTGAAATCCATCGGACGAGAAGCGCGGATGGAAATGGAAAGCTTATTCGAAAGTAAGGTGTTTTTGGAATTGTGGGTTAAAGTACGAGATGGTTGGTCTGATAATGAACGCATGCTTAAAAACCTTGGGTATAACGACGAGTTATAGATAAATGGTGTGAATGTGGATTTCAACCCAGCCTTTATTTTGCATCAACGTCCTTATAGAGAAAGTAGTGTGCTACTTGATGTCTATAGCCAAGATCACGGCCGGGTTAGTTTGGTTGCCAAAGGTGTTAGGCAAAAAAAACGCAGCCAATCAGGACTATTACAGCTCTATCAACCGTTATTACTATCCTGGTTTGGTCGCAGCGAATTACAAGTATTAAGCGCTGCAGAGGCCGATGGACCAGCCTATTTACTACAAGCAGAATCCGCATTATGCGGCCTGTACATCAACGAATTAATGGTCAAGCTCCTGCCCTTAGGCGAAACAGAGCCTGAATTGTTTATCGCCTATCAGCGAGCTTTAACCGGTTTGCAATTAGCGGAGAATAATGAGATCACCTTACGCTTATTTGAAAAGCAGTTACTTAGTCATCTAGGCTATGGACTGGTCTTAGAACAAGAAGTCGAAACCGGTGATAATATAACAGCAGAACAAGACTATTATTATGTTGCTGATACCGGTTTACATCGTTGGCAAGCTGGCGACAAATATAATCGAATTTCTGGCCGAAGCTTACAACACCTTATTGATGGGCAAGGCTTTGATCGGACAAGCTTAAAGGAAATTAAACAATTGATGCGAATGGTGATACATTTTTATTTAGCAGGTAAGCCATTGCATAGTCGAACATTATTTAACCAACTGCATAACACCACGACACAGCATTAACAGAGACAAGGTACAAGGGAACATGACAATTCAATTAGGCGTCAACATAGACCATATTGCCACACTGAGACAGGCTAGAGGTACGCTATACCCAGATCCGGTACAAGCGGCGATTGAATCAGAACAAGCCGGGGCAGATGGCATCACTATCCATTTACGTGAAGACCGACGTCATATTCAAGAGCGCGATGTCATGATGTTATCGGATATTTTGCAAACCAAAATGAATTTGGAAATGGCAGTGACAGATGAGATGCTAGACATTGCTGAAAAATACAAACCCAATGATTGTTGCTTAGTTCCAGAGCGTCGCCAAGAGCTAACAACAGAAGGTGGCCTAGATATCGTTGGCCAAATGAGTAAAATGAAACCGGCTTGCGAGCGTTTAGCTGCAGTCAATATCGCTGTATCGTTATTTATCGACCCTGATTTTGCTCAGATTGATGCTGCCGTTGCCTGCGGCGCACCCGTGATTGAGTTACATACGGGTGCCTATGCTGATGCACCCACGCACGAAGCAGCACAATATGAATTACAAGTTATTGCAAAAGCCGTTGAATATGCCAAACAAGCCGGATTAAAAATCAATGCGGGTCATGGCTTGAATTATCACAATACGACTGCGATTGCTAAAATCCCCGATATCGTTGAACTCAATATTGGTCATGCCATTATTGCGCGTTCAGTGTTCACAGGTTTGAAAACTGCCGTTAGGGAAATGAAAGAGTTAATGCGAGTTGCGCGCGGATGATTTTTGGTATCGGCACCGACATAGTTGAAATTCATCGTATGCAGACGCTGCTGGCAAAACATGGCGATAAAGCAGCACAAAAAATTCTGAGTGATGATGAGTTTACTGAGTTCGAACAAACGGTGAACCCAGCGGCTTTTTTGGCAAAACGCTTTGCGGCTAAAGAAGCGACGGCAAAAGCCTTTGGCACCGGTTTCCGTGATGGGTTGAATTTACGTCATATTGCGGTTAAAAATAATGGCTTAGGCCGACCAGAACTACAGTTCAGTCATCGTGCAACGGCATTATTAGCTGAGTTGAACATAGATGCCTGCTTTCTAAGTTTAAGTGATGAACGGCATTATGCTGTTGCCCACGTCGTGATGGAGCAAAACACATGACACACTATCTAACGATTGATGGCTGTATTGGCAATACGCCTTTAGTGAAATTACAGCGGCTTCCCGGCGAAACAACAAATACGATCTTAGTAAAGTTAGAGGGGGATAATCCCGCGGGCTCAGTAAAAGATCGCCCGGTCATGAGCATGATTAAACGTGCCCAAGAAAGAGGTGATATTCAGCCTGGCGATACCTTGATCGAAGCAACGAGCGGCAATACCGGCATTGCACTGGCGATGATTGCGGCTATTTTGGGCTATAGAATGATCCTCATCATGCCTGAAAATATGAGCATTGAACGGCGAGCATCAATGAAAGCCTATGGGGCCGAGATTATTTTAACGGACTCAATGGAATCATCACGTGATCTTGCCTTAAAAATGGAAGCCGATGGACAGGGTAAAGTGCTCAACCAATTTGGCAACCTAGATAACCCCTTAGCGCATTATGAAACTACCGGCCCAGAAATCTGGCGAGATACCGAAGGCAGCGTGACCCATTTCGTCAGTGCGATGGGGACAACAGGCACGATCATGGGTGTATCACGTTATTTAAAAGAACAAAGCCAAGCTGTTAACATCGTGGGCGTCCAGCCGACTGAGGGTAGTGCTATTCCCGGTATTCGTCGTTGGCCGAAGGAATACTTGCCCACCATATTTGAGCCAGAACGTGTTGATCAGACAATGGACATGGAACAGGACGTTGCAGAAGAAACGATGCGACAGTTAGCGATTCAAGAAGGGATATTCTGTGGTGTCTCGTCCGGCGGTAATGTTGCCGCAGCGTTAAGGTTGTCCAAACAAGTGACTCACAGTGTCATTGTGGCGATTATCTGTGATCGCGGTGATCGTTATTTATCGACAGGTGTTTTCCCCGCTTAAACACATGTTAATACGGTGTGTCGTGTTCTTATACTGCTTGATGAGCTCAACCGCATGGGCGATTGAACAACTGCAGGTGACAATTGGCCATTGGCAACTCAATTCTGAAAAAGCTGATGGACTGAAACTCGAGAACGTTGATTTCGATGCTAGGTATACAGAACAGGGTTTAACATTCGATGTCACGGCTGACGAAATGCGCGTGCTAGGGCCATTGAATAAGCTATTTGGCATACGGTTGCATTGCGCTGAAGTGCAATATGTCGGACAACAAATCATCTGCCAAAAAGGTCAGCTTGCCTTCACGCAAAAAGATGTCGGCCGACAAAAAATTGATTTTACCGTCGAGGTGGAACCGGAGCGACAGCATTATCGTATTACGACCTCTGGCTTCATGCTGGCCTCAGCAAAAATAGCAGTGGTGATTGCACTCAATCAGAGACAATGGCAAATATATGCTGATGTCGACACAGTCGATATAGCAGCTTTAAGCACATTCCTGAGACCCTACCTTTCAAAGCCGCTGCAGCAAATATTATTAGCTTGGCAACATGCTGGGAAAGCCACTCTAAAGCTTGCGGCTAAAGGAGATAAAGGGCAGGTAAATCAAGCACAGGTAGACGCTCATATTACGCAGCTAGAAGTAAGTAATGACACGGGACAATTTGTGACGGAGGGACTGGAAACCAACTTAACATTCAAATTCAAACGACACGGTCATCGTTGGCATTGGCAAACATCGTTAGATTTATCACAAGGGCAAGCTTACGCCGAACCCATTTTTTTAGATCTTCATGAAACGCCAATCGAATTAAAAGCTGAAGGAGTCTGGCAGCAGAAAACGAATCACTTCGAAGTCACAAAAAGCACCCTAAAACACCAGGATGTCGGTCAAGCAGAGATTGCGATGACAGTTATAGAACAAGATATTGAATCGTTGAAGATCGATATACCAAAAACAGCTTTAGCGCCTGTATACCAACATTGGTTACAACCTTTTACCGTTGGCACCGCGACGGATAATCTAACGATAAATGGCCAAACGAGTCTGCATTACCAACAAGGGAAAACAGATTATGAATTGCAATTGGGTTTGGATAATGTGTCTGCGTCAGCTGGCTTAAACCGATTTACTATTCAAGGCGCAACAGGTGAATTGGCATGGACAACACGAGATAAAACTATCCCCATCAACTTTGAATGGCAAAAAGCGACGCTATATTCGATCCCAATAGGACCATCAACATTAAAGGCTCAGACACAAAAAGCCGGTATGACGCTCTTAGAGCCTTGGCATGTACCCATTTTGGATGGCGAATTAAAGATAAAAGAGTTTGCCTTAAATAATCACGAGACGTCAGGCACGACGTGGGAGTTTGAAGGACTACTAACCCCAGTATCGATGACAAAATTAAGTGAACACCTAGATTGGCCGACACTTCATGGCAAACTGTCAGGTGTTATTCCTAAAGTCGCTTACCAAGCACAAGAAATTAAAGTTGACGGTGCTTTGATGATTAAACTATTCCATGGAACGACCATTATTCATGATTTACGATTAACCAATGCTTTTGGTGCGATACCGCAGCTTTATAGCAATATTGATCTAATAGGATTTGATCTAGAAACCATGACCGAAACGTTCGATTTTGGAAAAATCACCGGTACATTAGAAGGTAAAATACAAAACTTACGTCTGGCCAATTGGCAGCCCGTCGCGTTTGATGCCTATTTGAGAACACCAAAAAAAGACAAAGTAAGGCATCGTATTAGCCAACAAGCGGTGAATAACTTATCAGAACTGGGTGGCGGTACATCAGGAGCATTATCTCGTAGTGCATTAAGGTTCTTCGAGGATTTTTCTTATCAACGTTTGGGTCTAAGTTGCAAATTGAGAAACGTAGTCTGTGAAATGGCCGGTGTCGAAGAAGCAGAACAAGGTTATTATATGGTCAAAGGCGGTGGCTTTCCGCCAAGAATTAATGTGATTGGCTATACGCGTCGTGTTGATTGGCCAGAACTTATTGATCGTTTGAAGGCAGTCATTAATAGTCCGGGGCCGGTGGTGGAATAAAACGATAATAATATTTTAAGGAAATAACATGAAAAGGTTTAGAAATAGTGTCACTAGCTTAATAACAGGTTTAATGTTGGTTTCCTGTGTGACGATTAATATTTATTTCCCTGCTGCAGCGGCAGAAAAAGCAGCTGATCGGATTATTGAGGATATTTGGGGGCCAGAAGGTCAACCTAAAGCAGTACCAGAGCCAGAGAAAAACGAACAGCAATCGAATGCGGCGGCGATAGGCCTAGCCATCTTAGATTGGGTGATTCCACCTGCTGCTGCAGCAGAACCCGATTTAAATATTAATTCTGTAGCGATTACCGGCATTCAAGCGAAAATGAAAGCACGGCATAATAGCTTAAAACCGTATTTTGATAACGGGGCGATAGGGCTGACCGATCAAGGCCTAGTGACCGTGCACAACATCAAAGCAGTCGCTTTAAAAGATAGAAATAAGCTTAAAGGCTTAATTGCAGATGAAAATAAAGATCGTCAGGCATTATATGGCGAAATCGCCAGAGCCAATGGTCACCCAGAATGGCAAGCAGAAATACAAGCCACCTTCGCGCGCCGTTGGGTCAGTAAAGCAGCGAAAGGCTGGTGGTATCAGAGCGGCGGTAGTTGGCAGAAAAAGTAATTTTTCTGAGCAGATAAACAAATTGACTATATTAACCAGCTATGGTGTACCATCGCTGGTTTTTTGCGTAAGTTTAACTTAATAGAGAAAGTACAATGGCAAGACGAAACCGTCGGAAAAGACTACCACAAGATCCAGTCGAGGTGGTTATAGAATCGCTATCACATGATGGTCGTGGTGTTGCCCGTATTGAAGGTAAAGCTATCTTCATTGATTTTGCTTTAGCAGGGGAAACTGTTCAGTTTCGCTATACTAAAACACACAGTAAATTTGATGAAGGTAGGGCAATTGAAATAGCAAACCCTGCTGCTGATCGGGTCGAAGCAAAATGCCAACATTTTGGTGTTTGTGGCGGCTGCAGTTTGATGCATATGTCACCTGAAGCACAATTGATTTTAAAACAAAATACATTGATGGACCAAATGCACCATTTCGGCCAAGTAGCGCCACAAAAATGGCTTGAACCGTTGACAGGACCATTGTGGGGGTATCGTCGTAAAGCGCGCCTAGGGGTCAAGCATGTACCGAAAAAGGAACGTGTTTTAGTGGGCTTTAGAGAAAAAGGCACGCCTTATTTGGCTTTATTAGAACAATGTGAAGTCCTTGCTCCAAGAGTAGGTAGCCGCCTTGCCGATTTAGGTGAAATGATAGCGGGTTTAGCCGCTTATAATCGCATTGCTCAAATTGAAGTTGCAATGGATGATGAACATGTCGCTTTAGTGTTTAGAAACTTAGATGGCCTATCTGATTCGGATCAACAAATACTCATCCAATTCGGTCAAGACAATGACTTCTGGATTTATTTACAATCAGGTGGCCCTGACACGGTAACGCCGATTTGGCCAGCAGCACCACAATTAAGTTATGCACCAGAATCCGGATTAACGTTGAATTTTGAACCCAATGACTTTACCCAAGTCAATGCGGGCATTAATCAAAAAATGATACAAAAGACGATGGCATTACTTGAGGTATCGGAGCAAGATCGTGTTTTGGATCTTTTTTGTGGCTTAGGAAATTTCAGTTTACCTTTAGCGAAACGCGTGAGTGAAGTGGTTGGCGTGGAAGGGGATGTCTCGCTAGTCGAACATGCACAAAACAATGCCACACTTAATAATTTAGATAATGCGGTATTTGAGTTAGCAGATTTAACAAAAACGACACTGAAGGAATACCCATGGGCTAAAGCGGGGTTCAATAAAATTTTGTTGGATCCACCAAGAAGCGGCGCCTTCGAGGTATTACCGCAGCTAGCAGAGCTTGGTGCTGAACGAATTGTTTATGTGTCATGTAATCCCGCAACCTTAGCCCGAGACGCCGGTGAGTTAGTCAATAACTTGGGCTATACACTGGTATCAGCGGGCATCATGGACATGTTTCCACATACCAGTCATGTGGAATCAATTGCAGTTTTCGATAAAATATAAAGCCTGACTAGCCCAAGGGGGGATGGCTTAGCAATATTGAAATGTTAAACTAGCGATATTGAGAAAACGATTAGTACCAAAGTCCAATTGCTTTTAATTATAAATGGCGATATTTTCTCAAGAACATGCTAACTGTTATTATTGCAGAGCCTCATTTTATTATAAACTTTAAGTCAAGCGTGGTGTGAGCCAAGTACGGAAAACAACGGGTCTTTATATTAAGTAAAGATGGCTGGGCTGAATTTTCTAGAGAAAGAAAAATGGAGTGAAAAAATCTCTTATTATCACGGTAAGTTTATTGGCATTACGACAGCATCAGCCCAAGTGTTTATTGCCTGCAGCACTTTTCTGATGCCGTCTATTTTGATAGGGCTGGTAAGTTTACGAAAATAAGCTGAGCCGACACAAAGTTAAACCAATAAAAAAGCCGTGAGATTAATCACGGCTTTTTTGTTTACAATGTAAGGAGTATGACGTCTAAGTCAACTTACCCTCCATTTCATCAATAACATGTGCCATTTGAACGACACTATCGGGGTTAACAGAGACCGTACTGACACCTTGTTCAACTAAGAACTTTGTAATTTCCGGGAAATCAGATGGTGCTTGTCCACAAATACCAACATATTTGCCCGCTTTTTTACATGCGGCTATGGCCATTTCTATCATTTTAAGGACGGCTTCATTACGTTCATCATAATGCCCGAGTAAGCTAGAATCCCTATCTGCACCGAGCGTGAGTTGCGTTAGGTCATTAGAACCAATAGAGAAACCATCAACAAGCTCAAGGAATTGGTCAGCCAAGATGACGTTAGCGGGAAGTTCACACATGAGGTAAATTTTAAGCCCTCTTTTGCCGCGAACTAAGCCATGTGACGCCATTAAATCAATAACTTGTTTTGTTTCAGCAATGGTACGAGCAAACGGTATCATTACCGTAATATTATCTAAGCCCATTGTCGTACGTGCGATACGTAGCGCATTACATTCCAGTGCGAATGCTTCACTAAATGATTCACTTAAATAACGCGTGGCACCACGGAAACCCAGCATTGGATTTTCTTCTTCAGGTTCGTAGAGGGTACCGCCAATTAAGTTAGCATACTCATTTGATTTAAAATCACTCAGGCGAACGATAACCGGTTTAGGGTAAAACGCTGAAGCAATAGTGGCAATGCCTTCAGCCAATTTATGCACATAGAATGAAATCGGGTTAGGATAGCCAGCCATTCTTGGGGCAATTTTATTTTGTAGCGTTTTAGTAAGGTCATCATAATCAATTAAAGCATTAGGATGTACGCCGATACTATTATTGATAATGAATTCCATTCGAGCTAAACCAACACCAGAATTTGGCAGGTTACTTGTCTTAAATGCAATTTCGGGGTTAGCAAGGTTCAGCATTATGCCTGTGTTTTTCGGTACAGGAATGGTTGAAATATCAATATTTTGGACGTGATGTGGTAGGGCACCTTGGTAAACAGTACCTGTATCACCTTCAGCACAACTTACCGTGACAATATCACCCGTCTTGATGACTTTAGTTGCCATATTGGTACTGACAATAGCCGCGATACCTAATTCACGGGCAATAATGGCAGCATGACAAGTCCGACCGCCTCGGTTGGTAACAATAGCGCCTGCAATTTTCATGACGGGTTCCCAATCAGGATCCGTAATGTCAGTCACTAATATTTCGCCTGGATTTAAGTCTGCCATTTGACTTGTTTTAAGGATGACGCGTGCTTTACCGCTGGCAACTTTACTGCCCACGCTCTTACCCTCGATGATGACTTTGCCTTTCTGATCGAGGACATGATTTTCTAATGCTTGTATAGACTTACCAGACTCAACCGTTTCAGGGCGAGCTTGTACAACAAATAATTCACCATTGTCGCCATCTTTAGCCCACTCAATATCCATTGGCATTGGTTTGCCAGCTTTTTTCGAATAATGTTTTTCGATAATGACGGCTGTTTTAGCTAGTTCAAGGACTTCATCATCATTAATGCAGAACTGTTTCTGCATCTCAACAGGAACAGGCGTATTAATGACTGCACCCGTATCACCAATAACCGAATCACTTTCGGCATAAATCATTCTTAAGGCTTTACTACCAAGATTGTGTTTAATAATAGGCAGATATTTAGTCCCTAATGTCGGCTTGAATACATAAAACTCATCAGGGTTAACGGCACCCTGAACAACATTTTCACCTAAGCCATAAGCGCCAGTAATGAAGACAATGTCACGGAAGCCACTTTCAGTGTCGATTGAGAACATTACACCCGAAGCAGCTTTATCTGAGCGTACCATTTTTTGCACAGCGATAGCTAAGGCAACGCTCATATGGTCGAAGCCCTGATGGACGCGATAAGAAATAGCGCGATTGGTGAATAATGAAGCAAAAATTTGGCGGCAGCTATTAATTAATTGTGCCGTACCCGTGATATTAAGGTGTGACTCTTGTTGGCCTGCGAAAGAGGCGTCGGGTAAATCTTCAGCAGTAGCCGAGCTACGTACTGCAACGTCAACATTACGGCCATATTCAGCTTCTAACTGACTATAGGCTTGTTCAATTTCACTGACAATAGCATCTGGCATAGCACCTTGATTGATTAAGGTACGGATATGTTCCCCTGTTTTTGCTAAAGCCTTGGTATCCTCAACATCTAACGCATCCAATGCAGCCGTAATCGGGCCGACCAGATCATTATGGTTGAGGAATTCGCGATAAGCGTCAGCGGTTGTCGCAAAACCATTTGGGACATTGACTCCTTCACGACTCAGCTCACTGTACATTTCACCCAAAGACGCGTTTTTACCACCGACAATATCAACATCATCAATACCAACATCAGCAAAAAAGCGAATATATTTATAGCTCATTCAAACACCCCTAGTTATATCTAATTAAATGGATTAATAAAGAAGTGGTTACACTTATCTGGACAACATTGATGACACAGCGCTGAGTTTTCGATAGACAACGAAAGCGGGAGAGAACAGTGAGATTTTCAACATTAAGACACACAGATTAAACAGCTTCTCAGTATAAATTTTAAAGTTTAGTTTAGCGGATCAACCAGACGATTTCGTTTGGCCTTTAAAATACAGACCGCGCTAAGACTTTTTAAGAGCTCAAGATGCCATAAACGATTAAGGATAGCTAAAAAATAGAGAAAGCCGCAAAGATCTGAAATAACCGATCAGAGATAAATTTTTCTATTTTTTTTCATAAAAATGCTGTCTTATACAAATATGACAAATTAATGATTAAAAGATACCAGCTATAAAGCGATTTGGCGAGCCTTTTTGGTCGAAAAAGGTCGAATACAAAGCCTTAATAAAAATTAGCTGCACCAAATTATATTTTGATGCACAATTAGGGGTCTAAATAGTTCGGATGTTAGGCATGCCATCATATGTAAGCTATGCCTAAATTTTCTTGGAGCAGAAAATAAGCTTAAACACAACCCTGTACAGTGGCTAATATCATGAACGTGGTGAACAAAGTGTTAACCTAAATTAATTTTGGCTTCTAAATCATTACGAGAATCAGCATTACGTAAAGCTTCTTCTAATGAAATACGATTAGCCTGATAGAGTTTCAATAAAGCCTCATCGAAGGTAACCATGCCATTCGTACCACTGCTATTCATAGCTTCTTTAATTGAGCTTAATTCACCTTTTAAGATTAAGTTTGCAATATGAGGCGTACTCAATAGCACCTCAATTGCAGCACAGCGTTTACCTTTATTATCAGGAATTAGACGTTGAGAAATAACCGCGCCTAAGTTGGCTGACAAGTCCATGAATAACTGCTTATGCTGTGCTTGCGGGAACATATTGATAATACGTTCCATCGCTTGGTTGGCATTATTAGCATGCAATGTTGAAATACAAAGGTGGCCAGTATTAGACAGCTCTAGCGCCGCTTCCATTGTTTCACGATCACGAATCTCACCAATAAGGATAACATCAGGTGCTTCACGTAAACTGGCTCTTAAAGCGCGAGCATAAGAGGTGGTGTCGATACCAATCTCTCGTTGGTTCACAATCGATTTGATATTAGGATGTGAGAACTCAACGGGATCTTCAATTATTAGGATATGACCTGCAGCGTGATGATTACGATGATTGATCATCGCTGCCATAGTTGTTGATTTACCTGAGCCGGTACCGCCAACCATCAATAATAAACCCCGTTTGGCCATCACTAAGTCTAATAGCACTTCTGGCAACTCGAGTGATTCTGCCGTTGGAATAGTAGTCGGAATTAAGCGAAGCACAATACCGATAGTACGGCGTTGATAGAATACATTAACCCGAAATCGAGCACTGTTATCTGGCAAACTAATCGCAAAATCAATGTCTTTATTAGTCTCGAATTCAATAACTTGTTCTTCAGACATAATGCCATAAGCAGCAGATTGACTGAGTTCTGGCGTGAGTAAATAGCTATCTAAGTCTATAGCGGTGCCATGGACTTTAGCCTTAACGGCAGAGCCCGAACTAATGAACAAGTCAGAGCCGCCTATTTCAACGAGTTTTCTGAGATAGGGAATAATATTAAGTGTTTTAGGAGAGGCAGCGCCTAAAACGTTAATGTCAGTAGGAATTTCCGTTCTCAGCGTATTTTCACGCGAGTCTTGCGTAATCAAAATGTGTAATTGCTGTTCCGAGGTCTCAGTTATCTCCGTAATGAGGTTCGTCCCACCAAGTAAAGACGCAATAAAGCAAATTTTCTTATTGATTGAGAATTGTAGTTTTTGCGTGTCGGTTGTAATTTCATCAAAAATAACGGACAGCATCTCGCTGGTTATGTCTTGCTGACCAACTGTGCGCTCTTGGCCATCTAGCAAAACACGGGGTGCTTTCCCAGCATCGAAGATTAAATGTTCGGCCTTTTTTTCTAGCATAAGTCTTACGTAAGGGCTGATATCCATCATGTTCTCGCTTGTATTAAAGTCGGGTATCGTCTGAAACGGTTGAAGTTCATTAAGTCAGGGTTAATCGTCATCGGCCAATAGTGCTAGACCCGAGCTGACGGAAGCAGCGCTTGAACGTTGTTGCTGAACGGTAGTTTGAGGATCAGCATCAACTTGTAAGCCCGGGCTGAAATCATCACTGACATCTTCGCCGTTATTTTCTTTTGCCAATTTGATTTTTAGTCGAACTTCATTGACTGAATCTGCGTTTCTTAACGCTTCGTCGTAACTGATTCTGCCTTGTTGGTAGAGATCAAAAACCGCTTGATCAAACGTTTGCATCCCCAGCTCGCGTGAGCGTGTCATGACTTCTTTAACGCCAGACACATCGCCTTTAGAAATCAAATCAGCAATAAGGGGCGTATTGATTAAAATCTCGATTGCAGCCACACGGCCACCATCTAAGGTTTTAATTAACCGCTGCGAGATAATGGCCCGTAGATTAAGTGATAAATCTTGCATCAACTTAATTTGTTTATCTGATGGAAAAAAGCCCAAGATACGATCAATGGCTTGGTTAGCATTATTGGCGTGGAGCGTTGCCAAGGCTAAATGACCGGTTTGAGCAAACTCAACACCAAACCCCATGATTTTCTTATCTCGAATCTCACCCAACACAATCACATCAGGCGCTTGTCGTAATGTATTGTGTAATGCCTCATCCCAACCATCGGTATCAACACCCACTTCACGTTGCATAATGACGCAATTTTTATGGGGATGAACATACTCAATCGGATCTTCAACCGTAATGATATGGCCAAAGCTGTGTTCATTTCGGTGATCAAGCATTGCCGCCATTGAAGTCGATTTACCTGAGCCCGTACCACCGGCCATCACTACCAGACCATTTTGAGTCATGATGATGTCTTTTAGAATAGGGGGTAAACCTAATTTATCAATCGTGGGAATTTCAGGTGCAATAACCCGAATGACCAAGCCCAACATCCCTTGTTGAACATAGGCATTGACACGGAAGCGGCATAAACCCGCAGGGGCAATCGCAAAATTACATTCTTTGGTGTCTTCAAATTGCTTAAGCTGCTTGTCATTCATCACAGACTGCGTGATAGATTGGGCATGCTCTGCAGAAAGAGGATGTTGTGATAATGGCGTCATCACACCTTTTATTTTGATAGCAGGTGGGAAACCAGATGTGATAAACAAATCAGAACCATCTTGTTCTAACATCATACTTAGTAGCTTCACTACCAAGGACATTGCTTCGTTTCTTTCCATCGTATTGCCTCAAAAGTTGGTTTAGCAGGTGCAGAATCTAGCTAAACTGGTTTTATTTGATTTATAGCAAAGCATAATGTCACGAAATAGCTTATTTTTAAGTGAAGAAGGTCACTCTTTCCATAACCATGGTTAAAGATTGAAAATTAGAAGTAAACTTCAGTTCATTAAATCTGTCAGTAGGGTGATGATGTGATCAGCCCACAGCAAATGAAGGAATGAACCAAATTAAGATGAATGCCAAGATGAAAGCATATCAATATAGTGTATTAATGCTAATGGCATTGAGCATGAACACCAGCCATGCCGAAACGGATTCAAGCTGGGATTGGGATATGGATTGGGTGTCAGGCACACTAGACAACGATCTCTTCTCAGGCAATGACAACGGCTATACCAACGGTGTTTTTATTTCCGCTTATGACACGGGTATCGCCGAACACCAACCGGCCCCCAGTCATTTTGTTTGGCCACTACTGTGGTCGTTGCCAGAAAAAAGCGTCAATGCAGCCGTTAATGCCTACAGTGTAGGGCAAGTGATGATGACGCCTGATGACATTACCGTCGAAGTCCCCCCAGAAAATCAACTGCCTTATTCTGGTTTACTTTTTTTTAGCACCACTTACTTGGCAATTGATGATGAACATGCCGATAAACTAGCCTCAACCTTTGGCATTATCGGTCCTGCCACTGGTGCTAAAGCAGCCCAAAAGACAGTACATAAATTGATTGGCTCAGATGATCCTAAAGGATGGGACACACAATTAAAGAATGAGTTTGTCTTTCAATTCAGTCGTGGACGATTATGGCGATCTTGGGTATCAGACAATCAGCATTATGATCTATTGCTAAGTAGCGAAGCAGGACTGGGGACCTTGTCCAGTTATGCTGAAACAGGCATGGTGGTACGCTACGGCAGAGGCTTGAATCGTTCTTATGCCAGTGCATTTCTCAATAATTCACGAACCACAAATCCCGTCGCAATCGATAATGGTTGGTACGTTTATGCTGGGGTGGCCGCAGGTTATACCTTCAACCAAATTTATACCGATGGTAATACCTATCGAGACAGCCGGTCGATTGATTATGCTCACGAACGGTTAGGCGTAACAGCGGGTCTAGCCTATTCTTGGCACAGGTTTTCGATCACATTAGCATTGAGTGATGCCAATATTCTGGATACCCGATCAGAAGAAGAGCTGGAAGACTTAACCCAATACGGCTCATTGTCGATTGCTTGGAAGTTGAAATAAGCCTAGAAAGTAGCTTAAACACTGAATATGGTACCGAGGGTCGGAATCGAACCGACACTTCCGAAGAAACCGGATTTTGAATCCGGCGCGTCTACCAGTTCCGCCACCCCGGCAATATTCAGGCTAGGGATTATAGCGATTGAAAGTCCTTTAGGGAAGTCTTATTTTCTGGGAAGCCTTAGCCTAGGTGACTTATAGACTTTATGCCTAAAATAAAAATAACGGTAAGGCAATGAAAAAACAGGCCAGTTTGTTATGATCAATGGATGAAATTAACTGATTTTAAATTTGATTGTCCTACTAACCTAATTGCTCAATTCCCTATGCCAGATAGAACGGCTAGCCGTTTATTAACATTGCATGGCGAAACGGGTGAATTACAAGACCAACAATTTGCCGACTTAACGTCGTTATTAGAGCCAAATGATTTATTGGTGTTTAATAATACCAAGGTTATTCCAGCACGCTTATTGGGCCATAAAGACAGTGGTGGCAAAGTCGAGGTTTTGGTTGAGCGCGTGCTAGATGAGCATCGCGTATTGGCCCATATTCGGAGTAGTAAATCACCCGGTGCCGGTCGACATTTAAGGCTAGAAGAAAAGCTAGATGCCGAAGTCCTTGGCCGGCAAGACGCTTTGTTTGAATTGGTTTTTCATCAAGAGGAATCGGTGACTAGCTTATTGGAACAATTTGGCCGCTTACCGTTACCGCCTTATATAGAAAGAGAAGTGGCACAAAGTGATGCCGATCGCTATCAGACTGTCTATGCTCAGCACTCAGGTGCCGTTGCAGCTCCCACGGCTGGTTTACATTTTGATCACGCGATGTTGGATAGGCTGGTAGAGTTAGGAATTGAAACAGCTGAGGTCACATTGCACGTAGGCGCGGGTACATTCCAACCAGTACGCATGGATAATATAAAAAACCATCAAATGCATTCAGAACGAATCGAAGTATCAAAACAGGTATGCCAACAACTTCGCGATACCAAAGCCAGAGGCGGCAGGGTGATTGCCGTCGGCACAACCAGCGTGAGAGCATTAGAAAGTGCATCGCAATCAGGCCAGGTTGCACCTTTTGAAGGCGAAACGGATATTTTTATCTATCCTGGCTATGACTTTAAGCAAGTTGATGCGATGATAACCAACTTTCATTTATCAGAATCAACCCTATTAATGCTGGTGTCAGCATTTGCGGGAAGAGACAATATTTTGCACGCATACCAACATGCGGTTGAACAGCAATACCGTTTCTTTAGTTACGGTGATGCCATGTTTATCACTCGGAAAACACGATGAACTCATTAGATAATATTCGCTTTGTGCTGGTGGGCACAACGCATCCCGGGAATATCGGTGCTGCGGCACGCGCCATGAAAACAATGGGCTTAACAAGGCTACATTTGGTTGAACCATTACATTATCCGAATGCTGAAGCGACAGCGCGGGCGTCGGGAGCTGACGATGTACTTGCGAATGCCATGGTACATAGTGATTTAGTGTCAGCCATAACGGGCTGCCACCAAGTTTTTGGTATGAGTGCAAGGTTGCGTCACCTGCCAGTGCCGGTCGTTGATCCGAGACAAGCCGTTGAACAAATTCAGCAGCAGCCGGATGACACCCGAACAGCAATCTTATTTGGCCGCGAACATTCAGGTTTAACGAATGAAGAACTAGATCGTTGCCATCGTCTAATTAATATTCCGGCTAACCCAGATTATAGTTCATTAAATTTAGCGGCAGCAGTGCAAGTGTTTGCGTATGAACTCAAAATGAACTTTGACCCGAGTATAGAGGTTGGGCGTATAGGGGAAGATAGAGAAGCGATTGACGCCAAGGATTTAGAGCATTTATATCAACACTTTGAACAGAGCCTGACAGAAATTGGGTTCCTAGATCCTGCTAACCCAAAAAACCTAATGCGTAGATTAAAACGGGTATTTAATCGTGCAGATTTAGATCGAAATGAACTGCAAATTTTACATGGCATCCTGCGTGCGGCAGAAAATAATAAAGGTGAACGATGATGAATGACAAAGTCAGCATCTGGCAACATATCAAAGAAGATATCAACTGTGTTTTTGACCGTGATCCTGCTGCCAGAACAGTGTTTGAAATTATCACAACCTATCCCGGCGTACATGCCGTTCAATGGCACCGTTTAAGCCACTGGTTGTGGCAGCATAAGGTCAAGTGGTTTGCCCGTTTATTATCGATGTTTAGCCGCTGGGTAACCGGGATTGAAATCCATCCAGGTGCCAAAATTGGCCGTCGATTTTTTATTGATCATGGCATGGGCGTCGTGATTGGGGAGACGGCCGAAATCGGTGATGATTGCACGCTTTATCATGGCGTGACGTTAGGTGGCACATCGTGGAAAGAGGGCAAACGTCATCCCACATTAGAGAATAATGTTGTCGTCGGTGCCGGAGCAAAAGTATTAGGGCCGATTACATTGCATGAGGGGGCGCGTATAGGCTCAAATGCCGTTGTGACAAAAGATGTCTTAGCTGAGCAAACCGTTATCGGCGTGCCAGGCCGGATTGTTAAAAATGCCTTAACAGAAGATCAAAAACAAAAACAAAAATTGGCACAAGAAGTAGGCTTTGACGCCTACGGTACATCAAGTGAAACATTGGATCCGGTGGCAACAGCGATCCATGGTTTAATTGAGCATATCCACGCAATGGATAAACGGGTTGATACCTTGTGTGAAACGATACATTTACTCGGTGGCGAAATCCCAAATATCAAAATGCCCGATCTAGCAGACTGCGATTTAGACAAAGAAATGGGTGAAAAGACTGATTCACACAAATAAAATAGGTGAATTAACCGAAAATAGTTGACCAAAACAGTCGGGTATGTAAAAATTTCAGATATAAAATAATAATTAAAACATCTAGTGAATACAGGGATATTTTGATGAGATTGACAACCAAAGGCCGCTATGCCGTCACCGCAATGCTAGATTTAAGTCTAAATTACGGCATTCGACCTATTACATTAGCCGATATTTCTGATCGCCAAGGTATTTCTTTATCCTATTTAGAGCAACTATTTGCTAATTTACGTCGTCAAGGACTGGTGATTAGCTCACGTGGTCCGGGTGGCGGCTATCGTTTAAGCCGTTCAGCCGATGAAGTGACAGTATTAGATGTGGTTTCTGCTGTCGATGAAAAAGTCGATGCAACACGCTGTGGAGGGAAGGGTAATTGCGACAATGGAGAACAATGCCTAAGCCACGAAATATGGCAAAGTTTGAGTGATCAAATTCGACTATACTTGAGTAATATCACACTAGGCCAAGTGGTTAAAGATTACAAAGCGAAAAATAATGGCGATGGCGAGAAAGTCATCAAATTTGAAGCAATGGGGTAACAGAGCGTGATCACAGTAACAGAATCAGCTGCAAACCGTATTCGAGACATGATAGCCAAACGTGGCTCAGGTGTCGGCTTACGTGTGGGCGTCACAGAAAGCGGTTGTTCTGGTTATAAATATGCCCTTGATTACGCAGAATCAGTCACAGATGAAGACATCGTAATTGAGCGTGATGATGTCAAAGTCGTTGTCGATAAAAAAAGTATGGGCATCATTGACGATACCGAACTGGATTATGTCAAAGAAGGCTTAAATCAAAGCTTTAAATTTAATAATCCTAACGCCGTTTCAGAATGTGGTTGTGGCGAAAGTTTTAGTCTCACTAAATAACGCACGATAAGGTTATACCTGTAGTCTTTCCATCAAATAACACAAACAATCCTGTTTAATGACTTTTTCATTTAAGGTCAGAATCGATGGCATTGTGGGCCGGTTGACAGCCAAATAACCATTTTGATTAGAGAAGAAATGTTCCGTGATGACAACGCCGGCTTCATTTTTGGCAATAAGCGGTAAGTTATTTTTCCCGTTAAGCTTTCCAAATGATGTACCTGCCGGAATTTCAGTGAAGTTGAGCGTTTCAAGATCCGCATTTAGTAACAAATCTGCTTCTTGACGGTGAAAACTAAAATCGATCCCATCCTTTAGGCACACTTGAGCAACGGTGTGAAACAAATCAATATCCTGATGATGGATGGCATGATCAGGCAGCGTGGTTAGATTCAAACAGCTATCAATAAATTCCAGCGCATGATCAACGCCGTATTGTTGCCCGGGTCGACTATATTCTAATGTGACAGCAGGGCAATACTGGGAAAATGCAGATGACTGCACACCTTTAGGGCTGGTGAAGTAAACCACAAAACGGCCAAACAATGTTGCTAGCTATATGAACTGCGCGCCGAGTTTATTGATACAGCTATAGTGAGGATTAAGCCCAGTATTGTTATGAATATCAACACTGGCGAACAGTGGCTTCTGAGTCATGACCCCAACAATATCGCTCGCCATCCGTGTCTCAGGACATGCGGACAGTTGTGTACCGGGCCAAATTCGATTGTAGTCAGCTTGGCCAACAAGTCGTCTTACCCCTGTTTTGGCAGCTGAAACATTGCCAAAAAAGGACTGAAAGGGCACGTGGTAGTGTTCGAGTTTGGTACTTCCGTAGTAACGCTTGAACCGCTAAAAACCCAGTGGGTTCATTCCCATGTAAAAGCACAGAGATAAACAGCGTCTCATTGTGCACTCCGCTTAAGTGAATCAAGGTGGGTTCTGATAACAGTGCCTCCAATTCATAAGGCGTCGCCTCTAATAGGCCATCAGGTATTTCATAGAGATGTTTTACTGTGTCTCTGCTCACGGTAACGTCCATTCACTAACAGGGTTGTTTTGTTGCTGATTACTTAAGTATTGTTCTGTTAAGGCAACAAAATCATTGGGGTGTTTTTGCATGAATTCTCTTTGCCACTGGCTGCCAGTCTGGCGGTTTTCCACCCGTTGTCGAATAAGATCAAGATAGAATTCACTCTCTTCAGCAGAAATGCCTAAAGACGAAAGGCCGAGCTGTACGCGCGGACGACAGTCAGTTAATAACAATTGGTGTACGCGTTGGTGTGCATCATTGAACCACGTAATATGACTATTTAAGACATGTCGTGCAGCGCGATAAAAATTATCTCGTGCTTGACTAAATGACAGTGGTAAACCCTCGCTTATAATGAGGTCAGATAAGTTTTTAGTTAAGCCGAAATAAAAGGCAGCATTGGCGACAGTATCGATTAATGTCGGGCCAGCAGCAGGTGTCCGGTGCTCAATGCGGATATGTGCTTGTCCGTCATCATCGACACCTATTAGTGGTCTTTTCCAACGCCAGATTGTGCCATTGTGGAGTTTTAGATGGGGAAAGGCTTCCGTTGAATTAGCTAAATCTTCTGGCAATAAGATGGGGAAGTGTTGTAAGTTCTCTTCAAAGCACTCCATCAAAGAGTGTCGAGCATAGTCTGTCCTAAAACTTACACGTTTTATGGGGCCCTGAGCTGCACCATTGTAGCCGCCAATATTAACCGCTTGTTCAAATAAGGGAATACGAGATTCATGCCACAGGTTTTTACCAAATAAGAACGGGGCGTTACCACAAACGGCCACCATCGCGGCAGAAGCAATAATCGATGCATTATAAAAATGGTGCGCAGTGCCGGAGGCACTTTGGTGTGTAATTGGAGCGAGGTGGTGGCAGGTTTCAACATAATATCGTTATGATATAAATCAAGATGTTCTTCGCCGGTTATATCAAGATGGATAGGCTCATGTTGAGTTGCTAAAATTTGTTCTTTCAAAGCCCGATAGCGGTTTAAGTCGGACATATTTTTAATGGTCAAATCAGATGGGTGCAATGTTGGCAAAATACCAATTATGATAAGCGCGCTTTGTAATGACTTGGCATGACTATCCGCGTTTTCCCATGTGGTCTGTAATTGTTGGTGTAACTGATTGAAAACAGTGCAATTGATGGCAAGTGGATGGGTATTGATCTCAATATTAAATTTGGCCAATTCGGCACTGGTTAAAGGTTCATTAACAGTGGCTAAATAATGTTCATTGAGCGGGGCAGGACGCATGTTTTTATCGACTAACCAAGCCTCAATTTCTAAGCCGGTAATAAGGTTGGTATGGGCAATATTATTGCCTTTAAAACAGCTCAGTTAACTGTTGCGTCTCAGTCGTCAGTTTGCGATGAAAACGATCAAAATCGGTACCATCGAAACGTGACTGAGAAATTTCTTGACCCATTATGCACTCCAAATAGCTGAAGCATTAGGCTAGTTATAGCACAGTGCTGATGACAGTTAAATAAGCGAAATACGCTTCCTATGTTCAAAGAGCATGATTAAAATTAATTAATTTTTTGACAGTTTATCGGGTGAACACTGCTATGATCTTGTTATGCAATATCTAGATAACCTCAGTTTTGATGCCCAACACATATGGCATCCGTATAGCAGCGTAAAGCACCCCGGCCAGATCCACGAAGTGGTATCAGCGCAAGGGGTTCATCTTACACTCAGCGATGGCAGAAAAATCATTGATGGCATGTCATCTTGGTGGTCTGCCATTCATGGTTATAATCATCCTGATCTAAACCAAGCGGCTAAAAATCAAATCGACAACATGGCCCATGTCATGTTTGGTGGTTTGACCCATGCCCCTGCAGTTGATCTAGCTCGAAAACTCATTGATATAACAGCAGAACCACTGCAGTATGTTTTTTTTGCTGACTCAGGTTCCGTGGCGGTTGAAGTCGCGATTAAAATGGCGATTCAATATTGGTTTGCTCAAGGACAAACGCAAAAGCAAAAAATCCTAACGTTACGAAATGGTTATCACGGGGATACCTTTGGGGCAATGTCTGTCAGCGACCCTGAAAATGGCATGCACAATCTATTCGAACAAGTACTAGCAAAACAGATTTTTGCACCAGCGCCGACTTGCTTGCGTGATGAAGATTGGCAAGACGATGATATTGCCGAATTCAAAACATTGATTGGAACGCATCAACACGACTTAGCAGCTGTCATTCTTGAACCCTTAGTACAAGGTGCTGGCGGTATGCGGGTTTATTGCCAAGAATACCTTCGCCAAGTCAGGCAGTTTTGCGATCAACACAATGTATTATTAATCCTGGATGAAATTGCCACAGGCTTTGGCCGAACCGGGACCTTATTTGCCTATGAACAAGCGGATATTTGCCCAGATATACTCTGCCTAGGAAAAGCCTTAACCGGCGGTTACATGACCTTGGCCGCAACATTGTGTAATGACAAAGTCGCTAAAGGAATCAGTGCTGATAACGATGGTGTTTTGATGCATGGACCGACCTTTATGGCCAACCCGTTAGCCTGCAAAGTGGCATCAGCGAGTATTGATGTTTTACTGGCATCAGACTGGCAGAACAAGGTCAAACGGATAGAGCAGAAATTACTGACAGAACTAGCCGATTATCAAGCCGATCCATTGGTTAAAGAGGTCAGAGTGAAAGGCGCGATAGGCATAATCGAGCTACACGACATGATTTGGGAGCAAATGACGTGGTTGCCCAAATTTATTGTTGATCAAGGGGTTTGGATCAGACCTTTTAAAAATCTTATTTATATTATGCCGCCGTATATTATTCAGTCTGATGAACTTAGCCAACTGACATCAGCAATGGGCAAAATATTAGAAGAATTAAACAACAGAAATAGTTGAAGCTAAAAAAGTAACTATTTTAATTGCGTAAAATACCACTCAAACACCTCACCTTTTTCGAGGTCATAAATGTTGACCACATCATAGTTCTGCCCATCTCGGCGGGTAATACTCTGTTTTATAAGATCCAAAGCATGGAACTCAACAAAAGCATCTCTATCAGCGATATTGATAACTTGAAATGCGGTGTCAATGGATTTGCCATCACCCGTTATCCAAATGGCTTCTAACAATTGGTTAAAGACAGACTCGTGATACTGACCTTGTATAGCATTGCCCGATTCGATATTACACACCATCGCGCCAAAATGGCTGTTTAAACTCGCGTAATTTGATGCTAAACCTCCGTTAGCTTTTTGAAGGCAAAGCGCCCAGTTCTCATTCTCAATGGCTTCAAATAAGAACTGGTTTTGCACCTCTTCATTAGCTGCATTTGCTTTATAACCATTTGTTAAAACAGTAACTTGCCTTAATTCTGTTATTGCCGGTAGTGTGGGCTGTGTTTTTATAGCATGAACAAGTGCGTCGTACCGAGCATTAGATTTAAGCTGCCTATCGTTGATATTCTCCTGTATCAATGACACTGAGGTACAGGCAGAAAGTAAACACGCTAAAAGAAGAGTTAAAAGTCGCATAGTTGGTTTCATTTATAAGTAAGCAGCTTATGTCTTAGTAGTAGGTTAGGTTGAGTGATAATGATACCCAACGAGTTGATATCATGATAACAAAAAGCATCGGGTTTCATTTTTTCAATTCAACCTACGGCTGTCTTGTCTACTTAGCAATCAGAGATCAAGCTGGCTGACCTCATGATTCCTTACTCTTTCCACCCTTTTTCGGCATGAGAGTAGTCGCAAAAAGGTTTGTTTTTTGAGTACCCGCATCGGCAAAGTGACATTTTGTTTGAGGAGGCGTTGGTCGGGGTCGATTTATCCTAAACCTCAACGCCTTCTCCATTACATGGGCCATTTTCTACGATACTAATTATCGCGATATCCCGACCATCAGTTTCTAAGCGATCGGCAATGCTGTAGGAAAGGGCACCTGAGGGACATTTATTTATTTTGGTAACGATGTGCTCGGCATGATTTTCACTGGGACAAATCCAATCTTCACTATTATCACTTTTGAAGACCGAAGGCAGTCCCCGAACGCACTCGGAAGCGCCCGAGTAGATAGACCGGTTAAAATGAATCGTAATCTTCTAGCTGGGATATTCCTGAAGTAATTCCTCCTATATTTCACTCGAGCTGTTAAAGTTGCTTTTAGCATGTTCCCCATCACAAAACGGTTTGTTTTTCGATAGCCCACATCGACAAAGATAGGCAGTTCCCTGTATATCAAGTTGTTTTCCATCTTTAAAAAGGATGGAGGAGTGAGATTCCAATTTCAGCGTTCCGTCGTGGGATCATGGTTATTTTTGGGTTCATCAGATTCTCCATTGGTGATGAGGTGGTAACTTTAGAATACGTCGTGAATTGCTGGGGAGCAAGAGTTACGCACACTACTTTTCTCTATTCTAGGACAGGAATATTGTCGGATAAAACGGGAAAGTGTGATCCCTGAATTAGACTCATTAAGAGTGGAGAGGGCTGATGGGAAGAGATCAAGCTGGCTGACCCCTTGATTTTCACAATATGTATTCCATTACCTTATGGTAAAAAAAATTATACGGATATTGGCCTTCTAGCCAATTCCACCAAAGCCTGCCTAGCTTCCAAAGTATTACTAATAGCTGAATCAAACTGAAGTCGCTCTAATCGTCCACTAATACGAAGCTCAAAACCTTCGCTATCAATACCGACTAGTTTTGGTAAGTTATCAGCATCATAAGCAAGTTCAAGTAAATCACAGTAGTGATTCATCGCATCTTGATGATCGGCATTCATATGCTCAACGATGCCAGTTTCTTCTTCAAAACTAAACGGGTTAGCTTTAAGGAAATCATCTTTCTCAATCCAATAGATTTCACCAAAACCACCGATATAGCGAACGCGTACAAAGTCGAGCGTATAGAAATTGAAATTGTGCGTTTTATGGAAGTTACGCGACATGGGATAGAAGCGGTAATAACGTTCTGCGATCTCTTCATCGTCAATTTTTACGGCATTAGCGATGTAGGTAACGCGTCCCGCGGCTTGGGTATCATCAGTTTGGGGATCGTAGGCAATCAAAGATACTTTATTATCAGCGAGGATATTGCGGGTATGTTGTGCAATGGTGCTGATGAGAATAATGGGCTGGCCATCACGATCAATACAGTAGGGCGTAATAGAGCCAAAAGGATAGCCAGGGAAGTCGGTTGAATGGGTGCTTAACACGCCATCACAACAGGTGTTAAATAAGGTTCTGGCTTTTAATGCCGTTTGTTCTGTCTTGCTCATGTTGTGTCCTTAGCGATCGTGGTGGTGATGCCAGCCATATTAAGAAATATTAATTTTCACCACTTTCATTATTTCGAAATCCATTCCTGCGACAGATTCGGTATCCGGATAATAAATAATATCAACCCGTGCACCTTTTAGCGATTTATAGGTTTTTTGGCGTTTGTATTTAAAAGGCACGTCTTGGCCATCAACTAAGACCGTGTTAAAGACCCATTCACCCTTACGTCGCTGGACATGGGAAGTTATTTTTTGCATGGTGGAGCGGATGAGTTTGTCATTCTCGGCCAGAAATTTCTTTATACTTTTCATTGTTTCATCATTAAAGAGCCGTTTGATAGCGTTGATATAGTATACCAACACGCTCGACATAGACTTCGGTTTCTTTATACGGCGGCACGCCATTATATTTTCTCACAGCCATCGGTCCGGCATTATAAGCAGCCGTGGCAAGTTGAATATTGCCATTGAATTGTTTTAGTAATTTAGCAAGGTACTTGGCGCCGCCTGCGGTGTTTTGAGCTGGGTTTAGCGCATCTTCAACACCCAGTTCTTTTGCGGTGGCCGGCATCAATTGCATTAAACCTTGTGCGCCTTTGTGAGAGGTAGCATTGGGGTTGAATGCTGACTCAGCATGCATTAAGGCGCGGATTAAAGCAGGATCAACCTGATGTTTTTTAGCAGCCTGAGTGACCGCATCGGAATAAGAGGTTAGGTTCAACCTAACCCGGTACCAGTCACTTTTAGAGTCAGGGTTACAAGCATAACAATCGTATTTTAAGACTTCGAGCTCAGTGACATGTTGCGGCTTTTTATTGGTAAATACCATGACATCATCGGATTCGGAATATTTGTAAATAATGGTCGTTTTAACCGGATTTTTCTTTTTAACTGTGGTGACATTACTAAATTCGACCGTGCCACCTTCATATTCAATACGCTCAATCATACCCTCTGAAACGCACAGATTAGGCAGCAGGAAGAGACATAGCAATAAGCGTATGAGCATCGTGTTCAACGTTTAGTAATACTGACCAGCACTGCCGATGACAGTGGTAATTAAGCCTAATATAAGGATAATTGAAATCAGTAACCGAATTTGGTTTAACGCTTTGGCGCCGGTTTCCCATTCTTGGCTTTCAACCGCACGACCTAGTTTTTTATGCGGTGCAAAAAACACATGCATAAACATCAGCATCATAATAAGGCCTAATAGCAACATAATATGAACATGTGGCCCAACTTCACCCATGCCACCATATTGCTTAATAATCCAAAAACCAGAAGCGAGTAATGTAATCACAGATACCCAGACCCAAGGGAAGAAGCGTCTAAAAGTTTGTGACCATAACGGCAACCGAAGCGACGGTTCTAAAAAGCTCGCAGCAGGTCGCAAAGCCATATAGGCGAAGAACATGCCCCCGACCCAGATAACGGCAGCTAATAAATGTAAGGTAATGGCAAGCATGGTCTCTCCTGATTAAACAATGGTTATTTTTTATTAACAGCAATATCGGCGATATTTTGTCGCCATTCTTTGGGGCCAGATTCATGCACTGATTGGCCAAGACTATCAACGGCAACCGTTACGGGCATATTCTCGACAGTAAACTCTCTAATCGCTTCCATACCCATTTCTTCAAAAGCCACAATGCGAGAAGATTTGATTGCTTTAGAGACTAAGTAAGCAGAGCCGCCAACCGCAATCAGAGACACAGAGCGATATTTTTTAATCGCCGCAATAGCTGATGGGCCACGTTCTGCTTTACCAATCATACCCAGTAAGCCTGTTTGGCCCAACATCATGTCTGTGAATTTATCCATGCGAGTTGCCGTAGTTGGGCCAGCAGGGCCAACAACTTCCTTTTTAACAGGATCCACCGGACCAACATAATAAATAAAGCGACCTTTGAAATCTAAGTCGTCGGGAAGGGATTGTCCATTCGCAAACAAATCGGCAATCTTTTTATGCGCAGCATCGCGGCCTGTTAATAAACGGCCAGTTAGCAATAACGTATCGCCGGGTAGCCAAGACTGAATATCATCAGCCGTCACGGTATCTAAATTAATGTGACGCGTATTCGCGGCGACATGTCGTGTGATGTCAGGCCAGTCTGATAAGGCAGGTGGGGTGAATTCGGCGGGGCCAGAACCATCAAGCACAAAGTGGCTATGGCGAGTGGCGGCACAATTGGGAATAAGCGCGACAGGTAGTGATGCGGCATGCGTAGCATAGTCATTGACTTTGACATCTAATACCGTTGTCAGTCCGCCAAGGCCTTGGGCACCAATACCGAGTTGATTTATTTTGTCGTAGAGTTCAACCCGTAATATCTCAGCGGCAGTGATAGGGCCACGAGCAATAAGAGCATGGATATCAATTGGTGCCATTAACGATTCTTTGGCCATTAACATTGCTTTCTCAGCCGTGCCGCCGACACCAATACCAATCATCCCAGGTGGACACCAGCCGGCACCCATTTTAGGGATGGTATCTAAAATCCAGTCTACTAAATTATCACTTGGGTTAAGCACGGTAAATTTGGCTTTATTTTCAGAGCCCGCGCCCTTGGCAGCAATATGAATCTCGACCTTGTCGCCTAGTACCACTTCACTATGAACCACTCCCGGTGTGTTATCACCGGTATTTTCACGTGTGCCAATTGGATCTTCAACAATAGAAGCACGCAGTACATTATCAGGATGGGTATACGCACGCCGAACGCCTTCATTGACCATATCTTCAATGCTTTGGTCACTATCCCATTGCACCGACATACCGACTTTAATAAAGACATTTACGATGCCAGTATCTTGGCAAATAGGGCGCTGATCTTCAGCGCACATGCGTGAATTGATTAGAATCTGAGCGATCGCATCTTTGGCAGCAAGCGACTGCTCTTTATCATAGGCCGCCGACATCGCTTGGATGAAGTCTTTGGGGTGATAACACGCAATAAATTGCAAGGCATTTGCAATGCTATCGATAAAGTCTTTTTTGCTGATAACCGTCATAGTTTAGGTTTTGGCTTCCATCCGTTGAGTGAGTTGCTCAATTACATCGCTAATAGCAAATTCAGCATCACTGGCGTCAGCTCTACATTTATATTCTACCAACCCTTCATCTAAAGCACGCTCGCCCAGAATAAGGCGGTGTGGAATGCCGATCAAATCCATATCAGCAAAAGCAACACCGGGTCTCTGTTTACGATCATCTAATAAGATATCAAAACCAGCATCAAGTAATTGTTGGTACATCGCTTCTGCGGCTTCGCGTAAACGCACTGATTTATGGGCGTTGATCGGAACTAAAACGACTTGGAATGGCGCGAGTGCTAATGGCCAGGTAATGCCACGATCATCATGATGTTGCTCAATAGCCGCGGCGACGACACGCGATACACCGATGCCATAACAACCCATAGTCAAGATTTGTGCTTTACCAGACTCAGCCAACACATTGGCATTGAGTTTTTGGCTGTAATTGTCCCCGAGTTGGAAGATATGACCGACTTCAATACCACGGGCAATCTCTAGATTACCTTGGCCATCAGGGCTGGCATCACCTGCGATAACATTACGTAGATCAACTGTTTCAGGTTCAGGCAAGTCACGCACCCAGTTGACGCCGGCGAGGTGTTGGCCGTTTTGATTAGCACCACAGATAAAATCAGCAAGATGCGCGGCAGCGCGATCAACAATAACAGGAATGGTTAAGCCAACTGGTCCGATAGAACCAATATTGGCACCACAAGAAGCAGTCACTTGTTCAGGTGTTGCAAAGGTTAAGGGACTAGCTACAAGTGGGTGTTTTTCGGCCTTAACGTCATTTAACTCATGATCACCACGCAGCACGAGCGCTACAACACTATCTTCTGCGACACCTTCGACAAGTAATGTTTTGACACATTGATCTGCCGAGACTTTCATAAAGTCACAAACTTGTTCAATGGTATGTTGTTTGGGCGTATCGACAGCGGCCATGGTAGCTATCGGGGCAGGGCGTTCACCACTAGGTGCGATTGCTTCAGCTAATTCAACGTTGGCGGCATATTGGCTTTGGTTACTAAAGGCGATGGCATCTTCACCAGAACTGGCTAAAACATGGAATTCATGGGACGCATTACCGCCAATACTGCCGGTATCTGCCAGCACAGGACGGAAGTTTAAGCCCATCCGTTCAAAAATACGGGTGTAAGCCGTAAACATCGTGTCATAGGTTTGTTGCAGTGACGCTTGATCAAGATGAAAAGAGTAAGCATCTTTCATCAAAAACTCACGCGCACGCATTAAACCAAAACGGGGTCTTATTTCATCACGGAATTTGGTTTGAATTTGATAAAAAGTAATTGGTAATTGTTTATAACTACGAATTTCTTGGCCAACTAAGTCGGTAATGACTTCTTCATGGGTCGGGCCATAACAAAACTCACGACCATGGCGATCATTAATACGCAGTAACTCAGGGCCATACTTTTCCCAACGGCCAGTTTGTTGCCAAAGTTCTGCAGGCTGTATGGAGGGCATTAACAATTCCTGAGCACCTGCTTTCGCCATTTCTTCACGGACAATAGCTTCTGCCTTGCGTAATACCTTTAGCCCCATTGGTAACCAAGTATATAAGCCTGATGCTGAGCGACGAATTAATCCGGCACGAAGCATTAACTGATGACTGATGATTTCGGCGTCAGCAGGGGTTTCTTTTAGAGTGGCAATAAGGACTTGAGAACTACGCATATCCGGGGTGAGATCCTGTTAAAAATAGTAAGTAAATTAAGAAAATAAGTTAATGTCGTGAAACATCAAAAAGTCTGATGATTCCAGCCCCAGTTTTGGCGCTCAGAATCAGTCATACTGATATAAATACGTTCACCGGGAATAGAGAGTTGATCGGTAATGAGTTGGCATAAAGCATCAGAAAAAGCCGACCGTTCTGCCGGCAGGCCTAAGGCACGATAATCCAACAATGCCAAAGGCGCATCACTGCCCCCCATGATCATATGTGGATTATGGTCAGCGCTGACCATGACATAGGTTTCTTGTTTGCCAGTGGCTTGACTGACAACGCGACTGGCTGCTTTTAATAGGCTGGATTCATCATCAACGGCTTTATTGGTCACAATATTTAAATAGGGCATGATGTTTTCTCCTTACTGGTAATGTTTTTGAATATCTTGCTTGAGCTGAGTCATTCTGTTTTGGCGTTCAATTTCATCAATGCGGATATACTCACCCTCGGCATTTTTAGTTTTGCCATTAGGGTTGGTTTGATAGCTAGTTAAGTTACTTTTAGCAATATCGCAGTTTTTCGATTTGATTTTGGCTTGTTCAGCTTGTCGTTGTTGATTTACCTTTGCTTGCTCTTTTGCTTTAACATCAATTTTTTGTTTGTTAATTAAATCATCTACCGCTTCTTGAGATTGTGCGGGCGCAACTTTAGGGCCGGGCTGAGTTTTGATAACGTCGGCTTTTCTATCCGCAGGCGCTTGTTGTGAAAAGTGGGTTTGACCATTTTCATCGACCCATTTATACGCTTGTGCGTAAGCAGTGCTCTGAAATGATAAAATGACAATAATGGCGCAGCAGTATTTTAAATAATGATTAAACATTGACTAGCCTCCCAATCAAAAAGCTTAATTTTACGTTAAAGTCGCGGAACATAACATGTCTGAGTTAGCAAATCGATTCGAAAAACACATTGAAGTGACTGAGCAGGGAAGCTTTGCCGTTGATGTGTTGGCGACTGAAAGCGGTTTATCCAAGCAATTGATTAAACAATTAATGCAAAAAGGCGCAGTTTGGCAGTCTGTGGGCAAGAAAACGCAACGTTTAAGGCGTGCAAAAAAAGTACTCAGCACAAATGCGACATTACATCTCTATTACGATAAATCAGTCATAGATCGTATACCACCAACGCCAGTACTTATCAGCGATGAGAAGCACTACAGTATTTGGTGTAAACCGTATGGCATGTTATCGCAAGGATCGAAATGGGGTGACCATTGCACCATAACCCGCTGGGCAGAACAGTACCTTTTACCACAAAGAAACAGTTTCACTGTTCACCGACTCGATAGGGCGGCAAATGGGTTAATTATTGTAGCGCATGAAAAAAAAGCAGCAGCGGCACTGTCGGCCTTATTCCAACAGCGTGACATTGATAAACGCTATCAAATATGGGTACATGGCCAATTTGATAAAGCTGCGACAGTGCATCAGTCGTTAACGGTAGAACAAGATATTGATGGCCGACAGGCGAAAAGTCATTTTATCTTTTTAGAATATGACTTAGACCAAAATCGCTCCCTGCTAGAAGTCAGAATTGAAACAGGCCGTAAGCATCAAATTAGGCGGCACATTGCGTCTATTGGGTTTCCTGTTGTAGGAGATCGTTTGTATGGCGACATTGAAGTGAAAGAAGATTTACAATTAACAGCTTATTATTTGGCATTTGAATGCCCGTTTAGCCATCAGACAAAAAAGTATGAATTAACGATAAAGGATTGAAAAGTAAGGTTTAAAAGCGTATTGTTAGCAGTATAAGGACAGGGAAAAGGGGAAGATATGGCTGATTTCATACAAAAGAAAATTAGGACGGATGCCGAGTGGTTAGCAGCGGGCAATAGAGATCGTCGCGCAAAGGGAAGACGCGATGGCAGTGACCGACGTGAAATGATTCGATTCGATTTAGAGCTAGGTGAGCGCCGAAACTACCAAGATCGTCGCAGCAATGCCAATGCATATGCATGGCAGAATGATCATACTTTTTAAACTTAGGTGAAAGGCGTGTTTAATGTGTTTGGCAAAACCAATTAGCCGAACTAACGATAAAGACTGCTACTTAGATAAAATGTTGGGTAAATAACAGGCTTGGCTAATGCCACGCGCAGCCAGAAAAATTAATAAAGCAAGCCATAACCCATGGTTCCCATAGGGTTGCAGAAAATACCAAGCCGGCAAGTAACAGCAAAAAGTCGAAAACAACATCGTATTTCGCATTGCCACACTGCGCATTGTCCCAATGAATAAGCCATCGAATAGATAACTCCAGACGGCAATCAAAGGCGCAACAAATAACCAAGGCAAATATTGCTCGGCGCTTAACACAACCTCTGGAATCGAAGTTAATAGCCGAATAATAACGGGGCCGAAGGCACTATAACTAAGGCTAAATAAGCAGGCAATACCAACAGACCAAATGGCGGCGTAATATAGCCCCTGCTTTAATAAAGCCTTGTTTCTTGAGCCAGTTGCCTTGCCAGAAATGACCTCGACCGCATTGGAAAAACCATCTAAGAAAAAAGCCGTAAAAGTAATAAAGTGGAGCAGGACGGCATTGGCAGCTAATGTAATATCGTCTTGTTTAGCACCTTGGGCGGTGAAAAAACCAAAGCAAAAGACAAGACACAAAGTACGAATAAAAATATTACTATGTAGAGGTAACATCTTAGCCAAGCCCAGTTGGCTTTTATCGGTTGAATTTGTTTTGGAGAATCGAAAGTGACGATGTCGTATTAAAAGACAAGCGTAAGCAAGGCCAATATATTCTGCAATCACCGACGCCATTGCAACACCGTCAACAGCCAGATCAAAGAGCGATACAAACAGTAAATCTAAAATGATATTGCTAAGATTAATGAGCAAAACTAATGACAAAGCCGCCCGCGTTGCAGCTTGCCCAATAAGCCACCCTAAAATGACATAATTAATGAGGATAGCGGGCGAACTCCAAATCCTAATCGCAAAGTAATTTTGTCCGAGCGTCCTCACTTGTTCACTACTGTCGATAATGGTAAAAGCCAATTGAGATAACGGTTGTTGAAAAATAACTAAGAACAATGAAATAACGAGGGCGAGCACAATTGATTTTTGTAGAATGAGGTGACTTTCCGAGTTGTCTTCGTGGCCCATTGCTTGTGCTGTGAGCCCGGTCGTCGCCATTCTGAGGAAACCAAACCCCCAGAATAAAAAACTGAAAATTAAGGTGCCAACAGCCACAGCGCCGACATAAGACGGAGAGTCTAAATGCCCGACCACGGCGGTATCGACCATACCGAGTAACGGGATAGACATATTGGCCACAATCATTGGGCCAGCGATTTGCCAAATTTGACGGTGGTTAACAGCTTGGTCGTTGTTGGACACGGGTATTAAAATCCAAAGAAAAAGCCACGCGCAAGCACGTGGCTTTATAGAAAAGTGTTTTAAGTGTCTAGACTAACAATGGTGCGATAACAAGGCTAACAATCGCCATAACATTGATTAAAATATTCATCGCTGGGCCAGACGTATCTTTCAGAGGATCACCAACAGTATCGCCGACGACGACGGCAGTATGGACATCAGAACCCTTACCGCCGAGGTTGCCTTTTTCGACATATTTTTTAGCATTGTCCCAAGCACCACCTGCGTTAGCCATCATGAGCGCCATCATCACACCGGTAATCAGTGCACCGCCTAGCATACCGCCTAAAGCCTCAGGACCTAAGCCAAAGCCGATTAAAACAGGGGCAAAGACTGCAATAGCGCCGGGCAAGATCATTTTGTTTAAAGCAGCCTTGGTGGCAATATCAATACAACGTGCGGTATCAGGTTTTGCTGTTCCTTCTAGTAACCCGGGAATATCACGAAATTGACGTCGAATTTCGTGAATCATTTCGAAAGCGGCATCACCGACAGCCGTCATTGTCAAAGCACTAATCAAAAAGGGAAAAATACCCCCTAAAAACATGCCGACTAGGACAATAGGATCATTAAGAAGTAATTGGAAATCGGGGTTACCATGACTAATGGTCTCAATATAAGCACTAATCAATGCTAGAGAAGCCAAAGCAGCTGCGCCAATCGCAAAGCCTTTACCAATAGCGGCAGTCGTATTGCCTAACTCATCAAGTGAATCGGTGATCTCCCGAGTTTGTTCTTCCATTTCAGCCATTTCAGCAATGCCACCCGCGTTATCGGCAATAGGGCCATAGGCATCAATCGCCATCGTGATGCCTACAGTGGCTAACATCCCGACCGCAGCGATGCCAACACCATAGAGCCCCGCATAGTGGCTGGCAATAAAGATAGTAGCGGCAATGGTCACAACGGGAAGCGCAACGGATTGCATTCCCAAGGCTAAACCACTGATCATGACAGTAGCAGCACCAGTTTCACCATCTTTAGCGAGCTTTCTTACCGGTGCGCCACCGGTATAATATTCTGTGACTAAGCCAATGATGATGCCGCCAACAGAACCGGCGAGCACGGCCATCCACAGATTGAATGTCCCGCCCATAGAAAAAATTAAAATAAGGGTAGTGATGATAAAGAGGGCTGAGGCACCTATCGTCCCAAATCTAAGTGCGACTTCTGGACTTTTATCTGCAAATTGTTTGACAGCATAAATGCCCGCAATAGAACACAATAAGCCAAGCGAGGCTAAAGCCAATGGCATAAACATCAGCGTTTGTTGGTTGTCAGCGAGCTGGTGTATAGCAGCTAGACCCATCGTCGAAGCAATCGCCAGACTTGCGATCATCGAACCACAATATGATTCAAAAATGTCAGAGCCCATACCAGCGACATCACCGACATTATCGCCCACATTATCAGCAATAACCCCGGGGTTACGTGGATCATCTTCTGGAATTCCGGCCTCAAGTTTGCCGACTAAATCAGCGCCGACATCGGCACTTTTAGTAAAGATACCGCCACCAACACGAGAGAACAGGGCAACGGTAGACGCGCCCATACCAAAGCCATGAATCACATGGACAGTGTGTGGATCTGAACCAAACAATAAATAGAGAATACCTAAGCCGAGTAAGCCCATTGAAGCGACGGTCAAACCCATAATCGATCCGCCAAAGAAGGCAACGGTTAAGGCTTGCGAAGCACCTTCAGCTTGTGCGGCAGTAGCTGTACGCACATTCGCCTGCGTGGCGGTATACATGCCGACATAACCAGCAGCACCAGAGCATAAGGCGCCGAGTAAGAAGGCAAAGGCGGTTGTACCACCCAAATCACTCATCCAAATAGCGAGTAAAACGACAGTGGCAAAAATAGCGAGACGACTGTATTCGGCTTTCATAAACACCATCGCACCGAGATGTATTTCATTCCCTATCTCAACCACTTTCCCGGTGCCTACTGGCGCAGCTTTGACGATACCGTAAACCAGGTAGGCGCAATAAAGACCAATGATACCGAGTAAGACAGGCAGGTAACTCAACGCAGACATAAGCAAAACCTCACATAATGATTAATAATTAAAGGGCTGGATCGATATAAAAACTTAATAATATTTTTTAAACACCTCGTAGTCTTATACCTCGTATAGTATCGATGTGTAAAGTTGTAGCCGTAAACAACATAAACCTGTTAAATTAATGGGTTATGATTGAGCTGATAAGCTTTGCCGTGATTGGCATATTTGCAGGTATAAGTGCTGGGTTGCTTGGTTTAGGCGGCGGATTGGTGACGGTACCAGCGTTACTGTATGTGTTTAAGTTTTATGGCATGCCAGAAACGCATCTCATGCATATTGCCGTCAGCACGTCATTGATGGTGATGATTGTGACTTCAATGTCATCATTGATGGCACATCACCGAGGTCGTAATGTTGACTGGCCACTGATGAGACGGCTATCAGGTGGACTAATTGTTGGCGGATTTTTAGGGGCTTATTCGGCCATATTATTCAGCAGCCAAAAATTGCAACAGGTGTTTGCAGTCTATGCTTTTTTAATGTCGATCAGGCTTTGGATATCGATGTTAGTACTCACAGTATCTACGCGATTATTACAGCAGCCGTATTTATTTGTAGCGGGCAGCGTGTTTGGCAGCATCTCAGCCTTAGTAGGAATGGGCGGCGGGACAATGATCGTCCCTTATTTGTTATTGGCTGGTAAAAATATCCAACAGGCCATCGGTACATCAGCAGCCTGTGCCTTTCCTATTGCGGTTGCGGGCGTCATTGGGTTTATGGTTTTTGCAGAGCAAGAAGGATCAGAAAACAGCTGGCAAACGGGCTTCGTGCATTGGCAGGCTTTTTTAGGTGTCATTAGCACCAGCATCATATTTGCGCCACTTGCAGCAAAATGGGCAAAAAAGTTGCCATTAATATTACTAGAACGTTTGTTCTCATTAGTCTTAATGGCAGTATCAGTATCATTATTTTTTGGGTAGTAGGAACAAAGTATGAATAAGTGGATTTGCACAGTATGTGGTTTTATCTATGATGAAGACAAAGGGTTACCAGAAGAGGGTATTGCACCGGGTACCCGCTGGAATGATATTCCTGATGATTGGCGTTGTCCGGAATGTTCAGTTGGGAAAGAAGACTTCGAGATGGTATTGATAGAAGAGGGTTAGCCGAGAGGTACTGAGTTTAATCGCCTGCTAAATTCTTATATAATATATTGTTTTGATTACTGGCTTATTTGGAGCACCATTTTATGAATCTTGACCGCGTCGGTTCAGGCAAAAATTTACCTGAAGATATTAACGTTATTATTGAAATCCCTTCTCACTCTGACCCGGTAAAATATGAGGTTGATAAGGAAACGGGTGCGTTATTTGTTGATCGCTTTATGAACACTGCCATGTTCTACCCTTGTAACTATGGCTATGTGCCTCATACCTTATCTGACGATGGTGATCCGGTTGATGTACTCGTTATGAGTCCTTATTCGTTAATCAGCGGTTCTGTTGTGCAATGTCGTCCTGTTGGCATGCTTAAAATGACGGATGAGTCAGGCGAAGATGCCAAAATCATCGCTGTGCCACACGATACAATGTATGACGATGTCCATGATATTTCTGATATTTCGCCGCGCTTGTTGGAGCAACTTTCCCACTTTTTTGGGCATTATAAAGATTTAGAGAAAAATAAATGGGTGAAAATTGAAGGCTGGGTTGGAATAGAAGAAGCAAAGGCTGAAATTATGGCCAGTGTGACACGCTTTAATGAAGCACCAGTTAAACCTAACTTCTAAGCTTAACCACATAAATCAATAACACTTTCGGCGAGCTGGTGGTAAATCAGTCTCGCCGAAAACAGTTTTGGGACAGGGCAAACAATGGCAAGACTAGTATTACAAGGTGAGAAACTTAACCTTTCACTGGCAAATGAAATAGCCGAACAAGTGAGTGGTCAATTAACATCGCCGGATGGCCAAGCGATGATGATAACCACGCAGCAGACGTTAGATAGTTCCGCCTTGAATAAACTACGTGCGGATCATGCCTTCGACATTAATGTGCTGCCAGAACAGTTTGATCCAAGCCAGACCGCCTTATTAGTCACCGATATGGATTCCACTTTAATCAGTATTGAATGCGTGGATGAAATAGCCGATTTTATTAATGCCAAGCCACAAGTGTCAGCGATTACTGAAGCGGCCATGCGGGGTGAGATAGATTTTGAAACCTCACTACGTCAGCGTGTAGGCTTGTTAAAAGGGTTAGATGTCACGGTTTTAGATCAAGTCTTTGAACAGCGTCTACGCCTTAACCCTGGTGCAGAAATCATGTTGGCAGGTTTAAAAAAGAAAGGGATTAAAACAGCATTAGTCTCAGGTGGCTTTACCTTCTTTACGGAACGTTTGAAACAGCAGTTCGGTCTAGATTATACCTTGGCAAATGTGCTGGCAGAACATGATGGCAAATTGATAGGTGAAATCGACGGCCCCATTTGTGGCGCAGAGGCTAAAGCTGACTTTTTGTTAAAGCAATGCGGAGCCTTAGCGATCTCACCGTCACAAGTTATCGCAATGGGGGATGGTGCTAATGATCTCTTAATGATGAAAGAAGCAGGATTAAGCATTGCCTACCATGCAAAACCCAAAGTCCAGTCACAAGCACAAACAGTACTGAACTATTGCGGGCTTGAAGGTGTACTTGGAATATTGCAGTAGTTTTTTAACTAGCATAAGCTTGAAATTGGCCAAAAGATCCCCACTTGTGTGAACGAGGAACAAATATTTTAATAAATGAGGTAGTACGATGGATGTAATGGAACGGATTAAACAAGCTATTGAGTCAAATAGCATCATTTTGTTTATGAAAGGCACACCAGATTTTCCACAATGTGGATTTTCTAGTCGTTCGTCAGCAGCATTAACAGAATGTGGCGAGGAGTTTGCTTTCATTAATGTGTTGGCTGAGCCAGAAGTACGTGAAAATTTACATCGTTATGCTGATTGGCCAACATTCCCACAGCTCTATATTGGTGGCGAATTAGTAGGCGGTTGCGATATCGTGATGGAGCTTTACGAATCGGGCGAATTAAAAACAATGGTTGAACAAGCAGGCAAATAATAGAAATGAGCGATGAACAGGATCATGATTGGCAAGGGGAAAGCGGCTTAACCGTATCTCCTGTTAAGCCAGATTTAAAACAGCCACCGAAATATCGGGTGCTGATGCTAAATGACGACTATACGCCAATGGATTTTGTCATCGAAATACTGGAAGGTCTGTTCAGTATGGAACGTGAGAGCGCAACACGCACAATGATGCAGGTTCACACTGAAGGGTTCGCTCAATGTGGCATTTATACTTTTGAAATAGCAGAAGCAAAAGTAGAGCAAGCGAATAGTTATGCTCAGCAGCACGGGCATCCCTTGCAGTGCACCATGGAAGAAGAATAAACCACTGAGTCAAAAAGAGGCCATACAATGCTAAGTAAAGAGCTAGAACAAACATTAAGCCAGGCATTTAGTCATGCGAGAAAGTCAGCGCATGAGTTTTTGACAGTGGAACATTTACTCTTAGCCTTATTAGAAAACGGTCAGGCATTAGCCGTTCTGAAAGTATGTGATGTCAATATCACGACATTAAGGCAGGAATTATCAGATTTTTTAGCTGACAATCTGCCGACATTAGCAGAAGAAAGCGAGCGTGAAACACAGCCTACGTTGGCTTTTCAGCGGGTATTGCAACGTGCAGTTATGCACGTTCAATCATCAGGAGGCACTGAAGTAACCGGTGCTAATGTGTTGGTGTCGATTTTCTCAGAGCAACAATCACAAGCAGTCTATTTCTTACAAAAGCAAGACGTGATGCGATTAGATGTCGTTAATGCTATTAGCCAAGGGACAGAGGAAGATCTTCTTGAATTACAGGCTGATGATGAAGAAGTAGTCAGTCAAGAGTCGGACGAAAAAGACAGTAAAAACCCACTGTTCTTGTATGCGAGTAATCTTAATACTTTGGCTTTAGCGGGGAAAATCGATCCCTTGATTGGCCGCGAGCATGAAATTGAGCGGACCTTACAGATCTTATGTCGCCGCCGTAAAAACAACCCTTTATTTGTCGGTGAAGCAGGTGTCGGTAAAACAGCGCTGGCTGAAGGTTTAGCGAAGCAAGTTGTTGAAGGGAAAGTACCAGAAGTGCTGGCAAATTCCGTTATCTATTCGCTTGATATGGGCGCCTTGGTCGCCGGTACCAAATATCGTGGTGATTTCGAAAAACGATTAAAAGCCTTATTGCGTGAAATCAAAAAACAGCCAGATGCGATTCTCTTTATAGATGAGATACATACCTTAATTGGGGCGGGTTCTGCCGGTAATTCAGCAATGGATGCGGCGAACTTATTGAAGCCACTACTAGCGAGCGGTGAGTTGAAATGCATGGGCTCAACGACCTATCAAGAATATCGCGGTATTTTTGAACACGATCACGCGCTAACGCGTCGATTCCAAAAAATTGATGTGCCAGAGCCATCAGTAGAAGAAACCAAACAAATTTTAAAAGGCCTCAAGGCCGGGCTAGAAGCGCATCACGATGTGCGATATACCGCAGCAGCATTGGAGCAAGCCGCAGAATTAGCAGATCGGCATATTAACGATCGTTACTTACCCGACAAAGCGATTGACGTATTGGATGAGGTAGGTGCAGCACAACGTATTCTGCCTAAATCAAAACGCAAGAAAATGATTGGTGTTACCGATGTTCAAAATATTGTAGCCAAGATTGCCAGAATACCAGCCAAAACGGTTAATAATACCGATAAAGATAATCTCAAAAACCTCGAGAAAAATCTGAAACACGTTATCTTTGGTCAAAGTGAAGCGATTGCATCTTTATCATCAGCGATTAAGATGGCGAGATCAGGCTTAGGCCATCCTGAGCGTCCAACAGGGGCCTTTTTATTCACTGGCCCAACCGGTGTGGGTAAAACAGAAGTCACACGTCAATTAGCACACAACCTCGGTGTGGAACTGATTCGTTTTGATATGTCAGAATATATGGAAAGTCATACCGTTTCAAGACTGATCGGTGCGCCCCCTGGCTATGTTGGGTACGACCAAGGTGGTTTGTTAACGGAAGCGATTACTAAACAGCCTCATGCCGTTTTATTATTGGATGAAATTGAAAAAGCCCATCCGGATGTCTTTAATCTATTACTACAAGTGATGGATCATGGGACATTAACCGATAATAACGGCCGCAAGGCCGACTTCCGTCACGTTGTCCTGGTGATGACCAGTAATGCAGGTGCACACGAGATGGTCCGGTCTTCAATGGGCTTTACCCAACAAGATCACCAAGCTGATGGCATGGAAGTGATCAAACGGGCCTTCACACCAGAATTTCGTAACCGTTTGGATGGTATCATTCAATTCAAACCGTTGACCAAGGATGCTATCTTACGTGTCGCGGATAAAACGGTGCTCGAACTTGAAATGTTATTGCAAGATAAGCAGGTAACATTAGAGATTGAAAATGATGCCAGAGAATGGCTAGCTGATAATGGTTACGATATCAGTATGGGTGCAAGGCCAATGGCAAGGTTAGTACAAGAAAAGATCAAACGGCCATTAGCTGACGAATTACTCTTTGGAAAATTGAGCAAAGGTGGACATGTACGTGTCGTACTCAGTGATGGAGAACTGGCACTTGAATTTGAGAATGAAATAGAATCAGTCTAAAAGTCGTATTTTTTAGGTTGTGAGTAGCTACTACCATCTCAAATTGCCCAAAACTGTCAATATAAAAGCTTGACAAGTCAGCAGTTATGCACCAGATAACAATGCATCATGAACCCGCGATGACGAAGTCACGCTAAGCTGTTGATTAATAAAATAGTGTTTGTAACTAATTGATTTTTAAGTGATTAAATAAGTTGGTTAAAAAGTGACCAATTTAAGCTGATCGCTTATATATGAATAGTTTATCGACCAATAACAGACTTAACCACAGACTTACCCACAGGAATTGTGAGTAACTTTACAGTTTTGTGACAAAGTTCCCGAAAGTTGACATTTTTTTAAAGCTCGATGCCTTTTTGAGCCTGAATTCCTGCTCTAAAGGCATGCTTAACATCTTCAACACGACTGACAGTATCGCCAGCTTCAATGACAGCGTCTGGCGCACCTCGGCCCGTTATAATCACATGCTGCATAGCTGGCCGTTGTGCAATATCATTCAATACAGCTTCTGTATCTAAGTAACCCATCTTAAGCACGATATTAAGTTCATCAAGTAAGACAACTTTAACCACGGGATCTTGCAATAGCCTTTGACACACAGCCCAACCGGCTTTTGCCGAAGCAATGTCTTGTTCTAAATTTTGAGTATCCCAAGTAAAACCATCTCCCATGACATGGTATTCAGCTTCATCAGGAAATCGTCTAAAAAAGGCTTCCTCACCAGTACTGAAAGCCCCTTTAATAAACTGGACGATACCGACCTTCATATTGTGGCCAAGTGCACGGGCAACCATACCGAAACCCGACGAGCTTTTACCTTTGCCATTACCCGTAATAACCAGCAACAGCCCTTTATCCTTATCGGCTTTTTGTACTTGCTCATCAACAACTGATTTTTGTCGCTTCATTCTTTTTTGATGACGTTCTGACTGATTTTCAACCACAGTAATGATCCAATTGAGGTGACTAAATTTAATAATGGATACGAGCGCTCCAGTTTTTGAAGTGCTCAATCAACTTAGTCGAATTGATAAGATGCTGTTAAATAAGCGGTCCTTTCTGGTAAGGGGTAAGCATTAAACCGACCTGGAGTGGATCCACTGCTGACGCCATAATTAAAATATTGTTCATTAAATAAGTTGTTAACTTGTAAGGATAAGCCAATATTGTCAAATTGTTTGGATAATTTGAAATCAACGGTTTTATAGGAAGGTATTTTTTTAGCAAAGTTATTGCTTAAATCGTTCGCAAATAAAGTAGCATCGACATAATTAAAGTTAATTGAACCCTTGATGTCAGCAGGGAGCGAAGCCAATAAGGTAATATTTGCCGTATTGTTAGGAGTAAGAGGAAGATCGTTAGCTTTGTTATTACCATCAGTAAACTCAGCTTTGAGATAAGTGTAATTCGCTTTTACTGAGAGGCTAGAATTAATATCAAATGCGAGGGCTAATTCAACGCCATCATGTTGTGTATCATCTAAGTTAACATTCTGAAAGGTAATGGCGTTAAGGTGAATTTCATTTTCAATACTTTGGTGGAATAAGGCGATGCTTGCTTCCAAACCACTGCTTTTATAGTTAATACCAATCTCAAGATCATCAGAAACTTGGGGTTTAAGTTGTGAAAATGTTTGTTGGAATACCGAGTTAAACTCAAACAACTCGTCAATGGTGCCGAAGCGGTTGCTGCGACCAAGTCGGCCATAAGCACTTAATTCATTAGTAAAAGTATGCTTCAAGCCTAATTCAAAACTGGTTTTACGATCTGACTCAGTAAAATCAGCTGCTTCTGGACCAAATGCAGAACCGGGTGCTGAGGCATCGAAACGGTCACGGGCTGTTAGACGTGTTTTCTGACCGCGTATTCCTATTGTTAAATCAGTATTAGTGGTTAATCCGATAGTGGCTTGGCTATATAAAGCAAAGTTTTTCTGAAAGGCGGCAAGCTCATGTACTGGTTGGCCAATATTTTGTTTAAAATTTGAACGTTTAGAGTCATATTGGTGAAGATATAAATCTGCACCAATGACCCAGTTAAAACCATGTTGTCCAAATGATCTATTTAATGTCAAACGGGGCGTGAGTGATAATGTTTGTAATGCTGTTTCTGAATAGGCATCACCATTAAAACCATCATAGTCAAAGAACATCGCGCGTTGTTGTTTACGACGGTAACCCGCATCGATAACAAAGCTATCATCCTGATCTAGATTAGCACTAAAACCAATGGTAGCGAATTCAGTATATTCATCTGCCCAATCTTCAGGGTTATTTGTCCCGGTTCTATTGGATGAGATTTCATCAATGTTTTTACCAGGGTTTACAGCACGCTCGCCCGGCAGTTCACTATCTTGCTCATAGGCACCTGCTTTAAAATAAAGCTCAGCAGTATCGGCAATAGGCACTCGCAAATCGAATTGGCCAGTATCTTGGCGAAATTGATTATTATCACGATAGCCATCATCTTTAAGGCTATTGATATTAGCTGTGAGGCTGATTATATCATTAGCATAATTAAAAAAAGCGTTGGTTTCCCTATGATCAAAAGAACCTAATGTTTGGCTAATCAAAGCATAGTTATCTGAGTCACGCGGGTTTTTGGTAATGATATTAATTGTACCAGTCGTTGCACCATCACCGTATAGGACACCACCGCTACCACGAGTAATCTCAATTCGTTCAATATTATCAATGGCTATAGCAGCGTAATTGATTGATGAAAGATCGATATCATTTAAGCGGCGACCGTCAAGCAGAATTAACGTATTTTGAGTTGCTGTTTCACCAAAGCTTCTTAGCCCAACTGTAGCACTGCTACCGTGGCTAAATAGGCTGTTAGTTGAGACGCCCACGTGCTCGGATAATAATTCTGGCAAAGTATTGGCAGGGCTACGTTTAATATCATCAGCTGTGATAATGCTAATACTAGCGGGTAAAGTTGAGATATCCCCTAGTCGACTAGCTGTGACAACCATAGAATCGAGTTCTGCACTATCAGCAAGTATAGTGGTCGATATAAAGGGGAGGGTAATGAGGGATAAAGCAATAAAACGAAATGACATAGTGTGCCTATAAGGTAAGCTTGTTATGGGGGAAACAAGCAATTTCAATTAACCAAGACACGGCATATGGAGGGCACCAGAAAAACTGATTCCTTTTACCCAGGGTTCGCCCGCCGCGAATTGGTCACGATCACACTAGGCCGGTCTCCGGACTCATGAGGTTCAAAACAAATGGCCTTCCCATGTCAAAAAACACAGTGGCATGTTCACTTGTTTCACTCAATTACCGTTGCGGGGGCAGTGTTGGATTTTTTACACCAACTTCCCGATTATCCTTCAATCTATTTCGAGAGAAGGCACCTAATGTGCGAGGAAGAGTAGTATTTAAGCCAAATATTGTCAATATTGGTGGCTTATCACAACAATCTGACAGATGTTTTGAGGTGCTAATTTTACCCTTACGTCTCTTAAATTTGTGATGAATGAACGGATAAAAGAATTCACGGCATAAAACCTGCTTAAGTCATTATTATCTAGTGCTATTACATTATGAAAAGATAAGGCTAAAGGCTGTTTTTTCAGATGAAGTGGTTAATAAAAACAATGGGTTATTGCCTTATACTACGTGCCAATAAAATTTTACTGCTATTCGTTTTTCTGACATTGGTATTGTCGAACCGGCAGGTTCTCGCCGCTGATGAACCGATCAGTGATGTCAGAATCCTGATAGATGTGTCCGGTAGTATGAAAAAAAATGATCCCCAAAATTTAAGGACGCCAGCCTTAGAAATGATCGTTGGCTTATTGCCCGATCAATCAAAAGCGGGCGTTTGGACCTTTGCAAAATACGTCAACATGTTGGTGCCACAACGAGAAGTCACAAAAAAGTGGCGTACTGATGCCAAAAAACAGACTGGGAAAATCCATTCCAATGGTCTATTTACCGATATCGAACAGGTATTAAATAAGGCAACAGCCAATCAAACTAAGCCAAATAATAAGTTGCGCCGAAGCGTCATTTTGTTGTCAGATGGACTGGTTGATATTTCAACCAATCCGAAAGCCAGCGAGACATCAAGAAAGCGGATTTTGAATGAAGTCGTACCAAAACTAAAACAAGCGAATATTGCGGTTCATACCATCGCTTTATCATCTAGTTCGGATCAGGAACTATTAAGAGAAATCGCATTGGAAACCGATGGCTGGTACGAACAAGTCGATGATGCCGAACAACTGCAACGTGTTTTCTTACACCTATTTGAGAAAGCGGCAAAAAGAGACACCGTACCTTTAAAAGAAAACACGTTTAAGATTGATGACAGTGTGACTGAAATGACAGTGTTAGTTTTCAGACAAGCCGACGCTAAGCCAACAGTGCTTATTCAACCAGACCAAAATAAGCTTACAAGCCTGAATGACAATGACACTGTACGTTGGCAGAGTAGCGAGTCGGGTTATGACTTGATTACCATTGCTGAACCGCAAGTCGGAGAGTGGACAATTGATGCAGCCTTAGATCCAGACAATCGCGTGATGGTGTTAACAGACCTAAAACTAAAAACAACAGATTTACCCAATAATATCTTGATTGGGGAAACCTTCGACTTTGATGTCAATTTAACCAATAAAAACGAAATGATTGTGCGTGAAAGCTTTTTAAACTTGGTGAATGCAAAATTAACCCATGAAAATGAGGTGGCAGATCTGGTTGAAGTGGAGCTCAATCCAAGCTTACGTAAAGGTAATTACCGTTCGTAACTGGGCGAAACTTTTCAGCCGGGTAGAAATGATGTGGTTACCACCATAACAAGTGGTACATTCGAACGCCAAAGACGTCAAAGCGTGAATGTGGTTGAAATGCCCTTTACCATTTCGACTGAACAATTAATGGATGAAGCGACACGTACGCATCGTGTAACACTCAAACCAGACGCGAGCTTAGTTGATACTAAAAAAATCAGTATTGCAGCGATGCTAACAGCGGAAGATGGAAGCGAATGGTCTTATGATGTCCTGAAATCAGAAGAAGACAGTTGGCAGCTGACATTAGCGGAATTAGAGGCTACACAACAATATAAAATTAATCTACAAATTAAAGGTGAAACCTTAAAAGGCCGCGCGCTATTTTTGCAACCGAATCAAATTGTATTGCTTGATGAAACCAAGCCTGAAATGCCTGAGATACCTGATTTATCAGAAGAAATATCCGATGAATTGGCGCTATTAGAAGAAGTCGCAGAGGCAGAAGAAGCAAAAGAGGAAAAGCCAGACGGTATGACCCCAGAAGAGAATTTGCTTGAAGAAGTTGAGGAACTCTCGCCATTAGATGAGATAGACGAGTTAGATGAATTGAGCCCACTCGATGAAATTGAGCTAACAGATGAATTCAGCAGTGATATTGATGAACTATTACCTGTGGGTGATGATGACTTCGACGAATTAGACAATGATCTTACTGAAGGGGACGAGGCACCAACGGGAGAAATCTCATCGTCGATGTTGATGGTCGGAAATGCTATCTTATTACTGATAGTAGGACTCGCCTTCTTCATGTGGCGGCGCAAATCAGTCGCCAGTAAAAACCCAGGAGAGCAATTATAAATGGACATGACAGATCCAACATTCCAAATGCTAGCCTATGAATTGGCGCTTATATTTGGTCTTTTAAGTGCATGGTTGTTATTCAGGGCACATAAAAAAAACAAACAAGCACAAGCGGATGCGGCGACTGCCGTCAAGAAAATAAAGCGTCTCAAAGATCGCCGTATTGAGCAACTGACAACGATATTGTCTGAAAAATATGGTTTAACGGGACAAGCGCTAGAGCAGGCTGCACAAGAGTTTCAAAGTCGCGAGCAGAAAATATACAAAGCCCAATTGGCTTTATTTGTTGAATAAGATACTAAGGCGCTGAAAGCCGCCCCGACACAACTAGAAAATGCCATTGATGCTTGTTTGAGTTTATTGCCTGCTGGTAATGATGTGTCGGTGTCGAGCACCGCAGAAACTAAAATTGAAACGTCCGCACTCACCGAAACAGTTACTGCCACAGCAGTGAAAGTCGATGAACTCGTCGAAGGTTTCCGTCGTTTAAGTAGTGGCGCATTGATAGCGCAAACAATCGGCCGAACTGGTGCCGGAAGCTGAAAGTACAATAGAGGTAGAGGAAGCCCCAGAACCAGAAGAACTAGCGCCAATCGAACAGGCAACAGCAGTTCAAGAGGCTGAGACATCAAATCAGCCAGAGGATGTAGTACAAGCACCTGCGCCGGAAGATATTATTGCGCACTTAAATGAAGTCGAGCCTGAAGAAACATTGAGAGAAGAGGCCGTTGAAGCCGATGCCGAGGTCGAACAGGCGGAAGAAGAGTTAGTCTCAGAGGATGATATTGATGCCTTATTATCAGATATAGACGTAGATGATTTATTTGACACCGGTGTCGACCTTGCCGCCATCGAAGAAGAAGATGAACCGACACCTGAACCAGATGTTGTCGTTGAAGAGATCACGGCAGATGATGATATAGAAGCAATCTTAAATCAGGTCGACGGCGCTGCAGAAGTAGCTGCCGTACCGGAACAAAGCGACGACGTTAATATTGATGATATTGATGCAATTCTGAATCTAGCATCGACAGAACAAGATCTCGATGAAGAAGATATCGACGCGATTCTAAATGGCGCATCGACAGAGATAGAGTCCGCAGCACAAAAAGTGACAGTGCCTGATTTAGCAGCCGATGATATTGATGCCTTATTAGATGAAGTTGTTGCTGACGAGCCACTTGCTGATGATATTGATGCTTTATTGGCGCAAGCGCAGGGCACAAGTTCAGTAGGCGAACCTGAACCAGAGGGCGAACAGTTTGAGACTGAAGAAGAACAATTAGCGGCGATTATGGCCAATATCGGTGAAGATACCGAGCCAGGAGATCCCGATCTAAAAAAGGATGAAGCTGAATCAGTGGCGGCCGCCGTTGATTCAGCCACTGCCGCCCAAGAAAGCACAACAACACCAGCGAAAACTTCTGAGCTTGAGAAAGAAGAAGGTCAGTTGGCTGCTAGTATGGCTGACATTGAAAATGATCAACTCAATCAACAGAGCCGACGTACGCGAATTAGAACCTGAAATCGAAGAACACTTTGAGTCAGAAGAAGCATTATTGTCAGCGATTGTTGCAGAAGCCGAGCCAGAAGTTGCAGTCACGCAAGAACTTGACCCAGAACCTGAAGAAGAACTAACGCTCGAAGAATTAAGACAAAGACTAAGAGATAAGACAGCCCAGCGTTAACATAATGAAATTGAAGTACCAGAAAAAGACGTAGTGGCATCATCTTTAGATATTGAAGAAGGTGAAGAACCTGTCGAAGAAGTTGTATCGGCAGAAGAAATTAACGACGAAATAGTGATTAACACATTGGCTGATTTCGTGAGTGAACAATGGAAAAATAAAACGCCTGATATATATATGGCAAGAATGGCTTTGAATCAGATATAGAAGTAGATTTATCTGCGCTAGCTGAGCCAGACCCAGAAGCTGAAGCCGAGCCAGAAGTTGAAGCAGACCCAGAAGCTGAAGCCGAGCCAGAAGTTGAAGCAGACCCAGAAGCTGAAGCCGAGCCAGAAGTTGAAGCAGACCCAGAAGCTGAAGCCGAGCCAGAAGTTGCAGCCGAGCCAGAAGTTGAAGCAGACCCAGAAGCTGAAGCCGAGCCAGAAGTTGCAGCCGAGCCAGAAGTTGAAGCAGAGCCAGAAGTTGAAGCAGAGCCAGAAGTTGAAGCCGAATTGGCCCCTATGCAAACAAAGACAGTGTCATCAGACTTCGATTTTTTAGCCTTTAATCAAGGCCCTCTACCAGATGACGAGACGCTGGATGAGCTCTTAACGAATGTTTGGCATATTGAGGCAGAAGCAAAAGGTCCACCGAAACATAAATAAACCTAGATGCTAACTTGAAATCTATCGCACGCTAATTTGGCCGCGGGATTATAATAACGAGGTCGGGATGAGTTTGACTCTCAATCTTCTATAAAACAAATTAAGTGTAGCGAGTGTAAATGACGTGACGGAACAGGTTTATCAAGTAGCAGTTGTCGGGGGCGGGGTATGTGGCACAGCTTTACTGTATATGTTGGCGGAATATACCGACATTGACGATATTGTCCTATTGGAAAAATACGATGGTCTGGCTAAGGTCAATTCTAGTGGCCGCAATAATAGCCAAACCCTGCACTGCGGCGATATTGAAACAAATTACACCTTGGAAAAAGCGACAAAAGTTAAGAATGCAGCTTCCATGGTGGTCAATTACACAACAACATTAGCAAAACGCGATCATATTATTTTCAAATATCCCAAGATGGTCATTGGGGTTGGACAGAAAGAATGTGACCAGTTAAGAGTCCGTTTTGAAAGTTTTAAAGCCGTGTTTACCAGTCTAAAATTATTAGAAAAAGCGCAAATTGCCGACATCGAACCAAACGTGGTTTTAATTGACGGTGAAATGCGACCTGAACCGTGCGTGGCACTCGCCGTGTTAGATGAGTTCAGCGCAGTCGACTTCAATCAATTAGCTGAGTCATTTTCCGAACAAGCGCAAACTGTCACAGACAAAAACATTCAGATTCAGCTAAATAGCCATGTTGATGACATTAAAGAAAGTGCTGGTTTATTTCATATCGAAACTAAGCAGGGCATTGTTAAGGCACGTTCAGTCGTGGTATCAGCAGGTGGTCATAGCTTATTACTGGCGCAACAAATGGGCTATGGGCTCGAGTTTTCTTGTCTACCAGTCGCTGGCAGTTTTTATTTCACCCCAAAAGTGCTGAATGGCAAAGTGTATACCGTACAAAACGACAAATTACCCTTTGCTGCAGTCCATGGTGATCCCGACGTATTAGTACCGGGCAAAACCCGCTTTGGTCCTACAGCCTTAATTACACCAATGTTAGAACGCTACAACCGTCAAAGCTTTTTCGACTTTCTACGCGTGCTGCGTTTAGATACGCGCGTGGTTAAAGTGCTATGGGATCTCTTTAAAGTCAGCGACATTCGTAATTATATTTTCAAAAACTTTTTATTTGAAGTACCCGGTCTGCGTCGCTGGCTATTCTTAAAAGACGTTCGAAAAGTGGTGCCATCATTACAATTAAAAGACGTTAAATTTGCACCCGGTTATGGCGGTGTTAGGCCGCAACTGATTGATAAAGTAAATAAAGTATTGATGATGGGCGAAGCGAAAATTAATCCCGGCACAGGCGTCATTTTTAATATGACACCGTCGCCTGGGGCATCGAGTTGTTTAGAAAATGCCGAATTAGATATGAATTTAATAGCTGATTTCTTAGGGAAAACCGTTGATCAGGCTAAAATAGCAGAACGACTTCATAAATAGCGTTAAGTCAGTAGCTTATAGTAGTTTTATGATCTAACTTACGATAGTTGTGAAACACATTATTGGCGTATTTAATGGTTGAATTGATAACTTTAAATGACGAGAGAACAAGAGTTAAAGAGAAAAATGGCAGAGCAAAAGCAAGTAATGACATTTTATGTCGAAGATAAGCTCTTTGGTCTGGATGTCGCCGATATTTTATTATTAGGCCAAGATATTAATGCCATTGAAACCTTACCTTTTGACGAAGCGGGTGTAGCAGGGATGATTAAACTGCAAAAAATCGCCATCCCTGTGATCGATTTTGCGGCTCGTATTGGCCTACGTTCAGGTACTGATGAGAAAAATGCCTTATTGACTCAATTTGAAACGGTACAGCAAGGCTACCAAGATTGGTGTCAAGAGCTACAGTGGAAACTGACGGCGCATCAATCTTTAACTAACAAAGAACTATGGCAAAATGCGAATTTATTAAATTGGCATCATCAGATTCAGATACGCGATGTGACTTTACAAACGCTATTGAGCTTAATAGATGAGCCTAAAACGGCATTTAAACACTGCTTGGAGCAATTAATAACATTGACAGCCGAACAGCAGTGGCAACAAGCGGATATTTTATTTAACCAACAAAAAGCGGTGATTCTCGAACAGATTGAACAGAGGTTGGACCGTGCTCGAAAACACCTAAAAACGATGGTAAGACACGTATTATTGTATTTAACAACAGATGGAAAGACGCCAAGTTACGCACTGTTAGTTGATCAAATAAATGATGTTTTATCTTATCCAATGATGGGTTTTCAATCATGTGAAACTGGACAGATGAGTGTCATACAAACAATTAAACACGCTGTTGATGGCATTTATATCAATGACGGCATGCCTAATTGTTTTTATGTCAGCGTTAATGAGTTACTCGATTCACAGCAACAATTAGCAACGGCTTAACGGTGAAATCATCACCTTATATCACCGTTCAAGGCATGGCTCGACTAAATGAAGAGCTAGAAGAACGTTGGCAACGTCGAAGAGATGTGGTGAAAGCCCTATCTGCCGCGGCAGCAGAAGGTGATCGCTCTGAAAATGCCGAGTATATTTATCGAAAAAAAGAACTTAGGGGCATTGATCGGCGTATTCGTTATTTACAAAAACGGATGCCTGATTTACGGGTTATCTCAGATAAGCCTGATGATCAAGGCGTCATATTTTTTGCTGCACGCGTGAAGTTGGAAACCGAAGAGGGCGGAGAAGTCGAATATCGCATTGTCGGCCCAGATGAAATTGATCATGAAAAAGGCAATATCAGCCTAGACTCCCCATTGGCACAAGCGCTATTAAAAAAACGAGTCGATGATGATGTGACGATTCATATTCAGCAAGGTCGTAAAACCTACAGCATTATTGCGGTTTCGTATTAAGCTTCGGCGAAAGCTGTAATATTTTGCCGCTATCGGTCGAAAGATAGATCAAATCATCTGGCCCTTGAATCACATTGCGAATACGTTCATTTAAGTCAGATAATAACCGGGTTTCATCGACAATCTGATTGGTATCATCAAGGGTGACTTTATTTAAATGTTGTAATTTTAAGGCACCAGAAAATAACTGTCCTTTCCAATCAGGGAAGGCATTACCGGTATATAGCATCAAGCTACTTGGTGCGATAGAGGGGGTAAAAACCTTAAGCGGTTGTTCCATTCCTTGTTTATGTGTCCCTTCGCCAACAGCAAACGGACTAGCATATTCTTTACCATAAGAAATAATCGGCCAGCCATAATTACGGCCCTTTTGGATAAGGTTAATTTCATCACCACCGCGTGGACCATGTTCATTTGACCAAAATTGTTGCGTGTCTGAATTGAAAAATAAGCCTTGCGGGTTGCGATGACCGACACTCCAGATTTCAGCTAATGCCGAATCATCTCCAACAAAAGGGTTGTCCGCAGGAATTTCGCCATTAAGCTTAAGCCGAATAATACTACCAGCATGGGTTTTCAGGTTTTGTCCATTGGCACGGGTACCGCGATCACCGATCGACATAAAGACATGACCCTGTTGGTCAAAGGCGATGCGACCAGCAAAGTGAGCACCAGCACGTGTTCGGCTTTGGGTCACCAATAAGTCTTGCCAGGCAGTTAACGTCAGTCCACTTAATCTAGCCCGGGCCAATGTGGTGGCACCCAAACCCTCAACTGCTTTGCTATAACTAAAATAAACCCAGGCTGTTTCTTTAAAGTCGGGTGAGATTGCGACATCAAGCAAACCACCTTGTCCTTGAAAATGAATATCATCAGGTAAACCAGACACGGACTTTTGTTTCCCTGTTCTGGTATTAATTAATGCTAATGCGCCATCACGTTCAGTGACCAGTAACGCATGATCTGAAATGAAGGTCATGCCCCAAGGAATGCCGAACAACTCGGTAACAGTGATGACTTTAAAGTCGCTGTTAGCTTGGCTATAACCGTATGCGGGCAACAACAAACAAGTGAAAACAACGAGGCGAAGCAAGTTAGTCATAGTTTATGAACTACACGATAACATCGAGCAGCCAGCGCGTTCTCGTGCCCAACCCGGACGCTTAACGGCAAAGTGTGATTTGTCAGGCTGTTCATCATAAGGATGTCTAAATACCTCAAGTAATTCATTAACCAAACTAAAATCACCTTGTTCAGCCTTATCAGTCGCCAATTGAGCCAGATAATTGCGAAAGACGTATTTCGGGTTCACTTTATTCATCGCGGTTCGACGATCTACATCAGAAGTGCCATCTTGGCGAATTCGCTTTTGGTATTGTCTTAACCAATGACAAATCTCGGCTTTATTTTCAGGGGTTAACTGCGCTTCAACATAATATGCATCGGCAATAGGTGCCAATAACTGATCATCAGTTTGATATTGCGCTTCCGTGTTGAGATCAGCAAGGCCACGATAAAAAATCGTCATATCGGTTTCAACCAGCTGTAATACTTTATGTAACTCAGTAACCAGTGTGGCATCGTCAGCTTGAAAGGCTTTAAGCCCCAGTTTAGCGGCCCGCATCGTTTCTAGCTGTGTTGCATAACTGCTAGCAAAATCGTTAATACATTGCCTTAAAGGCTCAGCATCTTTAATCAATGGATAAAGTGCGTTCGCTAGCTGAACAAGGTTCCATTGGGCAATCTGAGCCTGATGACCATAACGATAACGTTTATTCGTCGCATCAGTGGTATTTGGCGTCCAATTGGGATCATAATTTTCAAGCCAGCCATAGGGACCATAATCAATCGTCAAACCCAAGATCGACATATTATCGGTATTCATCACACCATGCACAAAACCGACGCGCATCCAATGCACAACCATCTCAGCAGTCCGCTGACAGACTTCATTAAACCATTGAATATAAGTCTCGACACCCGCATCGGAACCGACTTCTGCCAAATGTGGAAACAAATTGGTAATCGTGTAATCGACTAGCGTTTTTAATGTGTCATGATCGCCACGTGATGCAAAGATCTCATAGCTGCCAAACCGCAAAAAAGACGGTGCAACGCGACAGACAATGGCACCGGGTTCGGGTTTCGGGCGGCCATCGTAAAACATATCACGAACAACATCTTCACCCGTTGTGACCAAGCTCAAGGCCCGCGTCGTAGGCACACCAAGATGATGCATAGCTTCGCTACAAATAAACTCACGGACAGAAGAGCGCAATACTGCCAACCCATCTGCAGTCCGAGAATAAGGCGTTTCACCCGCACCTTTGAGTTGTAGAACGTAATGCATGCTAGCTTGATCAGCCACTTCACCTAAATTAATCGCGCGGCCATCACCCAATTGCCCAGCCCAATGACCAAACTGATGCCCCCCGTAACATTGGGCATAAGGTGCCATGCCATTTAATAGCGTATTACCTGCGAAGACTTGCGTGAATAAATCAGACTCACAGTCATCAATCGTTAAGCGAAGGGTATCAGCGACTTCTTTCGAATAAGAGACTAATTGGGGCGCCTTAACAGGCGTTGGTTTGACATAGGAAAAGCAAGCATACTCAACTTGTCGCCGATGATTATCGGTGATGGGATCAGCAGGCAATTGCTGTTCGAACCGGTTGTCAAAGGTCAAGGCAGAAAGAGAAGAAGGAAGTTGGTTTGTCAAAGGGACCACATTTCTTTAAATTGATTAATAATAATCATTAAAACAGAAACGGAACAAAGAAAACATAGGGAGTAAAGGATGTTAATAGGCGTACCCAAAGAAATTAAAAATCATGAGTATCGTGTTGGTATCACCCCGGCTGGTGTGAAGGCGCTAGTGACCAAAGGTCATCACGTTATCGTTCAGCATCTTGCAGGTGATGTAATTGGCTTAACGGATGAACTGTACCGGCAGGCTGGCGCCACGATCATCAACTCAGCCAAAGCGATATATGATCAGGCTGAGTTGATTGTTAAAGTAAAAGAGCCGCAAGCACAAGAGCGACAATGGTTAAAGCCTGACCAAATATTGTTTGCTTACCTTCATCTCGCGGCAGACAAGCAACAAACACAAGACTTACTCGATTCTGGCGCGACATGTATTGCATATGAAACAGTAACAGATAAAAATGGTGGCTTACCCCTATTGGCACCGATGAGCGAAATAGCAGGAAAACTGTCCATACAGATGGGCTGTAGCGCACTACAAAATCATCAAGGTGGCAAGGGTATCTTACTCGGTGGTGTTCCAGGCGTCGCGCCTGCCAAGGTCATTGTTTTAGGAGGCGGCGCTGCGGGAGAACAAGCGGCGAGGGTGGCCATGGGGCTTGGCGCAGAAACCACAGTACTGGATATTGCTTTGCCAAGATTAAGACAATTAGATACTCACTTTGGACCAGAGCTAACAACAGTGTTTGCCAGTCAATACAATATAGAACAAGCGATAAGCACAGCAGATTTAGTCGTGGGTGCGGTATTAATACCGGGTGCTTCGGCACCCAAGTTAATCACAAAACAAATGTTATCTAAGATGAAACCAGCCTCTGTTTTAGTCGATCTGGCCATTGATCAAGGAGGTTGTTTCGAAACCTCAAAGCCGACAACGCATGATAACCCTACTTATATAGAGCAAGGCATCATTCATTATTGTGTCACCAATATGCCCGGAGCAGTGGCTCAAACAGCCACGTATGCACTAACCAACGCGACACACCCTTTTTTACTCGCATTGGCTGAGAAAGGGGTTATCGAAGCCGTAACAAGTAATATGTACTTAAGAGAGGGTGTAGCAATCCACCAAGGAAAGCTTATACATGAATCTGTAGCAAAATCACACAATGTTGACAATCATACCTTTGAACAAATATTTAATTAAAGTTAAGTGCTATACACACCAAAAAGGCATCAGTTAGGGTAGAAACTGACAATTATAGTCACTTTGTGACGCTCAGGAGACTGACTAGACAAGGTCGACAACAATTATATCGAATATAAACAAATAGTTATGTGTTGGCATGCCATCTGCACTTACCTTGGCAAGGCAGGATAATTGCTGATTTTTAATACATGAGGAATAAAACATGAAAAAAGTGCAACAAGGTTTTACATTAATCGAACTGATGATCGTTATCGCGATTATCGGTATTTTGGCATCTATCGCATTGCCTGCTTATCAACAATATACGTTGAAAGCTAGATTTACGGAAGTCGTCTTGGCTGCATCACCTTTCAAGCTAGCTATTGAGGTTTGCGCTCAAGATGGAACTTGCGCCAATTCGGCTACACCTGCTTTTACTGCAATGGCAGTTGTAGCTGGTGTACCTAATGCTGCCGCCGCAGCCGCAGGAATACCTGGGTTTGGTGCAACCGCCACTCCATTGTTAGCTGCTGGAGGCGTTGCCGTAACATTGACAGCTGCTGCTGCTGGGGCCTTAATCACATTAACTCCGACTGCTGCTAATGGTGTCCTGGCTACCGATACCTATACTTTGACGGGTACACTTGATAACTCAGGTCGAATCAACTGGGCACAAGCTGGTGGTTGTTCAACGCGCGCTACTGGTGCAATTTGTTAGTCCGACTGAAATAGAGAAGTTCAAGGAGTCAGCTATTAAGGTGATGATTCCATAAAGAGAACAAGCCCCAACAGAAATGTTGGGGCTTTTTTTAGAAAGTTTGACGAAAAAAATATAATTAGAAAGAAGGTGTTTGCTTAAGGTGACTACTTTTCTCTCATCTTTGCTTCAGCGCTTTATTTGGAATTAAAGGGGTGCTTCCCTTGGGTTTTCATAGTAAAAAGTAATTAATGTTTTTTTATTAAGACTTTTTGTACATAGAATTAAAGATAGTTGATTATGCTTATACCTAAAATTAAAGCAGGCTTATGTCATTTTATACTGAGTGTATTAGTTTTCAGTGGTGTGACTTTAATACTATTGTATTTTTGGTATCCTGAACCACATTTTAGTGTGTCTGGTGGTTGGCAAGGTTTGAAAATTATTGCTGGCGTTGATTTGATATTAGGACCATTGTTAACAACTATAATTTTTGATCTTAAGAAACCTAAAAAAGAATTAGTGACGGATATATCATTGATTGTATTAGTTCAAATTTCAGCACTAGTTTGGGGTGTTTACACAATTTACCAGCAACGGCCGGTCGCTTTAGTATTTTGGGACGACGGTTTTTTGTCAGTTCCTGCAATTGCTTTAAGACAACAAAATATCGACATTGATAACTTAAGGCAGTTTGGTGACACATTTCCAGTTCTGGTTTATGGGAAACAACCAAGGCAAAAACCAGAAATGGAGGAAATGCTTAATCGGATTAAGTTAGATAAATTACCACCTCATCACCAGATGGCTTTATATAGGCCACTCAATCTACATTTTTTGGATATTTATAATTCCCAGGTTAATATTCGAAAAATAATGAGCAATAATGCAACAATGAAAGCAGAATTGTTGCCAATTTTGAGTGAGGAAGGCAAAAGAGTTGATGATTACCAATATTATTCTCTTAGCTCTAAATATTACAATGCTATTTTATTATTCAATCGCGGTGGGCAGTTAATGAATCATATTATTGTGCCTCGAAAAAATTAGATTAATTTAATCTAAAAAGGTATTAAAACCCTAACGATTTCCCCCCCCCCGAACATTAATAACTTTTATTTTACTTTCATCCCAGCTTGAGCACCCTCATCTGGATTTAAAATAAACAAATCTTCACCACCAGGGCCAGCGGCCAATACCACGCCTTCCGATAAACCAAAGCGCATCTTTCTACCGGCAAGGTTAGCGACCATCACCGTTTGCTTACCAATCAGGCTTTCAGGTGAATAAGCGGACTTAATACCTGCAAATACTTGACGTTGTTCTAGAGCAATATCGAGCGTTAATTTCAATAGTTTATCAGCACCTTCAACATGTTCTGCATTAATAATGTTGGCAACGCGTAAATCAATTTTGGCAAAATCATCAAAGTTGATTTCATCGGCAATTTCTGGAATAGCATCACTGGTTTTATTAGTTTTAACAGATTCTACTTTATTTTCGGTTAAAGTCTCTTTCGAATCAGCTTGAATCGCTTCAATTTTGTCAGACTCGATCCGCGTCATCAGGGGTTTAAATTTATTAATATCATGGCTCAGTATCGGTGTGGCGATATCAGCCCAAGTCAAAGGTTCAATATTCAAAAAGGCTTCTGCTTGTATGACAGTTTCTGGCAGAACGGGTTTTAAGTATGCGATCAAAACACGGAATAAGTTAATGCCCATTGTGCAGATATCATGGACTTCTTGTTCTTTGCCTTCTTCTTTTGCCAGTGCCCACGGCTTTTTATCATCGATATACTGATTGGCTTTATGGGCTAAGGCCATAATATCACGCATGCCTTGACCGAATTCGCGGTTTTCATAGCGAGCAGCGATAGCGTCAGATTGTGCGACAAATTCTTCGAATAAAGCGGGTTCAGATAACCTATCTGCTAACTTGCCTTCATAACGTTTCTTAATAAAACCAGCACAACGACTCGCAATATTGACGACTTTACCGACCAAGTCTGAATTGATTCTGCTTTGAAAATCTTCAAGGTTTAAATCAATATCATCAATCCCGGAGCCCAGCTTCGTAGCAAAATAATAACGTAAATATTCTGGGTTTAAGTGGTCAAGATAGGTGCGTGCTTTGATAAACGTGCCACGTGACTTCGACATTTTCTTACCATCAACGGTTAAAAAGCCATGGGCAAAGACATTGTTGGGTAAACGGAAACCAGCACCTTGCAGCATCGCGGGCCAGAAAAGGGCATGGAAATAGATAATATCTTTACCAATAAAATGTACCATTTCAGTGGTCGTGTCAGGCTTCATAAAAGCATCAAAATCAACACTGGTACGATCGCAGTAGTTTTTAAAGCTGGCTAAGTAACCAATCGGCGCATCGAGCCAAACGTAGAAAAACTTATTCGGTGCATCAGGAATTTCAAACCCAAAGTAGGGCGCATCACGCGAAATATCCCAATCACGTAAGCCACCTTCAAACCATTCATCGAGTTTGTGACTAACTTCGCTTTGAATATGCCCTGCTCGTGTCCAAGCTTTAAGTGATTCTTCAAAATGGCCGAGTTTAAAAAAGTAATGTTCGGATTCTTTGGTAACCGGTGTCGCGCCTGAGACGGCGGAAACAGGGTTAATTAAATCAGTTGAATCATACGTAGCACCGCAAGCTTCACAGTTATCGCCATATTGATCGGCTGCGCCACATTTAGGGCATTCACCTTTAATAAAGCGATCTGGCAGGAACATTTCTTTTTCAGGATCATAGGCCTGACTGATGGTTCTAGTGTCGATATGGCCTGCATCGCGATTAGCCAGATAGATTTGACTTGCTAAGACCTTGTTTTCGTCACTATGGGTCGTATGAAAATTATCAAAGGCAATTGAGAAATCATTAAAATCGGCTTGATGCTCGGCGTTAACATCCGCAATTAATTGTTCTGGCGTAATGCCTTCATTTTGTGCACGCAACATAATCGGTGTGCCGTGGGCGTCATCTGCACAAACATAATGACATTCATGACCGCGCATCTTTTGGAAACGTACCCAAATATCAGTTTGGATATATTCCACTAAATGACCAAGATGGATAGAACCATTGGCATAGGGAAGTGCACTAGTCACAAGGATTTTTCTTTGCATGAGTTGACCAAATAAAGGGTGATAAAACCCGATAAAGATACCAGAAACTGCCCACTGACACCATTAATCAGGTGTTGGGCCACTTTTAGGTTTGCAATGTCAAACAGTTTGAATTAGATTGAATGATAGACCTCGAAGCTGAGTTATTATTTCGGCTCGCCTATCAAGAAATCATAGGGAAAAGATGGAACTGATACTGCATGACATTCATGCTGGTGCGATAGAATCAGCATTAGACAAAGCGCGGCAATACCGTTCTTTATTAGAACCCGAAATTGCAGAAAGTATTTGTCTCGATATTTTAAATATTGATGACAATAATCAGCAAGCGCTGGTGATCTATATTCTGGCATTAACAGATCAGCTACACCACACCGAAAAACAATCCCAAATTAAGCAGTTACAAAAGACCATTGCGCGCTTAGACAGCGAATATGAACAGCATTATTACACAGGTATTATGAACGAACGCCGCGCCCGGTTTCTGATTAGCCAGCCGATGTCACATAGTTTCGCCTATGCTGATTTTGTGGCAGCAATAGCAGCTTATGAACAGGCAGAAAAGTTAAGCCCAGAACATAATGATGATGCTATTTTGCGACGAAATAGCTGCATTCGTACCATCGAAAAAGAAAAGCTACAACCCAGACGAGATAGTGAAGATATTCTTGTCGATATGGAAAGCTAAACTATGCGGGTAATGCAGTTACAAAAGCGTTTAATGGCGATTGCCGGCATTGTGATGTTTGTCTATTTGGTTTTTCACATGCTGACAAACCTTACCTTCTTTTCTGAAGTCCTATTTAATGATTTTTATGCTTGGTATAACACCGGTTTTATCCGTTATTCGGTTTTAGCTTTATTTATTGCTGTTATTGCAATACATGTCAGAACCGCGCTGAAAATTAGGCAGGTGAATGCCAAAGCCAGAGTGATTGATTATGCCCGTCATGATGGTTTTAAAATTCCAGCCAAGCTCGTCACGATAAGCGTTTTATTTCTGTTAGCATTTATTGTTATTCATATGGTTCAAACCTTATTATTTGACACCATTGACCCATACCAAGAGATGCGCGATCTATTCCAATCATTTTGGGTGTTAGGCTTTTACATGGCAGGGTTATTTGTCCTGACCATGCATTTACAGCATTCACTTGCCAATGTATTCCAAACACTCGGTAAAACCGATTTCACCTGTCAGTACATAGCGTGGGCCGTGACCTTAATCGTGACCGGTGGCTTGGCAATTGTGCCACTTTATATTTATTTTGGATTGTCATGACTGATTACGTAATGGACAGCCAAACCCCGAAAGGCAGCCTCGAAAATAGGTGGACACAACACAAGTTCAATCTCAAAATCGTCAGCCCAGCGAATAGAAAGAAATATACCGTTATCGTTGTAGGAACTGGCTTGGCAGGCGCATCCGCTGCAGCCTCTCTTGGCGAAATGGGCTATAACGTCAAAACCTTTTGCTTCCAAGATAGTCCGAGACGGGCCCACAGTATCGCAGCGCAAGGTGGTATTAATGGCGCCAAGAACTATCAAAATGACGGCGATAGTGTCTGGCGTTTATTTTATGACACAATCAAAGGCGGTGATTTTAGAGCGCGTGAGTCTAATGTCTTTCGCTTAGCAGAAATCAGCAATAGCATCATTGATCAAGCCGTCGCCCAGGGTGTGCCATTTGCACGCGAATACAGTGGTTACTTAGCAAACCGCTCCTTTGGCGGGGCACAATTATCACGTACTTTTTATGCACGTGGTCAAACAGGACAGCAACTCTTGTTAGGTGCTTATCAAGCGATGAGCAAAGAGATCGAAGCAGGTTCAGTGACACATCGTTCACGGTGCGAGATGCAAGACGTCATTATGGTCGATGGGGAGGCCAAAGGCATTGTGACGCGTGATCTCGTGACCGGAGAACTTGAAAGCCATATGGCCGATTGTGTTGTTTTATGTACCGGCGGCTACGGCAATGTATTTTACCTGTCGACCAATGCCAAAGGTTGTAATGCCTCAGCGGCATGGCGTGCCCATAAAAAAGGCGCTTTATTCGCTAACCCATCTTTTACCCAAATTCACCCAACCTGCATTCCACAACATGGCACATTACAGTCTAAGTTAACCTTGATGAGTGAGTCTTTACGTAATGATGGTCGGGTTTGGGCACCAAAAAACTGTGAAGATTGTGATAAAAAACCAGAAGACATTGCTGAACAAGATCGCGATTACTTCTTAGAGAGAATGTATCCGGCGTTTGGCAATCTCGTCCCGCGGGATATTGCTTCTCGGGCGGTCAAATTGATTTGCGATGATGGCCGCGGTGTAGGCCATGAAATTGCAGGTAAAAAATTGGGTGTTTATCTCGATTTTGCCAAGGCGATATCCGAATATGGTGAAGAGGCTATTCAAGAGAAATATGGCAACTTATTTGAAATGTACCAAAGAATCACCGATGAAAACCCAAGTCAAACACCGATGCGCATCTACCCGGCAGTCCACTACACCATGGGTGGCTTATGGGTCGATTATAATTTAATGACCTCAACCGAAGGTTTATTTGCGGCTGGCGAAGCGAATTTTTCTGATCATGGTGCTAATCGTTTAGGCGCCAGTGCTTTGATGCAAGGTTTGGCTGATGGTTACTTCGTTTTACCGACCACAGTATCCAATTACTTAGCACAACAAAAACCGCTTGATTTAGATAAAGATCATCCTGAAGCGGCGGAAGCGGTCGCTTCGAGCCAAGCTAGAATTGATCAGTTATTAAATGCGCCCGACCCACAAAAAACACCGGATGAGTTCCACCGTCAATTAGGCAGCATTATGTGGGATGCGTGTGGCATGGCGCGTGAGAAAAACCAATTAGAATCTGCTATTACACAAATCAAAGCACTTCGAAAACAGTTCTGGCAGCAAGTTCAAGTCACCGGCGTTGATAAAGATTTAAATCAGACCTTGGAAAGAGCAGGGCGTATTGCAGACTTCATCGAATTAGCTGAATTAATGTGCATCGATGCCTTAACGCGCGAAGAATCCTGTGGTTGTCATGCGCGAGCGGAGCATATTAGCGAGGATGGTGAGGCACAGCGGCACGATGAAGATTTTTCTTATGTAGCAGCTTGGCAATACAGCGGTAAGATCAGCATGCCAGTATTGTATAAAGAAGAGCTGAATTTCAAGTTTGTCCGACCTAACACAAGAAATTACCGATGATTTTTACCTTACATATCTGGCGACAAAAAAATGCCATCGCGCAAGGCTATTTTGAGCAACATCAAATGGATGTCAGCGAAAGTACCTCATTTTTAGAAATGATGGATGCGTTAAACGAGCAACTAATTGGTAATGGTCATGATGCCATTGCTTTTGATTTTGATTGTCGCGAAGGCATTTGTGGGTCTTGTAGCTTGGTGATCAATGGTGCACCGCATGGTAAGCACCGTGCAACGACCACTTGCCAAGCCTATATGCGTGATTATGCCGATGAAGCTGAACTGTGGATTGAACCGTGGCGGGCAACAGCCTTTCCTATTGTGAAAGATCTGATCGTCGATAGAGCAGCATTCGATAAGATCATTCAAGCAGGTGGTTATATTGCAACGCGAACTGGTTCTGCTAGTGAAGCGAATACGATTGCCATTGCTAAAGAAACCGCTGATGATGCCTTCGATGCGGCAACCTGTATTGGCTGTGGGGCATGTGTTGCCGTTTGTCCAAATGCCTCAGCGACCTTATTTGTAGCCGCTAAGGTCAGCCATTTATCTAGCTTACCGCAAGGCGAACTTGACTCACAGCGCGCGAAAAAGATGTTAACCGAAATGGACAGCCAAGGTTTCGGTACCTGTAGTAATTACCGTGAATGTGAACGTGCTTGTCCAAAAGAAATCAGCGTGTCCAACATCACTAAAATGAACAAACTGCTCTACCAAAACAAATAGCGGCATCATGTTGTAGCAGTCGATTCCCTTTTTTTATGACCACAGCAGAACTATGGATGAAGTTAGTGGGCAATCAGGTTAAAATAAACAGATTAAAGAGGCTTTATTAAGCCTTATTCGCCTTACCCGGAGTGATGAATGTTAGACCCTGTCCAAATCAAGCAGTTAATTAATACCTACCAAGACCCATTAAGTGGGGTTAATTTAGGTGATAGTCATACAAAGTCAGATATTCAAGTAGAGGGTGAAGCCTTAACAGTAGTCGTGACATTGGGTTATCCAGTAGACGGTCATAAACAGCAGATAGTGTCAGAACTCACAGCATTACTAAAGCAAAATACCGATGCAGAATCTGTGTCAGTGACGGTAGATTGGCAAGTCATCAAACATAAAGTCCAGCAAGGCGTAAAAGGCTTAGCCGGCGTTAAAAATATTATTGCCGTTGCCTCAGGTAAAGGCGGCGTAGGCAAGTCAACCACATCGGTCAATTTAGCCCTCGCCATAGCCGCTGAAGGCGCTAACGTAGGTATTCTAGATGCCGATATTTATGGCCCAAGTCAGCCAAGAATGTTGGGCAAAAGCCAAAAGCCTGAATCAGAAGATGGCAAGAGTATTAAGCCCATCGAAAGCTTTGGCCTACAGAGTATGTCGATTGGCTATTTAATCGATGAAGAAGAGCCCATGATTTGGCGTGGCCCTATGGTGACGCAAGCATTACAACAATTACTCAATGACACCAATTGGGATAACTTGGATTATTTGGTGATTGATTTACCACCGGGTACGGGAGATATTCATTTAACCTTATCGCAAAGTGTGCCGTTAAGTGGCGCTGTTATCGTCACAACCCCACAAGATATATCATTGTTAGATGCCAGAAAAGCATTGAAAATGTTTGAAAAGGTCAATGTACCAGTGATGGGTGTCATTGAAAATATGAGTACCCATATCTGTAGCGAGTGCGGTCATGAGGAACATATTTTTGGTAGTGGCGGCGGGCAGAGCATGGCGGATCAATATAATATGGATTTATTAGGTGCATTGCCGCTAGATATTCGTATTCGAGAAAATGCAGATAATGGTCAACCGACCGTGGCAATTGATCCTGAAGGTGATATTGCAAAAGCCTATCGTTTGATAGCAACACGTGTTGCGGCTAGGTTAGCAATGCAAGGCAAAGATTATGCCTCAGCATTTCCAAATATTGTGGTACAAAACGATTAGAAATAAAGCCAACGTTAGCAATAGCATCAGTTATTATAAGACGACTAAATTAACCGAATAAAGTGACGATAAAATGAGTATCAAATCTGATAAATGGATCCGCCGCATGGCAGAGCAACATGACATGATTTCGCCTTTCGAGTCAGGACAAATGCGTGAAAGTGATAACGGCCGGATGATTTCGTATGGTACGTCGAGTTATGGCTATGATGTACGGTGCTCAAACGAATTTAAAATATTTACCAACATCAACTCGACTATTGTTGATCCGAAAAACTTTGATGAAGACAGTTTTGTCGATGTGAATTCAGATGTTTGTATTATTCCGCCAAACTCTTTTGCGTTGGCTAGGACGGTAGAACGATTTAAAATTCCTCGAAATGTCCTCACAGTTTGTCTAGGCAAGTCGACCTATGCCCGCTGCGGTATTATCGTCAATGTCACGCCTTTAGAACCAGAATGGGAAGGCCACGTCACATTAGAGTTTTCAAATACGTCACCGCTACCGGCTAAAATCTACGCCAATGAAGGTGTTGCCCAAATGTTATTTTTTGAATCAGATGAGGTGTGTGAAACATCGTATGCTGACCGGAATGGTAAATATCAAGGTCAGCAAGGCGTAACCCTGCCAAAATCCTAATACCATGACATTGCGACTGACATTCATTCTACTCATCACCACGCTGTTATCAGCGTGTTCATCAGAGCGCGAAGCAGATAAAGAATGGGCGCATAGTGAATTAAGCAGTTAAGCCGCTGCATTTTCTCCCAAAGACAAGGTGGTTTACACCGAGTCTGGTAATGGTATCGGTCAAAAATGGCAGCTCAAGAAGTAAGTCATTATAAGCTGATCTTTTTTGTTCCCGAAACACATAAAGAAGCGGTGAAAACAGCCTTATTTGCACAAGGCGCAGGACAGTACCAATGTTATGATTGCTGTTCTTGGGAAGCACACGGCCAAGGCCAGTTTAGACCATTGGCAGGGAGTGACCCTTTTATCGGTCAAAGCAATGTGATTGAAAAAACCGATGAAGTTAGGGTTGAAATGCGCTGCCAAAGCCAGCATATTAAAGTCATACTACAAACCTTAATAGCGTGTCACCCCTACGAAGTTCCTGCTTACGAAGTCTGGCCTATCTACAGCCTAGATGATTTTTAATTATTTTTGAGTGTCACTATGTCCACAAGCACAGCACCAATAGAAACATTTTTAGCTGATTATCAAGTACCGAATTATTTGGTTGATCAAGTCTCGCTTCATTTTGACTTAGGCAGCTCGGAAACCAAAGTCCATAGCGTGTTATCAATGCGACGTAACCCCGAAGGGCAGGGTGGCGACTGCATTCTCGATGGCGAACAAATGGCGTTGGTCTCGATCAAACTAGATGGTCGAGTATTGCAAGGCAATGAATACCAACGGACAGATAAGACCTTATTGATCTCAACAGTACCTGAGAAGTTTGAGCTAGAAATCGAAACGGTTATTCACCCTGACCAAAATACTGCTTTAGAAGGCTTGTATCATTCAGGCAGCTTGCTTTGTACACAATGTGAAGCAGAAGGGTTTAGACGAATCACCTATTACCCAGATCGTCCAGATGTGATGGCGGTATTTACGGTGTCGATTGCGGCTGATAAAGCCGAGTGGCCAATCATGTTGTCAAATGGCAATTTACAAAAACAAGGCCAATTTGAAGATGGGAGACATTGGGTGCGCTGGCATGATCCTCACCCTAAACCCGCTTATCTTTTTGCTTTAGTCGCTGGAGATTTACACCGTCAACAAGATAGTTTTGTAACGATGTCAGGCCGAACAGTCGCGTTAGAAATTTATGTTGATCCCGAAAATAGCCACAAATGTAATCATGCCCTGACATCCCTAAAACAGGCGATGAAATGGGATGAGGAAACTTATGGGCGAGAATACGATCTTGATGTCTTTATGATCGTAGCAGTCAACGACTTCAATATGGGCGCAATGGAAAATAAAGGCTTAAATGTTTTTAATTCTGCTTGTGTTTTAGCCACGCCTGAAACAGCAACGGATCGCGATTATTACACCATCCAAAGTATTGTCGGCCATGAATATTTTCATAACTGGTCTGGCAACCGGGTCACCTGTCGTGATTGGTTTCAGCTTAGTCTAAAAGAAGGCTTTACCGTCCTACGCGATCAGCAATTCAGTGCGGATATGAACTCTGCTGCGGTACAACGCATAGAAGATGTCAACCAATTACGCACCATGCAATTTGCTGAAGATGCCGGCCCAATGGCACATCCTGTGAGGCCAGCCTCGTTCATTGAAATTAGTAATTTTTATACGGTGACGATTTATGAAAAAGGCGCAGAAGTCGTCGGCATGATCAAAACCATTGTCGGCGATGTCGGGTTTAGAAAGGGAACAGATCTTTATTTCGACCGCCACGACGGCCAAGCCGTCACCACAGATGACTTCGTCAAAGCCATTGAAGATGCGAATAGCGTGGACTTGAGCCAATTTAAGCATTGGTATGCCCAAGCAGGAACACCACAGCTGACCATTGGGACCGAATATGATGTTGTGCGTCAACAATTTACACTCAGTATTAAACAAGATTGTCCTGCTACGCCGGATCAACAACACAAACAACCTTTTCATATACCAGTGGCCATGGGCTTACTAGATAAACAAGGTAAGCCGCTCCAGCTTCAACAAGCAGGACAAGCAGAAGCAATTGATGATGAAACGCTTGTGTTATCAATCACACAAGCAGAGCAACAATTTACCTTTATTAATATTGCATCAGAGCCTGTGCTATCACTATTACGAGGATTTTCAGCACCCGTTAAAATCGATTTAGAGCGTTCTAATGCAGCGTTAGCCTTTTTAATGGCTAATGATACTGATAGCTTTAGTCGCTGGGATGCCGGTCAGCAACTATTGATTAATACCCTATTACAGTTAGTCGAAACGGTTCAACAAGGGCATGCGCTCACCTTACCGATAGAGTTGATCGAACAATTTGGCAAGGTATTAGCCGATGCGGATTCAGAGCCAGCCCTTGTCGCAAAAATGCTGATCTTACCATCAGAAAATTATCTCGCGGCACAGCAGAAATTAGCGGACGTTGATGCAATTCATGCTGCAAGAAAGTTTGTTAAAAAAGAATTGGCAGTGAAATTGAAGCAACAATTTTCAGCGCTTTATGCAACATTAAATACCCAAGTACCGTTTGAATTCAATGCTGATGCGATGGCAAAACGCAGTTTAAAGAATATTTGCCTGGATTATTTAATGATCACAGAAGATCCGATGCAAACGCAGCGTTGTTTAAAACAAATGAAACAATCGGACAATATGACGGATACGCTAGCAGGACTTAATAGCTTAGTAGAACAGCCCGGGCCAGAAAGTGAACATGCCTTACGTGCTTTTTATGAACAATGGCAACATGATAAACAAGTGGTTGATAAATGGTTGGCAGTCCAAGCACAGTCAGGCTTACCCAATACCTTAATCAGAGTGAAAGGCTTGATGAAACATCCCGCTTTCAGCATCACAAACCCAAATAATGTACGGGCATTAATTGGTCAATTCTGTCGGAATAACCCGATTAACTTCCATGCGATTGATGGCTCAGGTTATCAATTTTTAGCAGAACAAATTTTGGTATTAGATAAGCTGAATCCTCAGATAGCAGCAAGACAACTTGGCGCCTTTAATTCATGGCGTCAATATGATGTTCGTCGCCAAGAATTAATGAAAAATTCCTTAAACAGCATCGCTCAGCAAGAAGCATTGTCTGCCGACGTTTACGAAATTGTGACTAAATATTTGGCAGCAGCATAATGTATCAACTTCACGAACGATTAGCGGCCGACACGCTAGCGATAGGGCAGTTTAGTCTCTGTGACGTCCGGTTAATGAATGATGCCCGTTACCCTTGGGTGATTTTAGTCCCCAGAAAAGCCGGCATAACGGAAAGCTATCAACTCAAGCCAACGGAACAACAACAACTGATGACAGAATCTGCTTTCGTGGCCGAGCAATTAGGCAATCTAGTCAGTGCAGACAAAATGAATGTAGCAGCTCTTGGAAATGTCGTCAGTCAGTTGCATATTCATCATATTGCGCGCTATCAATCAGATCAAAGCTGGCCAGCACCCGTTTGGGGGAAGGGAGAAACTGTGCCTTATCATCAAAATGAAGCACAAGCGGTGATAGCACAATTAACAGTGATCTTTGCTGATTTACTCAGAGATGGCATCTGAATTACGGTTTAGATTGGCCATCAGTGCCGATGAAGCGGGGCGTTATTATCAAGGAACAGCCCATTCTGTTGTCGTCACCGCCGAGAACGGGCAGAAGCTCCAGTTTCCGGCCTCGCATATTAGACCTTTTATCAATCAGTTGGGTGTACGCGGTTACTTTAGTATTCAGTTCGATAATAACAATAAATTAATCGCCCTTAAAAAAATCGCAGATTAGTTTATTTAAGTAACGGCAGGGTGTTGAGCATCTTTTCACAATAATCCCATTCATCCAATGTCTCTTTCCACGCTAATGGAATCGCATTAACACCTTTGTATGCACCTAGCACCATGCCGATAGCAATTGCCCTTGAAGCATTGTCGCCACCGACCATGGTATTGGCTTGCAGTGCTTTTTTTAGGCCATCTTCCTTGTTTTCATATTTTAGGATGAAGTAGACAGCGCCAGGAAGCGTTCCCTCAGTCGGACTGGCTTTGCCTACTTTTATCGGTTCTGAGCGGCCGACGTCCCAGAGTCTTGCCATGCTGGTAATGGCAAGGTCATCAGCGAACTTCTCCTGCGACAATGCCGAGTTTTCATCAGTCGCTTCTTGTACTTTTGCGATTGATTGAGCCACTTTATCCTGAAAAAAAGCATCCATCTCTAGCGCAGATGACGCAACGGCCTGAGAGGGCGTCTCTTCGTTAATGACGCGGTGGGTGACACGAGCGAAAAATTCGCCGCCCCCTAACGCGTGAACATTTCTATGGGTAAACATGCTTTTTCTGGCAGCATCGACAACGTCATCTTCTGAGTCGTAATAGGCATGTGCTGCAACATGACGTATTGCCATCGCGTTAGACATCCCACCAAGACGTTCGACAGGGACACCTTGTGTCACTTGTCCATAAGTCTCCCTCGTCATCGTACATATCCAAGAACCCCAGCCATTTTCAAGACGTTTCATCCAGTGAGGAATCATGTCTGCGACATCAAATGGTCTTGGGATATCTGAAATAGAAGCCAAATGCTCTAAAACTAGGATGTTGTAATCGCCATAATCGGTCGTGCCACCGGCTTTTTTACCGGGATGGTAGTTACGCTCACCCCAGCCAATGCCATGTGTTTGCCCGCCCATCATTTCTCCGGGAGACATGTATTTTTCTATCGGTTTATTGCCGTAAGCTTCAACTATTTTTTCAGCATCATACTCATAATGGCTGCCAAGACAAAGTGCATCAGCGACGATAGCGCCAAAAAAAGCCCCTTTTATTCTGTCTTCTTTTAAAATATTACTCACGATTCATCCCATTGTTTTTGTCAATTGTAGCGGCGTGAATGTTTTATTTCAGCCACTATTTGAAACGCCTATTTTGAACTTATAATGTAACAAGTTCATGTTCAAAAAAACAAAGGCTAGCGTTCGCTTAAGTTTAGAAATGAACAGGTCACTCAACAAGGCCTTTAAACCCTAATGACGCGCTTGAGCGCTAGGTCTATAGCGTCTACAATAAAGCAGTTTTTATTTACTTCAGGCCATGAACATGAATGACACAACATCGAAACCCACTTTACCAGATCGCCTTTCAATTAACCCTGCTAGCCCACATCATGTGGCAGAAGTTTTTGAGCACGACATTGGTATTCGGTTGAACGGCAAAGAACGTTTCGATGTTGAGGAATATTGTCTTAGTGAAGGATGGGTGAAAATCGCATCTCCTAAGGCGTTGGACCGTCGTGGCCAACCCATGCTGATGAAGCTAAAAGGCACTGTCGAAGCCTTTTATAGTTAAGCGGATGCGCTATGCCACATGATAGCCTGTAGGTGACAAATACAGGCAATATCTGAATTTACAAATTATAAGGTTCACAATGACCAAAATTGATGACAAGATCGAAGGCTTACTCGCTAAACACCCTAATTTAACCAAAGTTGAAGCAATCAAAATCGTAACTGACAAAAATGAGCGCAAGAAGAAAAAGCGGGTGGAAAAAACAGAGAGAAGTAATGCCAAAAAGCTTAGGAACGAGGAAAACCGCCCCGAATGAGATGAGGGTGCCGCTTAAACACATTTATATAGTAATCAACATACTTTCCCGATACACTCCCGCCAAAGAATAAGCTATTAGTTGGATTATGGGATCGTTTGAGCATGCTTAGAAAAATTGAATTATTGGCACCGGGTGGGGATGTAGAAGCGATCAAAGCCGCTATCGTTGCGGGCGCTAATGCGGTGTATTGTGGTTTAGATACCTTTAACGCGCGTAATCGCGCCGCTAACTTATCATTCGACGAACTCAATGGTGTCATACGCCTTGCTCATGACTATGGCTGCGAAGTTTTTCTAACCTTAAATATCGTGATTCTAGAGCACGAAATTAAGGGGATGATTAAGCTGCTTAATCAGCTAGTCAATACAGGTATTGACGGTATTATTGTCCAAGATTTAGGCGTGTTTCAGCTGGTCAAGGACTATTTCCCTAGCCTTGTCATTCATGCCTCGACTCAGTTAACAACGCACAATGAAGGCCAGATTCTATTCTTAAGTAAAATAGGCGCGTCTCGCGTTAACTTATCGCGAGAGCTTAATCTCGGCGAAATCAAAAGCCTGACGTCGTTGGCACATGAAAATAATATACTGACGGAAGTCTTTGTCCATGGTGCTTTATGTATCGCTTTTTCTGGGCAGTGTTACTCAAGCTCGGTGAGTGTGGGTAATTCAGGCAATCGAGGGCGTTGTAGCCAAGCGTGCCGTGACGAGTATGAACCGACTAATGAAGGTCATAAGTTTCCGCTCAATTTAAAAGACAATTCTGCCTATTTTGATCTGCCAGAGCTCGTTGATGCGGGTGTTGATTCACTCAAGGTTGAAGGGCGGATAAAAGGGGCACATTACGTCTACACCGTGGTGGATACTTGGCGTAAACAAATTGATAGCTTTGTCGAGTCGGGCAAGTTATTGACTGATGATTCCAACCTTCATAAAGTCTTTAATCGCGATTTCACCAATTCCTTTTTAAAGGGCAATTTAACGAAGTCGATGTTTATTGATAGTCCCCGAGACTACAGCGGCCAGCACGCAGTCGAAAAAAACAATGCGACCTCGATGGTTCAAATTCAACAAGCGAAAAATGAACTGTATGAAGACAGAAATGCCTTAGGTGCTACCTTAGAACAAAAAATAGCCTTTCTTGATATTGATAAGCGCAGATTAACACTGGCATTTTCTGGCCAAATAAATCAGCCGCTCACGCTAAAAGTTACAATCGGTGAAGCGGACTCACTAGTAGAAAAAGACGCCACTTCAACACGCAGCCAACCAACATCATTTAACGTTGAATCAGAAGTCTCATTAACCACAGCTGACAAATCAACGATTGACCAAGCGACATTAGAAAAACGCTTCAAAAGTTTTAACGATGCTAATTACACCATTGAAGGTTTCGACTTTGACCAGTTAGGCGCCAAGGTGAGTATTCCTTTTAAGGATTTGACCGCGTTAAAAAATAAAGCCGCTTATTTGTTAAATGACTCGATTGAAGTGATTGCGCCCGCTGAAGTCCCAGCGTTGGTCCAACAGCCAAAAGTGGAAGACAAGCCCAAGCTGTCACTACTGATTAGTAATCTTAAAGATTTGAACTTGTGTGATGAAACGGATGCCGATATTTATTTTAAGCTGCCGGAAAGTCTTAAAAAAGACTGCACCAAGCACATTGACTTGCTGCTCAATCATCCGCGTTTAATACCCTGGTTTCCTGCGGTACTGATTGGTAAGGATTATGATGAATCGGTTAAGATTCTTGAGCAAGTAAAACCTAAACGCATTGTCACCAATAACACAGGTATTGCCTATCAGGCTTTCGAAAAAGGTATTGAATGGATCGCTGGCCCCTTTTTAAATACAACTAACTCGTATGCATTGCGAACAATGAAAGAGTCACTCAATTGTGCTGGCGCTTTTATTTCCAACGAAATTAGTCGAACCCAAATCAGAAACATCACGCGTCCAGAAAATTTCAAGTTGCTTTACAGTATTTATCATCCTATTTTAATGATGACAAGCCGGCAATGTTTTTTCCAACAGACCGTGGGCTGCAAAAAGCCGAGTATTGAAGATGGCTGTATGCTCAAATGTGAAAAAGCCACCAACATTACCAATGTCAAAGGGGTCTCCTTTGCCATAGATAAACAAAAAGGTGGCTACCCGAGTATTTATAATGATGAGCAGTTTTTAAATCTCGATATTACGGATGATTTGTCCGGCTTGTTTGACGAGTTCTTTATTGATTTAACCAACATTGGTGCCGGTTCAAAAGCCGAGCAAGATAAAGTGCAACTGGTCCATTATTTTGAAGGCTTATTGAACGGGGATAAAAACGCCGCTAGTGAGCTTAATGGCATGATTTCGGTATCGACTAATGCCCAATATAGCCAAGGCTTGTGAGTCATTTCGACCTGACTTAAATTATTGATTGTTGGCAACTAAAAGCGAGAGTAGTGCGACTGCCAACGCAAATTAAAACATGATTGTGAGGGATTATTTTGCCACAGCCGATACTCTATTCTTTACAAAACTGTCCTTACGCCATGCGAGCAAGACTCGGCATACTACTGGCAAAACAACCCGTCATGCTACGCGCTATAGATTTAAGACATAAACCGCCTGAAATGCTAGCGACATCGCCCAAGGGAACAGTGCCTGTTTTAGTCATTGATGATACCGACAATCCAGATCAACCAACGGTCATCGATGAAAGCTTAGATATTATGCTGTGGGCCTTAAACCTGAGCGACCCCGATAATTTACTTTACAGTGACGTGCCAGACCAACTACCGTGGATGCTGAGTTTAATCGGCCGCTTTGACAATGAGTTCAAAAAGCACTTAGAAGACTATAAATCCGCCAAACGATACCATGAAGAGAGTAAAACCGATCACCGTCAGCAATGCGAAGCCTTTATTATTGAACTAGACAATCGTCTAAGCAAACACCAATACCTGATGGGCGATAAGCCCAGTTTAGTCGACTACGCGGTTTTACCTTATATTCGTCAGTTTTCCCGTGTTGAGCGCCAGTGGTATATACAAACGCCTTACCGGCACCTTCAGCATTGGCTTAAGCAGCATCTTACCTCGCTGTTATTTTCACAAGCGATGATAAAACATCCATTGTGGCTCGATAATCAGCAAAGTTTTTTAATCGGACAATAAAGTGCAGACAGCCAACAACAGGGCTTCGCTTTAGGGTGTAACTGTTGTAGTTTTAGTGATTGGTAGAAAGCTAAATTAAAGGGTAGCGTCCCCTTAAATTTTGTGGAAAAAACAGAGAGAAGTGATACCAAAAAGCTTATGAGCGAGGCAAATCATCCTGAGCGGGATTAGGTTATGCTTATAATTCATTTTTGATTTTTGCGAGCTAGCTAGGAACATCTAGAACTGTTTTCTCAGACTCAAGAGAAAGGATATCTTGATCCAAATGAATAACATCGCCAACGGCAACGAGAATTTTTGTAATGGTTGAACCATCGAGGTCATCAAGCTCGGGTAAAGTAAATTCGAGTGTATTCGACATAGCTATGACCTCTTTGGAATAGGGTGGGTTGGCAATACCAAAAGCTAAATAAATAGAACGAACCAGAGAGAGAAGGGGGATAAAACCCTCTTTGGCCCGTTCTAAAGATGTAAGGAAACTCCTTACGTTCATTTATAAACGATGTGATTGGAGGCAAGTACTAATAAATTAGCGGCTATTGGATATCATAATTTATAGTCATGTTTTTGTTAAAACAACGTGATTAAGCAAAGGCCGTTGGTAGGCAAAATTCCACGTGTTTATTTTTTTCTAAATCTTGTTTTAAGATTGTAAGTTTATGGCTGAATAAGGTTTGGATAATATTTTTAATTAACATGGATTCAGCTCCAAGGTGGCTATCGTATTCGACTTCAATCATGACGATTGTGCTGTCACCTTTTGCCTCTTAACTGATTTCAATATGATCGAACGTAACGTTTAAATCATTCCTAGCCAGCTTGATTGACATCGTCGAATTATTATTCCAATAAGTTGTTTTAGTGGGAACGACATATGCAGGCATAACAGCTAAATCATTTTTATGCATGGCTAAGTGAGAGAAGCTTAACCCACTGATATCTTTATAGGCTTCGGGTAAAAAGTCTTTGACGAAACAAGAACTACTGACAGCATTCCAAGTAGTGTCTTTATCCGCAGCAATAGTGGTGTGTGCTTTAAATGCTCTTATCATGACAAAATCTCCATGTAATTAATTTAATTTTGTACCAATTGGGTGGTATGGTTTCATATTACGGTAAAATATTTTGTTGCCAACCATTTGGTACAAAGTAAAAAACAATTACGAATGTTTGGACTATTGTCACTAATTGGATAAATCTATTAAGCCTAGTTATAATATGGCATTAGGTAAGGTTTATAACAATTATGAATACACTAGACCAATTAGTGCTAAGAGGTTGAAAATGCCAAAAGACGGAAACATAACGCGCGATAAGATTTTGACAACATCAATGGAGTTGGCCATTAGCCAAGGCCATGTTGCAACGCCAATCGATGCTGTTATTACAGAAGTGGGTATTACCAAAGGGACATTCTTTTACCATTTCCCGTCTAAAAAGCATCTTGCGGTGGCAATGATTGAAAAATTCTCTAATAGTAAATTGGATACACTCAATGAGTACTGCGTCAAAGTAACTAAATTAAGTAATGATCCTTTACAGCAATTATTAATCTTCGTTGGCTTGATCCAAGAGCAACATGCCCAATTAGAACAAGAGGAAATTGGTTGCCTTTACGCGAGTTACTGCTATGAAAATCAACTGGTAGATAAAGACATCGGTGAGATGGTGTCATCCACCATGCAAGCGTGGAAAGATAAATTCAGCAGTAAAATTAAAGAAGTGATGGCGGTCTATCCACCGGCAACTGAAGTGAACCCTGATGAAGTCGCAGGCCTGTTTCTAGCGACATTAGAGGGGGCTTATATTATGGCGAGAATCATGCCAGAACAAGATGCTGTTGAAACCTATTTAGAACACTACAAAACCTATCTTCGCGTGTTATTCAAACAGCCATAAAATAAAGGTTAGACCTTCAAAGCAAAGCTGTTATTCACCCTACGAAGTTGCTAAGCTAATAGTCTTAGTCACCGTTAACAGCGTTTTAAATAAACAGACTTATGCGCGATACCTATAACAGTCGATATATCCTCAATGTGGCTTTAGAACATAAAGCGGGATTGATTAAAGCGAATATCATTGCGATTCTGGCCACGCTCTGTGCTGTCCCCATTCCCTTATTAATGCCCCTAATGGTGGATGAAGTACTGTTAAATCAGCCGGGCTTTATCGTCAATACCATCAATCAGACATTGCCTGAATTTTGGCATCAGCCTGTGCGTTATTTGATTGTGATATTACTGATTACCATCACCTTACGCTTACTCTCCTTGGTGTTTAATGTTTGGCAAACCCGGCAATTCACTATTATTGCCAAAGAGATTACTTATCGTATTCGCCATAGCCTTTTAAAGCGCTTACAAAGTATTTCGATGGCAGAGTACGAAACACTAGGCAGTGGGGCAGTCAGTTCGCATTTAGTGACCGATCTTAATACGATCGATAACTTCGTTGGCACATCAGTCAGCCGTTTATTAGTTGCCGTATTATCCATTATCGGCACGGCCGTGATCTTACTGATCATGCATTGGCAGCTCGCTTTATTTATCTTATTGCTTAACCCAATCGTCATCTATGCCACAGTAGTGATTGGTAAGCGGGTTAAAGTACTAAAGCAACGTGAAAATAAAGCTTTCGAGGTTTTTCAATCATCATTGACGGAAACATTGGAAGGCATTCAACAAGTCAGAGCCGCCAACCGTGAAGTCCATTATCTCAAACGGCTTTCAGACCAGGCCAAACTAGTCCGTGATCACGGCATTGCATATGCGTGGAAAAGCGATACTGCCAATCGACTGAGTTTTACTGTTTTCTTATTGGGCTTTGAAGTGTTTCGTGCTTCAGCCATGATGATGGTGCTACTGTCGGATCTGAGCATTGGCCAAATGATGGCCGTTTTTAGTTACCTTTGGTTCATGATGGGGCCTGTTAACGAAGTGATTGGGATTCAATACGCTTGGTATGCTGCTAAAGCAGCATTAGGCCGAATTAACGCATTAGATAATCTAGAGCAAGAGCCGGTTTATAGTACGGTTGAAAACCCCTTTACGGGTCAACACACAGTAGCCATTAGTGTCGAAGATCTCTACTTCCGCTACGGTGATAATGAAGATGTCTTAAAAGGCGTCAGCCTCGATATTAAGGCCGGAGAGAAAATAGCATTAGTCGGTGCCAGTGGCGGTGGCAAATCAACATTAGTCCAAGTGTTATTAGGGTTGTACCCACATCAAAGCGGTCAATTGAAATTTAATGGCGTACCGATTGAAAAAATTGGGCTGCAAACTGTACGCGAAAATATCTCAACAGTATTACAACACCCCGTGATCTTTAATGGCACGATCCGTGAAAACCTGACCATGGGCAAAGATGTTTTAGAGGAAGATATTTGGCATGGTTTAGATATTGCCCAAATGACCGACTTTGTCTGGGATTTAGAAGATGACCTAGATACTGAACTCGGTCGCAGTGGCGTGAGATTATCAGGCGGGCAGCGTCAACGGATTGCGATTGCTAGAATGGTTTTAGCCGATCCAAAAGTGGTCATTTTAGATGAAGCGACATCCGCTTTAGATAAGGAAACGGAGCAAAATTTACTCGAAGCACTCGATGTCTTCTTACAGCAACGGACGACCATTATCATTGCACACCGTTTTAGTGCCGTGCGTCAGGCTGACAGGGTTTATGTGTTTGAGGATGGTAAAATCAGTGAGCAAGGCCATCATGATGACTTGATTAACAGCGGCGGTCTTTATACCCGATTGTATTCAGAGTCTTATTAACAAAAATAACTAAGAAAGACGAGATAGCGGTTTATTCTGACTGTCTTTTGAATAATGCAAATAAGTACCCGATAGCGTATCTGGCCAACTGACGTTATCTTTTCCCAAATATTGCCACCAAATGCCCAAACCAAGGGGTAACCAAGCAATCAATGAGACGGAAAAACGTAGAAAAGCCTGTTGCCAACTCACCGGACTATGGGTTTGACTACGTAAAAAAACCCGCCAACTACACATGCCCAATGTTTGGCCACCATGGGTCCAAAACCAGCCGTAAAAGCCAAAACTCACCACAAATAAGTAAGCAATAAAAAACGGGTTGCCTTGACCAATCGCTTCTCCGCCATTGAGCGCGACGATAGGGAATGTCGCTAATAACAAACTTGATAGCAATAGCAGTAGGTCGTAGACCATTACCATCAGGTGACGAAACAGCCCGGGCCTAACCGTATTAACGTGGAGTGACATAGCGAATAGAGTACAAAATAAACCATAATAATTTGGGTAGCTAAGCGACATAAAGTATCATTATTAGCCTGATAGATGTCAATTAGGATCACCATGTTACAAATGATCGGCCGTTCGGCGCACTCTGCTTTTCGTTTAGCTAAATTATTGAGCCTGTTACAAGAGGCCAATAGTCATATTACTGGCCTACGTAGCGAGTATCGTTATTTTATTGATACTAAAGACGGGCATCAGTTAATAGAGGCAGAGCAAGGCCTTTTAGAGACGCTACTTGAAGCGAGAGTCAGTAGTGATAATAAGCCGATAACAGACACTTTTTTTCTTGTTACACCAAGACCCGGCACGATTTCACCTTGGTCCAGTAAAGCCACGGATATTGTCCGTAATAGTGGCCTGCTAGCAGTAGATAGGGTTGAAAGCGGCATCGCATTTTTTGTAGAGACAACCGCACCATTATCAGTAACACAGTGGCAGTCAATTAGCGCGTTATTGTATGACCGAATGATTGAATCTGTTTTTACCACAGAAGATGAAGCCGATCGCTTATTTATGCACGGCGAGTCTCGCCCACTGATTACGATTGATATCATTTCTGGCGGCCGCGAAGCATTGGTTACAGCCAATACTACAATGGGCTTGGCATTGGCGGAAGATGAGATTGATTATCTCGTTGACAATTTTACGACAATGGGTCGTAATCCTAGCGATGCTGAGCTGATGATGTTTGCACAAGCCAATTCAGAACATTGTCGTCATAAAATATTCAGTGCGGATTGGGTGGTAGATGGCGATCCTCGGCCAGAAACATTATTTAATATGATTCGCAATACCCACCATAAAAACCCAGAAGGGGTGATTACCGCTTATAGCGATAACTCATCTGTTATCGCGGGTCCAAAAAGTGACCGTTTCCAAGTCGATATGCGAACGAATCAATATCGCTTTCAAGGTGAAGAACAGCATATCCTCATGAAAGTGGAAACTCACAATCATCCGACGGCTATTTCACCTTTCTCGGGTGCCGCAACAGGTGCTGGTGGCGAAATACGTGATGAAGGTGCAACTGGGCGAGGATCTAAGCCAAAAGCAGGCTTAACGGGATTTTCAGTCTCTAACCTTAATATTCCTGGTTTTGAACAACCTTGGGAAATGCCTTACGGCAAGCCAGCAAGAATGGCATCAGCACATGAGATTATGTTGGATGGCCCATTAGGTGGCGCAGCCTTTAATAATGAATTCGGTCGGCCGAACTTATGCGGTTATTTTAGAACCTACGAAGTGGCTGTCCCTTCAGAAGACGGCTTTGAAGTCCGGGGCTATCACAAACCAATTATGGTGGCAGGAGGCATGGGCTCAATCCGGCCTCAACATGTCAAAAAGAATATGTTTGAATCCGGGGTTCAACTGATTGTTCTAGGCGGCCCTGCGATGCTTATCGGCCTTGGTGGCAGTGCTGCCTCATCGGTATCATCAGGCAGTAGTGAAGAAAGTTTAGATTTTGCCTCTGTCCAACGCGGTAACCCTGAAATGGAGCGCCGTTGTCAGGAAGTGATTGATCGTTGTGTGGCCCTAGACGACAAAAATCCAATTATTGCCATTCATGATGTTGGTGCCGGTGGTTTATCCAATGCTTTCCCTGAGTTAGTCGATGATTGTAATCGAGGCGGGCAGTTTGATTTAAGATTAGTGCCGAATGATGAACCGAGCATGTCTCCAATGGAAATTTGGTGTAATGAATCGCAAGAGCGTTATGTCATGGGGGTTGCCCTCGAAGATGTTGAGATATTTAAAGCCATTGCCGATCGCGAACGTTGCCCATGGGCCATTGTCGGTGAAGCAACGGAAGAGTTAGATTTACGCGTGGGCGATGCCGACAATGGCACGATGCCGGTGGATATGCCGCTATCTTTATTATTAGGCAAGCCACCGAAGATGCTGCGTGATGTAAAAAATATTGAGTTTCATAATCCTGAAATGGAACTCAATGGTATCGATGCCAATGCGGCATTAGAACGGGTCTTAAAGTTACCGACTGTTGCCAGCAAAAGCTTTTTAATTACCATTGGCGACCGGAGCATCACAGGTTTAGTTGCCCGTGATCAAATGGTGGGCCCATGGCAAGTCCCTGTTGCTGATTGTGCAGTGACGTTAGCAGATCATCATGGTTTCAAAGGTGAAGCGATGGCGATGGGAGAGCGTGCACCGATTGCATTAGTTGATGCACCTGCATCAGGCCGGATGGCCATTGGTGAAGCCATCACCAATATCGCTGCTGCCAGCATTGAGAAGTTAGGTGATATTAAATTGTCAGCCAACTGGATGGCAGCCTGTGGTCATGAAGGTGAAGATGCTTTGCTTTATGACACGGTGAGAGCCGTTGGTATGGAACTCTGCCCTGAATTGGAAATTGCCATCCCAGTGGGTAAAGATTCGTTATCGATGAAAACGGTATGGCAAGATCGAGAAGAGACAAAATCTGTCACATCGCCACTGTCATTAGTGATTACAGCATTTGCACCGGTCACAGATGCAGAAAAAACCTGTACACCGCAACTCAGAACAGATCTGGGTGACACGGATTTAATCTATATTGATTTAGGAAAAGGCTATAACCGACTTGCGGCATCGGCATTAGCGCAAGTGTATAACCAAGTCGGACACTATGCGCCTGATCTTGATGAACCAACCGATATAAAACATTTCTTCTCGGCTATTCAACAGCTCAAGCAAGACAGTATGATTTTGGCTTATCATGATCGCAGTGATGGCGGTTTAATCACTACATTATGTGAGATGGCCTTTGCCGGCCATTGTGGGCTAGATATTACGTTGACCGGTTTAGGTGACGTTTTACCGGTCATGTTCAATGAAGAACTCGGCGCCGTCATTCAAGTTCGTCATAGTACTGTTGATGATGTATTGGCTGTCCTAAGAGAAAATGACTTAGCCCACTATAGTCATGTCATCGGGACAGTGACAGAAGCGCAACAGATTACCGTGACAGTCAATGGTGCCAAGGTGATTGATACACCGCGCTCAAGGTTACAACGTCATTGGGCTGAAACCAGTTATCAAATGCAATCTCAGCGTGATAATCCAGCTTGTGCACAAGAAGAGTTTGATGCCTTATTGCATAATGCGGATCCTGGCTTACATGCAGAATTAACATTTGGTCGACGTGATCATATCGCAACGCCCTTTATTGTCAGTGGCGTTAGACCAAAAGTAGCGATTTTGCGTGAACAAGGCGTCAATGGCCAATTAGAGATGGCGGCTTCTTTTGACAGCGCTGGGTTTACTGCTGTTGACGTACATATGAGCGATATCTTATCGGGCCGCACAAATTTAGATGACTTTAGAGGCTTAGTCGCGTGTGGTGGCTTCTCATATGGTGATGTATTAGGCGCAGGCCGTGGTTGGGCCAGTACGATTTTGCATAATGAAACAGCGCGCCAGCAAATTAGTGATTTCTTCAACCGTGAAGATACTTTTGCATTAGGGGTGTGTAACGGTTGCCAAATGTTATCGCAATTGAAAGCGTTAATTCCGGGCAGTGCTCATTGGCCAACCTTTGAGCGAAACTTATCAGAGCAATTTGAAGCACGTTTCTCTTTAGTTGAAATAGTTGAATCACCGTCTATCCTATTAGCAGGAATGGCCGGCTCGAGAATGCCCATTGCGGTGGCACATGGCGAAGGTCGTGCCGACTTCTTAACAATGGGTGACTTAGATAAAGCCCACATTGCCATGCGTTACGTTGATAACGATGGTAAAGTAACTGAACGCTATCCTAACAACCCTAATGGTTCGCCAAGAGGTGTGACAGCGTTAACGACGGCAGATGGCCGTGTGACGATCATGATGCCGCATCCTGAAAGGGTTACGCGGACAGTGCAGCATTCTTGGCATCCTGATGATTGGGGTAAAGAAGGGCCTTGGCTACGAATTTTCCATAATGCTAGGAAATGGGTAGGATAAAACTAGTAGGCTGCAATAGCGGCCTATTTTTTAGGTTTTTTTTCGTAATAACAAGTATAAAGCGCCTGTTCCGCCATCCTCGATCCGTGCAGAACAAAAAGCCAATACATCATCCATGTCACGTAACCAATGATTGAGTTTGGTTTTTAGAATCGGCTTATGGTGTTTGGAGCTCCAGCCTTTGCCATGAATAACACGCGCACCACGGATGTTATAACTGACACAGTTAGCAATAAAATCAACCAAAGCTTGATGGGCAACGGGAATAATCATGCCATGTAAATCAAGTTCAGCATCGATCTTAACATGCCCACTTCGTAGTTTGGCAAGCTGTCGTTCTTGAATACCACTACGCCGAAAGCTCAGCGCTTCTTCACTACCGACAGTGACAGTGGGTTCATAAAGATCAGATAAATAATCTTGGTCAGGATGAATGGTTGACTGTTTTCTAGGTGATAAAGGCGTAATAGGTTTAACAACGGGCATGATCTTATCTTGAGAAAGATGTTCTATATGGCCAATCTCCTGCCGAAATAGTTCAATATCATCTTGGTCTGATGCCATAAGTATTACCAAGCAGAATAAAAGTTAAAGACAGATAGTATTGTAGATATGACAAGGTAATTCAATATGCACTTGGCCAAAATAGCGGGTTGTCTTCAAATTATGCTATTTATCAACAGCCATTAATTGAGAAAAAACAAAATGAGTGACATCAAAATAACCGTCAGAATACGATAACCGAATTGAATGAATAACAAACTGGTTCCCCAGCCACAAAATAGATTATCAGATAACAAAGCTGGAAAAATAATCAGAAACCCGACAATAGCCCCGACAGTAATTGCCATGGTTAAGTCGACGGATGACAAAAGATCAAACAATAAAAAAAGGCCAAGCGCAGTGAGAAAATTAGCAAGAACACTGCCAATCATCACCCTAGTTTGACTGCCTAATGTGTCAGTGGTTTTACCGAGACTACGCATCCATTGGTGACCAAATAACAAAGGCGAATACCATAAGGCACCTAACACTATGCCCGCGAGTGTAGCTGCTCCAATAGCGAAGAAACCGGGTGAGAAAATAGCCATAACCGTTCCTTATATAAAGTTATGGAAAGGAATAGGCAGTCTACATCGAATGACGCTATTGCTGCTGTTGTTTCGCTGCGATCCATTGTGACATATACCGGGTACTGGCTAGCGTATGGTGCTTTAACATAGCACCTGTAAAATTAGCGAGTCGATGTTGTTCGAGGTTGTCGGTGACAGTCTGAATTTTATTGATTAACTCAGTGCCTAAGCGATTTGCATCATAACGTTGTCCTAGCAGAGTATGCGCATGTGACTGGGCTAATGACCATTGTTCTGAGTTTTGGTAAAGGCTAACGGCGGCATGAATAAAGTCTTCATCACTATGAGCAATTTGACCTGGCCAAGGTTCCTGGCCATGCATGCCTTCAGAACCGACCAAAGTGGTGATACTGGGCGTCTGCATCATCATGGCATCAAGTAATTTGCCTTTCAAACCGGCCCCAAAACGGAGCGGGGCTAAACAGACGCGTGCCTGTTCCATAACCGTTAACGCATTCTCTGCCCAGCCTTTAATTAAAAATCCTGACTTCGGGTTATGTAGCGCGGTCGCTTTCGGCGGCGGGTAAGCACCATAAATATGACATTCAGCGTTAGGTAAGTGTGTTTTTATTTTTGGCCAAAGTGATTGTAAATAAAGGACGGCATCCCAATTCGGCGTATGGCGAAAATTGCCGATGGTGATGAAATGTTGCCGCTGTCCGAATGACAAGGTGGCTTCAGGTAACTTATCTAATTGGACCATAAAAGGCAGCCAATGCAGCAGCGCTGAATCAACCTTAAAATAGTCAGCGAGTAAGGTGATTTCATGAGGCGAAATAATCAATGACAAGTCACAGCGTAAAATCGCAGCAATTTCTCGTTTTGCGATGTCACTGGCCAAGTCAGCATCAACCAATTCGCGATTTCGTTTGAGTGCTTGATGGCGTGCATGACGAAGAGACTGTAAATCTTCGGTATCTAATATCTTAATGGTATTTGGACAGGCTTTATCAACGCGCCAACCAAATTGTTCTTCCATCATAAACCGGTCAAATAACACAATATCCGGATTATAGTCAGCGACGTAGACATCAAAGCTATCACAGTTGAGCCGGATCGCTTGTTGGCTAATGCCTTCATCAGCTAAGTTTATTTGATGCAGTGTTTCTTGGGCAGGGCTAGTAAACTCGACTTGCCAGCCTTGTTGTTTGAAAAGTCGCAGTAATGACAACATATGACTGCCTGCGGCAGACGAGTTAGGTTCTGGCCAGACATAACCAATAACAAGGACTTTTTTCATGATGGTTTAGCGTGTCTTAACGAACAGGACGTTTAAACTCGCCCCAACGTGGTTTTGGCCTGGGTTTAGGCTGCTCGGTTTCAATGCGCGGAAGGGCGTTGGCATCATTGCCATAGTTGTTTAAAAAAGCAGCATCTGGTTTTCTTTGCGTATTAGTGGGGTTAGCAAGCTGACCATTTATCCTATTGATTTCTGCTTGCAGTTCTAAAATGTATTCTCGGAGTTGTACATTTTCTTCTTTAACAATGACGGACTGTTCACGTAAGGCCATCATTTTTTCTGCCGTGTCAGCATCAACAATTTTATCGTCTTCTGATTCAGCATTATCATCTGGTGTCGAGATCAGCTTATCTTCATCAATCATTTCTACTGCTTCTTCGGCAGGAACGGCTTCATCACCCATAAGGAAAAAAGCACCGGCGCCGGCAAGAATGAGAACAACCAGACCAATGGCCACTTTTAGAAATAAAGGTTTGGGTAAACCGAGTATTTTTGGGATGTCGCCTTCTGCTTCTGGCAAATCTACTTCGGATGCTTTTTCTTCTTTCTCAGCCACAAACGAACTCCGTTTAACATAAAAGTATTAAATCAATTGAATTATAATAGCCTTATCGACGCCTTAGGCTCAATTTTTTAAAGAGACTTAACTCAAAGTAGAGGATTGATAAGCGGGACAGCGCTATGCTAGTCTGGCGTTTTGATGGTAGAGAGTTAGATTAGAATAAACGAAGCGAATGGGGTTTTAGATGAAAAAATTATCGGTGGCATAAGTAGTTCTCAATAGAGAATTACAGCGGCGGCCGTACACGCAATACGCGACGATTGATATTTAACAATAAAGGGAAGATGTTATGGACGAACGAGTCACTTCCTCAGATCATGCTGATGATAACTTAATAGATTTTCGTATTCTGGCTGAAGACGCGCCGGTGATGTTGTGGATAACCAATAGCACGGGCGAGAATATTTTCTCAAATGGTATCTATCAAACATTTATAGGCCGTAAAAACGTTGAAGCCCTTGGTGGCGGTAAGGCTTGGTTTTAAGCTTTATTTTCAGAGGATCAAAAGAATTGTTTAAGCATATTTGACGAAGCATTCAAAACGCACAAGTCTTTTGTCATGGAGTATCGCCTTAAAAGACACGATGGAGAATACCGTTATATTATTGATCGTGGTGAACCTTATATAAACCGAGAGGGAAAGTTTAGTGGTTTTATTGGCTCTTCGACAGATATTACCGAACGAAAACTACCTGAGAACAAACTTAAAAAAGCCCATCAAGAGTTGATTCAATATAGCCCAGAGATGAGCTTAATTAATGAGCTGAATTCTTATTTGCAAATCTGTCGTGGCATAAAAGAAACCTATCCTGTTATTGCTCACTACCTAGAACAAGTCTTCCCTGACTGGGTCGGCGGGCTTTATGTATTCAATGACAAGAAAACGTTAGTAGAGTCAATAACATCATGGGGAACCCAAGATGTTAGAAGTGATGAGGTCATGGAACCAGATGACTGTTGGGCATTACGACAAGGGAAGCAACATGATGCCCTAGATACAAAGAACCGTTTGTTTTGCAATCATACCCATAAAGAAATTGAGCGTTATACCTGCACCCCGGTGATTGCCCAAGGTGAAATGCTGGGTATGTTGCATATGGAATACAGCTGTGAAACAGCGTTCGATTCAGATGAATTAAAACAGCATTATTTTGATTCGCGCCAAAGTTTAATGAAAACAGCCGCCGATAATCTCGCTTTGTCTCTTGTCAGTTTGAATCTACGTGAAGCCTTGAAACGCCAGTCTATCCGTGACCCACTAACGGCGTTATTTAACCGTCGTTATATGGAGGAAAGTTTAGAGCGTGAAATATCACGTTGTGAGCGTGCCGGACAAGGTTTGGGTGTCATTATTGTTGATATAGATAATTTTAAGAAATTTATTGTTGGGCAACCAAGCTACCAAAAATAAAGCCTCGGGCTTCCATCCCTGCGACGGCAGTAATATCCGCTTTTAGATAAGGCAATGCCAAGGCATTGACGGCTTGGCTTAGGTTATCGTGATCTTTTAATAGCGGTGTAATATTCTTAAAGACAATACCAGACTCAGGAAAGTCAGCGATATAACGTATTTTTGTTTTTAATTTATTCATGAACAAGCATTCTGATAAAAGTTAATTTATTATAGCGGCTGTGATCAAGTATCTGGCGGCAATTTTAAGGTAGATGAATAATGAATGTGATTAAAACAGTCGTGGCCTTTGGCATGATGTTGAGTTTGACAGGCTGTCTGGGTTTAATGAACAGTAAGCCAGAACAGGAAATTGTTGAGGAAACACCGCAGCAATTTTACGTTATTGATGTTGACCGCGGCTTGAAAGAACATGATCGTTCGCAAGGACGTGTTTTGTATCTAGCACCCGTTGTCGTCACCTCGCAATTTCAAGCCAAAAATATTGTTTTCAAGGTAGGGGATAATGCGTTTCAACCGCAACCAAATCATACCTTTTTCGACACGCCGCAAGATATGTTTACCACGCAACTACAACGCTGGTTGACTAAAACAGGATTCTTTAAGCGTGTGACCTTAGACGAACCGGATCAAGCGGACTATGTGTTAGAAGTCGCAGTGACTGGCTTATACGGTGATAAAAGAGCTGGCCTGCCAGCACAATCAATACTTGAAATGCAGTTTTTCATGACGGATACCAATGCAGAAACAGAAGAAGTCGTTTTCCAAACAGGATTACATATTGACATCGATATTGCTGAAATGACGCCGTCGAACACCGTAAAGGGCTGGAAAACGGGCTTGAAAAAGCTATTGTCGACCTTAGAGGACGATTTAAGCAGTTATTTTCCTGATTAGACCCCCTAGAGTGTGTTGAGTATAAACGTGCATGAAATCGCCTAAAATGATAGGATTACTGTTTCGTTGAAAATAACGCCTTATATTGATTTGGATGAAAGTTAGATGACTGATGAAATTGCCTTAGAGTTGGACTCGATTAGTATTGAAGAAGAGATGAAGCAGTCTTATCTCGACTATGCAATGAGTGTCATCGTTGGCCGAGCCTTACCCGATGTAAGAGATGGTCTCAAACCGGTTCACCGCCGTGTTTTATTCGCGATGCGGGAGTTGAATAATAACTGGAATGGATCGTATAAAAAATCAGCCCGTATTGTCGGTGACGTGATTGGTAAATACCATCCACATGGCGATACAGCTGTTTATGACACCATGGTTCGGATGGCACAACCATTTTCAATGCGTTATATGCTGGTTGATGGTCAAGGTAACTTCGGGTCAGTAGATGGTGATTCTCCCGCTGCGATGCGTTATACCGAAGTACGCATGGCAAAAATAACCCATGAAATGCTGGCGGATTTAGAAAAAGATACAGTTGATTTTACTGCCAACTATGATGAGTCTGAGCATGAGCCATCAGTATTGCCGACCAAAATTCCCACTTTATTAGTGAATGGTTCTTCGGGTATTGCTGTTGGGATGGCCACCAATATCCCACCCCATAACCTGACCGAAATTTTAAACGCTTGTATTGCGACAGTCGATCAACCCGATATCGATATTGCCGGTTTAATGCAACATATACCTGGCCCTGACTTTCCAACAGCGGCCATGATTAATGGTGCCGGAGGCATCAGTGAAGCCTACCGTACGGGTCGCGGCCGTGTTCATATTCGTGCAAGAGCCGAAATTGAAACCAATGACAGCACAGGCCAGCAAAGTATTGTCGTTATTGAATTACCGTATCAAGTCAATAAAGCCCGTTTATTAGAAAAAATTGCCGAACTTGTTAAAGATAAGAAAATAGAAGGTATCTCAGGCTTACGCGATGAGTCGGACAAAGACGGTATGCGTATGGTCGTTGTTTTAAAACGCGGTGAAGTGCCAGAAGTCGTTTTAAACAACCTCTACAAACAAACCCAAATGCAAACAGTATTTGGTGTCAACATGGTTGCAATCGTTGATGGTCAGCCGCGTTTGTTAGGTTTAAAAGCAATTCTTGATGCGTTCATACGTCATCGCCGTGAAGTTGTCACACGCCGTTCATTGTTTGAATTACGCAAAGCACGTGACCGCGCGCATATCTTAGAAGGTTTAGCGACCGCTTTAGCCAATATTGATGAAGTAATCGAACTGATTAAATCATCAACCAACCCAGCAGAAGCGAAAGCCGCATTGCTATCACGTGGCTGGGGCTCAAAAATGATTCTCGACATGTTGGGTAATGCCGGGGCGGAAGCGTCCCGCCCAGAAGGCTTGGAAGCTGAGTTAGGCTTAGTCGATGGGGCTTACCATTTATCTGCCACACAAGCCCAAGCTATTTTAGATATGCGCCTGCATCGTTTAACAGGCTTAGAACAAGATAAAATCTTAGATGAATACCGTGAAGTATTAGATGAAATCGCCAAATTATTGGCTATTTTGAGTGACCCAGATAATTTAATGGCTGTGATTCGTGAAGAATTAGTCAAAGTGAAAGAAGAATATGGCGATGCACGTCGTACAGAAATCTTAGGGACACATCTTGATTTAACGCTAGAAGATTTAATTACTGAAGAAGAAATGGTCGTGACCTTATCGCATGCGGGTTATGCCAAAACGCAGCAGCTGGATACATATCAAGCACAGCGCCGTGGTGGTAAAGGTAAATCTGCGACCGCAATGAAAGATGAAGACTTTATCGAACATCTCTTTATCGCTAATACCCATGATACTTTATTGTGCTTCTCAAGTGCCGGTAAAGTGTATTGGAAAAAAGTCTATGAATTACCACAAGGCGGTCGTGCAGCACGTGGCAAACCAATCGTAAATTTACTGCCGCTAGAAGAGGGTGAGAAAATCAACGCAGTTTTGGCTATTCGTGAGTTTGAAGCTGATAAATTCATCTTTATGGTGACAGAGTCTGGCACAGTTAAGAAAACACCATTAGTCGATTATTCACGCCCTAGAGCCAACGGAATTATCGCTGTCGATTTAAAAGAAGAAGATAAATTAGTTGATGTCGCCTTAACGACGGGTGAATCTGACATCATGCTATTTAGCTCAGGTGGTAAAGTGATTCGTTTTGATGAACGAGATGTTCGTTCAATGGGCCGAGTGTCTCGTGGTGTCCGCGGCATGCGTTTGCCAGAAGGCCAGAAAATCATTTCATTGATTATTGCCCATGATGAAGATGGCGCTATTTTAACCGCTACCGAGCTTGGTTTTGGTAAGCGTACACATTTGGCAGAGTATCGTGTTCAAGGACGAGGCGGGCAAGGGATTATTTCGATTCAAACGTCTGAGCGGAATGGTAATGTTGTCGGTGCAGTCCAAGTGTTAGATGAGCACCAAATCATGTTGATTACCAATGGAGGCACTTTGGTCAGAACCCCTGTTAAAGATGTTTCAATCGTTGGTCGTAATACCCAAGGCGTGAAATTGATTAACCTGACTAAGAAAGAGAAGTTAGTCGGCCTTGAGCGTGTGCTTGAAGTAGAAGGCGATGATGATGAACTTGAGTCAGATGGTGATGAAGTAGCATCAGAAGCGGATGAATAGTCTACAAAATCATGTGGACAAGACAATGCGATGGCAGTTCTAGCTGGAAAAGGGTAAAACAATGAGTGAAAATCAAGCCTTGCAGGCCATTCGACAACGGATAGATGATATTGATCTGCAAGTTCAAGCCTTACTCAATCAGCGTGCCGAAATGGCGCAAGAAGTAGCGCGAATCAAAATAGCCAACGGCGAACAAACCGATTTTTATCGGCCCGAACGCGAAGCCATGGTGTTACGACAAGTGATGGAACGTAACCAAGGGCCATTAGTCGCCAAAGAAGTTGCCCGGTTATTCCGAGAAATCATGTCAGCTTGCCTGGCTGCTGAGAAACCATTACAAGTCGCTTATCTTGGGCCAGAAGGCTCATTTACCCAAGCGGCAACATTGAAGCAATTTGGTGGATCGGTTGACCCTAAGCCACTTTCAACGATTGCCGATGTGTTTCACGAAGTTGAAGTAGGTAATGCCAGTTATGGTGTTGTGCCTGTAGAAAACTCAACGGAAGGGATGGTGACTCACACCTTAGATGAATTTATCAATACGCCACTTAAAATCAATGGCGAAGTGTCATTGCGGATCCATCATTATCTGCTGAGCAAAGAACCCCAATTAACCAATGTTAAAAAGATCTATGGTCACCCTCAAGCTTTAGCACAATGCCGCCAATGGCTAGCAACGCATTGTGCTGGTTGTGAACAAATACCTGTGAGCAGTAATTCAGAAGCAGCTAGAAAAGTGGCGGGTGAAGCTAGTGCCGCTGCGATTGCCGCGAACCGTGCAGCCGAAATTTATCAGTTAGAAACCCTAGCCAGCAATATTGAAGATGAAGCGGATAATACAACGCGTTTTCTCGTTATAGGTCGTCAAGATATTGGCCCATCAGGTCAAGATAAAACAGCTTTACTGGTGTCAACAAAAAACCAGCCGGGTGCATTACATAGCCTGCTAGAACCGCTAGCAAAAAGCGGTATTACCATGTCGAGGATTGAGTCTCGTCCTTCGCGTAAAGGGGTGTGGGAATATGTGTTTTTCATTGATATAGAAGGCCATAACAATGATGCGGAAATTGCTATGGCATTAGACAAGCTAGAACAAGCATCATCAATGTGTCGCGTATTAGGCTCTTATCCGAAGGCAGTATTATAGTGGAGTTATTACTCGCTAATCCTAGAGGATTCTGCGCTGGTGTTGATCGCGCCATTGAGATTGTTGAAAGGGCGATTAAACTATTTGGTGCGCCAATTTATGTGCGTCATGAAGTTGTTCATAATCGCTTTGTGGTTGATGATTTGAAAAACAAAGGCGCGGTCTTTGTCGATGAAGTCGATGAAGTACCTGACAATAGCACCCTGATTTTCAGTGCCCACGGCGTGTCAAAACAAGTGCAAGAACAGGGAAAGCAACGGGGCTTAAATGTCTTTGATGCAACCTGCCCACTCGTGACCAAAGTGCATATGGAAGTGGCGAAGTTTGAAAGACAAGGTAAAGAATGTATTTTGATCGGTCATGTTGGCCACCCAGAAGTGGAAGGGACAATGGGCCAATACACCTCTGAGCAAGGCGGCATGTACCTGGTAGAAACCCCTGAAGACGTGGCTAAATTAGCTGTTAAAAACCCAGATGATTTGGCCTTTGTGACCCAAACGACACTGTCCGTCGATGATACATCGCGCGTCATTGATGCCTTAAGAATGACCTTCCCAAACATTGAAGGGCCACGCAAAGATGATATTTGCTATGCCACCCAAAACCGCCAAGATGCGGTAAAAAATTTAGCGCAGCAATGCGATGTTGTCATGGTAGTTGGGTCAAAAAATAGTTCGAATTCTAATCGTCTTCGTGAGTTGTCAGATAAATTAAACACAACGGCTTATTTGATCGACAACGCTCAAGAGATTAACCCCGACTGGCTAAATTCTGTGTCGGTAGTCGGTTTAACAGCCGGTGCATCTGCCCCGGAGTTATTAGTGAAAAATGTCGTCGAACGATTAAGAGAACTAGGCGTAACAGAAGTGAACGAGCTGGATGGGCGACCCGAAAAAGTCGAATTTTCATTGCCTAAAGAATTGAAAGTGGATATCTCAGCGCTGTCGCATTAACTTATGTTATCTCTTCCTTTCCTGCCCGTTTTCCTCTGGACTGATATCCTGATTTATCTGCTCCTCGCAGGGGTCATGCTTTCTGTGCTTTATATCCGAAAACACCCACATCTCACTGTACCATGGAAATTGGTATTGCAACGGAAACGAGGTGTCATTTCGTTGATGATTTTACTGTGCTACGTTGCTGTCGGTTTACTGGATTCCTTTCATTTTCGTTTAGCGGTTGAAAATGATAAATCAACCGATCAACAGCATTATGCAACCGAAGTGCTAGCGGTATTAGATTTAGTGATTATGCCCCTGCGAGAGCAAGTCGAAAAAACCTATTCAGCGCCCTTTGCCACCCGCTCTTTTGTCAAAGAAATGCAGCAAACCGGCAAAACAACATTACAGTACGATTATGCCAAATTAAAATATGCTGGCGCCCATCTAGGCTCTGATCAGGATAAATGGGCTGATATTCAGGCGACGGTAATCACTAGCACCACTAAAGCCACGCTAGTGTGGTTCGTCTTATCGATAGCGTTTATCTTTATGTTGGCAGCAAGGCGAAAAGTGACCTGGCGTCAGCAAGCGATCACTATTTTATCTGGCCAATCACGCTATCCACTACGCACCCTATTATTTATGTTGTGGCTCGTCACATTCACCGTGTGGACTACCGCAGCATTAAGCGTGGATTACCATGTCTTTGGCACCGATAAAGTGGGGCAAGATGTCCTATACCAATCATTAAAAAGTATTCGAACCGGGCTTGTCATTGGGACATTAACCACATTAGTGATGTTGCCATTAGCAGTGTTGATGGGACTAGCAGCAGGTTACTTTAGCGGGTGGATTGATGACGTCATTCAGTATATCTACACCACACTGAACTCAATACCGGGTGTATTGCTGATAGCGGCAGCAGTGTTAATGCTGCAAGTCTATATGAACAACCATCCTGAGAACTTCGTCACGATCGCAGAACGCGCCGATATGCGTTTATTATTCCTATGCATCATTTTGGGCGTCACGAGCTGGACAGGACTTTGCCGTATTTTAAGGGGTGAAACACTGAAATTACGCGAGGCGGAATATGTGTTGGCTTCAAAGGCATTAGGGACAAGCAGTTTTAGTATCCTGCATCGACACATCATGCCGAACCTAATGCATATTGTCATGATCGCGGTGGTGTTAGATTTTAGTGGTCTGGTCCTAGCTGAAGCTGTCTTATCTTATGTCGGCGTCGGGGTTGATCCATCGATGATCAGTTGGGGTAATATGATTAACAGCGCACGACTCGAAATGGCCCGGGACCCCGTTGTTTGGTGGTCTCTGACAGCCGCCTTTGTCTTTATGTTTGTCTTGGTACTCGCTGCAAACTTATTTGCGGACGTAGTCCGTGATGCCTTTGACCCTAGGTCACAAAGAGCCGTATGACAACATTACTCAAAGTCAGCGGGCTCACTACACATATCGGCAGTAAAACAAAACCAATTAAACCGGTTGACGGGGTGAGTTTCAATGTCGAAAAAGGCCAAACATTTGCGTTATTAGGCGAGTCTGGCTGTGGTAAATCAATGACCGCACTGTCATTACTTCGCTTAAACCCACAACACGTCAGCCGTATTGTTTCAGGAAAAATTGAATTAGACGGCCAAGATCTACTCAGTTTGTCAGAAACCAAAATGGAGCATATTCGTGGTCGACGCATCGCCATGATCTTCCAAGAACCGCAAAGTTCACTTAATCCAGTTTTATCGGTCGGCCAACAAATTGGTGAAGCACTACAATGGCATTTTGAGATAATGGGTGATGCACTACAAGCGCGCATTCTCCAGCTATTATCTTCAGTGGGTATACCCGATCCAGAACAACGCATCAAAGCCTACCCGCATCAATTATCGGGTGGAATGAAACAACGGGTGATGATTGCCATTGCCTTAGCTGGCGAACCGGAGCTTCTCATTGCAGATGAGCCGACGACCGCTTTAGATGTCACCATCCAGGCACAGATACTCGATTTATTAAAACAAATCCAACGTGATACTGGCATGGCGATATTATTAATTAGCCATGACTTAGCGGTCGTTGCCCAAATGGCGGACCATGTCGCTGTCATGTATGCCGGCCAAATTGTTGAAACAGCGCCGAGAGACCAATTTTTTAAACAGGTGAACCATCCTTACAGTCAAAAATTGTTTGAAGCACTGCCAACGGAACAAAAAAGGCAACAACAATTAACGGTTATCAAAGGCAGTGTACCAGCATTGGATACTGTATTTTCTGGTTGTAGATTTGTAGAACGGTGCGATAAAGCGATAGACCAGTGTGATTCAATATGGCCAGAATGGTACCAAACCCAACAAAGTGGGGTGCGATGCCATTTATACGATCCTAAGCATGACCGAGTAGCCTCAACGCAAAGCAACGCGATCACGGCATCCTCGTTGTCAGTGATTCCAACGGAACAATCGCCGATATTGCAACTTGAACAATTACAGGTGCATTTCCCGATTAAAAAAGGGTTGTTACAACGTGTTGTAGGCCAAGTCAAAGCCCTCGATGGCGTGAGTTTACAATTAAGGAAAGCGGAAACAGTTGCCTTAGTGGGGGAGTCAGGTTGCGGTAAAACGACAGTGGGTAAAGGTATTTTACAGTTGGTACGTGTCACTGGTGGGGAAGTCACTTATCAAGATAAAGTATTAAATCAAATATCAGCTAGCGAACTCAAATCGCAGCGCCATGCATTACAAATTATCTTTCAAGATCCTTATGCGTCAATGAACCCGAGAATGACGGTATCGCAAGTCATCGAAGAAGCTATGCTAGCGGCACCATCCGTTAAAACAAGCAGTGAACGTATTAAGCGAATCGATGCGTTACTAGAAAGGGTAGGACTTGATGCACAATATAAACACCGCTATCCACATGAGTTTTCCGGTGGTCAGCGCCAACGAATATGTATCGCAAGGGCGTTAGCGGCTGAACCCAAAGTATTGATCTGTGATGAACCGACCAGTGCCCTAGATGTGTCCGTCCAAGCCCAGATATTGAATTTATTACGAGAACTACAACAAGAGTTTGGCCTAAGTTATTTCTTTATCACCCATAATATTTCGGTGGTCGAATACCTCGCACACCGTATTGCAGTGATGTACCTCGGGCGTATTGTCGAACAAGGCACGCGCGACGAGATTTTAAAGTCACCTAAACATCCGTATACACAAGCTTTGTTAGCGGCTGTCCCTAAACTCGAAGATGATAAAGGGCGTGAGACTATTCAGCTCGAAGGTGAATTGCCATCGCCAGCTAATCCGCCACAAGGTTGCCATTTTCACCAGCGTTGTCCACAGGCAATGCCACAGTGTAAAACGGCCTATCCCGAACCAACCCAATTGACCGCCGAGCATGAAGTGCGGTGTTTCTTATATTAAATAGAGAATGTAACCATGGATCAACAAACACAAACCGAAATTGAAGCAGCGGCGTTTCGTCAATTATTAGCCCATTTACAAGAAAACACGGAACTACAAAATATAGACTTAATGAACCTAGCGGGTTTTTGTCGTAACTGCCTATCAAAATGGGTCTTAGCGGCAGCAGAAGAAAAGGGTGTTGAGATGGACTACGACAAAGCGAGGGAATTCGTCTACAACATGCCTTATTCAGAATGGAAAGAAAAATACCAACGCTAAAAGTGATTTAGTGATCACCCGGATTGGTTTTGTCACACATGGCATGCAGTTTTTTTGCTAAAGCCTGTCGATCCGTTGCATCCATTTCTTGTGATTTTGCCACGGTGACGGTATTAATTGTTTGTCGAAACTGCTGCACGTAATTGCGGCAACAACGGCAAATAACAAGATGCATGAACAACGCGATACGTTTAGAAAGGGGAAAACCGCCTTCTATACCAGCGATATAGTTACTTGTTTCTTCAGTGACATCTTTACATTCAGCATTTAATTATCGTGATAGTGTTCAATGGCATCAGTACTGGGACACGAGCACCGTGTAGTAATACTCTCACGTTAGACGAAGAGATGGCTAAAATGTTACAAATTTCGTTAATTTTATAACCTTCCATGTCCACCATTGTCAGCGCAGCACGCTGCATAGCAGGTAAAGATTGGAAAGCATGTTCAATGACTTTTTGTAATTGTGTATTGGCAAGAAGAGCTTCAGGCGTTGCTGTTTCCCACGGTAGGATAATATCGACACGGCGTCCTGTGTGATCGAACTTGTCACTAGATACCGCTTCCCAACCATCATCTAATGAACTGTAACGGTTTTCTCTACGAACCCGGCTTTTAGCCCCATTACGGACAATTTGAACTAACCATGTTTTAAGAGACGAACGACCTTCAAATTTTGGCAAGGCTTTGATGGCAGAAACGCAAGCATCCTGCAAAACTTCGTCAGCAATACTGTCTCCAACAATAGCTCTGGCTACAGACAGCATCAAATTGTGATATTCTGCGACCACATGCTCAATAGCAGCGGGATCGCCTTCGATAAGGTGCTTGATTAACGGTTTTTTATCGTTATTATTTCCAGACTTGAAAAGTTTTGTCATCATGTCTATAACATTTTGCTTTTATGTATGTCTACGTTAACAAGCTTGGTCAAATTGTGACGGGTTGTTTTAAATTTTTACAATAATATAGGAAAATTATTATGTCGATATCTTCTAAGAAAAAAACAATAGCACTAGCAGCTGGCGCAGCATTGACTGCAGGCCTAGCACTAACGCCAACACTTGCAAGTGCAGAAACCAGCCCATTCGCAGCGGCAGAATTATCAAACGGTTATATGCAATTAGCAGGTCATGAAGCCAAAGAAGCAAAATGTGGCGAAGGCAAATGCGGCGAAGGTAAATGTGGTGGTAAGGCAGTAGGAACACAATCAGATATTGATAAAAAAACTTCTGAATACCACGAGCAAATGAAAGCACAAGAAGCAAAATGCGGCGAAGGCAAATGCGGTGAAGGCAAATGCGGTAATGGGCCTGCAAAAGCAGAAGAAGCAAAATGTGGTGAAGGTAAATGCGGCGCTAAATAAGCCCTTACCAGAACAACGTAATGGAAAGGGGCTCTACGGAGCCCTTTTTTACAATGAGAGTAAGTATTAATAGGCCACTTAATTAAAAGAGGGCATGATCAATACTGATTTTTAGGAGATGGCAATGTCGATATGTAGCATGATGGGCGCAATGCAACGTGCATTGAATACAACCAGAGCAATTGATTTTTTGGCCCCATTAGCAATGCGTTTTTATCTCGCGCCAGTGATGTGGATGGCTGCGAATACGAAATGGAATCCGCTAGACTCAAATAGTTCTTTAGATTCAACGATTGAATGGCTTGGTAACTCAGACTGGGGCCTTGGTTTACCTTATCCAGAATTATTAGGCCATTTAGCGTGGGGAGCAGAGTATTTCGGTGCGATTTTCCTCGTACTCGGTTTTGCTGTGCGTTGGGTATCTATACCACTGATGGTGACAATGGCTGTTGCGGCTATCACTGTACATTGGGATAAAGGGTGGCTAGCAGTGGCAGAACCAAATGCCCAATTAGAGGCAGGTCGTTCATTACTCAAAGAGCACGGTAATTATGATTGGCTAACTGAGACAGGTAACTTCGTTATTTTAAATAACGGCATAGAGTTTGCGACAACCTACTTCATCATGCTGTTAGCCTTATTCTTTACCGGTGCGGGTCGTTATTTCAGCATTGATTATTGGCTAGCAAAAAAATACATGGCTTCAGAATAGGACAAGGCAATGCACATTAACAAAAATAAGTTAGGCTTATTAAAAGATCATGATGTGACCGATGAAAAGGTGTATCTGAATCGACGCGAATTCATTAATAAGGCGGCATTGCTGGCATCATCAGCGGCATTACCGTCAATAGCGTTCGCGGAAAGCGAAGCACCAGCGCCAAGTTACACTGATTTGAAAAAGAGCCCTTTTTCAGCTTCTGAAGATTTGACATCATATCAATCTATTACGACGTATAACAATTTTTACGAGTTTGGTGTTAACAAAGAAGACCCAGCAAAGAATGCAACCGACTTCCCTGATAAGTCAGAGCCATGGCGTATTGTCATTGATGGTGAATGTGATAATCCCGGTGAATATGATCTTGATGATTTGATGAAGCCATTTACATTGGAAGAACGCATTTATCGCCTGCGCTGTGTAGAAGGCTGGTCAATGGTGATTCCATGGCATGGTTTTTCGTTAGCAGACTTATTAAAGCAAGCCAAACCGAATTCAAAAGCCAAATATGTTGAATTCAGTACACTTTATAATCCACAACAAATGCCGGGCCAACAAAGTAGTGTACTGCAATGGCCTTATATTGAAGGTTTGAGAATAGATGAAGCAATGAATCCACTTTCCTTTATGGCAACGGGTTTGTATGGCAATGATTTGTTAGGTCAAAATGGCGCACCACTACGCCTTGTCACACCGTGGAAATATGGCTTCAAAAGTATCAAGTCGATTACGCAAATTCGCTTCGTTGAAAAACAGCCAGTGTCCTCTTGGATGATCGCAGGGCCTGCAGAATATGGTTTCTATTCAAATGTAAATCCAGATGTTGCCCATCCGCGATGGAGTCAGGCACGTGAGCGACGTATTGGTGAGTTCTTGAAACGCAAAACGGAAATGTTTAATGGTTATCAAGAACAAGTTGCACACCTCTACACCGGCATGGATTTGAAAAAAGATTTTTAATAGGCTCAGTGCGCGATGTTTCGTCAATTATTTAAAACCAGCCTCTTTATTATCAGTTTGCTGCCAGCAATAATCTTAATTTATGGCGCGCTAAATAATCAACTGGGGGCGAACCCAATTGAAGTGCTCACCCGTGACACAGGGGAGTGGGCATTACGATTTTTATTAATCACATTGGCTGTTAGCCCACTAAGATTATTATTTGGCTGGCATTTTTTAGCCGATGTGAGGCGGTTATTAGGCCTGTATAGTTTTTTCTATGCCGCCATTCATATGCTGTTATATGTCTGGTTAGATCAGTTCTTTAACTTGACCGATATCATCAAAGATATTATTGAACGTCCTTTCATCACAGTTGGTTTTATCAATTTTATAGCTTTAATCCTTTTAGCTGCAACGTCAAATGACGCTATGATCAAACGCCTAGGCGCTGAACGATGGAACCGCCTGCATAGCCTTGTCTACTACATTGGTATAGGGGCTGTTATTCATTTTTTCATGTTGGTCAAAAAGGATGTTACGGAACCAGTTATTTACATTATAATTTTGGTCGTATTATTGGGTATTCGGCTCTATCGCTACAGTCGTCGAAGTTTAATATCAGCATGAAAGCCATTTCGAAACGACATTTTTTGGGACATTAGTCCTCAAAATCATTTAAAAACCCCACAGAAATACGCTACTTAGCTATATGCAGCCCCATTGTAGGTATAAATCCGAGTAAAAACTGTTACAATAGCTCGCTGTTTATAGCGTTACTATTTTGAAGGTATTTATGACTGATTTTGTTGATAACGATCCACAGGAAACCCAAGACTGGTTAGACTCATTAGTGTCTATGATCGAGGTAGAAGGTGGGGACAAAGCACATTACATTCTAGAAAAGCTCATTGATACGGCGCGCCGATCAGGCGTCAATCTTCCTTATAGTGCAACAACGGCCTATGTAAACTCTATTCCTGTCGATCAGCAACAACGTATTGCCGGAGATCAAGAGTTAGAACATAAGATTCGGTCATACATTCGTTGGAATGCGATGGTGATGGTCACGAAAGCGAACCTAAAGCCTGGTGCTGTCGGTGGTCATATTGCCAGTTTCTCATCAGCTGCAACCTTATACGATGTCGGTTTTAATCACTTTTTCAAGGGTGATAATCATGGCAATGGTGCTGATTTAGTCTTTTTCCAAGGACATTCATCACCGGGTATTTATGCACGTTCTTTCTTAGAAGGGCGTTTATCAGAACAACAATTATTGAATTTCCGTTTCGAAGCGGATGGTGAAGGCTTATCATCATATCCACACCCTTGGTTAATGCCAGATTACTGGCAGTTCCCAACGGTATCAATGGGATTAGGGCCTTTATTGGCGATTTACCAAGCCCGCTTCATGAAGTACATGGATCACCGAGAAATCAAACCAACTGAAGGCCGCAATGTTTGGGCTTATTTGGGTGATGGTGAGATGGATGAGCCTGAATCATTAGGTGCAATCAGTCTCGCTGGCCGAGAAAAACTCGACAATTTAACCTTTGTCGTGAACTGTAATTTACAGCGTTTAGATGGCCCAGTTCGTGGTAACGGGAAAATCATTCAAGAACTAGAAGGTGTTTTTAGAGGCGCTGGCTGGAATGTTATCAAAGTTATCTGGGGTTCAGAATGGGATCGCTTATTAGCCAAAGATAAGAAAGGCTTATTGCTAAAACGGATGGAAGAAGTCGTTGATGGTGAATACCAAAACTACAAATCAAAAGATGGCGCTTTTGTCCGCGAGCATTTCTTTGGTAAATATCCTGAACTATTAGAATTAGTATCCGATATGACGGATCAAGATATTTGGGGTTTAAGCCGAGGGGGCCATGACCCAAGAAAAATCTATGCTGCATACAAAACAGCATCAGAACACAAAGGCCAACCAACGCTTATCTTGGCGAAAACAGTCAAAGGCTATGGCATGGGCGAAGCGGGGGAAGGTCAAAATACCACGCATTCGCAAAAGAGCATGACAGTTGAGCATATGAAGCGTTTTCGTGACCGTTTCAAGATCCCTGTCACCAATGAACAAATTGAAAAAGATGTGCCGTTCATTACATTAGAAGATGACAGCCCTGAAAAACAATATTTATTAGGTCGTCGTGAAGCGTTGGGCGGTTTCCTACCAAAACGAAACCATGATGCACCTGCATTGAAAGTACCGGAATTAAAGATTTTTGATGCGGTGTTGAAATCAAGCGGTGATCGTGAAATTTCTACGACAATGGCTTTTGTTCGGATTCTTACGGCATTGATTCGTGATAAAGAAATTGGCAAGAATATTGTGCCGATTGTGCCTGATGAAGCCCGTACTTTTGGTATGGAAGGTTTATTCCGCTCAGTTGGTATTTACTCTTCATCTGGTCAAATGTATGAACCAGAAGATTCTGGCAAAGTCATGTGGTATCGCGAAGATACCAAAGGCCAAATCTTACAAGAAGGCATTAATGAAGCCGGCGCGATGGCAGAATGGATTTCGGCGTCGACAGCGTATTCAAACTACAACGTGAATATGGTGCCATTCTATATTTACTACTCTATGTTTGGCTTCCAACGCATTGGTGATTTGGCATGGCTTGCAGGCGATATTCAAGCGAAAGGCTTCTTGCTGGGTGCAACAGCGGGCCGTACGTCGTTAAATGGTGAAGGTTTACAGCATCAAGATGGGCATAGCCTGATTCAAGCAGGAACGATTCCAAACTGTATCAGTTACGATCCAACCTATGCATATGAAATGGCTGTCATTGTCCAAGACGGTATGCGTCGGATGTATGGAGAACAAGAGAGTGTGTTCTATTACATCACCGCGATGAATGAAAACTACACGCATCCTGCAAAGCCAGAAGGCTCTGAGCAAGGCATTCTGAAAGGAATGTACAAGCTGAAAACGGGTGGCAAGCATAAGTTAAAAGCACAGCTATTAGGCAGTGGTACGATTTTGCGTGAAGTTGAAGCAGCAGCTGAGATGCTAGAAAAAGATTGGAAAGTATCAGCGACTGTCTGGAGTGCGACGAGCATGAATGAGTTGGCCAGAGATGGCATGGCAATAGATCGCGATAATCGACTTCATCCTGAGCAAGACAATAAGCGTTGTTATGTGCAAGAATGTCTAGATGATGAGCAAGGTGTTGTTATCGCATCAACAGACTATATACGATTGTACGCTGAGCAAATTCGCCCATGGGTGAAAGCACCATACACCGTACTAGGAACGGATGGTTTCGGCCGTTCAGATACCCGTGAAAGATTGAGAAGTTTCTTTGAAGTTGATCGTTATCATGTTGTGGTTGCAACATTAAGCACTTTGGCAGATGAAGGCCAAATCGCAATGGATATTGTCGAAAAAGCAATTAAACAATATAAGATTAATGTTGATGCAGTCGCACCAGTTAAGGGATAAAAATGACAGAGCTAATTGAAATAAGAGTACCTGATGTTGGTGACTTTGATGAAGTGGAAATTATTGAAGTATTGGTGGCTGTAGGCGACAGCGTTGATGTTAACCAAGATATTATTACCTTAGAATCAGATAAAGCAGCGATGGAAATTCCATCACCCACCGCCGGTGTGCTTAAAGAATTAAAAGTGGCTGTAGGTGATAAAGTAAAGCAAGGTGATCTGATTGCAATAGCAGAAGTCAGTTCAGCTAATGCACCACAAGAAACAGTAGTAGAAAAACCAGCACCAACCGTCGAAAGCAAGCCGGCAGAACCAGCCGCGATCCCAACGACAAGCGGTTTGGTCGAGATAAAAGTGCCAGATATCGGTGACTTTGATGAAGTGGAAATTATTGAAGTACTGGTAGCCGTAGGTGATAGCGTTGATGCTAACCAAGATATTATTACCTTAGAATCAGATAAAGCCGCGATGGAAATCCCATCACCAGTTGCCGGTGTGATTAAAGAATTAAAAGTTGCCATCGGCGAGAAAGTCAAACAAGGCGATGTCATTGCAATTGCAGAGTCAGCCAGTTCGGCACCTGTTGTTGAAATGCCAGTAGCTGAGGTCAGTTCAGGTAAAGCAACCGCGGCAGCCATTGTTGCACAAGCGATGAGCAAGCAGGCACAATCAGCAGCACCAGAACCTGAATTAGCACCTTTTGCACCAGATAGTAAGTCGGCAATTAAACAAGCCCATGCCTCACCATCTGTACGTCAATTTGCACGTGAATTAGGCGTTATATTGAGTCAAGTGGGTGGATCAGGCATTAAAGGCCGTATTACCAAAGAAGATGTACAAAACTTTGTTAAGCAAAAAATCAATGCGCCCGCTGTGGCAACGGGCGGCAGTGCTATTCCCCCTGTTCCTGTGGTCAATTTTGAAAAATTTGGTGCGATAGAATCAGTCGAGTTAGGCCGAATTAAAAAGATTTCTGGCAAGCATCTACATGCCTGTTGGTTAAATATTCCCCATGTCACGCAGTTTGATGAAGCGGACATTACCGAATTAGAACAATTTAGAAAAGAAAACAAAGAAGCCGCTGCGAAACAGGGCGTTAATTTAACGCCATTGGTTTTCATTATGAAAGCGGTTGTGGCGAGCTTGAAGTTGTACCCAGAGCTCAATTCATCATTAAGTGAAGATAAGCATTACTTAATTATGAAAGATTATTACAATATTGGCGTTGCAGTCGATACGCCAAATGGTCTGATGGTACCCGTCATCAAAGACGTTGATAAAAAAGGCTTTTTAGAGTTGGCGGGCGAGTTAGGCGAAATCAGTGCACGTGCACGTGATGGCGCTTTAACGGCCAAAGACCTTCAAGGCGGCACGTTCTCGATTTCCAGCTTAGGCGGTATTGGTGGCAGTTTCTTCACGCCGATTGTTAATGCACCAGAAGTGGCTATTTTAGGCGTGGGCCGTCATAAAATGCAGCCAGTTTGGAATGGCAAAGAGTTTGAACCAAAATTGATGTTACCGCTATCAGTCTCATATGATCACCGTGTCGTTGATGGTGCATTAGGTGCACGCTTTACAACACATTTAAATCATATGTTATCTGATATTAGAAAGGTCTTATTATGAGTTTGATGGAAATAAAAGTCCCGGATATTGGGGACTTTGATGCGGTAGAGGTCATTGAAGTCTTAGTGTCTGTCGGTGATCAGGTTGAACAAAATCAAGATATCCTGACATTAGAGTCAGATAAAGCAGCCATGGAAATTCCCAGTACTCATGCTGGTACAGTGACCAAGGTGAGTGTTGCTGTTGGCGATAAAATAGCACAAGGCGCCATAATTTTAACCTTAGAAGTATCAGAAGGCGCTGAAGCTGTTTCGGCAGCAGAACCTGAACAAGTCGCAGCCGCAGCCGCAGCCGCTGCACCAACAATAGCAGCCAATACGGACACTGCTCCAAGCGATGCCGATATGCATGCCCAAACCCTCGTTCTTGGTTCAGGACCCGGTGGTTATACAGCCGCTTTTCGTGCGGCAGATTTAGGACAACAAGTCATCATCATAGAGCGCCATGCCCGTATAGGGGGTGTTTGTCTTAATGTCGGGTGTATTCCGTCAAAAGCCTTATTACATACAGCACAAATCATCAATGAAGCAGCAGACATGGCTGATCATGGTGTGACCTTTGCAAAACCAGACATCGATATTCGGAAAATCGAGACATGGAAAAATAGCATCGTCGATAAATTAACAGGCGGTTTAAAAGCGTTAGCTAAGCAACGTAAAGTTGAGATCGTCCAAGGTGAAGCAAGCTTCACTGGCTCACACACAATGCAAGTTGATACCGGTGATGGCATTAAAACGATCAGTTTTGACAACTGTATTGTGGCAGCTGGTTCACGCGTGACTAAAATCCCTGTTTTCCCCAATGATGATCCCCGAATGATGGACTCAACCGATGCCTTGGATCTAGAAAACATTCCTAAAAAATTATTAGTCATTGGCGGCGGTATTATTGGCCTTGAAATGGCAACGGTCTATAACGCATTAGGTTCCGATATCACCGTTGTTGAGTTACAAGACAGCTTGATCCCAGGTGCAGATAAAGACATTGTGAAGCCGTTGTTAAAGCGGGTACAAGCAAAGTACGAAGCGATTTATTTAAATACCAAAGTAGCGAGTATTGAACCGCAAACCAAAGGCCTTAAAGTCGGGTTTGAAGGCAAAGATGCACCAGAAACAGCCATTTTTGATAAAATTTTAGTGGCCGTTGGCCGGATGCCAAATGGCAAGCTCCTTAATGCCGAAGCTGCAGGACTTGCTGTCAATGACCATGGTTTTATAGACGTTGATGCACAAATGCGGACTAATGTGCCCCATATTTATGCTATTGGCGATATTGTTGGACAGCCGATGTTAGCCCATAAAGCGGTTCATGAAGCGAAAGTGGCTGCAGAAGTCATATCAGGCCATAAAGCAGCGTTTGATCCAATGACAATTCCTTCTGTTGCGTATACCGATCCGGAAGTGGCTTGGATGGGCAAAAGTGAAAGTGAAGCCAAAGCCGAAGGCATCGATTATGTTAAAGGTGCTTTTCCGTGGGCAGCCAGTGGCCGTAGTTTAAGTATTGGTCGTGATGAAGGTCTGACTAAAGCTTTGTTTGAGAAAGAAACGGGTAAGTTGATTGGCGCAGGGATTGTTGGTCCTAATGCGGGAGAATTGATTGCTGAGGCAGTATTAGCCTTAGAGATGGGCGCCGATGCTGAGGATATTGGTATGACGATCCATCCTCATCCGACCTTGTCTGAGACCTTGGGTTTTGCAGCTGAGATGGCGGAAGGTAATATTACTGATTTGATGCCACCTAGAAAAACCTTGCACTCTAAATAACTGAAATGCGACCTCGTTACGCTATCGTGGCGAGGCTTAAAACCATCTTCACAGGAACGTCAGTCGTTGGTTCAAATTAAGCGTGGGTCAATGAAGCCAAATCATACTGCACTGAAACCACCGCTCAAGTGGGCAGGGGGCAAACGGTGGCTGATGCCAAAGTTAGCGCAGATATGGGCTAAGCACCAACATCGCCGTTTAGTAGAACCCTTTTGCGGAGGCCTATCTGTTGCCTTAGGCTTACAACCTCAAACAGCGCTATTAAATGATGTCAATCCTGCGCTAATTAATTTCTACCAACAATGCCAGAAAGGCTTGAAGGTTGATATTGACTTAGAAAATGATGAAATCCTTTATTACCAACATCGCACGTTATTTAATGCGTTAAATCAGCAAGGTATTGAGATTAATAAAGCGGCACAATTATTTTATTACCTCAATAGAACAGGCTATAACGGACTATGTCGTTTCAATCAGTCTGGTGGTTATAACGTGCCTTTCGGCCGTTATAAAACGATCAATTACCAAGAAGATTTTTTTCACTATCAACAGCAATTAAATCAATGGCAATTTACCCAGCAAGACTTTGCTGAACTCGCGATTGAAGATGATGATTTTATTTATGCTGATCCACCTTACGATGTGCCATTTCGGCAATATGCCCAAAAAGGATTTGATTGGGAAGATCAAGAGCGCTTGGCTGTCTGGCTAGCACAGCATAAAGGGCCAGTTCTAGTTTCAAATCAAGCAACCCCAAGAATTAAAGAATTATATAAAGATTTAGGCTTTAAATTAAAATACATTGATGCACCAAGGCGTATAAGCTGCAAAGGGAATGGCCGGCAAGATGCGAAAGAAGTATTGGCATCACATGGACTTTGATACAATAGCAGCCTATTTAAAAATCACGTTTTTACAGGAATACACAGCGCATGTCTGAACAGCCATCTCAAATCAAAAAAGTCGTCCTTGCATACTCAGGCGGCCTTGATACGTCAGTTATCTTAAAGTGGCTTCAAGATGTGTACGATTGTGAAGTCGTCACGTTTACAGCCGATATTGGTCAAGGTGAAGAGGTTGAGCCCGCGCGTGAAAAGGCCAAATCATTAGGCATTAAAGAAGTCTATGTTGAAGATTTACGCGAAGAGTTTGCGAGAGAGTATGTTTTCCCAATGTTCCGCGCCAATGCAATTTACGAAGGCGAGTATTTGTTAGGAACATCAATCGCTAGGCCGTTGATTGCAAAGCGTTTAATTGAGATCGCTAAAGAAACGGGTGCTGAAGCAGTTTCACATGGTGCCACCGGTAAAGGCAACGACCAAGTGCGTTTTGAACTAGGTGCGTATGCTCTAAACCCAGATATTAAAGTGATCGCACCTTGGCGTGAATGGGATTTGAATTCTCGTCAAAAGCTACTCGATTATGCTGAAAAACACAGTATTCCAGTTGAAATGAAGCGGGGGACTAAATCACCTTATTCTATGGATGCTAACTTACTCCATATTTCCTATGAAGGGGATATTTTAGAAGACCCATGGAATGAACCTGAAGATGGTATGTGGCGTTGGAGTGTTTCTCCTGAAGAAGCACCTGATACAGCAACCTATATGGAGCTGACTTATCACCAAGGTGATATTGTCGCGATTGATGGTGAAGCAATGTCGCCAGCAACCGTGATGACATATCTTAATAAAGTGGGCGGAGAAAACGGGATTGGCCGCCTAGATATCGTTGAAAACCGCTATGTCGGGATGAAATCTAGAGGCTGTTACGAAACACCAGCTGGCACAATTATGTTGCCTGGACATCGCGCGATTGAGTCACTGACATTAGATCGCGAAGTGGCCCACTTGAAAGACGAATTAATGCCCAGATATGCCAGCCTTGTTTATAACGGCTACTGGTGGTCTCCCGAGCGTGAAATGCTACAAAAAATGATTGATGCATCACAGAAAACAGTGAACGGTTTAGTTAGAATGAAGCTATACAAAGGGAATGTAACTGTCGTAGGTCGTTCATCAGAAGAAAATAGCTTGTTTGACGAGTCCATTGCTACATTCGAAGAAGATGATGGCGCATATAATCAACAAGATGCAGAAGGCTTCATTAAGTTAAATGCATTGAGATTGAGGATAGCTGCCAAAAATCGCTAGCCTGGCCAGTTAATGTTTCCATATTTCAACTGAGAGAATATGGTGCAACAAGAAGAGAATCAAAAGTCAGCGGAGTACATGCGTTTAGCGGTGCCTTTAATAACGAAGTATGGCATAGCAGTGACGCCACAGAACTATGCCGTTTGGTATGAATATGTCTCTGGCGCCAATATGCAATTGAGCGAAACGATTGATATCGATTTAGCGGAACTCGGTACCTTCACGAATCAACGTACGACAGAGCTTTATAATCGATTTTTAGGTCCTGAAAAAGAAGAGCTTAATTTGCTCGATCAGCGTGCTGATTTACGCCTTTTATTACAAGAAATTCAAAAGTTTGCTAAAAAAGGGTCAAGTGCCGCTTCAGAATCGACAGAACAGTTAGCTGAAGCCTTAGCAAAATTGCATCCAGAAATGTCACGTGATCAGATTCATGATGTTATCCAGGATGTTATGGCGGAAACGAAACAAGTAATGTCATCTAGCCAACAGTTAACGGATCGTTTAAATGCGGCGATGGCAGATATTGAAGAAATTAAAGCAGATATTAACGATACTAAAAAAGAAGCAAAGACAGATCGTTTGACGGGGCTGGCAAATCGCAAAGCCTTTGATGAAAACATTCAGCTTACGGTTGCTGAAGCGGAACAATCAACAGAAAACTTATGCATTATTTTCTGTGATTTAGATTTATTTAGAGAATTAAATGCCAAGCATGGTCATTTGCTGGGAGATCAAGTATTAAAAGTAGTGGCAAATATCATTAAAGCAACCGTTAAAGGGCGTGATTTTGTTGCGCGCTACGGTGGCGAAGAGTTCACCATTACGTTGAAGAATACGTCGATTGAAGATGCCAAAGTCATTGCTGGCGTCACTGGTAAAGAAATAGCCGCAAAACGAATTCAACGTAAAGATAGCAAAGAGCCTTTAGGTCAGATCACAATGTCATTTGGTGTAGCAAGCTATTGTAAGTCAGAAGGGGTAGATAGTTTCCTTCAACGTGCAGATCGGGCCGTGTACCAGTCTAAACGTAATGGCCGAAATATGACTTCAGAAGCAAACCCACCGATTATTTAGTCCGGCTTAAAACCCATCTACCATTAAGACCTCATCCAGTGGCAGCTGACCTGAACGGGGGCGTGCATCATCTTTTTTCTTGCCGACAGTAATCATCATCGTGATGATATGGTCATGCGGTAAGTCGATAATTTTAGCGACTTTATCAAAATCAAACCCATCCATTGGACAACTGTCGTAGCCCATTTCCTTTGCCATTAGCATAATGCTCATCGCAGCAATACTGGCAGAACGTAAACACTCATCACGCTGGGCTTGATGGTGGTTGGTATAGTAATCAGCAATCGCGGGTAATAGGAAGTCTTGAACATCTTGCGGTGCATCGCGCCAGTAGCGTTCAGGTTGTTTTTCCCAAGCATTTAAATCAGCACAGAGTATTAATAACAATGAGGCATCAGTGACTTGTGCTTGCTCCCAACTGGCTGTTTTAATTTGCTGTCGTCTGGTAGTGTCGACCACTCGCACAAAGCGCCAATGTTGAACATTAAAAGCAGTCGGGGATAAGATGACATGTGACATTAACTCCTGTATTTCGGCTTCCGTCATTTCATGGTCAGGATCAAAATGTTTGACTGACCGACGACTGACGATCGCTTCTTTAATGTTCATAAACTCTCTTTGGATAAGGGCTAAAGTGGATCTACTTTAATGTAGATATGTTGTTGCTTTTTGACATGGCTATTATATTGCGTAGCGCCATATTTTCGAATGTCTTTCTTATTATCAATTTGGCCTAATTCGAGCCAAGTGCCGGCGGGACCAGATAAACTGGTGACAATTTGACTACTGTTAATAATGCCACTTTGGTTAGAAAACTCGCTAAAACGAGGATGAATATCGAGTGTGACATGATGATTGGGTAAAATACGGGCAACTGCTCTAAAACCACTGTTGATATTCAGATATTGAGTGTCGGTTTGCACGGCCAAATCGCCATCATTACGCAGTACGAGGTATTGTTCAGGCTGAGGGATATCTTGGCCCATATCAATAAAAATAGGCTTATTGGCTAAGCCTTGCGCTTGGTAATATTGTTCATCATTTTTGCTATCTTGTGTCGACCACCGTTGAATTGAAACTGAGCCGGATAAATCACGGTCACGTACATCGACGCTGGCAGAAATCTGTTGCTGCTCAGTATCATGCAATACATCATAGGTTTTTAACACGGTAACGCGTAGCCGTTGTGGCGGGGTATCGAGTTTTTTGATTAAGGTTTTTATTTGTCTTAAAGCGGCTGCATCAGCTTTCACAATAATAAAATCATTAAACGCCCGTGCCGTGGCTTTCTCAGGCAGAAATGCTTGGATCTCAGGTAACACTTCAACAGCCAAGCGATGATTAAGCTGAATCGTTTCAATTCGGACATCAGCATAGACAGCACTACTAAAAAGTGCGAAGAGAGCAAACAAGATATTTTTCATAACGTTAACCGCCTTGTCATCAGGTCGGGGCTGCCATGATCCCAAACTGTATTAAATAACTGTTGTAATTGCCTATTTTCCGACACATCATCAAAACTGGCACGCCCGAGATAGCGGCCTGCAATCTGACCATACAAATAGGCATCATCATCGATTAATAAAAAGGTCTGTTTTATGGCTTTATATTGTTCACTCACCGCTCTGATTTCGATTGAACTAGTCAGCTTTTGTGCTAATGCGATCACGCGATGACCTTGTGAGATAGCCAGTTGGCTATCCTGCACAAGAAAGCGGGCTTGGGCATGGGATGACGGCGTGAAAATGCACTGATGCTAGTGACTACTTCGGCATGATCGAGGAGGACATTATCCAACGTCATCCCAAAAAAACAGATGCTACTTTTTGCCTGCTGAATAAGTGATATAGCCAATTCAGCAGCACGTTCTCGACCATCAAAATGAATGGTGGTGTCAGCGGACATTAGCAGTTACGTGCTTGCTCAGCAGCATTACCAATATAATTAGCTGGCGTAAGTTGGCGTAATTGGTCTTTGACCTCATCAGGCAAATCCAAGTCATCGATAAAAGCGGACATAATAGCTTCATTGACTCTTTGACCACGCGTTAAGTCTTTTAGTTTTTCATAAGGGTTTTTGATGCCATAACGCCGCATCACCGTTTGGATGGGTTCAGCTAATACTTCCCAGTTGGTATCAAGGTCAGCCAACATTGCATTGGGGTTTGCCTCTAGTTTACTAATGCCTTTCAATGCTGAGCTATAAGCCAATAACGAATGGGCAAAGCCGACACCTAAATTACGTAACACGGTTGAATCAGTTAAATCACGCTGCCAACGAGAGATAGGTAACTTGATCGCTAAATGATCGAATACAGCATTAGCAATACCTAAGTTACCTTCAGCATTTTCAAAGTCGATCGGGTTCACTTTGTGTGGCATCGTTGATGACCCAATTTCACCTTTCACGGTTTTTTGTTTGAAATAACCGATTGAGATGTAACTCCAGATATCACGACTAAAATCGAGTAACACGGTGTTAAACCGGATCATGGCTTGGAATAACTCCGCCATATAATCATGTGGTTCAATTTGGGTTGTATATTGATTCCAGCGTAAGCCTAAGCCGGTGACAAATGCATGCGCCATCATCGGCCAATCAACATTAGGGTAGGCCGAAAGGTGGGCATTGTAGTTACCAACAGCACCATTCATTTTACCGAAGAGTAAAACAGCGGCAACGTGTGTCCGTTGTAATTCGAGTCGTTGAACGACATTGGCAATTTCTTTACCTAATGTTGTGGGAGAAGCCGGTTGACCATGTGTCCGTGACAACATAGGGGTATCAGCATGGTCATGAGCCAATTTACGGAGTGTGCCAACAATAGTATCCATTTGAGGCAAAATCACTTCTTCCCGGGCTTGCTTGAGCATAATGCCGTAAGCCGTATTATTGATATCCTCAGAGGTGCAGGCAAAATGAACGAATTCACTGACCTTATTGAGTTCACCATTGGCTTTGAACTTGCGTTTAATAAAATACTCAACCGCTTTCACATCATGGTTGGTTTCACGTTCAATGTCTTTAATCTCAGCCGCATCTTCGACAGAAAAGTTGAGAATCATATTATTGATAAATGTTTCAGCATCCGCGCTCAATTTTGGCACTTCAGCAATATCGGCATTTGCACCGAGCAGATGTAACCATCGCAACTCGACCTCAATCCTTGCCCGTAATAAGCCATACTCGCTAAAGAAAGGGCGTAATGACTGTGTTTTGTCAGCATAACGGCCGTCAATAGGGGATATTGCGGTTAAAGGGGACAGATCCATGAAAACTCCAGTAAATAATCAGCTAAAAACAAGCGACAAATTATATCAGATCCGCATTTTTGCCACGTTGGATTAAGTGAGATTATGATATTTAAGGTAAAATAGCCTTTTGCTACCCCAATATTCGGAGACAATTGCGTGCTGAAAGCCTATCAAGACCACGTTGAACAACGCGCCCAGGAAGAGTTACCACCGTTACCACTAGAGGCAGAACAAGTAACCGCCTTAATTGCACTGCTCAAACAAGCGAAAAATAAAGACAGTGAACAATGTCTTGAGTTATTGATTCATCGAGTGCCACCTGGTGTTGATCAAGCAGCTTACGTTAAAGCAGGCTTTTTAACGGATGTCGCGAAAGGTAATGTGAGCTGTGATTTAATTGATGCCGTCAAAGCAACGCAATTACTCGGCACAATGATGGGTGGTTACAACATTGATGCCTTAATTGCATTATTGGACATGCCCGAAACAGCCGATGCTGCCGAAAAAGCGTTGTCTAAGACCTTGCTTATCTATGATGCTTATCATGATGTGGTTGAAAAATCCCAAACCAATGATCATGCGAAAAAAGTCGTAGAAGCGTGGGCCAATGCTGATTGGTTTGAAGCACGTCAGCCATTGGCAGACAGCATCACCGTCACTGTATTTAAAGTCCCCGGTGAAACCAATACCGATGATTTGTCACCCGCAACAGACGCTTGGAGCCGACCTGATATTCCGCTTCACGCCAAAGCGATGCTGGTCAGTAAAATGCCGGATGGCCTCGAGCTCATTGAAACCCTAAAACAAAAAGGACATCCACTCGCCTATGTTGGCGATGTTGTAGGAACGGGTTCATCTCGTAAATCTGCTATTAACTCAGTGCTTTGGCATATGGGGGATGATATTCCTTATGTCCCGAATAAACGCCAAGGAGGTGTGATTCTCGGCGGTAACATTGCGCCGATCTTTTTCAATACCGCAGAAGATTCAGGTGCCTTACCAATAGAGTGCGATGTTCAATCGCTCGAAATGGGCGATGTCATCACGATTCACCCATTTGAAGGTAAAATCACCAATGAAGCGGGTGAGGTGTTATCAACATTTAAACTCCGCCCAACCACGATCGCCGATGAAGTCAGAGCCGGGGGTCGTATCCCGTTGATTATTGGTCGCGGCTTAACGGATCGCGCGCGTGAAACATTGAATTTACCCGCATCAGAGGTTTTCGTTCGGCCTGTGGCGCCAGATGATACTGGAAAAGGTTTCACGCTCGCACAGAAAATGGTCGGTAAAGCGTGTGGTGTTGAGGGTGTTCGCCCTGGCACATATTGTGAGCCTAAGGTCACAACTGTCGGTTCACAAGACACCACGGGGGCGATGACACGAGATGAGTTGAAAGAAT